>Ga0137380_10004817_pt1 | contig 11948 bp, 10 predicted proteins | sample SagtaG_17_FD_104809 | JGI IMG/M metagenome (GOLD analysis project Ga0137380, IMG submission 104809) | Vadose zone soil microbial communities from Sagehorn Ranch, Mendocino, California, USA - Sage2_L_100_16 metaG | ecosystem: Environmental > Terrestrial > Soil > Vadose zone | place: USA... | reverse complement strand
CTTCGGGACGATGACGTAGAGCCATATGGTGGCGACGAGCGTCGCCGCCGTGACCGCCATGGTCATGGTCTGGTGCCGCAGCACCCATTCGAGGCTGCGGTGATAGCCCTCGACCACCCGGTCGGTTGCCCGGTTGAAGGCGCGCGCGACGCCGGTGCTCTCGCCGCCGCCCGCGTGGCGCAGCAGCCGGCTGCACATCATCGGGGTCAAGGTCAGCGACACCACCATCGAGGTGACGACCGCGATGGTGAGCGTGAGGGCGAACTCGCGGAACATGCGGCCGACCAGGCCGGTCATGAACAACAGCGGGATGAAGACTGCGATCAGCGAGACGGTGAGCGAGATCACCGTGAAGCCGATCTCGCGCGCGCCGCGCAGCGCCGCATCGAGCGCGGATTCGCCTTCTTCCATGTGACGCACGATGTTCTCGATCATCACGATGGCGTCGTCGACCACGAAGCCGGTGCCGATGGTGAGCGCCATCAGCGAGAGGTTGTCGAGGCTGAAGCCGCAGAACCACATCACCCCGAAGGTGGCGACGAGCGAGAGCGGCAGCGCCACGCCGGCGATGATGGTCGCCCGGATGGTGCGCAGGAAAACGAGCACCACCAGCACGACCAGCGCGACCGCCAGCACAAGGGTGAACTGCACGTCGCGGATCGAGGCGCGGATGGTGCCGGTGCGGTCGTGCACCACGGTCAGGTGCGCGTCGACCGGCATGGAGCGCTGCAGCCGCGGCAGCTCCTCGAGCACGCGGCGCACGGTCTCGATCACGTTGGCGCCGGGCTGGCGCTGGATGTCGATGATCACCGCCGGGACGCCGTCGTGCCAGCCGCCGACTTTGACGTTCTCGAGGCCGTCGATCACGGTGGCCACGTCGGTGAGCAGCACCGGCGCGCCGTTGCGATAGGCGACGACGACCGACTTGTAGGCATCGGCGGCGGAAATCTGGTCGTTGGTCTGGATGGTGTAGGATTGCTGGGCGCCGTCGAACGAGCCCTTGGGGCCGGCGACGTTGGCGCCGACGATCGCCGTGCGCAGGTCCTCGAGCCCCAGCGTGTAGGCGGCAAGCCGCGCGAGATCGGCCTGGATGCGGATCGCCGGCCGGATGCCGCCCTCGACCGAGACGTGGCCGACGCCGCTCACCTGGCTCAAGCGCTGCCCCAGCAACGTGTCGGCGAGGTCGCTCAGTTGCCGCAGCGCGATGGTCTGCGAGGTGATGGCGAGGGTGACGATCGGCGCGTCCGCCGGGTTCACCTTCGCATAGGTCGGCGGGTAGGGCAGGTTGCGCGGCAGCGTCGATCCGGCGGCGTTGATCGCCGCCTGCACGTCCTGCGCGGCGGCGTCGATGTCGCGGTTGAGCTCGAATTGCAGCGTGATCTGGCTGATGCCGTAGGAGCTTGCCGAGGTCATCAGGGTGAGCGCCGGGATCTGGCCGAACTGGCGCTCGAGCGGCGCGGTCACCAGCGACGCCGTGGTGTCCGCATTGGCGCCCGGCAATTGCGTCGTCACCTGGATGGTCGGGAAATCGACCTGGGGCAGGGACGAGACCGGCAGCCACCAATAGCCGAGCGCGCCGCCCAGCATCACCGCGATGCCCAGGAGCGACGTCGCGATCGGCCGGTGAATGAACGGCGAGGACACGCTCATTGCGATTTGCCCGGCGCCGCCTCCGGCGCGCGGCCGCGCTTCTGGCTGCCGCCGCTCGGGCGGCCGCTTGCGGCCGGCGTGCCGTCGGCGCTGGCAATGCTCACGCGGCGCTTGTCGGCGAGCTGGGCAAAGCCCGTGGTCACCACGCGCTCGCTGCCCTGCAGGCCGTCGGCGATCACCGCCTGGCTTTCGTTCTGCAGCGACACGGTCACCAGCTGCACCGAGACGGTGTCATCGGCCTGGACCACATAGACGAAGGTGCCGTTCGGGCCGCGCTGCACCGCCGCGGTCGGCACCACCACGACCTGGCGCAGCGTGTCGACCAGAAGCTTGACGTTGACGAACTGGCCCGGCCAGAGCTGGAGATCGGCGTTCGGGAACTCGGCCTTGAGCTGGATGGTTCCGGTCGTCTGATCCACCTGGTTGTTGACGACCTGCAGCCTGCCGCGATCGACCACGGTGCGGTTGTCGGAGCCGAGCGCCTCCGCCGTCAGCGGCCCCTTGGCGAACGCGCTGTTGACCTGCGCGAGCTGCTGTTGCGGCAGCGTGAACAGCACGGCGATCGGCTTGATCTGCGTGATGACGACGATGCCGGTCGTGTCCGACGCGTGCACGATGTTGCCCTGATCCACGAGGCGGATACCGATGCGCCCGTCGAGCGGCGAGGTGATGGTGCACCAGTTGACGTAGGCGCGCGCGTTGTCGATCGCGCCCTGGTCCAGTTTCACCTGCGCCTCGAGCTGCGCGACCGTCGCGCGCTGGGTGTCGACCTGCTGCTTGGTCACCGCGTTGGTCTTGACCAGGTTGGTGTAGCGCTCGAGGTCGATGCGCGCGTTGGCGAGCGTAGCCTCGTCGAGCGCCTTCTTGGCGACCGTCTGGTCGAGCTGCGCCTGGTAGGTGGTCGGGTCGACCTGCGCCAGCACGTCGCCCCGCTTGACGTCCTGGCCCTCGCGGAAGGCGACGTTGATCAGGGTACCGTCGACCAGCGAGCGCACCGTGACCATGTTGAGCGCGCGCGTGGTGCCGACGCCGTCGAGATAGACCGGCACGTCGTCGCGGCGCGCGCTCGCCGCGAGCACCGGCACCGGCGCATCGGTCGGGCGTCCGCCGAATCCTTTTTTTTGCTGGCCCGAGCCGGGCGCCATGACCGCGGCCGCCACGCCGCCCGCCACGGCGACGATGACGACGGCCGCGAGGAGGCGTTTGAAGCGAGGGTTCATGGTAGGTCAGATGTCAGAGGACAGATGACGGAGGACGGACCGCGGCCGCGCGGCTCGCGCCATATCTGTTCTCCGTCATCCGTCATCTGTCCTCTGTCATCCGCCTGGGCGGCAGCCATCCACCGCCCAGCGCCTGATATAACGACACCAGCGCCTGCAGCCGGTTGAACCGCACCAGCGCTAGCTGATCCTCCTGCTGAAAGAACGTTTGCTCCACGGTCAGCAGCGTCGTGAGATCGATGGTCCCGGCGCGGAATCGTTCCTCCGACAGATTGAAGGCGCGGCGGGACTCGGCGACCGCTTCGCGCTGCAGCTGCTCCTGGCGCGCCAGTTGCTGCACGGCGATGAGCGCGCGCTCGACGTCGGTGAAAGCGGAGATCACCGACTTGCGATAATTCTGCAGCAGCTCCTCGCGCAGGCCCTTCTGCAGGTCGAGCTGGCCGAGCAGCGTCGCGCCGTCGAAGATCGGCTGGGTCACGCCGGCGGCGACCGAATAGAAACCCGAGCCCGGCGCGAACAGATTGCTGAGCATGGCGCTGGACACGCCGCCCTGGCCGGTCAACTGGATGGTGGGGAAGAACGCCGCCCGTGCCGCCTCGACGTTGGCGTCGGCGCCGGCGAGCTTTGCTTCCGCCTCGCGGATGTCCGGCCGCTGCGCCAGCAGTTCCGACGGCAGGCCGGGCGTGACGCGCGGGATCGCCAGCCGGTACATGCTGCCGCCGCGCACCCGCATGTGCTCGGGCGTGCGGCCCACCAGGAGCGCGAGCGTCGCGCGGTTCTGTTCCGCCTGCTGCACCAGCGGCGGGATCGAGGCGCGCTGAATGGCCACCAGGCTTGCCTGCTGGGCCACGTCGAGCGCGGAGCCGCTCCCCTGCGCTCCGACCGCCGATCCGCTCGGCGCCGCCCCGCCCACCGAAAACCGGTCCTGAATGACCTTGAGGATGCGCTCCGACGCCTTGATGTTCTCGCTCGCGACCCGGATGCGGTCCTGCGCCTCGAGCACGAGGAAATAGGCGTTGGCGACGCTCGCCTGCGCGGTCAGCGCGACGACCTCGCGGTCGAACCGGCTGGCGGCGGCGCTGCTCTCCGCCGCGCGCAGCAGCGCCCGATTGCGCCCCCAGAAATCGACCACGTAGCTTGCGTTGAGCGCCATGTTGTAATTGGTGCGGTCGGTGACCGCGATGGCGTTGGTGCCGGTGTTCGCCGACGGGCGCGAACGGGTGACCGAGCCGCTTCCGCTCAAGCCCGGCAACAGCGGAGCGCCGGCAATGCGCGCCTGGGCGTCGGCCTGGACGATGCGGGCGATCGCGGCGGCGACGTCGAGGTTGGCGGCGAGCGTCTGCTCCATCAGGTCGGTCAGTTCGGCGGAGCGGAACGAGCGCCACCACTCGAGCGGCGGCAGCGCCGCATGGGCGCGGCCCGGCGCCGCTCGATATTTGTCCGGGACATCGAGGGCGGGATCGAGCTTGTCGGCCGTGAGAATGCACCCGCTCAGCACGGGCAGCAGCGCTGCCAGCACAAGGGAGCGCGCCGCCCGACCCCGGCCCGATCGACGCATCCCCCTGACATCGATCATTGCGCTGCACTTTCGCCGGACGGCCGGATCTATCGAGCTTTCTCATTGCCGCTTCTTCGGTATGGCGTCCAGTCGGCAAGCCGGTGACGGCTCTCCGGCGCCATCTGGGCACTCGCCGACACGATCACGTCCTGGAGCGCCTCGTCGAGCTTTGCGCGGGCGGCGCGGGCCTCGGCCATGGCGGTGCGTGCCGCGTCGGCGCTGAACGGCTCGGCGCGCAGCGCCGCGCGCAGGCGCTCCTGCACCATCCGGTAGGTGTTGTTCGCCGCGTCGATCGTCGCAATGCGCTCGCGCAGGACGGCGCGCAACTTTTCCGCATCCGCCGCCGGAAGCACCGCGGCCAGGCGCTCGATGCGCGCAGCCGGCGTCCAATAGCCGGGCCCGCGTTCCGGCGACCAGGCGTAATGGCGCCACGCGAGCGCGACGGCGGCGCCGATGAAGAACAGATTGAGCGCCAGCGAGACCAGCAGGATCAGGCGCGACGCAGGGCGGTGCGCGCCAGGCGCAGTCTCGCTCACGGCCTCGCCTCCGGCAGCGGATCGGGCCCGAACAGCACGCCGCCGATATCGGCGTCGCCGGCCGCCGCCGCCGCATCGGCGGGAAGCGCCCCGCTGCCGATCGGCACGACGAGATCGGTGAAACCGACCAGGAAACCCAGCACGCCTACGCACGCCAGCGCGGCGAGGCGCGGCCAGGCCGGAGCAAAATCGAAATCGAGCAGCTCGACCGGCCATCGCGTCCAGCGCGGACGCTGGCGCTGGGGCGGAAGCGGCCGGGCAAGCGCCTGCATGACGCGCGCGTCGCTCGCATCGGCCGGCGGGACATGCGCGGCGATCAGCCGGTCGAGGGATCGCGCGCGCATGAGCGCGGCGGCCGCGGCCGGATCGCGCGCGATCGCTTGCTCCGCCGCGCGGCGCTCGGCGGCGGGCCAGCGCGACAGATCGGCCCCCTTGGCGTCGAGGAGCTGCTGCAAACGGCCGAGGGTCATGGTCATGGCTTGTCGGCTCCTACATCGAGCATCGTGCCGAGCTTTTCGCGCAGCGCGCGCTTCGCCCGCACCAGCAAGGTTTCGACCGCGGAGACCGAGGTGCCGAGCGCAGCGGCGCTCTCCGCATTGCTGAGGCCCTCGTGATAGGTGAGGGCGATGACGGCGCGTTGGCGCATGGGCAGTGCCGCAATGGCCTGGGCGAGCGCGCGCTGCTCCTCGCGCCGCTCGATCCGCTCGACCGCGTCGGCGCCCGGGTCGGCCGCGTCCGCGGCGGCCTCGATGGGCAGGAACGGCGCGCGCCGCCGGCGATTGAGGCACAGGTTGACGACGATGCGATAGAACCAGGTGCGGAACGATGCCAGCGGACGCCAGCGCGGCGCATTGATCCACACGCGCAGCAAAGCTTCCTGGGCGACCTCCTCGGCATCGGCGTTGTTTCCCGTGACGCGACGGGCAAGGCGGACCGCCAGCGGCATGTAGCGGCGGGCGAGCACCCGGAAAGCAGGCTCGTCGCCCGCGGCGATTCGGAGCATGAGGTCCTCATCGCTCGCTCCGTCCATGGAACCCCGGTGCTCATGCGGCCGGCACCCCAATCCAGGCGGGCGCCGCGCCGGGCGCCGCATGGTCCCGCCGGCGTTATCGAACCATACGGGTCGACCGGGCGAAAGTGACGGTTGCCGCTGCGCACAGGTTGCTTCGAATCGAGCGCTCACCGGCCTCCGAGGCTGGCGACGGCGCACGGCACCGGGCGCGCCGGCAATCCATCGCAGCCGATGGGAAATAACCCCTGAAGTGAGCAAAACCTGCGAAAGGCCCGCCGCCGCGACATTATGGCTGCCGCAGGCCGTAGCATGGGTTGAGCTGCCTTCGGGCGATATTCGTCTACAGGTTTTCGCCGCCTGCCCAGGCGTCAACCCATCGTGCGGAAACGGCCGCACACGCGTTATCATGGCAGCACAGCTCTTGCCTCGGAGGGTGCCATGCGAATCCCGACCGTGCTTGCCGCCGCCCTGTTCGCATCGACGTTGGCCGGCTCGACCGGCGCGCAGGCGGCGGCGTGGTGCGCCTGGTACAATGCGTACACTTATAACTGCGGCTTCTACACGTTCGAGCAGTGCCAGTATTCGGTGATCGGCAGCGGCGGCGCCTGCGCCCGCAATGTCTACGAGCCGGGTCCGCCGCCGGCCGCGACCGCCCCGGTGCGCAAGCATCGCAAATACCGCCGCGCCAATTGATCGGCGGATGGTCCGCTCCTAAGCTGTCGATTGATCCACGCGAGCGTTGGAGAACGACGATGCGAAGCATCGTGATCGCCGCCGCGCTGACGTTGAGTCTCGCCGTGCCGGACCTCGTTGCCGCGCAGGGCGGCGCCGCGTCGGGCGCCAGGCCGCCGGCCGCCGGGCAGTCGCCGGTCGGCCATCGCCAGCCCAAGGCGACCGAAGTGCCGCCGACCGATCAGCGCGCATCGAGCGACAATCCCGGGACCACCACGGACATGGACCGCGCGCTCGACAAGGCGCTCAAAGGCATCTGCCGCGGCTGCTAAGGGGACGCCCTCATGGTGAGCGTCGCGAAGCGACGCGTCTCGAACCATCCAGACGAATGAGGCGCTCCGCATGGTTCGAGACGCCGCGCTGCGCGCGGCTCCCCATGAGGATCGACAGGGTGGAGGCCACGGCCGGAATTGAACCGGCGTACCCGGTTTTGCAGACCGGTGCGTAACCACTCCGCCACGTGGCCATTGGCGCCGGGCGCACTATCGATGATCCGCGCCCGCGCGCGGCTCGCTATATAAAGGAGCGCACCGCAAGCGGCAACGGGCGCCGCAACCTTGCCTTTTCGCCGCCTCTGTCCCACAAGGGCGCGGCGTTTTCGCCGGCCACGGTGGGTTCCCATGACCGACTTTGCGCGCGCGCGGCGGATGATGGTCGAGGGCCAGATCCGCACCAACGACGTGACCGACCTGCGCGTGCAGGCCGCCTTTCGCGACGTGCCGCGCGAGCGCTTCCTGCCGCCCGACAGGCAGGCGCTTGCCTATCTCGATCTCGACGTGCCGCTCGCCGCGGCGCCGGTGCGGCGCTGTTTGCTCAAGCCCATGGTGTTCGCCAAGCTCGTGCATGCGGCGGCAATCGGCGAGGGCGACACGGTGCTCGATGTCGGCTGCGCCAGCGGTTATTCGTCCGCCATCCTCGCGCGGCTTGCCGCCTCGGTCGTTGCGCTCGAGGAGGATGCCGCGCTCGCCAAGCTTGCCGCCGAGACTCTCGCGGCGACCGGCGCCACGAACGTGCGCATCGCCGCCGGTCCGCTCGTCGCCGGCTGGCCGCCCGACGCGCCCTACGATGTCATCGTGCTCAACGGGTCGGCCGAGATCGTGCCCGACGACCTGCTGCGCCAGCTCAAGGAGGGCGGGCGCCTGGTCGGCGTCATCGGCCGCGCGCCGGTCGGCAAGGCGATGGTCTATCGTCGCAGCGGCGGCCATGCCGGCGCTCACCCGGTGTTCGACGCGGTGGCGCCGCTCCTGCCCGGTTTCGCCAAGCCGCCCGCATTCGTGTTCTAGGAAGCAGACGGCGGACGACAGAGGACAGATAGGGCCGGCGCACCCACTTCGTCATCCGTTCTCTGTCGTCTGTCCTCCGACTGTTGCGCGTTTGCGCCACTCACGAACTTTTTGTCCGCCGTCCCCCTGCGGGGGTTTCGCGCTCCGCGGCCGCGGCCTATGGTCGGCGTGCAGGGAATGGACGGGGGCCGGCGGAGTTGGGTCCGCCACGGCTCCCGCATGGGCGGAGCGGGCGGTGAGTATGATCGCGTCCGGCTTAGCGCGGGCGGGCCGCGGGGCGGCACTCGTCGCGGCACTCGCCGCCGGCCTGTGGGCGCCGCCGACGTCGGCCGAGACAATCGAGTCCGCGCTGGTGAAGGCCTATCAGAACAATCCACAGCTCAACGCCCAGCGGGCGAGCGTTCGATCGACCGACGAGGGAGTGCCCCAGGCCTTGTCCGGCTATCGCCCGCGGGTCACCGTCACCGGCTCGCTCGGCGAGCAGTTTACCGACACGACGGCCAAAACCATATCCGGGCAGCCGCCGACCACGCCGGGCGGGCCGGTCAAGAACATCGCTACTTACACCGGGACCTCCGGCACCATCACGCCGTGGGTCTACGGCATCACCGGGCAGCAGACGCTGTTCAACGGGTTTCAGACCGCGAACCGAACCCGCGCGGCGGAGGGCCAGGTCTCGGCCGCACGCGAGGGCTTACGCGTGCTCGACCAGACCGTCCTGCTCAATGCCGCCACCGTGTACATGGACGTGCTGCGCGACACCGCGAACCTCGAGGTTCAGCGCAACAACGTGCGCGTGCTGGAGGAGACGCTGCGGCAGACCCGCGACCGCTTCAACGTCGGCGAGGTGACGCGCACCGACGTGGCGCAAGCGGAGGCTCAGCTTGCCGCCGGCCAATCGGCCATGCTGGCCGCCGAGTCGACGCTCACCACGTCGAAGGCCAATTACCGGCAGATCATCGGGGTCGAGCCGGCCAACCTGGCGCCGGGCTCGCCGGTCGATCGCTTCGCGCCGCGCGCATTGCCGGCGGCGATCGACCAGGGGCTGGCGGAAAACCCCAACGTGACGGCGGCGATGCACGGCGTCGACGTGGCGTTCCTGCAGGTCAAGGTCAACGAGGGCGCGCTCTATCCGACCTTCGTGGTGCAGGCGGCCGCGCAGCAAGCCTCTTATCCGTCCATCTCCATACCGATCACGTGGACGGCCTCGCTCATCGGCACGCTCACCGTGCCGATCTACCAGGGCGGCACGGAATACTCGCTCATTCGCCAGTCGAAGGAGAGCCTGTCCCAGCAGCGGCTCAATCTCGACCAGGTGCGCCGCCAGACGCGTCAACAGGTGGTGCAGGCGTGGGGCCAGGTCGAAGCCACCAAGGCGCAGGTGCAGGCGGCGCAGGCGCAGGTGGCCTCGTCCGAGGTGGCCCTCAACGGCGTGCGCGAGGAGGCGCGGGTCGGCCAGCGCACGACGCTCGACGTGCTCAATGCCCAGCAGGCGCTGGTCAACGCCCGGGTCGCGCTCGTCACCGCGCAGCACGACCGCGTCGTCGCCTCGTACAGCCTGCTCTCGGCGGTCGGCCGGCTGTCGCCGCAGACGCTGCGCCTGCCCACCCCGGTCTACGACCCGACCGTCCACTATCAGCAGATCCGCGACAGCTGGATCGGCGTGCGCGCGCCTGATGGGCGATAGGATTACAACACCTTGTAGGTCGCGTTATGCCTATCCACAGGCCTTTGCTTGCGTTCGACCTCTTGCATGCCATACTCCGCTAACGTCCTCGCCGGAGCGATTCGTTCCAAGGCGGCGGCCGCGCGGGCCACGCGCGGTGTTTGACGAGGATGCGGTGAATGAGCCAGCCGGCGAAGGCCCCCGAGCCCTCGATGGAGGAAATTCTTGCCTCCATCCGCCGGATCATTGCCGACGACGATGCGACCAAGGAGGCGCCGAAGGCCGCGCCCAGGCCGCCTGAGCCGTCATCGGTCAAGGCCGCTCCGGCGCCGCCCCCTGCGGCCGAGCCTGTGACGCAGGACGACATCGACGCGGTTCTGGCCGGCCTCGACGAGGCGCCGGCCGAGCCCGCGCCGGACCCGAACGAGGACGTGCTGGAGCTGACCGAGGCCATGGAAGCACCGCCGCCGGAGCCGCCGCAGCCGGCCTTCCGCCGCATCGAGCCCACCCAGGATGTCGTGTTCGACGAGCCGCCCCCGCGGCCCGCGCGTTCGCCCGAGCCCGAGGCGGCGCTGCTGTCGAGCGCCGCCTCCGCCGCCATCCACTCCGCGTTCGGCAATCTCGCCCACTCGATGCTGGTGCAGAATTCGCGCACGCTCGAGGATTTGGTGAAGGAGATGCTGCGGCCCATGCTCAAGGCGTGGCTCGACGACAATCTGCCGATGATGGTCGAGCGCCTCGTGCGCGCCGAGATCGAACGCGTCTCGCGCGGCCCGAAAGCCTGAACGAATAGCCGCCAAAACACGATCCTCATGGTGAGGAGCCCGAGCGCAGCGAGGGCGTCTCGAACCATGGCAGCACACGCGTCTGTGGCCATGGTTCGAGACGCGTCGCTCCGCGACGCTTCTCACCATGAGGGCGGTGTTCTTTTCGCGATTCGCCGCTCGCCCCTCGCACCGGCAAAACGTTGACAGCCCCGCCGCCCGTGCGCTTCTTACGGCGCCGATGATCGAGAAAACCTACCAGCCGGCCGAGGTCGAGGGACGCATCTACGCGGCGTGGGAGGCCGCGGGCGCGTTCCGCTGCGGCCGGCCGGAACGGCGCGACGCGCGGCCCTATTGCATCGTCATCCCGCCGCCCAACGTCACCGGCTCGCTGCACATGGGCCACGCGCTCAACAACACGCTCCAGGACGTGCTGGCGCGGTTCGAGCGCATGCGCGGGCGCGACGTGCTGTGGCAGCCCGGCACCGATCACGCCGGCATCGCCACCCAGATGGTGGTCGAGCGCCAGCTGATGGAGCGTCAGGAGCCCGACCGCCGCACCCTCGGGCGCGATGAATTCATCAAGCGGGTGTGGGCGTGGAAGGAGGACTCCGGCGACACCATCACGCGCCAGCTCAAGCGGCTGGGCGCCTCGTGCGACTGGTCGCGCGAGCGCTTCACCATGGACGAGGGGCTCTCGCGCGCCGTCCTCAAGGTGTTCGTCGACCTCTACAAGGCCGGCCTCATCTACAAGGACAAGCGGCTGGTCAATTGGGACCCGAAGCTGCTCACCGCGATCTCCGATCTCGAGGTCCAGCAGGTCGAGGTCAAAGGCCATCTGTGGCACTTCAAGTACCCGATCGAAGGTCTTGAAGGAATGTACATTGCCGTTGCAACAACCCGTCCGGAGACGATGCTGGGCGACACCGCCGTGGCGGTCCATCCGGACGACGAGCGCTACCGCCATCTGGTCGGCCGCAACGCGATCCTACCGCTGGTCGGGCGGCATATTCCCATCATCGCCGACGAGTATTCCGACCCGGAGAAAGGCACCGGCGCGGTCAAGGTCACGCCCGCCCACGACTTCAACGATTTCGAGGTCGGCCGCCGTCATGGGCTGGCGCTGGTCAACGTCTTCGATGTCGCGGCGCATCTCGACCTGAAAGGCAACGAAGCCTTCAGCGAGGGCGTTCCGGCTTCAGCCGATCTCGACGAGACATTGGCGCTGCACGGGCTCGATCGCTTTGCGGCGCGCAAGAAGATCGTCGAGCGCATGGAGGCCAAGGGTCTCATCGACAAGATCGAGCCGCACATGCACACGGTGCCGCACGCCGACCGCTCGGCCGCCGTGGTCGAGCCGTTCCTCACCGATCAGTGGTTTGCGGACGCCAAGGCCCTGGGCAAGCCGGCGATCGAGGCGGTGCGCAGCGGCCGCACCGTGTTCGTGCCGAAGAACTGGGAGAAGACCTATTTCGACTGGATGGAGAACATCCAGCCGTGGACGATCTCGCGCCAGCTATGGTGGGG
>Ga0137380_10004810_pt1 | contig 11951 bp, 9 predicted proteins | sample SagtaG_17_FD_104809 | JGI IMG/M metagenome (GOLD analysis project Ga0137380, IMG submission 104809) | Vadose zone soil microbial communities from Sagehorn Ranch, Mendocino, California, USA - Sage2_L_100_16 metaG | ecosystem: Environmental > Terrestrial > Soil > Vadose zone | place: USA... | reverse complement strand
GAGCGGTCGATGTCCACGGGAACGGCGCCGAGGCGACCGTGAACTCAAGCCGCACCGGATCCGAGGCGATAAGATCGTGACTGAACGCGCGAGCCTCGATCGAGTAGCGGCCTGGGCGAAGGCCCTCGATCAGGATTTGCGATTCGCCCGAGAGCTTTTTCGCGACTGGTCGACCCCTTGAATCGCTCACCAGAAACGAATATTGAAACTGCTCCGGAAAAGTTCGGCTGCTCATTGCGGCGACCTCAAGCGCGAGGCTGTTCTGCGGGTACTCCAGATTCAATCCCGCGCGGAGCTCATCGAGGCTGTACGCGCGCTTAGCCATCACGCGAGGTGCGTTTAGAACGGGCGTTGATGTGGCAGGCTGATATCGCGCGACCCCGCGGTTGGTTCCAACCCACACTCCTTCATTAGTAGATTCGTGGAAGAGCGCAAAAACATTTTGAGAAGGCAAGCCCTGTTCGGCGTCAGTCTTCGAGGTTATCACTGATGCACTCGTCGCGTTTTCGTCGATCAACGCTTTGCACAAGCCGCCGCCGACAGTAGCGCACCACGCCCCTCTAGTCGTTTCAGTAACAACCCAACGAGCGTCGACGCGTTCAATGATCGGCAATAGCTCACCCGACTTAAAGGCATAAAGCCCTCGCGCGGTCGCCAGCCATAGCACGTCGTCCAGTGAGCCGGCCATCGACCAAACACCACCGCCGATCAAAGCGTCAAGAGCGGGATTCGTCTGCGTGACTTTGCCGTCGAAGAAAAAGACGCCCGCTTCAGCGGTTCCGATGCACAAATGGTCGCGGCCGGCGTGCAAGCTCACGACTTCGCGATGCCGCGCGGCTGCGGATTCACCTGGCCAGACAAGCGTGCGTTGCGATTCATCGAGCCTTTCAACTCCTCGGTCGAAGTGTGCAATGTAGACTACTCCTCGAAACACCTCAATGGCGCGTATGTTATCGGGCGAACCGGACGGATCGACACGCGCAAACACTCGCCGTCCAATCGAGCGAGCAGCGCGTCCGCCTGTCAGCTTCGCGCCGGCAAACAGCCCCGTCGCCGTGCCGATGAGCAAGCAGCCCCCTGGGTCTTCCGCGATCGCATGTATAACTCGCCCTCTTAACTCTGAGACTTCGCTCCAACCGCCGCCCACTCTGGCGAACAGACCTTTGTTTGTGCCACACCATAGCGTTCCATCCGAGGATCGGAAGAGAGTTCGCGCGAAGTTGCTTTCGGGATCGCCGGAAATCGTCTCAACTGTCAGTGCACGCGGGTCGTAACGACACGCGCCTCGATCGGTGCCGAACCACACCACGCCTTCGCGATCGATGCAGATCGAATTGATCCGATTCGATCTTAGCCCGCCCGCCGTGTTCTCGAAGGTGAAATGTTCGAGCTTGCGCCCATCGCGAAAAATAAATACACCGCTCGTATCGGTGCCAGCCCATAGCTCTCCTCGTTCGCCACGTTTGATCGCGGTGACTGTGCCTGTCCCGACGCCGAGCTTGATCGGACGCTCCAGATCCGTCCCGTCATAAAGTCCGCTATCCGCCGGTGAGGTTTGTGCGCCGAACCACAAGTGCCCACGATCGTCGGTCTCGATAGCTTCTACGAAGAAAGGTCGCGGGTGACTGAGAATCTCCGCAACGCGAGCGGCCGACTTCTCGACTCCATCCAAGACAACCGAGAGCAAGCCACGGCTGTGTGAGCCGAGTATCAAACGATTGCCGGCGCTTGCCAGGCTCGTAAGCTGAACCGCCCGGTCACCTCTCGACTCAATCGCAAGCAATGGGCTGTCGCGCGCGGTGATCGGGCGAATTACAATTGACCCATCGGCTTTGGTTGAGCAATCAAAGATTTCGCCTTGCTCGGTGACCATCACCGCGCGACCGCGTTCCGGTGTGATGATGGCAGTGACAGTTCTGCCCTGGGTCTCAGGGATCGGCTTGATTTCGCCGTTGATCAATCTCGCTGCGCCGCCGTCACCTCCGATCCACAGCACACCTTCACCATCGAGCCTCAGCGCGCGGACTCGAGCCGCGGCAGGTCCGTCGGCTGCGATCTTCTGCACGCGACGACCGTCGTACTTTGCGAGTCCGGCGTCGGTTCCGAACCACATCACGCCGTCCGGGCATTGAGCGATCGCCCGGACATGGTCAGAGGGCAACCCATGAAATAAGGTGACGGCGCCCCATTGATGGAGATTAGAGTTGGCGCGCACCTGACCATACGCCAGACTCTCTGAGAATAAAACCACAAAGGCACAAAGACACAAAGCAATTAGTAATGCCCTTGGTGTCTTTGTGGCATTGTGGTTTAGTTCGAGATTCTGCGACATTTGGCTTTCAATGGCGGCTCTGATCATCAAGATAACGTTTACGGTCGCGCTCGATCCATTTCTCCAGCTCGGATGCAGCTTTCTCAAGCTCGTCGTTGTTCAGCAATCCTCGTCGCAGGGCTTCGAAGAACGCGCGAGTTCTGACGTTATAAGCCAGCTTGTCGTAAGCTTCGTGAGGCGTGCCTTCAGGCGATGAGACAAACAATTTCTCGTACAGCGTCGCCAATCGGCTTTCCACACCGCGAAGGCTCAAGCTGCACTTTCTCGCGATGGCCCAGTTCGACAGGCCAAGCGCGAGGTAGTACAACGCCTCAGCTTCAAACTCGGTCAGCAACGGGCGCTTGAAGGAATCCTTGAAAGCGGGATCGATCATGTCCGCGCCGTCTTCGAGCACAGCTGCAACGAAGCGGAGGAAGCGCGATTCGGGATTGTTCTTATGTATGAAACCGTACGCGGGCGGCGGCTGGACTGATTTGATGATCTTGCGTATTTCGTTGATGTAGATCTCGTGCGGGAACTGGGTCCAGAAGATTATTCGCGCGGCGGGGTAAGTTCGCCAGATGGCGCGCGCCGCTTTGACGCCCGACATCCGCGGCATCTGTATGTCGAGCACACAGAGTTCCGGCCGATGCTTGAGCGCGAGGTCGGTAGTTTCTTCGCCGTCAGCAGCTTCGATGACGGGAAGGTGAGCAGTGAACTCGCGCTCGATCAGCTCCCGCAGGTAGCGCCGTTGAGCTACGTTGTCTTCGGCTATCAGAATCGACATCTGTTCTTCATTTGCTGACGTCGGGTGGAATTATCTCTTTAACATAGATCCGCTTATCCGTCTTTGTCACAGCAAAGACTCTATCACCGGTCACAACTAACTCCGCGTCCGGTGGAAAGTCTAATGTCCACAAAGCCTCTGTTCCGCGCCAGGCTGTTATTCCGTCTGGCATCACGAAGTCCGTCTCAATCCACTGCGAGCCTTGCCGGTAGCCAACAAAGTTATCCGTGATGAGGCACATGTCTTTGCCGAATGGCGCGACTTGCCCGTATGCCGCCTTTCCGTTGCGCCCAATGCTATACAAGCTCCTGCCAGTATCAACCTCGAGGATGAACATCACGTTGTCGCCACCAGTGCCGTAGACTAGCCCGGTTGATTCCACGACAGCGAAATCCCAAATCATCCACGATGGTCTGTGCTTCCATTGCACACGCCTCTTCCCATCGAGCATATACAGGGTGTCACCCAAACCGACGAGCAGACGACCGTCACTCAGCGGGAGGACTTTCGAGTCGCTGAGTAAGCGCCGTTCTTCGCCTTTTTCCAAGCCTTTGTAGTCGAGCCGAAGCCTCGGGCCATTGAGTTTAGACCTTAATGGATGATCTCGAGCAAGATGGTCGCACTCCTGATCGATTTCCGATGGTGATGCATGGGCGGAATCAATAGAGTCGGCCGGTGACGATGAGGCGGCTGACGACTGTTTCTCGTGCGAGTCAGTAACAATCTGAGCATCCGTCGTAGTCTGCCGAACTGAAGACGCCTCGTAACCTACGGCAATCCTCCGAGCCGCCGTCACAAAAACTACAGCAATGATCGCCAAGACAACAGATGCGACAACTGCGAATGATCGATGAACAGTCATTCTCTTAATGCACCTCCATTCGATATTGCGTATCGCGAAAAGCCGCTGCGCCAATGATGGCGGCTTCGATGCTAAGCCTACCTCGAAAGTTGGTCAACGTGGCTATCCACAGCGGTGCATCGCGTAGCTGCCACCGCTCCTCCTGTTGTCTTCCGCGTAACAATCACTCCTCGCCCAAGGCAATATCATCAGCGATGATCTTCGGCACAAATCGTAGAATCGCCTTGTCGAGCGCGATCGCTTGTTTGGCGCTCATTCTGTTCACAGGCCAACTGGCGGCAGCGTCGCAAGCGCCATCCACGAATCGCGCTGCTCAAACAATCGAAGATCCAGGCGGTCGCGCGATGCTCAGTTTCTATAAGGCCCTCGCCCGCGCCTATCAAGGCGAATGGGTTGCTCGAATCATCCACTACGGTGACTCGCACGTTGCGGCGGACATACTCACCGGCGCTCTCAGGCGCGAGCTTCAACTTTTCTTCGGCGACGCGGGGGTGGGATTCGTGTTGCCAGGTTTTCCGTGGCCGTGGTACTCGCGAGCTGGCATATCGAGTCGAGCCAGCGCGGGTTGGCAGGCTGATGGTCTCACTCAAGCGTCGCTCGCTTCAGACGGCAGACTCGGACTCGCGGGCGTAAGCTTGACTACCAGCCGATCCGGCGAATGGATGACCGTGTCGGCGACGGCCAGCTACTTCGATATCTACTTTCTGAAGCAACCGGGCGGCGGTGCGATTGACGTTCTGCTCGACGGAGTTGAGCAGAAGCGCAACGTCTCGCTTGCGTCGGAGATCGCCGAGCCCGCTTACATCGAGGTTGCCGCGGAGGAGGGGCGGGCTCACACCATCGAAATCTGCACCACGTCATCAGGACGCTCGCGAATATTTGGAATCGCAATCGAGCGAAACAGCGCCGGCGTTGTTTACGACGCGCTGGGCATAAACGGCGCGCGTGCGAGCCGCCCAATAATGTGGAACCGGCAAGTGCTCGCGAGCAATCTAGAGCGCCGCAGCCCCGATCTGATAATCGTTGGATACGGCTCAAATGAAGTGAGCGATCCCGACCTTGACCTCCAACAGTACGGCGCGAGTTTCACTCTGTTGCTGAGACGATTTCACGAAGCGGCGCCGCGCGCTTCGATTCTTGTGATTGGTCCACCAGATCGCGCGGTGCTGGTTTCGCGCCGGTGGAAGACGGTCGCTCGAATGTCCGCGCTCGTCGAAGCTCAGCGTCGCGCCGCTTTCAAATCGGGCGCCGCGTTCTACGATCTGTTCAGCGCGATGGGAGGCGCGGGTTCGATCGAGCGATGGGCAACCGAGCGACCAGCGCTGGCGCAACCGGACCGCGTTCATCTTACTTCCGCCGGATACAGAATGGTCGCCGAGCGGCTCTATGTTGAACTGGTGAACGGGCTGCCGAGCAGCGCGGCTGTGAGCGTACAAGAGCAGCCACGGCAGCGTGAAAGTAGGAAATCATGAACATCAAACGCGGATCCTGGATTCAAACTTTGATGCTGTCGGCGATGACAATAGGCGTTTTCGCATCGACCGCTTCACGCTTCACGATCTCAGCCGTCGAATCGAAACACGATTCGCAAGCTGCAAACATCGACGCTGATCGTACCCACGATCTGGATTGCGACATCGACAGCGCAAGTATGAAACAGCTGGAAGAGTGCCCACCCGAAGCGATCATTGCCGAGTACAAGCAGGAAGGCGTCGATCTGGTGCGACGAGGCGGAGCTTATTGGGAGGTAATCACCGGCGAATATGTGAACGAGTTGTACGGGTACAAGGTCCTGCTTCCCGAAGGCGTGGAGGCACTCTGCTCGCCGCCTCCGGCGCCGTGGCATGGATTCTTCATTGACGTTGCGAACAAACTGCCGCCGGACCCGGACGACTGTCAGGGTAACGGGTTCTTCAGTTACTACAACTGGGACGTCGGCATAAGTGTCAGCGGTTCCTACAACGCTGCCGAATATGCCTCGGTGGATGAACTCGTCGCTTTGAGTCTTGAGTCATACCAAGAGCACGCAAGCGATGCCGTAGTAGTCAAAGAGACTCGCACGAGACTACGCGGGATCCCGGCTATTCATTATGTGGTTCGTTTCTCCGATCCCAATTCGGGCGAACCTGTGGTCTCCGATAACATCGCCGCAATCGGTGAAGGATGTGTTTACGAGATAGGTTTGACGACTGCGGCATCTCGGTACCCCGAGGACAAGATCCTGCTGCGGAAAGTCATTAAGGGTTGGAGACTGCTGCCGATCGAGGAATGAATATTCGCCCTTGAGAGAGTTGCGCGGACCGGAAACAGCAGGAGCAGCGTTTACCTCAATGCTTTTCACCAGCGGAACATACTACGCGTTTCTCATAGCCGTCTTCTTTGTTTACTGGGCCGTGGCTGCGCGCGTTCGCCTTCGCGTAGGCTTGCTGATCACGGCGAGCTGCGTGTTCTACGCGGTGGCTGGCGGGCGGGCGTTGGTGCTGCTTTTTGCCATCTCCGCGATTGATTTCACGACGACGCGATTGATGACGCGATTCGCGGATCGGAGAAAACGCAGGCAGTTGCTGACGATATCGCTCGCGATAGACATCGGCGCGTTGTGCGTTTTCAAATACGCGAATTTTTTCATCGAGTCCGCCAGCGGCGCCGGTTCGGTGTTCGGCATCACGATTCCGACTTCTCAATTGAACATCATTGCACCGATTGGAATCTCGTTCTTCATCTTTCAATCGCTCGCGTACGTGATCGACGTTTATCGCAAAGACGCGCAGCCGGCGCAAAGCTATCTCGATTACCTCGCGTTCGTCTCTTTCTTTCCGACGATCGTCGCCGGCCCGATCCTGAGAGCGCGCCAATTGCTCCCGCAGCTTCGAAGCTGCCTGGCGCTTGATAACGCAACTGGCGGACGCGCGTTGTTCTTGATCGCAATCGGCTTGATCAAGAAAATCGCGATCGGCGACTATCTGAGCGCAAACCTCGTCGATCGCGTGTTCGATTTTCCCGAGCGATTCTCATCGCTCGAAGTATTAGCGGCGGTTTACGGTTACGCGCTCCAAATCTACGCCGACTTCTCCGGTTACAGCGACATCGCCATCGGCTCGGCTCTGCTGCTCGGCTTGAAGCTGCCAGCGAACTTCGACGCGCCTTATCGTGCAACCAATCTGACAGAGTTCTGGCGACGGTGGCATATCTCGCTTTCGACCTGGCTGCGCGATTACGTGTTCTTCAGCGTCGCAGGCCGTCGCGCTCGCAACCCGATGGTGCTGTATTGCGGTCTGTTGATCACGATGCTGGTTGGCGGGCTCTGGCACGGGCCTGCGTGGACGTTTGTGCTATGGGGTCTGCTGCACGGGATCGGGCTAGTCGTGGTGCGCGGGTGGTCGAGCTTTCGGAAGCGGTTTTTCCCGGCGATGAGCAACAGCAATTGGTCTCGATTGCTGGGAATATTCATCACGTTTCATTTTGTGTGTTTTGCTTGGATCTTCTTCCGAGCAGAAACGGTCGGACGAGCCTTAGCGTTACTTAGTCAACTTTTGACGCTCACTGTAGACACATCCAACCTCGCGCTGCCGCTGGCGCTGATTATCGCGGTTGGATTTGTCGCGCATTGGCTGCCCGCCCGATTTTTTGAGATGACGCTCGATGGATTCATCCGGCTTCCAGCGCCGGCTCAAGCTTGCGTGCTGTTCGCGTTGGCGTTAGGGCTGTACTTTGTCGCGAGCAGCGACGTTGTTCCGTTTATTTATGCGCGGTTCTAACAGGGATGGACAGGATGCACAGGATTCGAGTCAAGCAACCGATTCTTCTTTGGTTCCCAATGACGAGAGCGCTTCCAAACAAGACGGCGCAAGCGCTGATTATGTTCGTCGCGCTGGCGATGGCGCCTTACGCCATCCCATCGCTCGAACGGTATCGCGTCGGCGTGCTGCATCTGCGACGGAGCGAGGCTGCAACACTGATCGATAATCAAACTGGCAAGCGCGACGCTGTCGACGATCCTTCTTCGGCGCGGGCCGAGATTCGAGTCACTCCGGGTGAGATCGAAGACCCGTCAGGTCATGCCCTCGACGGCTTCTTTGCATCGCTATCGAAGACCGAGACCGGCGGCGTGCAGACGCGAATATGTCACTACGGCGATTCGCCGATCACCAACGACGGCATTACTTCGACCGTGCGACGAAAGCTACAGCTTAGATTCGGCGATGCGGGACACGGATTCATTCTCATCGATCGACCGTGGGGTTGGTACGAACACGCGGGCGTGGTTCGCGAGGCGAGCCGCGGCTGGCAGAGCGATCCTATGTTCATCTCGCGCGGCGAGCACTTCTACGGGCTGGGCGGCGTGAGCTTCACGGCCGCGGCGGCGGGTGTGAGCGCGAGCTTCGGCACGGCGACCGAGGGTGAAGTTGGCCGCAGCGTCTCGGCTTTTGACATTTACTTCATGATGCGTCCGGGCGGAGGGAACTTCGATGTTGAGATTGACGATCAACCGGTCGAGCGAGTGACCACCGCAAGCGAGGAGATCAAATCGGGCTTTCATCGAGTCAGCGTCGCGGAAGGGTCGCACAAGCTGACACTCAGGATTGTCGGCAACGGCGAAGTTCAGATGTTCGGAGTCGTGCTCGAATCGAGTCATTCGGGCGTCGAGTACGATTCTCTCGGAGTGAACGGCGCGTTCATCGGCTTGCTCGCGCATTATCTTGATCCTGATCACTGGGCGGAGCAGTTGCGCCATCTAAACCCGGCTCTGGTCATCATCGGCTACGGCACTAACGAGAGCCAGTTCGAGCGCCTGCCCATGGATCAGTACGAGCAAGACACTAAGGAAGCGATTCGCCGAATCAGAGCAGCCCTGCCGGGAGTTTCGATAATGCTTCTCGGGCCGATGGATCGGGGCGCGCGGGGAGCGGGTGGCGGAATAGTTACGAGACCGATGATCCCGAAGCTGATCAGCTATCAACGGCGTCTGGCGGCAGAGACCGGCTGTGCCTTTTTTGATACATTCACCGCGATGGGTGGAGACGGGACGGTCGCGCGGTGGTGCGAGACGCGGCCTCGGCTGATGGGTGGTGACTTTACTCACCCGACGGCTCAGGGCGCGGAGATTGTCGGGACGTTCATCTACGACGCAATCGTCAAGGCTTACGAAGAGTACAAAGCGAAGAGTTCGTAGTCCCGCCTTCAGGCGGAAGTTTGTGAAGTAGGCCGTAGGGCGATGTGCACGAACTTCCGCCTGAAGGCGGGACTACAAACTTCGCAATAAGGAGAACCGAAGAATGCTAACCGAAGGTGTCATGACTTTTCTCAATCAAGCAGCAGCCGAAGCGCGAACCGACTTGCCGGATCGCGATTCATCTCTGTTTCTTTCCGGCGTGCTCGATTCGTTCACGCTGGTTGATTTCGTGACGCTGCTTGAAAGCGAATGCAACATTAAAATCGACGACGCCGATCTTCGCCCTGAAAACTTCGACACCATCGCGAGGGTTGAAGCGTTCGTGACTCGAATGAGAGGAATCGAGTGTGCTGCTACATAACCGGCTACGGCGCCGCGCTGCCCGATCGTGTGGTGACGAACGCGGAGCTTGCTCCTTTGCTCGGAGTCACGCCCGACTGGATCGAAGCCCATTCAGGGATAGGCGAACGGCGTTGGGTCGAGGCCCATCGAGCGACGTCTGATCTGGCGGTTGCCGCGGTGCGCGATGCCTTGAACGACGCAGACAGAAGCGCCGAGCAGATCGATTACCTTATCGGATGCACGCTATCGCCCGACTATCAAGTGCCTGGCGTCGCGCCGATAGTCCAGCGCAAGCTCGATGGTTGTCGCAACATTCCGGCGATTGATCTTCGAGCCGGCTGCTCGGCGATTCTCTACAGCTTGCAACTGGCGCGCAGCCTTATCGAATCGGAGTCGGCACACACTGTCGTTTGCTTCGGAGCGGAAGCGCAATCCAAGGGTCTCGATTTGCAACCGCGAAGCGCTGAATTGAGCATGCTGTTCGGTGACGGCGCTGGGGCGGTCGTCGTCAGCAACGAGTCAAAGCTGAACGACAAGGCTCGGGGTTATCCCCTGAGAATCGACGACATCCTGATCGAGACTGACGGGCGTTTTGCCGAAGACCTGATTGTGCGCGCGCCAGGAACGGCCAACGGCGCACGTTGGCTCGACGAAGAGCACTTGGCCGCCGGGCTGCATTACGGATCAATGGAAGGGCGAAGCGTGATCTTACAAGCAGTGCGCAAGATTGCAGACGCAGCGGTTTGCATAACTGAGCGAAATGGAATCTCGCTCGATGAAATCGATGTTGTGATCCCGCATCAGGCGAATGCCAACCTACTGCGCTCGCTCGCTAAGAAGCTCTCGATTAGTGAGGAGCGCGTCGTCAGCAACCTGGAGCGCTTTGGCAACACCAGCAGCGCGTCGGCATTCTTAGCGCTGTGGCAAGCACGACGCGAACACAGACTCCACGCGGGCTCTTACGCATTGATTCTCGCCTTTGCCGCCGGCTTTACCTGGGGATCGGCGCTCTGCCGAGTTTGCAATGATTGAACCGCTTACTTTTTTCGCACGTATTGAACCGGCTGCGCGAACGCGTCCTTCGTATTCACGTGACTGAGGAGAAAACTCTGAAGCTGTTTTGTGGACGCGGTAAGCACCACGTCATTATTGACGATCTCGTGCTTTAGCGCCGTGGGGCTTTTCTCCAGATATCCCTTCAGCCACTCTTCGCTGAAGTCGCGCATCTTGAGCGTAGGCCCGGTCTGCGAGACAAGGATGAACATATGCACCGGAACGGATAGGGTTGGGCAATCCACGGCAGGATCGCTTGCCAGATCAAGGAAGAGCTTGTCACCCACCTTGACCAGATGGGCGACGAAACTCGATTTGTCTTTCCGTTCAAGCCAGACCAGTTTGTACTCCTTACCTTCGCCCCTCGTGAATGTCAGAACCGATTCGGACTCAGCCTTGTCCTCGGTCCAATCGCCGAGCAATGCCGGTTCGAACACCACGTCGTTTTCCGCGTACAGTTCGTGCAACGACGGCACACATCCTGAAAGACCAAGCAGCAGCGAGACAACGATCGACCACGTGACGTATTTCATGAGACTCCTTCCCCGCGCCGTGTATTTTCAGATTCCTCGTTTCTGTAAGCTTAAAGCCACGGCGAATTTGGATGCCAACCGCCCAAACAGCTTGCAGCGGCGAGCGCCTCGGATTGTGACGCGCTTCTTCGAAAGCATCAAGTGACTGAGCGAGAAAAAAATAATTTTTGACACTCGCTTCTTAAATCTGGTAAATTGCAAGGCTTACAAGCGTGGGCTGTTTGCTAGCATGACGTGTGAGTTCCGGCGGAGAATGCGCTAGATGAGAACTATCACACTGGAAGAGGTCGTTGAGACCTATGGTGTGGAGAATTGGGGTGCAGGATACTTTGAGGTAAACCGAAAAGGACACCTTGCCGTCCGCCCTGCCGAGGGCGACCCCCGTTCCGTCGACATTAAGGAACTCATTGACGATCTGGTCGACGCGCGCCGCCTTCAACTCCCGATCCTGCTTCGCTTTCCCCAGATCCTCACGAACCAACTCAAGAAGGTTCAACGCTCGTTCCAGGACGCTGCGCGTGAGTTCAACTACAACGGTTTGCACTTCGGTGTTTTTCCGATGAAGGTCAACCCTCGCCGCGAAGTCGTTGAAGAGTTTCTGCGCGAGGGCAGCAAGTATAACTTCGGGGTTGAGTGCGGCTCGAAGGCCGAACTCTACGCGGCGCTCTCGCTCGATCAAACTCCGGAGTCGCTATTGATCTGCAACGGTTTCAAGGACGAGGCGTTCATCAACCTCGCGTTGATGGGTGTTCAGCTCGGCAAGCGGGTCATCATCGTCGTCGAAAAACTCAACGAGCTGAAGATGATCATCCGTCTCGCTCAGGAGACCGGCGTTCGGCCCGGCATCGGCATTCGCGCGAAGCTTTACTCGAAAGGCTCGGGCAAGTGGG
>Ga0137380_10004790_pt1 | contig 11967 bp, 11 predicted proteins | sample SagtaG_17_FD_104809 | JGI IMG/M metagenome (GOLD analysis project Ga0137380, IMG submission 104809) | Vadose zone soil microbial communities from Sagehorn Ranch, Mendocino, California, USA - Sage2_L_100_16 metaG | ecosystem: Environmental > Terrestrial > Soil > Vadose zone | place: USA... | reverse complement strand
AGGACTCTTGTTCAGACGGAGGGCCCCAGAGGTCTATTTCTTCACTCTCAGTCTAGCCATATTGCTTGCCTTAACATCTGCAGCTACGTACGTTCCCGGGTATGTTGGCATTGTAGAGAGCATTCCGGCTCTCCTCATTGTGGCCGTCAATCCTCACCTTTCGGTGGGCCTGATTGTACTGTTCACAATGGCCTATTTGTTCGGGAATGGAATCGACAACATCTTTGCGCGGCTTGCCCGGTCCAGTGCGACAGCATCCAACCGTGTGGCGCCCAGCCGATTTCCGCGGCCCTTGACAAAAAGAATGGCGCTTGCTTCTGGCCTAATCATGATCATCTCGATATCCACGATTGGTGCAGTCGCTTTTCCCGTTTGGACTGGCGATTTGCTCCCCACGAACTTACCCGCACGAGTAATTGTGCCAACATACCAACAAGATCTAGCTGATTACTTGGTTGCCCACGATAGCAATGATGCAAGGATCTTATCACTTCCTCTCGGTACGCTCAGTGCAAGTAACTGGTATGTTGGCCTAGACATTCTCAGATGGCAGACCGGCTTACCAATACTCTCAACATTCGTTAGCCTCAACGACCCTGGCGTCGCGCTGTATTACAGGCTTGATTCTGTAATACAAAGTGGCGGAACGACAGAATTCGCCAAACTCCTGGCAATTGCAAACATAAGATACGTGGTCGTACACAACGACGCAGTGTTCCCAATAGGCTTCACCTCTGGATTCAACCTCACAAAGATTCACCAGTTTCTAAGCAGTCAAGATCACATCTACTTCGTAGGGTCTTTTGGAAAAATTGACCTCTATGAGAGTTCACTTGTTCCAGGCGAAGTCTTTGCAGCGAACCCCACCTTCGCCGAGAAGGACAACCTAACAAACTCTGTGCTCTCCTCTAATTTTGACCCTTTGACAGAAGCGGTGGTATCAAATGCGGCTGACAACATACCTCTGTCCGCATACTCAAGTCCGAACCTCGATTTTCAGAGGATTTCGCCAGTTGAGTATCGGGTAATTGTCTCCGAGGCCAAAACTGCCTTTGTCTTAGTAATGAGCGAGACTTTTGACTCAGGATGGAATGCTTACTTGAGCGGACAGGTTCTGCGAGAGCACATTATCGTAAACGGTTACGCTAACGCTTGGTTTGTGCCCAATACAGGATCATCTGAGATCCTGATACGTTATGACCCACAAGCTCAGGTATCTATAGGCGGTTTGATCTCTCCGCTCTCCCTTGCTGGGGTTTTCGCTTCGTGGATAGGGTTGGCGGTCATGTCTCGCCGCAATTCGAAGAGGAATCGTCTCAATAGAGAAAAAAGTCTCCCCCTCCTTCCCTGAAATCTTCTTTAAGCTTCGACGGACGCGTGAGACGAGCGGCGAATTCATCAGGTCTAGATTCCGTGAGAGACTTTCTGAAATGTAAAACCGTCTTCGTGGCCTCCTTCGTCGAGCGGTGGAAGGGACAAAGAAAGGCGACGCTCGGAATGCTACCTTACCTTCACGAGTATCTGAGGTCGAGAGCCTTGCAAACGGTTTGGCTGGAAGAACCACTACCGGGCTCAGATGATGTCTCTCTAACTGCCGAAATAAGCAGAGGTGATTCACAACGGCGTTGGACCCTTCCAATTGCATTTCGAGCAATAGCTCAACAGCGCAATAATCCATCTAAGACCTACTTTGGCCTTAAGGCCCGTGACCTCATCGCGGTGTTTATCGCAATGATGAGCACGCGCGGCAAGATCGACTTGTTCATTGGAGTGGAGTCTGTGAATGCCCTCATGGGCATCGTTTTCAGATGGATAGGAAAAGTGGACAAATCGGTTTACTACATAATCAACTACGTTGCGCCAACGCGTTACCCCAATGCGAGCGTTTTTCATAACGCCATCTTCCACCTACTCGACAGGTTTTGTGCGGTTCATTCAGACTTCGTCTGGAACCAATCTGACGTGGTCAAACAAGCTCGAGCAAAGTTTGGATTGAGTCCAATCGAGACTGCTCCTCAACTTACAGTGCCAATGCCCATTCGACATATAGCCCGTGATAGCGCTGATGTCCAATCCGACCCGGAGGTAGTTTATGTTGGAACAATTGATGAGTACTTTGGAGTCGATCTTATTGTTAAGGCCATTCCCGCCATCATCAAAAAAATCCCGCGGTTCCGATGCCACTTTATCGGTGATGGATCGGCACGAAGTTGGCTAGAGAAGGAAGTGCGGAGCCAATTCCTAGAAAGAAACGCGATCTTCTACGGATATCTCCCCCAACCAGAAACCGACAAAATAATGGCATCGTGCCAACTCGGACTTGCCCCCTACCCATTGGTTGATCCACGAAATCCTAAACTCCCAACTGGGCATGTTTTCACGGACGTCGGGAAGCCGAAAATCTATCTTTCTGCGGGACTCCCCGTCATAATGACGCGTGGAATACCTTTCTCTGATGAGCTAACCCGACATAATGCAGGAATTCTCATCGATTGCGATGTGGACGAGCTCGCTGAAGCGACGACAAGGCTCTTGAGCGATTCTACGCTCTACGGAAAGTGCAGACTTGGCGCATTGCAGTTGGCAAAGGAATACGATGCGACTCAGATACTCGATCGCGTTTTTTCTGAGATGGCTTTCGTCTCAAAGTAGCCCTGAGCTTGCGAGGACGATAAACCATGTCACCATAAGGTCCAGTTGCTGAGCAAAGGCGGAGGGACGCCTAACGAGGCTGAGAGCAAATGATGCAGGTTCTTATGGAACAGTCCCTGCGAATGTTGGTTGGCGTCAATCGAGACTTGCAAAAGAAACGTGACTAAACACCGTTGCCGTGTGTTCCCTTCTTAGATATGTCTTGAAGTTTCTTAGGAAATTACCGAGATTGGGTGTGTGTTTCTCTTAGCAAAGTTATCCCCCAAAAATCATTCAGAACTCATTTATAGTAGATTTGTCCAGAGCCCGCTGCGATTTCAAAGTTGAAGACCCTTGTGACAGGCGGAGCAGGAATGATTGGAACATCAATTGTACACCAACTTGTGAAAAAAGGGGACGAAGTCCACGTAATCGACGACCTCAGCAGAGGCAAGAAGGAAAACCTGAAAGATGTGTGGAGCCGCATATCTTTCCTAGAGTTCGATCTGACCCAGCCGATTCCGGAGTCGCAAAAGCAATTTTGGTCGGTCGACAGAGTACTACACCTTGCCTCATTCGTTGGAGGAGTTAAAGTAGGAACCAAGGAAGCAACTCGTGCAACTGTAATACCAACAATCGACCGAAATGTGGTGTTGGCTTGCGTAAAGAATGGAGTAAAGCGTCTTCTCTACACTTCCACGGCGTGTTGCTATCCGGTCGGTCTGCAGTCCGAGAATCATGTTGACTACTTGCTCAAAGAGGAGGACATTATGGAACCGGGCGCCAAGCCTGAGAATGTCTATGGATGGTGTAAACTCCTCGGGGAGATTATGATGCGGCAATTTTCGAAGGAATACGGATTCAAGCTCTCTATCGTAAGGGATTTCAACGTTTACGGGCCACGGGAAGACGCCAATCCCTATACGAGTCATGTCATTCCTAGCTTGATCAAGAAGACGCTTGAAGGGACCCGGGAACTCAAAGTTTGGGGAACTGGACAGCAGTCCCGTAGCTTCGTGTATGCTGACGACGCTGCGGAAGGCATGGTTTTAGCATCAGAGAGGATCGAGGATGGGACGGCAGTCAATATAGGTACTGGCAATAGGCTAACAATAGCCGACCTTGCTGCGAGAATCGCTAAGTCTTGCGGCTATAAAGGGAGAATAGTGTTTGATCCCACAGAACCTCAAGGTGTATTCACTCGATGCCCAGATACAACGAAAGCTGAGCGCATATTGGGGTGGAGTCCGAAAACAACACTGGACGAAGGGCTCGCCGAGACCGTTTTATGGTACAAGGGCCAACTCCTTCAAGCGATCCCCTCGTGATGGCGAGTTCCCAGACTCGGGATAGACGTCGTGGTACAAGCCCGAGCAATTGCGAAGCTCGATTCGGGAATCCCCGATAAGGGTACGAACCGTTGTGGAGATATGATGGGAATCATACTCAGTCGCCTCTTGCAGGTTTCTAACCGATATATTCCAACTCAGTGGGAGAGAGATCCTTCATGAGCGCTCAGAATTCTTTCTGGGAAGGCAAAAGGGTGCTTGTCACAGGAGGTGCAGGTTTCATTGGATCCCACCTTGTGGAGGCACTCTCTCAGTCGAATGCGGAACTGAGTGTCGTCGATTCATTTGAGAACGGTTCTCAATCTAATATTGAAAGCGCGCTGGGCAACGTGGAGCTGATAAAGGGGGATTTGAGAGATTTTGACAGATGTTTAGACGCTTGCAAAGATGTCGAGATTGTTCTTAACCTAGCAGCAAAAGTAGCTGGTGTCGCTTACAACTCGAAACATCCAGCCGATATGTTTCGAACAAACCTGAAGATCGGCATGAATATGTTAGAGGCTGCGAGACTGTGCGAGGTTGAACGATTCCTGAACGTGAGTTCAGCGTGCGTGTACCGGCGAGATTCCCCTGTCCCTACTACAGAAGATGAAGCATTCGTCGGCGACCCCGAACCCTCCAATCTGGGCTACGGTTGGGCCAAGCGCGTCCTCGAGCTACAGGCAAGACTGTACTCGCAAGAGTACGGTATGCAAGTCGTCAATGTACGCCCGTTCAATTCGTATGGTCCAAGGGACCATTTCGATGTTGAAGCTGGTCACGTGATTCCATCACTGATAAAGAAAATCACGGACGGCAATAACCCCTTGATAGTTTGGGGTGATGGGTCTCAAACGCGGTCTTTCATATACGTTGAAGACACCGTTAGGGGGATGATGCTTGCGACAGAAAGGTCAATGGCCGAACCGATTAATATCGGCAGCCCTGAGGAGATTTCGATAGCAAACCTCGCGAGACTGATAATCTCGCTCACCAACTCAAAGACACAAGTCAGATTTGACACTTCCAGGCCTTCTGGTCAGCCTCGCAGATGCCCAGATGTCACCAGAGCGAAATCCGGCCTTGGATTTGAGGCGGCTGTTAGCCTAACTGAAGGATTGAGAAAAACCATCAACTGGTACGCCACCGACATGAACAGAGTTCCCATCAAAGCAATCTGACTATGGATGCTAGATCTAAATTAATTGAGATCTAACGAAGGGTTAACGCAACCTACTAGTAGTCAACAACGGAGCCGTCTAACCGAGGACCGAACTTGCATACCAAGGCAAGTCAGTGTAGCAATTGTTTCGCACACTTTTGCAACTGGACCTGCGCATGAACTTGTCGAGTTTCTTAGAAAGAGGGTCTCAAGAATAGATTTCGTGGGACACCCCTTCGACTACGCACAAGATGTCCGAACTTCTCACGAGAAATTCGTTGCAGGGCGCCGAGTGGCGGTTAGTCGAGCTCCTGCCTGGAAATTACCAGGAGTTATGATTTTCGCCAAGGACTTGCTCTACTCTATCGTCTGGCTCGCCAGAGAGAAACGAGGATTCGACCTCTACGTAGGCGCTGATGGCATCAATTGTCTTGCCGGGTTATTTCTCAAACGAATAGGAGTCGTCAAGCAGGTTGTGTTCTATACAATTGATTACATCCCAACCAGATTCCCAAATCCCGTTCTCAATCACATGTATAGGGCTCTCGACAGATATTGTGTGCACAATTCTGACCTCACATGGAACCTGAGTCCAAGAATGTCACAAACGAGATGGCACTCGCCGACGAGGAAGCATGGTCGAGAGATAACAGTCCCCATTGGCGTCAGGCTCGACAGAATCAAGCCTCGATCCATCAACGAAATAGACCGACATACCCTTGTTTTCATAGGACATTTGAGGAGAGGTCATGGGATCGAACTCGTCGTGAGGGCTCTGCCGAAGATTCTTAGCCATGTTCCCGAAACTAGGCTTATCGTCATAGGCTCTGGACCCATCGAAGAGGAGCTCAAGCAAGCAGCAAACGAGCTTGGTTTGAATGACAAGATCACCTTCGTCGGCTTCGTGACAAATCATGAAGATGCTGAGAAAATCTTGGCAACATGCTCAATAGGATTAGCACCGTATGAACCTATTCCCGACAACATTACGTTCTACACCGATCCAGGTAAACCGAAACTGTATCTCGCCTGCGGTCTTCCCACCATAATTACTGCGGTGCCGTGGATCGCAGAAGTCATTTCTCGCCAGAAGATGGGAACGGTGATTCGATTTGACGAAGAACAATTGGCTCAGGCCGCAATCCAACTCCTAACGGATAATGAGTTATACGAGTCGTATAGGAAAAATGCATTGGATTACGCTCAAGAACTCGATTGGAGCAGAATTTTTGAGAACGCCTTGAATGAACTCTCGTTCGCGAGCGAAGAACCACCGAGGGCAATAATAGCGTAGTCATGCAATAACCGGTACGGTCCTTCAGGATGCCTGCTCCTAGTCCTCGACTCCTGATCGACTATGTTCGCTCGTTGCACAGCGTTCGACTCGGCCTGACACCGCGTGACAAATTTGCTCTCCTTATGAATAGGATCTTGCAAGCCGGGTTTCCTCTTAGCTTCTTATGGTACGAGTCCTTCGGGAGACCTCTGTTAGACCCGACTTCACTGATAAGCGGCTATCGCTGCAGGTATGGCGAGTTCATATTTTACTGTCCCGGGGGCAATTCGGAAATCCAATTCCTACCCGACTGGGAGCCCGAAGTAAAACAGATGATGGCAAAACCGCGCGATGGTGACGCGGTTGACGTTGGTGCGAACCTTGGGCTCTATTCCGTAATGCTGGGTCACCATACAGATGGAAAAGTTCTCTCAGTCGAACCAGACCCTAGATACTTCAAGTGGTTGAGGAAAAATGTGGAGGCAAACCATTGCGAAAATGTAATCCCAGTCAATATCGCCGCTTGGTCAAGCAGTACCAAGCTCAAGCTGAACCGGCATGTTTTCGGCGGCCCTCCGGTGGATTCTAGCACTTCAAGCGACGCGAGGCTCGGATACACCGTTGACGCTCAGCCGCTTGACAAAGTCTTGTCTAGACTTTTCCTGAGGCCCAAGATAGTAAAGATTGACGTAGAAGGATCGGAGTACCAAGTGTTGACAGGAATGATTAGGACGCTACGGACATGCAAGCCCGTGTTGATTCTCGAAGCACCGAGTCAAGAATCCTTAAGCAGATGCCGAGGGCTTCTCAATAGCTTGAGCTACGATATCCAGAGCCTGAAGTCGGGCAACTTCGTGGCATCGGTTTCGTGAGAAAACCCTCGAACCCTAATGACCCTCAAGGGTCCACCAGACCGAAGCGATCGTGTGACGCAGATGCGCGACACCGGGCTCTTTGGTCCAGGAGAAATAGTTGGACCGCGAAAGAGCTAAACGCTTATCACTTCAGGCGAATGAACGGCCTCTACGAGACGATGCTTAGTGGTTCAAGGGTTTCCGGACCAAAGCTTTTGGAATGGAAAGACTGTCCTTGTAACAGGCTCTAGCGGTTTTGCCGGTCGGAACCTATGCAGCCTATTGTCTCGCCCGGATACCAGGCTTCGATATTTCGTAAGGTCCAAAAACGATATTCTTGTAAACGTTCCGGGGAGTACAGTGGTCCTAGGAGATGTTCAAGATTACCAGAGTCTTATTGAGGCTCTGAAGGGCGTTGACGTGGCTTTTCATCTTGCAGCAATCACCTTGATTCCTGAAACCAGAGCCAAGACCTTCAACACTTTCAGCACGAACGCCCTAGGGACCCTCAACTTTCTGATGGCGGCCAAGGCACAAAATGTCCCGAAGATCGTTTACGTGAGCACATGCCACGTTTACGGAAAGCAGGACAGGCTTCCGATAACTGAAGAGACAGCCCCCAAGCCCATCGACATATACTCTGCGAGCAAACTAGCAGGAGAAAGTCTAGCTCTTTCTTTTGCTGAAATGTACGGGATGAATATTTCCATATCGCGGGCCTTCAACCACTACGGACCATACCAGAGACCCGACTTTCTCATACCCTCAATCATACTGAGACTCCTGAGAGGAGAAGAGCTAGCAATGGGCAACCCGACACCCACGAGAGACTTCGCATACGTAGAGGATATAGTGGGAGGCTATGTCCTACTAGCTGAGAGAGGCCGATCCTCGGAGATTTACCACTTCAGCAGCGGCATCGAGAGGCCGGTGAAGGAGATAGTGGCGACTATAATGAGGATTAGCGGAGGGAAATCTAAAGTGACCTGGAACCCGGATGCACGACGAGTTGACATTCCAAGAAGCGTTGGTGATTACTCTAAGGCCACAAAGGAGCTAGGCTGGAAACCACGAGTTGATTTCGAAGACGGAGTAAAGAAGACTGTGGCATGGTATCGCGCCAAGCTTGAATCTCGAAACCCTGAGACCCTTTATGTCACAAACGCTTGACAGAATAAGGCCTTATATCAGAAAGCACTTCGAACTCGTCAAGACAGAATTTATCCCAGGGAAAACTCGGATTCCGCTGACAGTGCCCACCTACGACTCAGATGAAGTTGAGGAGGCCGTTGATAGCCTACTATCTACGTGGGTGACTATGGGAGGCAAGGTGAAGAAGTTCGAAGAAGCCTTCGCCAAGTATAACGGCTCAACGTACGCGGTAATGGTCAACTCAGGCAGTTCCGCAAATCTCCTCGCCCTCTCAGTTCTCATTAACCCACTTCTTTCAGATCATATCGAAAAAGGGAATGAGATTATAACGCCGGCCGTCACATGGGCGACCACAGTCTATCCCATTGCAAACGTAGGTTGCACACCCGTACTAGTCGACGTCGACCCCAAAACCTTCAACATCAATCCAGAAGAAGTAGAAAAAGCAATCAGCCCAAAGACTCAAGCCATCGTCCCGGTCCATCTTCTTGGAGGTCCATGCCAAATAGACAAAATCAAGATGATCGCTGAAGACCACGACTTGTATTTCGTCGAAGACGCATGCGAGTCCACCGGCGCAGAGATTCAAAGCAAGAAGGTCGGTAGCTTCGGCGATATGGGAACCTTCAGCTTCTTCATCAGCCACCACATATCGACTATCGAGGGCGGCATGATAGTGACCGACAATGACGAGCTCTATGAATATCTGAAGGCTATGCGGGCCTTCGGCTGGGTCCGAGACCTTCGAGACAAGAACAGGTATGCGTCCGAAAACAAGGGAGTAGATTCCCGGTTTCTATTTCTCACCGATGGTTACAATGTTAGGCCGACAGAGATACAGGGCGCCTTCGGCATACACCAGATCAAGAAGCTAGACAAGTTCATAGAAACCCGACGAAGAAACGCCGCTTACTGGTCAAAGAAACTCTCACCATATTCCGACCTGCTCATCTTACCCGAAGAACAGCCTGGAACCAAACACGTCTACTTCGGCTACCATCTAACTGTTAGACCTGAAGCACCTTTTGATCGAGAGCAACTGGTAAATCACCTTGAGAACAAGCTAATAGAGACCAGACCCATCATGGCCGGGAACATGGCCGAGCAACCGGTGATGAAACACCTTCCACACAGGATAGTTGGATCTCTAGATAATTCTCGGACGATAATGAGAAACTCATTCTTCTTCGGAAACCACACAGGAATCGGTGAAGCAGAGAGAGAATACATCGCAGAATCCATCATTGATTTCGCGACCCGCACTTCGAAGCAATAGACCCACCTCTACGTATTATGGTTGGCCGGCAGTCTTCGTAGCCCAAGGGTTCTCCTATATCTTCTAGATATTATCATAGAGCCAGCCAGCGGTAATGCCACGCCTATGGCGAAACTGATCATCAATCCTAGAGTTCTAGGGAAGGTTGTTTCTGGGCACCCCTGACAGGTCGCAGTCGGTCTGGGATCTGTGTCGATGGAAATCGGCTGGGAGGTTGCGGTTGTTTGTCCAGACGCATCGGTAACTGTGAGGCTTGCTGTATAGTTTCCAACGACGCGGTAGACATGACTAATCGTTTGTCCCGTATCTCGATCACCATCCCCAAAAGACCACCTGTATACATAGGGTTGTGTCCCTCCTATTGCGGAACCTGAAAAGTTGACTGGCAGGCCAGTGCCTGGATTGGTGGGGGAGAAGGTGAAATTGGCTTCTAATGGCGCAGGTGGCATGGGGAAAGAGGGAAAGAATTCTGTCATAGCGGGTGATCCTCCGTCCTTCGCTGCGAGCGGCAGAAGTCCCCATGCTTGCTCGATTGTCCTAGGGAGAGAGTAGTGGGAGTATTGGGTCGTGGACACGTAGTGTGTCTTGACAGCTGGTCCTGCCCAGAGGGTGTATACGTAGTCGGTGGGGTAGCGTGCATATCCTTCGTCGAAGGTGATGAAGAGGGCGGCTTTCTGAGTCTTGAAAATGGAGCTGTTGAGGACGAGAGGAACGAGTTTGCTGAGGTAGTTGTCGCCTCTGGAGATTGAGCAGTTGTGCATGTTGTCGCAGACGTTTGGGGTGAGCCACATATAATTGGAAGCCGTCGTTGTGGAATTCAGGTCGTGGACCAGGCTGTCATCCGGTAGGCCTTTGCTGCCGGAGTTCGCGGGGACTACGTGGGTGGCGCATCTCGTCGAATTGCCTGCTATTTTGGCATAGTAGACGAACGGGTCGGTTATGACGGTGTAGTTGCCTGAGGCTCTCTCGTAGCAGGGGGAGGGCATGTCCTCCATGTAGGCTCTCCAAGTTAACCCTCCGCTCTCTATTCTATCCACGATGCTAGAATTGCTTGCGATACACGAGCCTGTAGGATAGCAGTCTAGGCCGCTGAAGTAGTTGTTCCCGCCCGTGAGGCACATGTAGTTGGGAAGGCTGGGATGGTCGCACGCAGTATATCGTGTTGCTAGCGAGTAGTTGTGTGCCAGCTGGTTCAGGTATGGAGCTGAAGAACTCCCGTTTATCTGGCCGAAATTCTTGTTCTCCATCACAATGATCAAGATGTAGTCAAACGGTCTGTTGCTGGGGAGCGAGGCTGCTTGGAGGCTCGTCGAAATTCGACCAACATGTTGCACAGTCGTCGTCGGAGTGGAGATGAAGGCCCCGGGAACGATTGTAAAGCACAGAAGGAGAACTGCGAGTCTGGCGGTATTGATCCTCGGGTTCGAGTCGGACCCCCCTGTCCACTGCGTCTGCTATTCAGTTTTTTCTTAAGAGTTCCGGAGTGCAACTTGTCCGGTGTGAAGCATGAGATGGATTGTCTCGCGCGCTTGTTTGTCGGTAGAGGTTGGGTGGATGAGGCAGCTCGGCAGCAATATGTTTTACATTGTGTATCATGAATTCTGCTGGAGCCTGTGGCCCAGACTGTTGCAGTTGGAGAGGAGACTTGCTTCCACGTTCGGCTTAGTAAACAGTCCGGAGCATAATCCAGAAGAACTGCTTCTCTGAGCTCGACCCATCCTCGTTGACAGAGACAACCGTCATCTTCAACGTTCCACGTGGAACAGTGTATATCACAGCCCAGCAGCTGGTCATCTACGCCAGCTCTTTCGTCTACTACGTCCTCCTGATCCGAATCCTCAACCTCTCCCAGATCGGACAGGTGTCCCTCCTCGCCGCGGCATCCGCCGCATTCACTACCATTACCCAACTCGCCCTTCCACTCGCGGCGACCCGGTTCATCTCCGCAAGTAGTGGAAGCAAGAATCCTTCAACCGCTGGATCCGTAGCAAGGACAACCCTCAGATTAACGATAACGATCGCCGCACCTACGCTACTACTGTCCGTCCTCGCATCACCATGGATTGCCAGTACAGTTTTCAAGAGCTCCGACGCAACCTCCTTCCTCATCGTCGCCTTCGCTGCCTCCTTCCTCCTCGACCTCACAGCACTCTACGGCGCATATTTTCTCGGCCTCGGACGCTACGCTGAGATGACGTACCAGAACGTTCTCTATCATCCTCTCAGCCGCGGCTTCGGACTAGTCCTCGCCTACAAGGGCCTCGGCCCCCTAGGAATACCAGTAGGCT
>Ga0137380_10004789_pt1 | contig 11969 bp, 11 predicted proteins | sample SagtaG_17_FD_104809 | JGI IMG/M metagenome (GOLD analysis project Ga0137380, IMG submission 104809) | Vadose zone soil microbial communities from Sagehorn Ranch, Mendocino, California, USA - Sage2_L_100_16 metaG | ecosystem: Environmental > Terrestrial > Soil > Vadose zone | place: USA... | reverse complement strand
GCGCGCGCGGGCTCCCCCCGGGCGCGGCTCGCCGCCGGCGAGCGCGTCGCCTCCCACGCGCTCCAGAAGTTCAACGCGGTGTCCTGAGAGGGGAGACGCGCAATGGCGAGCGATCCGGAAATCGAGACGCAGGATGCGGGGACCCTGGACGAAGGGCGCCGTGAGTTCCTGAAGGGCGCGTTGACGGGCGGCGTGGCCACCGCCGCCGCCCTGGGCACGGTAGGCGTCTCGTCCCTGACGACGGCGGACGCGCAGCCCGGCCCGATGCCCGGGTCACGCAACCACTACTACGTGCCGGCCACCGACAAGACGGTGCACTGGGGCTACTTCAGCAAGCTGCTGAAGCCGCTCGTCGAGGTGAGCTCGGGCGACTTCGTCACGATCGAAGCGCTGACGCACCATGCGAACGACGACGCCGAGCGCATGATCAAGGGCGACGCGGGTGCCGAGAGCGTTTACTACTGGGACAAGCAGCGGAAGGGCGTGGATCGCCGCGGCGCGGGGCCGATGCAGCCGACGCTCTTCGGCCGCGGCGCGGGCGAGGGCCTCGGCGTCCACATCTGCACGGGCCCCGTCTCCGTCAAGGGCGCCATGCCCGGCGACATCCTCGAGGTGCGCATCGTCGACGTGAAGCCGCGGCCCTGCGCGAATCCGAAGTATAAGGGCAAGAGCTTCGGCAGCAACGCCGCGGCGTGGTGGGGCTTCCACTACAAGGACCTCCTGACCGACCCGAAGCCGCGCGAGGTGATCACGATCTACGAGGTGGACCCGAGCGGCGAGCGCAACTGGGCCCAGGGCATCTACAACTTCCGCTGGACGCCGCAGACCGATCCGTTCGGGGTCGTCCACAAGACGATCGACTATCCCGGCGTGCCGGTGGACCACAAAACGGTCCAGGAAAAGCACGGGATCCTGAAGAACGTCCGCGTCCCGATCCGACCGCACTTCGGCGTGCTCGGGCTCGCCCCCGCCGAGGCGGACATCGTGGACTCGATCCCGCCGCACTATGTCGGCGGGAACATCGACGACTGGCGCATCGGTAAGGGCGCGACGATGTATTACCCCGTGGCGGTGGCGGGCGCGCTCCTATCCGCCGGCGACTCGCACGCCGCGCAGGGCGATTCGGAGCTCTGCGGCACGGCGATCGAGTGCTCGCTCACGGGGACGTTCCAGCTCATCCTCCACAAGAAGGACGCGCTCGGCGGTACGGCGCTCGCCGGGCTCGACTACCCGCTGCTCGCCACGCAGGACGAGTGGGTGCTCCACGGGTTCTCGTACCCGAAGTACCTCTCCGAGCTCGGGGCGGAGGCGCAGAGCAAGATCTACGAGAAATCGTCGATCGACCTCGCGATGAAGGACGCGTTCAGGAAGATGCGGCACTTCCTCATGACGACGAAGGGACTCAGCGAGGACGAGGCGATCTCGCTCATGTCGATCGCCGTCGACTTCGGGATCACGCAGGTCGTGGACGGCAACTGGGGCGTCCACGCCGTGATCAAGAAGAGCATCTTCGCGGGCTGACCTCCGACTCGAGCCGACATTAGGTGGGGGTGCGCCCCCGGGCGTACAATCCTCGCCAGTGTCGGGCTTCGAGGAGGTCAACTACTACTTCCGCAAGGCGGCGCGGATCATGGACCTCACCGCGCACGTCGAGCGGATGCTCGTCACGCCCTACCGCGAGGTCAAGGTCGACGTCTCCGTGACGCTCGACGATGGCCAGCTCGGCACCTTCATCGGCTACCGCGTCCAGCACGACAACAGCCGGGGTCCCATGAAGGGCGGGCTGCGCTACCACCCCACCGTGGACCTCGACGAGGCGCTGGGCCTCGCGTCGCTGATGACGTGGAAGACCGCCGTCGCGAACCTGCCCTTCGGCGGCGCCAAGGGCGGCATCACCGTGGACCCGGCCACGCTCAGCCCGCACGAGCTGGAGCGGCTCACGCGGAAGTTCGTCGAGCGCATCCACGACATCATCGGTCCGCAGACCGACATCCCCGCGCCCGACGTGAACACGAACGCCCAGGTCATGGCGTGGATCATGGACGAGTACTCGAAGTACCACGGCTTCTCGCCCGCGGTCGTGACGGGCAAGCCCGTGGATCTCTTCGGCTCCAAGGGCCGCGAGGAGGCGACCGGACGCGGCGTCGTGCTGGCGCTCGAGGAGTACCTGAAAGACGCGGGCGGCGGCGAGATCCGCGGCAAGACCTTCGCCGTCCAGGGCTTCGGCAACGTCGGCTCGTGGACGTGCCGGTTCATCGACGAGCGCGGCGGTCGCGTCGTCGCGGTCGGGGACGCGAAGGGCGCGATCAAGAGCCCGGAGGGACTCGACGTGTCGCGCCTCGTCGCGCACGCCGCCAAGACCGGGAGCGTGGTGGGCTTCGCCGGCGCGGACGCCATCTCCAACGACCAGCTCCTCGCCGAGGCGGTGGACGTGCTGGTGCCGGCGGCGCTCGGGGGCGTGATCACCGAGGCGAACGCGAAGGACGTGCGCGCCGGCATCGTGCTCGAGGCGGCGAACGCGCCGACGACCCCGCGTGCCGACGAGGTGCTCACGGCGCGTGGCGTGACGATCCTGCCCGACATCTGGGTGAATGCCGGCGGCGTGACCGTCTCTTACTTCGAGTGGGTCCAGAACGTCCAGCGGTTCTCCTGGGAAGTGGACAGGGTGAACGCGGAGCTGGCGCGTCACGTACGCGAGGCGTACGCCACCCTCGCCCGGGTCGTGCGCGAGCGCAAGGTCTCGTTCCGCACCGCGGCCTTCATCGTCGCCATCGGGCGCGTGGGGCGCGCGACGGTGCTGCGGGGAGTGTGACGATGAGCGACGTCGAGGCGGCGAAGATCGTGCGTGCCGTGCTCTGCCGCGGACTCTCGAACGAGCAGTCGGCGCACATCACGCGGGCCATGATCCCCACATCCGCCGGCGCCGGCACCATCGTCCGGCGCGAGGGCGACCCGCCCCAGGGGCTCCTCGTGCTGCTGAAGGGCACGGTCGAGATCCTCAAGGAGGGCGACGCGGGCGGGGAGGTCCTCGCCACGATCGACGCCCCCACCGTGCTGGGCGAGATGAGCCTGATCCTCGCCCGCGACCATTCCGCCACCGTCCGCGCCAAGACCGCGTGCGAGTTCCGACTGCTCACGCGCGCCCAGTTCGAGCGGCTGATCAACGAGGACAACCTCGGCGCCTACAAGGTCGTGCTGACGCTCGCCGGGGTGATCGCGAAGCGCCTCCACCGCATGGACGAAAAAGTCGTCGAGCTGCGCGGACGGCGCGACGCGCCGAGGCCGGTCGAGGAGCTGAGCGAGTTCAAGCAGAAGCTCTTCAGCGAGTGGAGTTTTTAGTTTCTAGCGAGGCTTGGTAATCGCTCCGTAATGCTCGGGGCGGCGCCGGTCGAAGAAGCCCCAGCGCTTGCGCGGCCCGGTACTCCAGTCGAGGTCGATCCGCGCGGCGATCACCTCGTCGCCCGTTGTCGCCGCGCGCGCCAGCACCTGGCCGAGCGGGCCGATCACGCAGGAGCCGCCGATCAGCTCGAGGCCGTCCTCCACGCCCGCCTTCGCCGACGCGACGATGAAGAGGTGGTTCTCGTAGGCGCCCGCGCGCATCACCAGCTCGCTCAGCTCGAGCGCCTGAACCGACGCGGGCGTGTTGTAGCCGATCACGGCGATCTCGGCGCCCAGTAGACCGAGGCTCCGCCACGTCTCGGGGTAGCGTCGGTCCTGGCAGATCGCGATGCCGACCTTGGCCTTCGTCGTCGGAAAGACGCGAAACCCGGTGTCGCCCGACTCGAAGTAGCGGACCTCGTAGACCTGCGCCACGCCGTCCGGCGTCGGCTGCCCCGGCAGATGAATTTTTCGATAGGTCCCGAGGAGTTTGCCCCGGGCGTCGGAGAGCAGCGCGGTGTTGAAGCGCCGCGCGCCCGCCTTCTCGCAGAAGCCGACGTGGCAGACGACGGACGCCCGGCCCGCGGCCTCGAGCAAGGGCTCGAGCGCCTTCGGCGGGACCTCGGTCTCGAAGAAATGCTCGTAGTCCTCACGAATACGCTTGGGGAAGTAGGGCGTCAGCGCCATCTCGGGATAGACGAGCACTTCCACGCTCTGGCGCGCCGCCTGCTCCAGCAGCGCCAGCATCCGCTCGACGACCTCCTCGCGGCTCGTGCCCTCGTTGATGGGGCCCATCTGTGCGGCGGCGACCGTGATCCAGCGCGGCATGGCGGCTACGATAACACCGTTGGCGCCGTCGCGGCGACGACGCCCTCGGCTTCGAGCCGGCTGGCGACGCGGAACAGCGCGGCCTCGTTGAACGGCGCGGCGACCAGCTGGACCCCGAGGGGCAGCGCGCCGGGCAGGACGATCGGCACGGAGATCACGGGCAGGCCGACGAACGACAGGGGCTGGGTGAAGACACCGAGATGCCCGCGCGTGAACACTTCGACGTCGCCGATGCGCGTCAGCATGGGCGCGCCGATCGGCGGCGCCGGCCAGGGCGTCGTCGGCGCCAGCATCACGTCCACCTCGCGGAAGACCTCGGCGACCCGCGCGCGGAACCACGCCCGGAACCGCTGCGCGCCCGCGTAGGCGGCGGCGGGAAGCAGCGCCGCGGCGAGGAGGCGATCGCGGATCATCGGGTCGAAGTCGGCCGCGCGCGTGCGCAACCGCTCGAGGTGGTACGCGCCGCCCTCGCACGCCGTGATCACCTGCGCCGCCGCTCGGGCGCGATGCGCTTCGGGCAGCGTGACCTCGGCGCGCGCGCCGAGCGCCCCGGCGACGCGGGCGACGGCGGCGAGCGCCGCGTCATCGGCGAGCCGCGCGAAGTGCCCGCCCGCGACGGCGATGCGGAGCCCGTCGACGCCGCGTCCGAGCTCTCCCGCGCACGGCGCCGCCGGACGCGTCGCGCAGACCGGGTCGCGCGGATCGGGCCCCTGGATCGCGTCGAAGGCGGCGGCGAGATCGCCGACGCTGCGCGCGAACGGACCGGCGTGATCGAACGACCAGGCGAGCGGCACGACGCCCGCGCGCGACACGCGCCCGAAGGTCGGCTTGAGCGCGAAGACGCCGCAAAGCGCGCCGGGCACGCGGATCGAGCCGTTCGTGTCGGTCCCGAGCGCGACTGGCACGAGCCCCGCGGCCACGGCCGCCGCCGAGCCGCCCGACGAGCCGCCGGCGATCCGCGTCGGGTCGTGCGGGTTGCGCGTCGGACCGTAGTGCGTGTTCTCGGTCGAGAACCCGTACGCGTACTCGTCCATGTTGAGCGCGCCGACGAGGACCGCGCCGGCCGCGCGCAGCCGCGCGACGGCGGTGGCGTCGCGCTCGGCCGGCGGCAGGCCGGCGTTGATCTTCGAGCCCGCGAGGGTCGCGAGGCCGGCGATGTCGAAGAGGTTCTTGACCGCGAACGGCACGCCGGCGAGCGGCCCCGGGTCGTCTCCCTTCGCGAGCCGCCGGTCGACGGTGTCGGCGTCCGCCAGCGCCGTGTCGCGGAGCACGCGTGTGAAGGCGTTCAGGGTCCCGTCGCGCGCCGCCATCCGGTCGAGCGCTCCGCCCACGACGTCGCGGGCGCGCGTCTTGCCCGTGCGCACGGCCGCGGCGATCGCCAGGGCGGACGTTGCTCCGTCGATCACGGCTCGAAGCGGGGGGCCGGCTCGGTTTCCTCGGGCAGCGGAAACTCGGCGACGAGCCGCGCGGCATCGAGGAGCCCCTTGAGATTCGCGGCCACCGCCGCGCGCGACGTCGGGGCGATGGTGAGCCCGACCTGCGCGGCCAGCCGCTCGACCTCGGCCTCGTCGATCGTCACGCGGAAGGAGTAACGCACGCCGGCGCCGGCCGCAAGACCCCCACGATGGAGGCGCCGCGACTACGGCGTGTGCCCACGGCATAGGCATCGTAGCGTTTCTGCTCAACAGTCAGGCAGGGAGCGCCACGGCACGTCGTTCCAAGTGCCCGTTCTGCCGAGCCTCGATCGCGCGGCATATCCCTTGCTCCAGTCCGACCGCGGAGCGCGCCGTCGTCGTCGCGCCCCCCGCGGTCACCGACGCCCGCCACACACCGACGTGCGTTCACGACCGAGGAGGGTGGCGATGGAGAGGATCGACGGGTACGTCGAGCGCGCGATCGAGCGCGCCGTCTTTGGAGCCGAGGGCGGGGAGCAGGGTCGGCGCGAGTTCCTCGCCCGGGTCGGCGCCGCCACGGCGTCGGCCGCGCTCGCGTCCGCGTTCCCCATGTCCGTCGCGAAGGCGCTCGCCCAGGACAAGATCGGCCCGCTCGAGAAGAAGGACCTGAAGGTCGGCTTCATCCCGATCACGTGCGCGACGCCGATCATCATGGCCGAGCCCATGGGCTTCTACCGGAAGCAGGGGCTCAACGTCCAGGTCTTCAAGGCGTCGTCGTGGGCGATGATCCGGGACCTGTCGATCAACGGCGAGACGGACGCCACGCACATGCTCTCGCCGATGCCGCTCGCGATCTCGCTCGGCGTGGGCTCCCAGTCCGTGCCCTACGTCATGCCCGCGGTGGAGAACATCAACGGGCAGGCGATCACGCTCGCGACGAAGCACAAGGGCGTGAAGACCCCCGCGGACATGAAGGGGTTCAAATTCGGCGTGCCCTTCGACTACTCGATGCACAACTTCCTGCTCCGCTACGTGCTCGCCGAGGGCGGCGTGGACCCCGACAAGGACGTGCAGATCCGCGCGGTGCCGCCGCCGGAGATGGTCGCGAACCTCCGCGCGGGCAACCTCGACGGCTATCTCGGCCCCGATCCATTCAACCAGCGAGCCGTCTTCGAGGAGGTCGGCTTCATCTGGATGCTGTCGAAGGACATCTGGCCGGGCCACCCGTGCTGCGCCTTCGCCGCCAAGCGCGAGTTCGCCGAGAAGGCTCCGAACACCTTCAAGGCGCTCCTGCTCGCGATCGTGGACGCGACGCAGCACGCGCACGACAAGGCCAACCGCAAGGCGATCGCCGCGGCCATCGCGCCGAAGAACTACCTCAACCAGCCCGTCGAGGTCCTCGAGCAGATCCTCACGGGCGTCTACCCCGACGGCCTGGGCAACACGAAGACCGTGCCCGACCGGATCGACTTCGACCCGTTCCCGTACCACTCGATGGCGATCTGGATCCTCACCCAGATGAAGCGCTGGGGCTATCTGAAGTCCGACGTCACGTACAAGAAGGTCGCCGAGGAGGTCTTCCTCGCCACCACGTGCCGCGACGCGATGCGCACCGTCGGCGCGAAGCCGCCGGAGGCGAACTCGGTCAAGCACGCCTTCGTCCTCGGCAAGACCAAGGTCTTCGACCCGGACCGGCCCGACGACTATCTCAAGACGTTCGCCATCCGGAAGACGTGATGCGACGCGACCGGGTGCGCGTGCTGCTGATCTCGCTGCTCCTCGGCGCGATCTTTCTCGCTCTGTGGCAGGCCGCGGTGACGCGGCAGCCCAAGGGCAAGGGGCTGCCGGGGCCCGCGGCCGTCGCCGCCACGGCGTGGGAGATGGTGCGCCACCCGTTCTACGACAACGGCCCCAACGACAAGGGGATCGGGCTGCAGCTCGGCGCGAGCCTGGGGCGGCTCATGACGGGCTACCTCGCCGGCTCGGCGGTCGCGATCATGCTGGGTGTCGCGCTCGGGCTCTCGCCGGTGCTCTACCGCGCGGTGAACCCCTACGTCCAGGTGCTCAAGCCCGTGTCGCCGCTCGCCTGGATGCCGCTCTTCCTCTACACGCTGAAGGACTCCGGCCAGTCGGCGATCCTCGTGATCTTCATGTCGTCCCTCTGGCCGACGCTCGCCAACACCGCGTTCGGCGTCGCCTCGATCAAGCGCGACTACCTCAACGTCGCGGCGATCCTGCAGCTCGGCTGGCTCCGCCGGCTCGTCACGGTCGTCCTGCCGGCGGCGGCGCCGGCGATCGTCGCCGGGCTGCGCATCTCCATCGGCAGCGCGTGGGTGGCGATCGTCGCGGCGGAGATGCTCATCGGCGGCACGGGCATCGGCTACTTCGTCTGGAACGAGTGGAACAACCTGCAGCTCACGAGCGTGATCTTCGCGATCCTCGCGATCGGCCTGATCGGGGTGCTGCTCGACGCGGGCCTGGGCCGCCTGTCACGCGCGCTCGCGTACAGCGAGTAGATGGACTTCCTCGTCGTGGACCACGTGACGAAGAACTTCCCGGCTCCCGAGGGACGCGGCGAGCTGTGTGTCTTCCGTGACGTGGCCTTCACGATCGACGAGGGCGAGTTCCTCACGATGGTCGGCCACTCGGGATGCGGCAAATCCACCCTGCTCAACATCATCGCCGGGCTGGAGCGGCCGACCCACGGCGGCGTCGTGCTGGGGGGGCGCGAGATCGCCGGGCCGGGCATGGATCGGATGGTCGTCTTCCAGAACTTCTCGCTGATGCCCTGGATGACCGTCTTCGAGAACATCCGGCTCGCGGTGCGCGCGGCCTTCCCCGGGTGGACGCGCGCGCAGGTGAGCGCCTGCGTGCAGCGCTGGATCACGATGGTGGGGCTCGGGGGCGCCGAGGCCAAACGCCCGGCGGCGCTGTCGGGCGGCATGCGCCAGCGCGTCGGGCTGGCGCGCGCCTTCTCGACCGAGCCCAAGGTGCTGCTGCTCGACGAGCCCTTCGCGCAGATCGACGCGCTCACGCGCGGCGTCATCCAGGACGAGCTGATGCGCATGTGGACGGCGAGCCGCAACACCGTCTTCATGGTGACGCACGACGTGGACGAGGCGATCCTCCTCTCCGACCGTATCGCGCTGATGACGAGCGGGCCGGAGGCGCGCCTCGCCGAGATCGTGGAGGTGAAGCTCGCGCGCCCGCGGCGGCGCGCCGAGCTGATCGACGACCCGGAGTATCTGCGGCTGCGGACCCACATTCTCCGCTTCCTCGTCGAGGGCGGCCGCTCGACGGACGAGTGGTCGGGCGCGTAACCAAAGGTCAAGGAGGACCTCATGGACAGGACGACGGCTCTCGAGGCGATCCGTGCCGCGCGCGTGGCGCGCGGGCTCAGCTACGAGGATCTCGGCAAGGCGATCGGCACCAAGGACCCGACGTACATCGCCGCGGCGCTCCACGGCCAGCACAGGCTCTCCGGCGACGAGGCGAAGAAGCTCGCGGCCGCGATCGGCGTGAGCGTCGACGCGGCGTTGGTCACGACGCAGATGCCGCTGCGCACCGATTTCCCGCTCACGACCGACCCGTTCAAGTACCGGCTGATGGAGCTGGTCGGGGTGTACGGCGACGCGCTGCGCGAGCGGTGCAACGAGCTGTTCGGCGACGGCATCCTGTCGGCGATCGACTGCGTCGTCAAGCTCGAGAAGAAGGGCGAGCGCGGCGTACTGACGATCGACGCGAAATTTCTCCACTACAAAGAGTACTAGACCGGCCGCGGGGCCGGAGGGAGCCATGGCCATGGCACACGAGGTCGTCGGCGACGGAATGAACGGCGCGCAGCTCGGGACCCTCTCGCGCGCCGTCGCCGAGGCCGTCCCTTCCATCGTCGAGCAGCTCGTCGCCGCCGGCCGCGGCCGGGTCCACCGCGAGGCGATGACCCTGCTCGAGCGCCCGCTCCTCGCCCACGTGCTCACGCTGACCGGCGGCAACCAGCTCCGCGCGGCGCGCCTGCTCGGGCTCAACCGCAACACCTTGCGCAAGCGGTGCCGTGAGCTCGGCGTGGCGCCCGCGCGCGCGGGGCGCCACGCCGCCCGGTGATTTCTGGAAGCCTATAGTCCGGAGGGCGGAATCTGATAAACTGACCGAGCGGTTCGATTAGCGTCGGGGGGAGTCGTGGCGGCACAAGAATCGGTCCTCGCGCTCCAGGAAAGACTGGTGAACGAGCAGAAGCTCGTTCACGTCATCGACCGCATTCACTCGGCGAAGACCCTCGACTCCATCTTCATCGAGGTCCAGGGTGAGATCCTCGCATTCCTCAACGCCGACCGCATGACGCTCTACGCCGTCGACCTGGACCGCAAGGAGATCTACTCCAAGTACCTGGCGCTCGACTCGGTGAAGGAAATCCGCCTCGCGATCAGCGACAGGTCGATCTCGGGGTTCGTGGCTCTGAGCGGCAAGACCGTCAACATCGCCGACGCCTACGACAAGGCCGAGCTCGCGCGGGTCTCGCCGGTGCTCGGCTTCGACAGCTCGTTCGACAAGCGGACCGGGTTCCGCACGACCCAGATCCTCGCCATCCCGATCCTGCACGAGTCGAAGACGGTGGTCGGCGTGCTGCAGCTGCTCAACAAGAAGCAGGGCTCCCGGTTCACGAAGGAGGACGAGGCCAACGCCGCGCGCATCGCCAAGACGCTGGCGATCGCGTTCCACAACCAGAACCAGCTCACGCAGCAGCGACGCGGGACCAAGTTCGACTATCTCATCTCGCAGGGGCTCGTGAACCCAGACGAGGTCAACGCCGCCATCACGGAGGCGCGCAGGCGCCAGACCGACGTCGAGACGATCCTGCTCGACCAGTACAAGGTCCCGGAGGGCGAGCTGGGCACGTCGCTCTCGCAGTACTTCAAGATCCCGTACATCGAGTTCAGCGACCAGATCATCCCGCCGCAGGACATCATGCGGGAGCTCAAGCTCGACTACCTGAAGCGGAACCTCTGGATGCCGCTGCGACGCGAGGACAACGCCATTCTCGTCCTCGTGGACAACCCCCAGGATCTCCAGAAGGTCGACTCGATCAGCGCCGCGCTTGGCCACCAGAACATCAAGCTGGCGATCGGGCTGCGAAAAGACATCGAGAAGTTCCTCGCGGTGGCGAGCGGCGAGGGGTCGTCCAAGGACTCGATCGGCTCCATCCTCACCGACCTCGGCACCGAGGTGACGGCGAGCGTCGACACCGACGTGACCTCGGGTGAAGTGGACGAGAACGACAGCGCCGTCATCCGGCTCGCGAACCAGATCATCAATGACGGCTACAAGGCGCGCGCGTCGGACATCCACGTCGAGCCGTACGGCGCGCAGAAGGACGTGGTCATCCGGTTCCGCATCGACGGCTCGTGCCGTGAGTACCAGAAGATCCCCGGCGCCTACCGGCGCGCGCTCGCGGCCCGGCTCAAGATCATGTCGCAGCTCGACATCGCCGAGCGCCGCAAGCCGCAGGACGGCAAGATCCGCTTCAGGCTGCCCGACGCGCGCGAGATCGAGCTCCGCGTCGCCACCGTCCCCACCGCCGGCCAGGAAGAAGACGTGGTCATGCGTATCCTGGCGGCCAGCGAGCTGATCCCGATCGACAAGCTCGGCATGACCGAGCGCAACCTCGCCGAGATGAAGGCGGCGGCGGCGAAGCCGTACGGCTTGATCCTCTGCGTCGGCCCCACCGGCTCGGGCAAGACGACGACGCTCCACTCGGTGCTCGGCCACATCAACAAGCCGGAGCGCAAGATCTGGACCGCCGAGGATCCGGTCGAGATCACGCAGTACGGGCTCCGCCAGGTCCAGGTGCAGCCCAAGATCGGCCTCACCTTTGCCATGGCGATGCGGTCCTTCCTCCGGGCCGACCCGGACGTGATCATGGTCGGCGAGATGCGCGACGAGGAGACCGCCGCGACGGGCATCGAGGCGTCCCTCACCGGCCATCTCGTGCTGTCGACCCTGCACACGAACAGCTCGGTGGAGACGGTCATCCGCCTGCTCGACATGGGGCTGGACCCCTTCAACTTCGCCGACGCGCTGCTCTGCGTCCTCGCCCAGCGCCTCGTCAAGCGGATCTGCGCTGAGTGCAAGGAGGAGTACCACCCGGAGCAGGACGAGTACGATCAGCTCGTGCGCGCCTACGGGGCCGACCAGTGGGAGAAGCTCGGCGCGAAGTACGACGACGACTTCATCCTCTATCGGGGCAAGGGCTGCGGCGCCTGCAACAACTCCGGGTACCGCGGACGCGCGGGCATCCACGAGCTCCTGGTCGCGACCGATCAGATGAAGCGGCTCATCCAGACCAAGGCTCGCGTCGCCGAGATGCTCACGGTC
>Ga0137380_10004778_pt1 | contig 11976 bp, 9 predicted proteins | sample SagtaG_17_FD_104809 | JGI IMG/M metagenome (GOLD analysis project Ga0137380, IMG submission 104809) | Vadose zone soil microbial communities from Sagehorn Ranch, Mendocino, California, USA - Sage2_L_100_16 metaG | ecosystem: Environmental > Terrestrial > Soil > Vadose zone | place: USA... | reverse complement strand
CGCGGCGACATCGAGGGCCCCCTTCGTGAGCACGGAGGCGACCTGCGTCGGGTCGCCGAAGATCCGCCAAAGACGCCCCGCCCCGGGGTCCGCCACGTAGAGGCCATTCACTGTGCCGACGAGCCCGGTCGGTTTCGCTCCCGGGGCGATCGGAAGGCCATCGGTTCCCGTGACGCGCGCGAGGTCGACGACGACTCCGGTGATGCGGTCGTCGAGGGCGGCGATCTGCTCGCGGAGCGCCGCGATGTGAGACTCCACCACCACCGGCGAGCGAGCGGCCGCATCGAGAGCAACGCGAGCGTGATCGATCCTCTGGCGCGCCAGCTCGTTGTCGGGAGGCTTCCGGTCCGCTGCCCGCTCCGCCGCGGAGATGTCGCTCTCGATGCTCAGGATGGCGAGCGCGTAATCCCCGGTGACGCGGTTCTGCTGAAAGTCCCGATAGGCCAGGGCGCCGATCCCTCCCGCCACGAGCAGGAGGAGGACCGCGAGCAGCGACGCGGCGCGGCGCTGGCGGCGCGAACGGTCGCGCGCGGTATGCGGACGGCGTGGAAGCGGAGGCGCTCGCCTTGGCATCAGCTCGAAGCCGACCGCCACAGTCTTCCCCATCGCCTTCGCGGCGGGCACGGCCGCCGCGCCGATCGCCTCCGCGACCTTGGGACGCCGGCGCCAGATGGATTCGAGTCGCGATCGAATGCCCTCCGCGATGAGCACCTCTGTGGCCTCCGCGGACGCCGGCCGGGGGACGACCCGGCCTGCCGCGCCGGTCGCGGCGCTCACCTCGATGAAGATCGCGGCGGCGCTGCCGATGACGCCGTCCGCGACGGCGCGGTTGTTGATGTGCTCGGCCGCCGCGCGCGGGTGGAGCGTGATCGCGGCGTTCTTCAACGCTTCGGCGCCGAGGCCCTCGACGAGTGCGCCCGAAGCCAGAATGAGCGTGTCGCCAGGCTCGATGCTCTGGCGCCACACGTCGGGCAGCACATCGGCGACGCCGCCGAGTGAGTCTGCTTCCCGCGTCGTGGTGCGATGTACGAAGTCGGCGAGCTCGCCCGGTTCGTCGCCGGGAAGGAACAGGCGCGCGCGTCGCACGAGAAAGACCTGCGCTGCGCCGATCCGCGCCGCGTAGAGCTCATTGTTCACGACGACCGCGCACGCGCAGTGGAGCGCGACACGTCCGCGTTGATCGCGAAGGCGCTGTGCGGCCCGGCGATTCGCTTGCCGCAGCGCCTTGCGGAGCGAGACCTCGATCCCCGCGGAGAGGTCGTAGTAGTACTCCTGGCGAGCGAGGTCGGCGACCTCCTTCGCCACGTCGCCGCCGGCGTTACCGTGCTGCCGCGCGACCTCGCACAAGAAGTAGAAGCGCCCCTTCGTCCGTAGTGTCGCGCCGAGGGTGGGTTCGCTCGCGACGATCACATCGGGCGCACCGGGTCGCAGGTCCGCGGTCGTCCCGATCTTCGTCGCGAGGCTGACCTGTCGCATCGCTGGCGAGTTTAGGGACCCTACGAGTGCCGGCCGCGCGAGTTGACTCCCGCGAGCGACCAACGACGGGTGCCACCGGGAAGCGGTACTAAGAGAGACGCTCCGTCACCGCGACGCGGGGACCGAGCGGATCTTCGCGATGCCACTCCGCGGTGCGCGCGACGCGAGCGCGGCGACGAGCTCTTCCTCGCGCAGGCGGATCTCGGCCGCCCACTGGGCGGTCGGGACCGCCACGACGAGGGTGCCTTCGTCCATGCGAAGCGCGGTCGTCCGGGTCGCGTCGGGGCCGATGACCGCGGAGGCGACCCCGCTCCAGGCGCGGATCGCGTCGGCTTTCGCGACGTCATTGTCGAGTCGGAGGGTACGGAGGGCTCGCGCGATCGCGGCAGCGAGCGGCCTCATCCGGCTCGGGCGACCTCTGTGACCATCGCTCCCCGGCGCAGGGCTTCGGGGATGCTCGTGAGCACAGCCGCCGTGAGGAGGGTCTGCGCGCCCTCGGGGAGCGCCCGGCAGAGCGCCTCGCGATGCGCGGTGTCCAGCTCGGACAGGACATCGTCGAGCAGAAAGATCGGGGCCTCGCCGATGTGCTCGCGAATCCACTCGGCCTCAGCAAGCTTGAGCGCGAGGACGGCCGACCGCTGCTCTCCACGCGACGCAAAGGTCGGAAGAGGACGCTCGCCCGACGCGACGGCGAGGTCGTCACGGTGCGGGCCGACGAGCGTCGTAGCCTGCCAGCGCTCGCGGTCGCGCTTCTCCGCGACGAGGCGCCGATAACCGTCGGCCCGCTCCTCCGCGGTCGAGCCCTGCACCTGCCCGGCGTACGCCACATCGGGGGTCGGATCCGCGCCGAGCGCCGTGGCGGCCGCGCGAAACGCCGGGCGGAATTCGCGTACGGCCGCCTCGCGCCGAAGCGAGATCGACGTCGCGAGCCGTACCAGTTCGGTGTCCCAGAAGGCGATCTCGCTCTCGGAAACCGGTTCGTCGTCGCGTCCCGCGCGCAGGAGCGCGTTGCGCTGCGTGAGCACGTTTGCGTACGCGCGTGTGTCGGCGCGATGCGAACGGTCGACCTGGGCGACCATCGCGTCGAGATAACGGCGACGCGCTGACGGTGCCGACGCCAGGAGGTCGGTGTCCTCCGGAAAGAACGCGACGACCGCCACTCTTCCCACAACGTCGTCCGCCCGTCGCGGCGCGCCATCCGCGGTGTAGCGCCGTGGGCGCCGTCGGACGTCGACCGCCGGCGCAAAGAGCGTCACCTCGAGGCGGGTCCGGTCGTCGGCGCGGCACGCGTCCACGGCGACTCGCGCCAGGGGAGCTCCCCAGCGGATCATCTCGGCGTCGTCGCCGGCACGAGAAGACTCGCCGCGCGCGACCAGGTGCACCGCCTCGAGGATGTTGGTCTTCCCGGCGCCATTCGGACCGACGAATGCGGTCACGCCCGCGGCGACATCGACCGTTCGGTCTGCGTAGCTGCGAAAATCCTCGAGCTTGATCGCGGCGACACGCAAAGACGGCGTCCTTTGATCAGGCCGGGATGCGGAGCGGCATCACCACATGAAGATAGCTGTCGTCGCCGACGATCTTGACGACGCCCGGAGCGAGCGGGCCACCGAGCTCGAGCGAGATCTCCGGAGCCACCAGGCTCGACAGCGCATCCGCGACGAAACGCGAGTTGAACGCGATCGTGGTGGCCTGGCCTTCGACGGTGGCGTCGATTCGTCCGGTGTTGTCTCCGACCTCCGCCGCGTTCGCCGTGATCACAAGGGGAGGGTCGTTGGAGGGGTCGACTTGGAACCGCAACATGTTCGCCGCGTCGCGCGCGAAATACGACGCCAGACGCGTAGCCTTAAGCAGCTCTTCGCGCTGCGCCAGCACGCGTGTCGAGTGGCTCGTGGGGATGACCTGCCGGTAATTCGGGAATTGGCCCTCGATGATCCGGGAGACGAGATCCGCTTCGTCGGTATGGAATATCACCTGGCTCTTGTTCGGGGTCACCAAGATATCGACGGTGGCATCTTCGCTGTCCTCGAGGATGCGCGCCACCTCGAAGAGGCTTTTTGCGGGAACGATCACCTCGATCTGTGGATCGACCCGATCGAGCAACCTCGCGTGTCGGACCGAGAGCCGGTATGGGTCGGCGGCCGCCATCGTGACGAGGTCGCCGGCGAATGTGGTGAGGACCCCGGTGAGCACCGGGCGGCTGTCATCCGTCGCCGCAACGAACGCGACCTCTGCGATCATCCGCCGTAGGGTCCCCTGCGACATCCGCGTGGTCGGCTTTTCAGGGATCTGCGGAATGATCGGGAACTCCTCGGCGTCCATCCCCTTGATGTTCGCCTCGTACGGTCCGGACCGCAGATGCACGGTCTTTGTCCGGACGTTGAGCGAGAGTTCCACGTTCCCTGGCGGGAGCGAATTCACGAAGTCGATGAAGAGCTTGGCCGGCACGGTGATCGCGCCCTCGTCTTCGACCTTCGCCGGCACCCAACAGTTAATGCCGACCTCGAGATTCGTCGCCGTCAAGCGAAGGCGCCCTGAATCGGTACGGAGCAAAACGTTGCCGAGGATCGGCAGACTTCCCCGGGTGGATACCCCACGACCAGCGATCCCCAGCCCATGCGCCAGGTTCTCTTGTAAACAAACGACCTTCACGCAGCCCTCCCCGCTCGTACCCCGTAGAGATTCATACAACCAGTAGTGGCAGTAGTAGTGATGTGGACTATGGGGCTTCCCTCGTCGCCCGTGCTCAATGCGCCTCGGGACGGGCTGTGGAGGGGGCGGGGAGTCCCGTGGACGGTCGAAAGGATGACGTCACCAGACGTGACACCGGTAGCCCGGCCGAACACCCAGCGGCCCGACATGTCCACAAACAGACGTTCTTATCCACACAGCAAGACCCCTTATCCACACCGGCGACCCACCCAGAAAGGCCGCCGCAGGCCGCAAACGTAACGACCGCGCGGGGTCAGTCCGCGTACAGGAGCTCGCGAAGGGTCCCGACGTCCCGCCGGAAGTCGTCGTTGTCGGCCATCTCTCGCTCGATCTTCTCGCAGCCGTGAAGCACCGTCGAGTGGTCGCGGCCCCCGAGCGCCTCGCCTATCCGCATGAGCGGGGCCTCAGTCTCTTCGCGCATGAGGTACATGGCTATCTGCCGCGGGAGGACGACTTGCCTATCGCGCGCCTTCCCTTTGATCTGGTCGAGCGGGACGCCGTAGTACTTCGCGACGGTCTCAACGATGCGCTCCGGCGACAGGCTCTTCCGGTGGGGGTTGTAGAGGAGGTTCTGAAGCATCTCCTGCGCGAGCTGCGTGGTGACCGGTACGGCCTGGAGCGCCGCGAACGCGACGATGCGCGTTAGCGCGCCCTCGAGCTCGCGGATGTTCGACACGATCCGCTGGGCCAAGAAGTCGATCACGGGTGGCGGCACCGCAACGTTCTGCGCCTCTGCCTTCGCACGAAGGATCGCGATGCGCGTTTCGAGATCGGGAGCCGAGATGTCGGCGGTGAGGCCCCATTCGAAACGGGACCGGAGCCGATCCTCAAGCTGCGTGATCGCCTTGGGCGGGCGGTCGCTCGACATCACGATCTGCTTGCCCTCTTCATGGATCGCGTTGAATGTGTGGAAGAACTCTTCTTGCGTGCCCTCTTTTCCGGCGATGAACTGGATGTCGTCGATGAGTAGCACGTCGATGCGCCGGTAACGCTCGCGGAACTCCTCGCCCTTCTGTGCGCGGATCGAGTTGATGAACTCGTTGGTGAACTTTTCGCTCGTCGCGTATGCCACGCGCTTCTTGGGGTGGCGCGCGACGACCGCGTGGCCGATCGCGTGCATGAGATGTGTCTTCCCGAGCCCCGAGCCGCCATAAACGAAGAGCGGGTTGTAGCTGTGCCCCGGCCGCTCGGCCACCGAGAGGGCGGCGGCGTGAGCGAGGCGGTTGTTCGAGCCCACCACGAAGGTCGAGAAGGTGTAGCGGGAGTTCAGGAGCGCACCGGCCTCGCGTCGTTCCTGCCCGCTTGTCTGCTGGCCCGCGCCCGAGGACGCCGGCGAGGTCATCCCGGGGGCCGCACTGGTCCGCGCGGCCGCCGCGGGTGCGCCGGAGGAGGTCACGAACCGCACGTCGACGGTACGGCCGAGAAGGTGCTGGAGCGCGGCACGTACCTGAGGCCGAAATTTGCTCTCGAGCCACTCGCGCGCGAACGCGTTGGGCACACCGATGAGGAAAACGTCGTCCTCTTCGGAGAGGACCTGCGTGTCCTTGAACCAGGTGTCGTACTGCGCGCGCGAAAGTCCGACCTGGAGCTCACCGAGGGCGGCCGTCCAAAGCTGCTTGAGGTTCAACGGCTCCCCTTCTCTTCGCTCGTGCAACAAATGCTCCCCACAACCATCACGCGATTACCGCCCGCGCCACACCGAAGGGAAAGACCGAGGTTCCGACCGCCCGACTTCGGAAGCCCGCGAACTATACCCCAAGGAGAAGACGCCGCGTCTGCTGCTATGCTGACGTGCACACACCGTCGTTTTTTGATCGTTTTGTTCAACCGGGAGAAGGGACTCGACCTTGAAGCGCACCTATCAGCCGAAGACCCGCCGACGCGCGCGCGTGCATGGGTTTCGCTCGCGCATGAGGACCACCGGCGGCCGTCGAGTGCTCGCCGCGCGTCGCGCGCGCGGCCGCAAGCGCCTCACCGTCGTCTAGCGCCCGGTCATTCGTGGACGCCGCGCGTCTGCGGCGGGATGCGGACATCGCCGCGGTGTGGAGCGAAGGAATGAGGATTCAGCATTCGATGTTCGCCCTTCGCGCTCGCCCGAACGGGCTCGATGTGATTCGCGTCGCGGTCGCGGCACCACGCTCGCTCGCCCGCGCGGTCGCGCGCAATCGCTCGCGGCGCCGGCTTCGCGAGGCGTTCCGCGCCGCGATCGGTGAGCTCGCGATGGGGCCGGGCTGCGATCTTGTGATCGTGCCGCGACCCCAGACCGCCTCCGCGGCGTTCGCCGATCTCCGCGAGGCCGCGGCCGTGGCGCTCGGGTCGCTCGCCGCGCGCGCAGCAGCCACGTGAAAACCGTGGTGCTGGCCGCCCTCCGTTTTTACAAAGCCGCCGTGAGCCCGATGCTGCCGCCAGCCTGTCGTTACACGCCGACCTGTTCGGAATATGCGATGGAAGCTGTCGAGCGACACGGCGTTGTCCGTGGAGGCTGGCTCGCCACGAAGCGCCTGTTGGGGTGCCACCCCTGGAGCCGGGGCGGATACGACCCGGTGCCGGACCGGCGGACAGGCTGATGCCGCCGATCGTCACCGACGTCTGGAACCTCTTCCTCGTCCATCCGCTCATCAACCTGCTCGTCCTCGCGGACTACTTCATCCACGACTTCGGGCTCGCCGTGGTGATCGTCACGGTCGCGATCCGCCTCGCGCTCTTCCCGGTCTTCCGCTCGCAGGTCCGCTCGTCCCGCGCGATGCAGGAGCTCGCTCCCGCGATGAACGACATCAAGAAGAAGTTCGGGAACGATCGCGCGAAGCTCCAGCAGGAGCAGATGAAGCTCTACAAGGAGCGGGGCATCAACCCCATCGGCGGGTGCCTTCCTATGGTCGTCTTCTTCCCCGTCCTGTTCGCCATGTATGCGGCGTTCCAGCAGGTCGGCGGCCTGAGCGGAGCGCACGCGCTGACGGTCGAGCAGCTCAGAGATAGCGTCCTCTGGCCGTTCCTGCAGTTCACGGTCGCCGACCTACCAGCGGATAGGACCATCGATCTCACCGCGCACTGGCTCCCGTGGGTGAAGAGCCTTGCCGAGCCAGATCTCGCGTGGTTCGGACTCATCGGCCCGTTGCCCATCTTCTCCTCCCTATTGCAGCTTGTCGCGTCGATCCAGGCGCTGCCGCGCAATCCCGTGCAGACCGACGATCCCACGCAGCGCACGATGCAATCGATGACCTACTACCTGCCTTTGATCACGATCGTCTTCTTCAGGACTCTGGCGTCTGGAGTCTTCATCTACTACATCACGACGACGATCTTCCAGATCATCCAGCAGTACTTCGTGATGGGCTGGGGTCAGCTGCCGCGCTGGATCCCGCCGCTGGCGAACATCCCGACGCCCGCGGACAAAACGATGCGGGCGCGCGAGCAGGCGGCGATCGCCGAGGCCGAGCACGATATGGAGGAACCTGAGGCCGTAGGGGCGTCACGCCGCAACGGCAACGGCGGTGGGCGCCGCCGCGGGAGGAGGAGGAAGCGATGAGTCCGCTCCGTGGGGAGGAGTTCACGGGCCGTTCCGTGGAGGAGGCGATCGAGCGGGGTCTTCGGGCACTTGGTAAAAAGCGCACCGACGTCGAGTACGAGGTGCTCGAGAAGGGAAAGCCGGCGAACGTCCTCGGCATCGGCGGAGAGGACGCTCGAGTGCTCATCACGTTCGTCGAGGAAGACGCGGCGCCTGAGCCAGAGCCGGTGATCGACGAGGCCGAGGTCCCGCGCCGCCCCGACGCGATGCGCGAGCGTGCGGAACGCCGCGAGGAGCGAGAGGATGCGGAGCGCGAGGAATCAGCGCCGGCACTCGCCGAGGATCTGGAAGCCGGCGTCGGCGTCCTTCGCGACCTCCTTGCCCTCATGGGTGTCGAGGCGGAAGTCGCGCTCGACGACGGCCCGCACCACGAGGGCATCGAGGTCCTTGGCCCCGACCTCGGCGCGCTCATCGGTCGCGGCGGCGAAAACCTCGTCGCGTTGCAGCAGATCACGTCGGCGATCACGTCGCGGCGAGTCGGGCGCACCGTCCACGTCCCGCTCGACATCGAGGGGTATCGCCGGCGCCGCGAGGAGCAGCTGCGCGAGATCGCTCGCCGCGTCGCATCGCGCGTCAAGGCGAGCGGGCAGGCCGTGACGCTCGAGCCGATGCTCGCGTACGAGCGGCGGATCGTTCATCTCGCGGTGCAGGACACGCCCGGCGTGAAGACCGAGTCGGTCGGCGTCGATCCGAATCGCCGCGTGGTCATCAGCTCGACCGCTCCGGGCGCGCGCGGCCCGGCGGAGTTCCGTCCGCGAGCTCCTGGCGGGTTCCGCGGGCCCAGCGGGTCCGGGGGGCCAGGCCGGTACGGGCCGCGCCGCGGGTTCGGCCCGAGACCCGGCGGATACCGGCCGGGCTCGAACTTCGGTCCGCGAGATCGACCCTAAATAGCCCCCTCGGGGGCCTTTCGCCAGCATCATGTGGCGCGCTAGCGTTCGGTTCCTAGCATGGATGTGAACTGGTCGCCCTCGCGCGTTCGCCGTAACTTCAGGATCGACACATTCAGCGCGATCTGCGGTGGCGTCTACATCGCCGTTCTCATCACCTTCATGCCGATCGTCGTGCGCCGCCTCGGCGGATCCACCACCGACGTGGCCATCGTGATCGCGGCGCCCTTCGTCGGGCACCTCTTGTCGCCGATCTCGACGTACCTGCTCATGGGCTTTCCTCAAGTACGAGTCGTCGCCGGCACCGTGACGCTCGCTCGCGCGGTGTTCCTCGCGGGCGTTTTGTTTGCGGCCACGCCCCTGATGCTCGCGATGACGACCGTCGTCACCTTCGTCATCAGCGTCGCGAATATCAGCGCGTACACGGCGCTCATGCACGGCATCTACCCGGACCGCGAGCGCGCCTCGGCCATGGGCAACGTCCGCATCGGCGGCGCGATCGCTGGCATCGCCGCCGCCGCGGTCGCCGGCACGTTCATCGACGTCATCCCGGCGGCGTGGGTCTTCGCCGCCGCGGCGCTCATTGGCCTCCCGGGTGCGCTCGCGTTCTTCTGGGTCCGTTACGACGGCTCGGCGAAGGTCGCGGCGCGTCGATCGCTCGCGGTGATCGCGCGCGACGTGTGGGCCGACCACAAGTACCGTCGCCTGCTGTTGTCGTTCACGGTGTTCGGGATGGGCAACCTGATGAACGTCGCGGTCTATCCGATCCTGCTGGTCGACCACTTCAACGCGTCGAACTCGTTCATCGGAGCGATGATGGCCGTCTCGTCGGCCACCATGATCGTCGCCTACCTGATCTGGGGCCGAATGATCGACCGCGGATCATCGATCCGCCTCACGCTTCTGAATACGGTGGTGACGCTGCTCATCCCGATCGGCTACATCGCCGCGGCCGATGTGTGGCTCCTCATACCGGTCGCGATCGTCGGTGGGATCGTGAACGCGGGCGGCGAGATCACGTTCTTCACGAACATCGTCCAGATCGCGCCCCGCGACAAGATCGGCGAGTACGCGACCGCGCAGTCGCTTCTCATGGGTATCCGCGGCACCGCCGCGCCGTTCGTCGCCGCGGCGCTTCTCGGCGTCGCAGATCCGCGCGTCGTTCTCCTCATCGGCGTCATCTTCATGACGGCAGGGTGCGCGATCATGGCCGGCGCCGTGCGCCTCATCGCGCCGACGGGCGTGACGAGCCCGCGCCTGGCGATCGAGAGCCGCGCCGACTAAGCCCGGAGCGGAACTCCGTTCGCGCGCATCGCGCTCGCGAAGCGGTCGGCGATCAGCTGGTAGCCCTCATCGGACGGATGGAAGCCGTCCTGCGACACCGTCCCGCTCGAGACGAGCGCGGCGCTGCCCGTGAAGAGGTCGACCACCTTGACGCGTTCGGGGTTCCTGGCCGCGATCGCCGCGATCGCGTCGTTGTACCCCTGTATACCCGCCAGGAGTCGCGCTTTGTCGGCGCCTGCGTAGACAGGGACAGCTCGGAGATCCGGGACGTCACCGACGAATATCGTCGCGCTCGTCTTCTGCACCAGGCCGTCGACGATCTGTCCCAGCGAGTCCGCGAACGAGGCCGGAACGATCGTCGCGTTGAGGTCGTTGACCGCGAGCCACACCGAGACGACGTCCGGTTTCTGCGCGATCGCGCCCGGCAGCTGCTGCGTGACCGCTTGAAGCGCGAGCGAACCCGCGACGCCGAGATTCGTGTACGGCGGAGATCCGGCCGGGAGACGTGCAGCGACGAGAGCGGGCCACGATCCCCTCGCCGGATCGCTCGCGCCGACACCGACCGTGTCGGACGCGCCGATGGCGACGTATTTGACGCCCGAGCTTACCGTCGCGCTGGGCTGGGCGCTGCTCGGTGCGCTGCTTGGCGGGGCCGTCGGTCCACGCGTTGGCGAGGGCTGGGCAGCGGGTGCGGCGGAGCATGCGGTCGCGAACGCTGCGCAAATCACGGTGAGGATCGCCAGTTCACCTTTCCACATCAAGCAGCTCCTCCCGTCGGCTTCGCCTCCGCAGGGGTAGGGGCCCCTGGGCGCGATAGCGACCGCCACGAGCTCACGGCTGACCACGCCTCGCTGCGCTCGGCTAACGGGGGCCCCTGCCCCCTCGCTCGTCGCGAGTAAATCGCTCCTCGCTCACTCATCATCGGTACAATTGTCTTGCCCCCCAGGGGGCCACGGGGATGCGTGGTTTCGACAGGGCAGGCAGACGGACCGCCGCGAGCCGAGGAACGCCGTTCCTCCTCGTTAATCCGAACGGCAGGCAGACAACTGCCAACACTTCTTACGCTCTCGCTGCCTAGTCAGTGAGACGTCCTCCCGGTCTCCGCTCCGCGGGCCGGGAAGGGCGATATAAGCGGAGCTGCGGCCCGCCGATCGGTCGGTAGGCGGGCTCAAGTAAACCGGCCTGGCGAGAACAAGGAGCGTGTCGGTGCGCGCCTCGTTCCGTGAGACAAAAAAACGCCGACTACGCTCGTAGACGCGATCCGCGCGCAAGCCTTGGACGGGGAGTTCGACCCTCCCCCATCTCCACAGAACTAGAAGGCCGGCGGAGGGAGACGCATCTCACTCCGGCCGGCCGACGACGTTCTGGAAGGCGCGATGCGCCTTACAGCGACAAGCGAAGCGGCTACAGAACGAGGCGCGGCTACAGATGCTCATGCCCGGTCCCGGGTCTGAACCCGGGACCGATGGCCTACCAGCCCAGCTCTTCCCTCACCGGGATGATCAATGTCGCTGGTTGCTTGTCCATCGACTGGAAGTAGTTCTTGTGTCGCCAGTGGGCGACATGCTTTCCCCCTGTTCGCCTGAAGTCGGCGGCGACGCTAGAACTGGGACCTTCCGCCCGTCATGACGGTTCCGTCATCCCGACGTCCCTGGATCGGCGCGCGAGGACCACACAATGCAATCGGTGCCGCTCATCCTTTTCCTCTTCGCCCTGCTCGGCGGCGCCGTCGCCGCGATCTTCGCCCCGCTCTATTTGGATCGTTTCCGCCGGGAACTTTCGCGAGTCGACGAAATGGAAGAGATCGCTCGGACGCTCGGTCTGCGGTTCTCGAGAGGGGACCCCGCGTACCCCGGATCTACTGCGTTCCGTTATCCGTTCGAGCTCTTCTCACGCGGAATCGAGCAGACCTGCGAGAACTTCATCACCGGAACGATCGACGGCGTCGATGTGGTCGCCTTCGATTTTCTGTACCGGCTGCGGCTCGGCTCCGACGATGAGCCAAACCAGGACGCGCGATCCGAACCCATTCGCTACAGCTGCGCACTGGCG
>Ga0137380_10004777_pt1 | contig 11976 bp, 8 predicted proteins | sample SagtaG_17_FD_104809 | JGI IMG/M metagenome (GOLD analysis project Ga0137380, IMG submission 104809) | Vadose zone soil microbial communities from Sagehorn Ranch, Mendocino, California, USA - Sage2_L_100_16 metaG | ecosystem: Environmental > Terrestrial > Soil > Vadose zone | place: USA... | reverse complement strand
CGAACATGTACAAGAGGCCATGGCAGCAGTAGCGAGGATTAAAGAGATAGCACCTGTTCCCAGAGAGAAGAGCAGACTCCTGGTAGTCGGCCCAGATACTACATCTATTGTCACCCGGCCACCAACCCATTTGCTTGCAGATGGCATCGCTGGGGCACTCAGAAGTGTGCCAGATCTGCTTGTCTCCATTTTACCAAGTTATACCGATACCAGAGCTTCCAAAAACCTGTGGCACGCGCTTTCTACAGATTTTGCCGACCGCCTGTTCCTGATGTCGAGCGATCCAAGACCCTCTCTGCTAGAGACAAGCACCTTTATCGACCAGGCTGATATTTTTCTCACAGGTGATACCGGGCTGATGCACCTGGCTACTGCTACGAAGAAATTGGGGAAAGCCGATTCAACAGTATACACTCCAAGAAACTCGGTGAAGATCATCGCAATTTTCGGCGGAACCAACCCGGGTTTATATGGGTACAGCAAGCGTACACTCATTTTGGGAAGAGGTCGAAAAGAACAGATGCAGGTTGGGCCAAATATCTTCAAAGAGGCTTACAACTCAAGTAGCCGGGATTTCTTTGATCATATTTCTCCTTGCCAGGTGACAGAAGCAATTCTGAGCGTGCTCTAAAGAGGAGGACGACCTGATCAACAAGAGGCCAGGACGACTGCAAGGTTGTCCTGGCCTCTTGTTGATCAGGTCGTCCTTACTGTCAAATTGGCAAATTTCCTAAACTGTGCTATTTGGAGAGGTGATTATTGGGTTTAAAGATGGTAGAATAGGCTATAAGCGAAAGAAAACGAAAGGCAGAGGCGCGAACATTTGAGCCTCTGTTAGGAAGTGCAGGAAGTGGCGAATGAAAATTGGTATTGTATCGCCGTATGATTGGAGCTATCCTGGGGGAGTAAGAGATCACGTACAGCACCTCGCAGAGGAATTTACCAGGATGGGGCATGATATCCGCATCCTTGCCCCTGCCTCCGGTGCCAAAAGGAAGCTAGCTGAAAAGCATGTGGTCAAAATTGGCTGGACTACCCCTATTCCGATCAACGGCTCTATCGCACGGATTGCTGCTTTTGATCCTGGCCTTGCAATTCGCGTACGCAAGGTGTTACAGCGTGAAAGTTTTGATGTGGTCCATCTGCATGAACCACTGATTCCTGGACTCTCTGCGACAGTATTACGCCTCTCACGGACGATCAATGTGGGGACATTTCATGCTTCCTCTTCTACAGGTCTGACTTCTACACCCCACCTGGCATATACGTCAGCAGCTCGGCTGCTCCGGCCACTCTTTGAGCGTCTGGCCGGTCGCATTGCGGTCTCCAGTGCTGCGCTGCAGTTTATCTCTCACTACTTTCCTGCCGAATACCGCATAATTCCCAATGGTGTCAACCTTGAGCACCTTAGCCCCAATATTGCGCCATTGCCCCAATTTATGGATGGCAAGCAGAATATTTTATTTCTTGGGCGCTTTGAGAAGCGGAAAGGGACCAAGTATTTGTTACGAGCCATCCCATATATTCGCGAACGGCATCCTCATACACGCTTTATCTTTGTTGGAGAAGGCCAACAGAGGAGTGGCTTTCAACGCTTTGTCGAGCGCCAGGGATGGGAAGATGTGATTTTTACGGGCTACGTGTCCAATGAGGAGAAACCGCGCTACTTTGCCAGCGCAGATGTTTTCTGTGCGCCTGCAATAGGGGGCGAGAGTATGGGGATTGTACTGCTTGAGGCCATGGCATCAGGCATACCAGTCGTGGCAAGCAATATTGACGGCTATGCAACGGTGATAACTCCAGGTGTTGATGGCTTACTGACCACACCACGCAATAGCGAGGAACTGGCCCTTGCGATTGGGCAATTGCTTGAGAATGATGCTCTTCGCCGTCAATTTATCCAGGCCGGGCTGCAAAAGGCGCGTGAATATGCATGGCCGCAGGTTGCACGGCGCATCATGGATTATTATTATGAGTTAATTGAGGAAAGAGACTGGTGGTTAGCAAAACGAAGATCACTTGCTCTCTAATCAGGGTGTTCCCAAGCTCCTTTGGAGATTTCATGAATCAACTGGAAAAAATAGATGTCTTGACCATACCCGTTGGTTATAGTTGTGCTGATCTACATATGCATACCAACCTCGGTGATGGCTGGGCCAGCCCTTCCCGCGTCATCGAGACAGCTACCCGACGCGGTCTGAGCTTAATCGCTGTCACCGATCACGATCATATAGAGGGTGCGAAGCGCGTGGCAGAACTGCTGGCAAAACAGAATAGCCCGCTTAAGTTGATTACCGGGGTGGAAGTGAGTACGCGCCAGGGTCATTTACTGGGCCTCTTTGTGAATAGGGCACCAAGGGCGTTGCGCTCAGTTGAAGAGAGCATTGAGACTATCAAGGAGCAAGGTGGACTGGTAATTATCCCTCACCCGTTAGGGCGGCTCGTTCCAAGCTTAAGCCGGGCGAAGATCGATGAGCTACTCAGCAAGGGGTTTCCTATTGATGGCATCGAGATATACAACCCCTCTCCTGCTAATGCGTCGATGCGGGCCACAGTACGGGCGGCCAATCAGCAGTGGCAGCTTGCAGAAATTGGAGGGAGCGATGCGCACTTCTGGCAGCATATTGGCTCTGCCTATACGCTCTTTCCAGGAAACAATGCTGATGACCTTCGCCATGCTATCCTCGAACGTACTGCGCGAAGCGGTGGACAGGAGCTTCCACCGGTTCGTCTTTCCCCAGGTGTCTATGTCGCCCAATGTGCCTGGAGCTGGTTCGTCGATCCGCCACGACGAATTATGAGAGCTTTAAGAATGGGCTGATAACGTGTACTACAGTAGGAGGTTGGCAAGGGGGCAAAATGTCACAGTGTTTTTCTTACCGATGACGGAGGCGGTGTGAACGACACACCTAAAGCTGACCTGTGCGTGAGAACGCTCCCAGACATGGTTTGGGAGCGTTCTCACGCACAGGTCAGCGCGTCAAACTCAGCGCTGTATGCTCGACACTCCTATTACACGATGCCCAGGAAGATATCCGTGTTGCCGAACGTGTTCGGGCACTGAGTGATCACATCGGGCTTGGGTCCTGTCCTTGCGCGGAAGGCGTCAACCGCTGTACATGGTGTGGCATTGCGCGAGTCGGTCCACACCGCGTAGACATGGCTACCATCAGCCACTGCTGTGATGTAGTCGCCCAGGAATTGTGCCCCCAGGCTGTTCGTGCTGGAGCCATCGGGATCGGAGGTGGCCGTGCTGATCAGCAGCGGGCTGCCGAAGCTCATCCCGCCATTGCTAGACTGTGTGAGGTAAGCGTCGTAGTGGACCACATTTGGACCCGGTGCCGTACCTGTCGGTACATCATCCAAGGCCAGGAAGGCCACATTGACGGTGCTGCCCGGGCCTGCCGCCACCGATGCAAAGAAGGCGCTGCGGCCACTCACATCACCCGCCACGACTGGCGTGGACCACGTCAGCCCTCCATTGGTAGACTTCGTCAACAGGACGACTGCATGCCCGCTGCCAGGATCACCAGTACGGTTGGCCCATGCGACATACAGCGTGCCATTTGAGGCAATAGAGAACGAGGGGAACGTACGCGAGTCCTGGCGGAAGCTCGACCCTGGTGCTGGGCTTACGAAATCGTCGGTCACCGTCGCGACCGTGATGTTTGGTCCAGGGAAGGTCACGCCGCCGTCGTGCGAGATGGCCATGCGCTCAACTGCCTGCTTATTCACGGTGTCGAGCCAGACGACGTAGACTGTGCCGTCAGGACCGACCTTTACTGCTGCACCCTGTCGTCCGCCAGTTGAGTTATTATTATGGGCGGGGCTGAGGGGCAAAGCACTGCTCCAGGTCGTCCCTCCATCTGTCGAGCGCGAGAAGTAGATCTGGTCGTTACCGAAGCCCCTGATGCCCTGCTTGGAGAACTTCGTCCAGGCCGCGTAAACGTTATCGTGGAAAGGGCTCTTGGAGTTGGAATCGGCTGTGATGGCGTCCTTGTCATCAAAGATCGCAGGTGCAGCGCCGCTGACCCTGGCCGCTGAGCTGTAGGTGCAGCCGCCATCCGTGGACTTCGCGACAAAGAAGTCGGCTTGCAGGCCCGTGGCCAGTTCTGCTGTCGTCGGAGGGAAAGGGAACGCAAGCGTGCCATAGTAGGCATTGCCTTTGCTGTCAAATGCCTGCGCCGGGTCACCAAAGGCATATTCGTGGAACGCGGAGAGATCGATCAGCCCCTGGCAAGGCCAGGTCTGACCGCCGTCAAACGAGGCATAGAAGCCTGAGACGGAGATGCCAGCCGTGAACGGGCATGACGATGGTGTCGTGTTCGTGCACGCAGGCAGGCCGATCTCGTCGTTCGAGCCTGCGACCAGGTTCAGAGAGTTCGTCGGATTCTGTGCCAGGCTGGGTTCATTCTGCTTGTTCTCTGGAAAAGGACCAGCGAGTACCTTATTCACCTGGACGTTGGTAACTGATGGCGATGCGTGGGTTGCGTAAGGATGGAACGCAACTGCTGCCAGGATGATACTGACCATCAGCACTCCAGCAACAGCAGACCAGAAGGACTTTTTACGTGTCATACCTACCTCCTAAAAAAATATATATCAGGCTAAGAGATGATCGAGAGGGTCTTGTAAGATGATCAAGCCAAAGGTCGCAACCCCCAGTTCTACCGATGTGAAGTTGCCGATTGTCATTCTAATGTTGCCTACCCCACCAAACTCAATGGTAAAAAGGACAGCAGTCCGATACATGGAAACCGTGCTGACAATTACGAAGGTGAACCAGGCGTAGCTAAGTATCCTTGGAAATATGCATCTTGCATTGTATACACTCCCCCTTCGGTAGTTAGAACGATGCAGAGCAATTTACGTAACCTTTATGGCCTGAACGGAGAGAGGGTCGAGAAACCAGCTTCCCTGCTTTTCATGTGGCGTTTAGTGCAGGTGTCTCTAATGCATCGGGTACTTGCTGGTCAACCCACAAAGGCGTGAATACCATCCACTGCTCAGGGTGGGCTTTGATGAACTGCTCCAGCGTCTCTACTACACGCTCCATCAAAACATCCGTATTTTTCCGTTCTTCCTCCGGGAGTGCCAACGAAATCGGAACGATCTGACCGTGCATTGGTGGACGTTCACCAGGGGCACGCCAGCCAAATGCTCCAACCAAAGCTGCACCAGTACGCTGTGAGAGTATTACAGGACCGATTGGCAGGTGAGCCATTGAACCAAAGAACGGTTTTTCGACGCTTTCCCCCTGAATCGCGCGATCTGCCGTAATCAACACTATCTGATTGCGTCGTAATGCCGAGATGATTGTGCGCATCGTTGAGCTACCATTCAGCGGCACGTACTCCACACCCCGACTACGGCGTAAGTTGAGCATCAGGTCTAGCATGCGTTGATCTTTCAGCGGCTCGACAGGAATAGTGACCTTATACCCTAAGACGGTCGCCAGTTGCATCATATAATCGAATGGTCCCAGGTGTGCCGAAAAGAGTATCACCCCTTTTCCTAGTGCCAGTGCTGCATCGAGATCTTCCAGGTTATCAATCTGCATGCTGTCCCGGATGGTCTCGGGTCGTAGAGACGGAAGAGTAAACACTTCCGTATAGTTACGCACATTATTTTGCAACATCTTCTGTACTGTTCGCCGAAGCCGTCTTCTGCCAGCGCGAGTCGCCAGTACCTGGGGGCCAAGCACATGAATCATATTCCTGGTGGCCGCATCCCTGGACTTTTTCGCCACAAGCCAGACCAGCAAGCCTGCCACTCTACTAAGAAAGTGAACCAGCCAGTGGGGCATCCGTGGAATAACGATTGCGGCAAATCGAAATAACCTATACATTCTTCTTAGACCATTCCAGACATATCTTGCACAAGCGCTGGCTGCGAGGGCCAGAATGGACGAAACATGTACCATTGTGTCGGCCACTCACGCACCATCACCTCTAAAGTATCATACATACACTGAGTTAAACGGGCCACTTCACTGGCCCGACCCTCTCCCTTGCTCTCCTGCGGAAAAATGGGGGGAAACGCGCGCAGGTATAATTCGTTCGCCTGCCCATACCAGACATAACCAGGGATAATTGCAGCGCCACTTTTGAGGGCCAGCGCTGCAGGTCCATTCGGCACATAGGTTGTGCGCCCGAAGAATGACACTGCTGTCCCTTCATCGGGTGCCATTGGACGGTCAATTACGATGGCTACAAGCTGATTCTGTTGCAAGACTCGTAGAATGCGCCGGGCTGAGCCTTCCATCGGGATAATGTTGATGCCCTTCTCCTTGCGCTGATCCTGAACCAGCTGATTTAAGCGTTTATCACTGAACGTTTCTGCCACGGCGGAGAGAGGAGCATAGCGAGCAGCAATAGCTCCAGCCATATCCCAGTTCCCGAAGTGAGCAGTCGCAATGATAGCTCCTCGTCCAGGTTGGAGTGCATGCTTCAGGTGTTCCTGCCAGCCGCTTGCTCCAGAAGACACATCCCGTATTCTCCGCTCAATCACATCCATATTGAGATGAGCAAAGTTCATAAAATCGGCAGCATAGCGACCATAATTACACCACGAAGCAAAGGCCAGGTGTCGTACATGGGGATCATGGGCAGGTCGTCCGGTCACCTGCGCCATATTTTGCTGTGTCACTAGCCGTTTGGAACGCCAGCCCAGGTAGCTCCCTGCACCAAAGGTGAAACCCAGAGCATGTCTTATCGCTCGTGGGGTCCACCTGGCTAAAGAGCTTCCTCCACGGGCAAGTAGATAGACCGATGACATGAATCCTCCAAACTTATTCCCGCTTCGTTCAACCATCCTGAGGCGAGTTTTTCAACAGGAGCAATGTACCTGTTTATGCTACCCTGTCAGTTACGAAGAGTATAGCACAGCAGAAAGACAGGGTGCAAACCAGCCTTCCTCCATGACATTTGTCATACCCAAATCAGGATAGACTTCACTTCCCATCGATCTGATATACGACTACACTCTGAAGTAGTGTAGAACCACCACAGAGCGGTAGGAGAAGGACCTGATGACACACTTCCTTGAACAAAAATATGGCTGCTCTCCTGCCCGCAAACAGGAAAACAGCAAAGAAAAGGACTAGACGAGATAGGATGCTCTAGCAATCCTACAGGCGATTGAGTCGGCTGGCCTCAGCCAGCAAGAGGAGGGAAGCATGATGAATATCCATGATCAGGAACACCAGCAGAGCAGTGAGAACACACCTGGTGATGTCACTCTGGTTTTCCCCTTGAGCACGCTTGACCGTACCTTGCTCCCCGTGGTTGGCGGCAAGGCCGCGAACCTGGGTGAGTTGATCCGTGCAGGCTTTTCTGTGCCCCCCGGTTTCTGTGTCACCACCTCCGCCTATACCCTGGCGAGCGAGGGAGCCGGACTTGAACCCATTCTGGCGGAGCTCGCCACGACCAGCACCGAGGAGACGGTGCGCCTTGCAGAGCTAGCTGCAACTGCCCACGCCGCCTTGCTGCAAACGCCCGTCCCGAAGAGCGTTGTCGAGGCCATCACTGCGGCCTACCAGGCATTGGGGAATGGAGACTCTGTCCCTGTGGCCGTACGTTCCTCCGCTACTGCCGAAGATCTGCCTTCCGCGAGCTTTGCCGGTCAGCAGGAGACGTATCTCAATATCGTCGGGATCGAGGCCGTGCTCATGGCCGTGCAGCGCTGTTGGGCCTCGCTGTGGACTGATCGTGCTGTTAGCTACCGCAAGAACCTGGACATTGATCCTCGCACCGTGCGCCTGGCGGTGGTCATCCAGCGCATGGTTGACGCCCAGGTGGCCGGGGTGCTCTTCACCGCCAACCCACTCACTGGTAAGCGCCGCCAGGCGGTGATCGAGGCAAATCCTGGCCTGGGTGAGGCTGTTGTCTCCGGTGCGACCAACCCCGATCACTTCGTAGTCACTACCACCACTGGAGAAATCGTCGAGAGTCGCCTGGGCGACAAACAGGTCCTCATCCAGGCAACCGCCAGAGGCGGGACGCAGAAGATCGCAGTAGATGCTCACAATCATAGGGCCTGCCTCTCTGATGCCCAGGTACGGGCGCTGGCAGTGCTTGGAGCGCAGGTCGAAGCGCATTATGAGTCCCCCCAGGATATCGAGTGGGCACTCGATACCTCTGATCACCTCTGGCTGCTCCAGGCACGCCCGATCACGACACTGTTTCCGCTGCCTGCTGATGCCCCGGCCACCGATGAAGTCTTGCGGGTCTACCTCTCGTTCGGTATCCAACAAGGCACCTATCGGCCCTTCACACCAATGGGCATCTCCGCTATCCGTCTGCTGGTTTCGTCGATAGCGACGTTCGTCGGCTTTCCTCCCCATGAGCCGCTTTCTGGCCCCCGCTTCGTCACGGAGGCTGCCTCCCGCATCTTTTTCGATGTGACTGCCGCACTGCGCAGCTCGTTTGGCCGTACGTTCCTCGTGCAGGCAATGTCGGAAGCAGAGGTTCATGCAGCAGCAATCTTCCGGCAGCTTGTCACCGATCCGCGCCTCTCCCTCGTCCCCACACCGAGGTTCTCGTTCCTCCATGCGATCATGCGGCTGCTCGTTCGCTCGCGTATGTCGTGGCACCTGCTCCAGGCGCTGCTTTCGCCCAGCGCTGCCAACGCACGGGTGCAGAGGCTCGTGGAAGGCGTACGGGACATAGGAAGACTCGAAGCGCACGCTGATCCCGCTGCTCGTCTTGCCGCCATCGAACGCCTCCTCCTGGAAAGCGCACGCCTGGCCTTCCAGGTCTCTCCGGTCATGCTCGCGGGGATGCAGACCTTCGCCCTGGCCAGGCGTCTCCTGGGCGACCGGGCGTCCGAGAGTGAGTGCCAGGTCGTGCTGCGTGGCTCGCCTTTCAATCCCACGACTGAGATGAATCTGGCCCTCTGGAGGCTCTCCGAGCAGGTTCGCGCTGACCCGGCAAGCAGTCGTCGAGTCCAGGACAATATGCCAATGAATTGGCACTCTACAGCCACTCAGCTTGCAGAGGACTATCGCACAGGGAACCTGCCGCCCCTCTTGCAACAGGGCCTGGCGACCTTCCTACAGATGTACGGCCATCAGGGAGTCGCCGAACTGGACCTGGGTCTGCCGCGTTGGTCAGAGGATCCGGCCTATGTGCTGGGCGTGTTCGCCAGCTTCCTCCAGATGAGTGAGTCAGCACGCTCCCCAGATATGCAGTTTCGACTTGCGGCAGAAGAGGGCAGAGCCATGGTGACGACGCTTTCCCGTCGCGTTGCCCACCAGCACTGGCTGCGCGGTCGGCTCGTCGGCTTCTTGCTGAGACGTGCTCGTGCTCTGGGTGGCTTCCGTGAGATGCCCAGATTCGTTCTCGCGCTCCTGCTTTCCCAAGCGCGTGCGCTCCTCTGGCCGGTTGGGGAAGAGCTAGCCCAGGCTGGGTGCCTGGAGCAAGCAGAGGATATCTTCTTCCTCACCCTGACCGAGGCACGCGAGGCCCTGGATGGCACCGGTCTACGCTCTGTGGTCCGTGAGCGACGCACCAGCTACGAACAGGAACTCGTTCGTCGGCGCGTCCCGCTCGTGCTGCTCTCTGATGGCACCGAACCATCTGTCGAAGCAAACGTCGCTGGATCGACCTCTAGCACGCTCATGGGAACGCCTGCCTCACCAGGTACCGTGACTGCGGTCGCACAGGTAATCCTCGACCCGACCGACGCCCACCTGGAACGGGGCGAGATTTTGGTCGCGCCCTCAACCGATCCCGGCTGGACGCCACTGTTCCTCACCGCCGGTGGCCTGGTGATGGAAATGGGCGGTGCAATGGCACATGGGGCTATCGTTGCTCGTGAGTACGGCATCCCGGCGGTCGTCGGCGTGCCGGGAGCAACAGAGCGCATCCGCACCGGAAGCCGCATCATCGTCGATGGAACCGCTGGCACAGTCGTCATCGAGCAAAGGAGTGATGAGTAGGAGGAACCTGCGATGAACCTGTATACCATTGAGTTGTTCCTGCATGTGAGCGGTGCCATTGGTGCCTTTGTCTGCCTCGGTATCTGGCTGTTCGGCCTCTCCGCCCTGCGGCGAGCGCAGCGCGTCGAGCAGGTGCGTGCCATCGCATGGCTGATCATCATCGCCTCTCCCCTCATGGTGTTCAGTGTAGTGCTCATCGTGCTTGGCGGGTTCTACATGGCGCTGAGCACCTGGGGCTTGCAGACCCCCTGGATTGCCGTTGCACTGGTGAGTTTCTTGCTTATGGCTCCTGTCGGCCCGTTTGTGCTGGCGGCTCGCATGTATGCCATCTTAGCAAAGGCAGGCGAGGAGCCTGACGGCTCGCTCTCCGCCGAGCTTAACAGACGTATCCACGACCCGATCATGGGCACAGCGGCGCAAACCCTGGCGACCGTCCTGCTCGGCATCGTCTTCCTGATGACCAACAAACCACCACTCGCCAACTCTATCATAGTGATGGTTATCGCATTCTTGCTCGGCCTGCTTTCGGGGCTGCCGTTCTGGTTGCGAGCCAGGCGGGCGAAGCACGCACCTGCCAGTGGAAATGAAGATCCCTTCCTGAAAAAGACTATCTGGACGAGGAGATGGTAGAATAGGTTCGTAAGGAGAGATTGTTTCGGCGGGAAGAAAGGGGCGCCGATACCATGAAGACCATACGAGCACAGCTAGCACGGGGATATGCGTGGTGGGAACACCACCTCACCAGTATGGAAGGTGCTGAGGAGGTCATCGCGTCCAGCGGGATTTCTTTCCGTCTCTGGCGGCTGTACCAGCATTTCTGGCTGCTGGTCTGCCTCCTGTTTCCCATCGTCTCGCTTGTGCAGACTCCTCTTGTCCCAGGGCATCTCTTCCTCGCTCTAGCTGCCCTGGTGTTCTTCGCCGCCAGCTACACCTGGCTCATGTGGCCACACCCGGCGAGCAGCGGTGTACGCAAACGCTCGCTGTCCCGCTTGTCGCTCATGCTGTTCGCGGTCCTCATCGTGCTCGTACTCGTGCTCAGCCTGACCTATGGCCTCGCCTTTCTCTGGCTCTTCATCGGAGTCAGTGCTATCGCAGGTGTCCTGCTCCCAATACGCGGTGCCTTCCTGGTCGTCACCGTCTTGATCTTCCTCCCACTCTTCATTAGCCTGGGAACAACCGGAGGCGTCACGAAGGTTGACTGGCTGCAACTCATCCCGCTCATGCTGCTGGTCCGTGGCCTTGGCCTGGACATGATCGGTCTGGCTCGCCTGTCCAGTGCGATCCGGGAATTGCATGCCGCACGAAAGGAACTGGCTCGCCTGGCGGTGATGGAGGAGCGGCTAAGGCTGGCGCGCGATCTGCATGATCTGCTGGGGCACAACCTGTCCTTGATTACCCTCAAGAGCGAACTGGCGGGACGGCTGCTCCAGCAAGAACCTGCTCGTGCGGCCCAGGAGATCCGCGAGGTCGAGGATGTGGCCAGGCAGACCTTGCGCGAGGTGCGCGAGGCAGTTGCCGGGTACCGGCAACCTCGGCTTGAGAGCGAACTGGATGGTGCGCGGCAGATGCTGGAGGCAGCGGGCATCGCCTGCCAGGTCGAGCACACTGCCGGGACACTGTCACCGACTACAGACGCTGTGCTGGCCTGGACGGTGCGCGAGGGAGTGACCAACGTGATTCGGCACAGCCGCGCACGCTGGTGCCTCATCCGGGTTACTGGTGAGAACGGAACCGCCCGTGCCGAGGTGACCAACGACGGGTATCAGGGACAGGAACAGGAACTCACACGTAAAGGGACAGGTAGCGGCCTCTCTGGCCTCTCCGAGCGTGTTACTGCGCATGGAGGGCGTATGGAGGCACTACCTATCCGACTGACTGAGCCGCAGGCGCAAGCCTCTCGTTCAGATGAGCCACAGACTAGCCGCGACCGCGGCGTTTCCGAACGGCTAAAGAGAAGCCACGAGAGTGGTATTCTTAGCCGGAACAATGAGGTAGGCTCACGGCAGACAGCGGGCAAAGAAGGCTTTCGCCTATGG
>Ga0137380_10004773_pt1 | contig 11983 bp, 15 predicted proteins | sample SagtaG_17_FD_104809 | JGI IMG/M metagenome (GOLD analysis project Ga0137380, IMG submission 104809) | Vadose zone soil microbial communities from Sagehorn Ranch, Mendocino, California, USA - Sage2_L_100_16 metaG | ecosystem: Environmental > Terrestrial > Soil > Vadose zone | place: USA... | reverse complement strand
TTACCGCCCAGGCTGCTCGAGAGTTTTGACCGCGTGTCTAAAGGGTCAGGTTTCAAGGATCGGTCAAAGGCCCTGCAGGCCACAATGAGGGACTTCATCACTGAACAGCAGCAGGCCCATATGAAGAGAGTCTCAATTACAGGCGCCCTCCTCATGGTGTACAACCACGAGACCAGGGGCATCGATTCCCGGCTAACCGACCTAGAACATGAGAACCGGGAAATCATCGCCTCTTCAACCCACATGCACCTGGGAGTAGCGCACTGTCTCAAGGTCTTGGTAGTAAGGGGCAGAGTGGAAAAGGTTCGGAGTCTAGAGCGGAGGCTTCGAAACCTGAAGGGCATGATGCAGTTGAAACTATCCTTCCTGAAAACTGAAGCCGACTGACGGCTTGGAAAGCTGAGGCCCCCCATTTACCGTAGCTTGCGCTGGCTTTCTCAAGAATAAGCCACCAGTGGGTCCCTGCCTAATACTCCGGAAGGTTCTGCGATACTGCCTGGCGTAATTTGGGAGTCTATTGGTTCTCTAGCAACTCGCTGGTTTAATACCACCGTTCAAGGTTGCCCCTCGACAACGGTGCACCCTCAGTGACAGAAGAAGAGCTGGTGCTGAAGCGAGATGTCGGCTGGTACGGCTCCTTTTCCATGGGATATGCAGATGTGGGTGCAGACGTCTTCATCGCCCTGGGCCTTGTAACCCTCTATGCTGGAGGACGAGCCCCAGTAGCATTTCTCGTAGCCGCGGTCACCTACGTCGCAACCGGGCTTGCCTATGCAGAGCTCGCCACCACCTACCCGTATGCAGGCGGGGCACACATCTACTCGATGAAAGCGTTCAATGATCTAGCAGGGTTCGTAGCCGGGTGGGCCGTCATGCTGGACTATACCGTGGACATAGCTCTCTTTTCGATAGCGTCCGCGGGTTACCTAACATATTTTCTCCCCCCAGTCTTCGCCACAGGACAGGTCACGGTTGCCAACTTGCAAGTGGCTTGGCTTGGACTTGTCGCGACCCTCCTTGTCATCTTTCTATTGCTCCTGAACATCATTGGAATCAGAAGCTCCTCCCTTCTGAACGAGGTCCTCGTTGCGGTCGGAATCACGGTCCAAGCAACGATACTCATCGTCTCACTTGCCTTGAACTTCAGCTGGAACATGTTTGTTCAACAGCTATTGCACGGGGGAATAGGGGCGACGTTGGTGAACACGGACTATGTGGCTGGCTTGGCTAACATACCGCTCCAAAACTTCCTTGTTGCGGTCACCCTGGCGATGTCCTCATTTATCGGCATCGAGTCGATTGCGCAGGCTGCGGAAGAAACAAAGAAACCCCATCGGTGGATACCCCGCGCGAACAAGCTCTCAATCGTATTCGTTCTCATATTCGCAATCGGCCTATCGGTAGCAGGAATCGGCGGAATCGGACCGACCGCCCTGTATTCGTCAAACAACATTAACAACCCTGTGACTGCCATGGCTCTTGCGATCCCCAACTTAGGCGCATACCTAGCACCTATCGTGGCCTTTACCGGTTTCAGCCTATGTTACGTGTCCACCAACACGGGGATAATTGGAGTCTCTAGAGTCGTATTTTCCATGGGGCGATTCCGGCTCCTGCCCCGCTGGTTTTACAAGGTTCACAAGGTTTTTCGAACTCCCGTTCGGTCAATCCTCATTTTCGGGGCAGTCGGGGGCCTTCTGGCCCTAACCGGACAGTTGCAGCTTGTTGCTAACCTCTACAATTTCGGAGCTTTACTGTCATACATCATGGTCAATATCAGCCTAATAGTCCTGCGAAATACGGAGCCAGATACCTACCGGTCCTGGAAAGTCCCGGGAGAACTCGAGACACATTGGCGCGGCAAAAGAATCCGCGTGCCCCCAATCAGCGTGATCGGTGCACTAAGCTGCACTGTCATATGGTTACTGATAGTAATCTACCATCCGCTCGGAAGGCTGCTAGGCGTGACCTGGCTTTTCGTAGGAATCCTGGGCTTTCTCCTGTACAGACGAGTCATCAGGCTTCCGGCGCTCTCAAGGGAAACAGGGTTGCAGATCAAGCCCAGCGGCTACACAATGAACGCGCTCGCCTTCATCCGAACTCCTGAGGACCCCGACGCAGTAGCTGAGGCGTTGAAAAAAGCCCTTGACCCTCGTTTCAGCCTAACCCTCTTCAACGTCATAGACCCGACCCATATGACGCCCGCCCCAGGGGAAATTGGACACTACGACTTTCTGAAACGAATGGAGGATGCTGAAAGGGAGGATTTGAACGAGATAGCTGGTAAATTGCGGGGAGAAGGGTTCAAGGTCCAGGTGAGAATAGCCGTGGGACCCCTTCTCGAAGTCTTAAGGCAGGAGGCGGAGTCAGAAGCAAACGATTCTCTAATACTCCTGAAGAGGAAGGCGGCCAAGGGTGACGTTGAGAAGGAGAGACTGGACTCGGTCTATTCAGTTCTCTCTAAATACCCCGGTAAGCTGATGGTTGTAAGACGGGTCGAGGTTCATGACAAAAGACGTTAGAGTCTTCCTTAACTTGTTCGTTGAATCCCAAGAACTTGAGAAGGTTACCGAAAGCCTGGCCAAGCTTCGCGAGGTAACCGATGTGTTTGAGGTGACAGGGGAATATGATATTGTTGTAATGTTAAAGCTGGAAAACATGCTGGCCTTCCGGGAGCTGTTGAAGAACAAGGTTCTGAAGATCAACGGGGTAAAGAGTACTGTTTCCTCAGTGGTCCTCTACACCCATAAGAGGGAAGGGCAAATGGTCTCAGAGTGACCTTGGCACAGGAAAATCTAGGCGCAACAAAAATACTCGTACCAGTATCCACTTTCGTCGACAAGACTAGGCTCTTCAAGACACTTCAAGTCCTATCGAACCTCAAGAACCCTGTGGTCGTTCTATTCAGGGTAATCGAAGTAACGCGCCGGACCACTCCACTTGACCCTGGTGTCTGGAAGGATGATATCAAAGCGGCAGAGAATTTTCTGGCCAAGCCTGCAACGTGGTTGAGGGCGGAAGGCTACCGGGTAGAGACCAAGGTGGTCACTGCCAGAGATTCTGCGGAAGGAATAATCGCGGAGGCCAATAACGGTGGCTACACTGTTGTGTTGTTGACAAAGCGGCGCATCCGAAGCGGCTGGGGAAGAATATTCCACAGGAGTATTAGCGAAGAAGTCATCCGGTACACGAACACTCTAGTCTTGACATTCCTCGCCGAACCCCTGGCGGAAGAGGGGCAAGGCTAGGCGTGTTAGATTGCACCTCGAATCCATGCACAAGCATATGCCCATCTAGCGTGGGTCGCCTCCGCGATTGTCGAAGGGCACTCTGTAATTGGCGACTGGAGCAGTCTGAGCCGAGCCGTCGCATTCGGTACCAGTTCATGCAAAATCGCCCATAACCAGCCCGTTTTCCCGGTCTGAGACCCGATTACATTCACCCACCTAGCGGTCACAAGGAGAATGTCGCGAAAACAGGGGGTCGCCAAAACCCGAAACAGGCAGACAATACGCCCTGAAACGGGAAAATCGCCGATTATCCCTGCCGGACAGAAAACGGTTCTTGAAAAAACCGGGGTCTATCAACGGCCTTCCAAGACGTGAGAGAGGCGAGGAGTTATCCAGACACTGAATCATCCCGTCGAATTGGGGCAGAAGCACGATCCGTCAATCAACTTGGAAGAGCTGATGGCCGCGGGCGTTCAGATCTCCTGAAGAGAACTGCTCAGGCTAAATTCCTTCGGCGATGGAGTTTTCGTACTTGTGATTACCCTACTCGCTCTGGGTTTTAGGGACCCTGCTTCGAAAATCCAACCTCTCCCCAGACTAGACGTAGTTGGATGGTAATTACTCGGCTTATTCACAGCCGGTTTCATACTCCTTAACACAAGTCGCCTCAACGGTACCGTCTGTCAACAGGGGTTAGAGGCACGTGGGTGAAACATCATCGCACACAGGTGGGATTCCTGGATCAGCCAAGGTCTTCATGCTGCTCCAGGCAGTTGTAATCGGCTTCCTATCATTCTGGGCTATCGAAGAGTACCAGAACAACCTGTACTTCCAGCAGTACGTCAACAGCACTGTTCAAACTAACATAGTTGTGATCAGCCTTGGGGTGGCTTTCATGCTAGTTCTCGGGGCTGGAGCCTTCGCCAGGACTAGGAGGGGCACGGCCAAGAAGGAAGAGTCCTTGTCCTTCGCGCCTGACCTGTCGGCTAGCGAGCCTAGGTTAACGGATCGGACTCTGGCGCAGCTGATGAATAGTGACTACGAATCGGCCCGGAAGCCGGCTCAGACTCCGGTCAGCGCGACCGGAAAGAATTCGAGCCAGATGCCCGTCTTAGAACGAGTAGAGCAGGGTCCTGTCCCTGGTGAAAGGCCGTCGTCCCAGCGTTCTTTGCTGGAGAAGGATGCGCCTAGACCGTCCGCTCTGGACAGGCCTGTATTTCAGTCACCTCCCCCGTTTCCTGAACATGTTGCTACTATTCGAGACGCCGGTTATCGGCCCTCCTTCCCCCCAAGCCCCAGCCTTCCGGAGCCTGGGCCGGGGCGGATTCAAGCGGGAGGACCGATACCACGTCCTTCGACGGTTGTGACTGGTGTTATTGGACAGGGCTCTAGGGAGAGGCCGTTTCCGCAGCAGCCTCCCATTGGACCGGGGTCGATGGGGACTAGACAGGGACCAGAGCAGCGCCCGGTCCCACAGAAGTGGGAGCCGGGGAAACCGCAGAATACTGGTGTTGGTCCGGTGGACAGGCCTTTCCCGATTAACCCTCCTATTGCTCCTAGGCCGCCCGAACCGGGGCGCTCCGCTTTTGGAGGGCCTTTGGCCCAGAACCCCCAAACAGTGCTGAAACGCGTTGGGCCTGTTCAGGCGCCCGGTAGCAAGCTGTCAGGCCAGGAGTCACTATCCGGTTTGAGAAGGGTGGAACCGATTCAGGCTGTGGCTGACAAGCTGGCGGGGGTAAGGCCCGTGCAGGACCAAAAACAGCAAGCGCCGGGACAGGATGTTACTCCAGGATTATCGGATAACCAGCTAGGGCTGGTTCCAGGAGAGACAGGCCCTGCGCCTGGATTCCTGGAGAAGCGGCCAGGTCAAAAGCCGGCTTCGAAACGGGACGAGGAACAACGAGATTACGAGAACAAGTAGTTGCAGGCTGGCCGGCTCTGCTTTTTCTGCGCGGGGGGCGACGCCGCTGGTCGTTCTTTTGACGGCGGGTGGACCCGGGCGAGCCCTCAACGAGCAGTTCAGCGGGTACGAGTGCCGCCAGCGTCGAGTTTCATTCTGCTTAACGGGAGCCGGCCAGGTTTCCACCTAGTAGCAATGAGTGTTTGATTGGCGAGATGGCTTTGAGCGTTGGTTCTGAATCGCTTCACCGGAAGGAGTTCCGAGGACTTGCGAGGACGGTGGTTTTGTTCCAGAGCCTCGCGATGGCGAGCCTGTCTTTCGTGATAGGCAAGGAGTACGAGAACAATCTCTACCTGCGGCAATATCTTCAGAACAACGCTTGGTCGTACCTTCCAGTCTACGCGTTTCTTGCAACTCTTGTCCTCGGTGTCGGTGTAAGTGAAGCCTATGTGAAGCTGAAGGCTGTGAATGGTGTTAGTGGTCAGCCTTTGAAGCCCGAATCGGTTCCCTCACTAGGGCCGAAGCCTGGTCTTGGGTTTGGGTTGAGGCCGAGTGTTTCTGTCTATTCACCGGCTCTGTCGGGCGTACCCGCTGTCAGTGGGGGTAAGGGGCTGACGGTCCAGGATGTTCCTGGGCTGGATCTTACCAGTATCTTTTCTGAGTGGAGGCCTCCTAGAGAGCTGAAGCATGTTGAGCCGGTGCAGGGTTCTCTTGAGGACTCGTTGGCTCCGAAGCCTTACCCTGTTATTCGGAGGCTGCAGCTAGCCCGGGAGCCTGTGCAGGTGGAGCAGACGCGGCTTACTCCTCCGGCTCTGAAACGGATTGGCGCCCCGCAGTCTTTCGATGTGCAACTGCCGCCTATCCTGAGATCCCTGGATGCTGTCCGGGATGCTGTGAGGAAGCCGCAGGCCGCAAGCGGGCCGAGTGAATGGGGCAGAGGAGAATCGGCTAGGGGAACGGGGGATGTGGCGCCTGGAGGAGGATCGTCCCTTGAACGGAATAGGGAGGCAAGGGAGAAGAAGTCGGGAAGGACTCGAACGGGTGGGAAGCGGCCGGAGACGGGGAAGAATTCGGAGGTTAGGTCATCCTCTCGGGCTTGACGCCTCTGGGGAGGTTAGATGATTAGAGTGGCGGGGTCTTCCGGGCTCCTCTTCTGCGCCTCCTGACTAGCAGGGTCGCGATTGTTGCCGCTGCTACGGCTGGTATGAGGATGTAGATGAGATAGGATACGGGTTCTGGGGTCGGGGTTTGGCCTTGCGGCCCTCCAGGAGGATTGGTGGTGCCGTACTCTGTTATCGAGGGGCCTGGGTTGATGTTGGGTATGTTGTTGGCGTTGTTATCAGCGAAGATCAAGTCGGTTATGGTGAATGTGAGGGGGCTGGTTGGGATGTGGAGGATTGTGAAGTTTATGTTGGCGAGGAGGTTCCCCTGGATAGAGGATGATACTGTGGGGGCTATGCTGACGGGTGGGCTGGGGCTGTGGAATATGAAGAGGACTGTTATGTTCTGGTGAGTCGTATCAACGTCTCTTATGGCTGAGAATCCGAACGCGTTCCCAGCGCTTAGTTGTCCTGCCCAGTTGGGGTTGCCGGTTCCGGTCTGAGCACCGTACTGGACGCCGTTCTGGGGCCCGTTTCCGCTGGTTTCAGGTGTGACGGTGATGTTGTCGTATTGGATGGTGAACTGCCAGCCGTAGACGTTGTTGAGGGGGTGTGTGTTGGAGGCGTTGATGATGGCGCCGATGGTGACGAAGCTGGTGGTGGGGTTGTTGATGGCTTGGATGCTGGCGTCCCTGGTGCTTGTGCTGTCAGCGTCGAGGCTCAGGGTCCAGGGTGGCGGAGTGTTAGCATGGACGGACAATGGGCCATACGGGAGCATTGCTAGGGCTAGGAGTAGGAGGAGTGCTGGTAGGGCTCTGGAACGGTTCAACCCACGTGTTATTGGGCGGCGAGGCTAATTTGCAGTTCGGAACCGTGGCGTGATGGGACCCACCCCCCCGGGGGGTCTAGAAAAGAATTCTTTAAAAAAAGAAATCTCCGAAAAAAGATTTCGCGCACTTCCCGGAATCGGTTGAGCTTTGATCGCGAGCAGGCGTAGTCTCCGACTCCCGAGTTCTCCTTATCACGTCTTGAGGATGCGGAGGCCCATACTATTTTTGCCGGACTGACTCTCTGTCTGGGTGGTGATTTGGGGATTTTTGGCGGTTCAGGGGCTGGAACATGCCTATCTCGAGTGGGGAGAGTCCCCAAGGAAGCTCCCCGAACCCGGAACAAAGGTGCCGTAACGCGAAACTGCGTGCTCGGATTCCGGGTCTGGGCTGATTCTGCCCGGGTTCTCCGATTTAGGGCTTGGAATGTGCGATTAATGGTTGCTCGGTTTTTCCGGTAACCTAAGCACAGTCTATGAATAGTCCAGGATGCCAGTTGGACACTCAGTCGCGAGAGTCTTCCGGGATTTTCGGAGTGCAACTGGCCCAGCTTCCGGACCCAGATTGCCGAGTGCGATCGTTCAATGATTCATGTGACTGGGAACATTCTAAAGACGTAAGTTCCGACCCATTTATCGTGCCAGAGTGGTAGGGTTGAAGAAATGTCGAGCCTGAACCCTGGCACAAGCATAGCTGATCGTCAGGATAATCGAGACCTGCCCCCTAAGCCGGTTCGGGGTTTTGTCTTGGCTCTTGCTGGGGGAACTGTGAGCATGGTTCCTTATGCCTTCCCGCTTTTTGCCCTGCTCCGTGCGGGTACCTCTAATAATTTCTCGATTGGTTTCGTGATTATGGTGGTGAGCGTGCTGCTTTTCGAAATGCCCGGCCGGCACGTGTCACTGGGCGCTTTGATAACGTCTCTTTCAACCGCGGAGCTCGCGTCAACCCTTGTCATTTTGACAGTTGGGGGAAAGTTTCTACACGGACCCTTACGTTTACCTCCCTCCACTCCTTGGCTCCACTCTAAGCACTCTGGGTGGAGTTGCTGCTCTTCGCTGGAAGTCATCTTGAGGACGACGGGACTGCTGTAATAGCAGGCTCGGGATGAGAAGCGTTCAGGTCCTGATTGTTTCGGCCCTTCCCTAAAGCCCGCGAGCGGGACAATTTATTCGACTGTAATCTGCGCTAGGGCTGGGCCGAGGGGGCTCTGTGCCTACAAACAGGCAGTTGTAGAAAAAGTGTTAGTTTTCTCGAATCTGTGGAGTGAAAATCAACGTTTGCGATGTCACGCGTTCGGTTCAATTGTCTCTTAAAGAACAAGTCCACATACGAAAGATGCTGTAATGAAATTTCCCTGGTCTTCATCGAGACCGTTCCCTTCTCACACACAACTCTCTGGTTTGTTATGTAGTAGTGAGCGTTCCGCAGCGAAACATAACTCAAGATTAATGGCTGTCAAAAGAATCACAGTCAAGACAAATGGCACGACCGACAGTATACCAAAATATCCTCCAGAAGACCACCAAGACATTCCCATTAGGAACAACACCATAACGAAGGCTCCTCGCATTGCCCATTCTTCCATGAACAATGGAGCCGCCCCGCTCTCCCACAGAATGGCTTCGTCTTTCCTTGGTGTCAGAGGCATAAGTCTATTGCACTACAACGACCACTGTGAATATCATACGGTCGCTCAAACCTTTCTTCTCAGGCGGTGAAGGGGGGATAGTAATGGACTCTGAGGCGGTTGCTGGGTCATGGTCAGGGATTGGAGTGTTGCTGGAACTCACTCCATCAACATCTCTCTTTGCCAAGATGGTTAAGACAATTCCCACAAGCGTGACAACTGCACCACCTGCTGCAAGGAGTACTACATAGGGAGCAGCGTGAGAGTACACTATTGGTTCACCGCCCGTGGACAGCCATGGTAGCATCATCAATCCCCCTATGCCCAAAGCGATTGCCCCGCCCCAATCTGCCTTGCTACTTCCAACTACGTCTATCTCTTCAGTAGAATCGCTCAAGCATCCCATTTCCAGAACCAGTCGTCATGCACTAACCACTGAAACAATCTCCCCAGTAGAATCGCAGGAACAGCAGGTATGAGGAGGCGTATACCGTAAACGATGCTGATAGGGAAGTAGGCCATTGCTATCAGAGGCTCAAACATAATCATGAGAGCTACAAAACCCAAGATTACTCCCCCTAAAGACAGACCTCTTCCAACGAAGAGGACCACTCTTCTTAGCATAACATGATTAGTGTTACGAGTCCCCGACTTCTAAGATTTGCTGAAACAGTCCAGCCACAATGGCATCTTGCCGCTTAGTCCCCTGTATTAGAGCCGGAAGAGCGGGGAGTGCGAGCCAACGGTGCCACGCAACATTGGTGGTATCCCCGATCCGGCATTTTAGAGTCGAGGACTTTGGACTTAGCTCTGAGAGAGCGGAGAAAGAAAAATGGGGATTAGTGTGGACCACTTAACGCCTCAGAAACAGAGCTAATCCCAACCTGACTGAGTCCAATAGTCCAGTAGAATCTGCCGATTTGTTATATTGTAGGACTATGTCCACAAGATTGCCCTGCATCTGAGAGATTGAATTTCCACCGCCCGAGGACCCAGTGAGATAGATGAACGTTCCAGTTGAGTTGGTGTAAGTGGCACCGTAAATGGCGATTTGAAAATCCATATTGGGACCAGAGCAGTAGGGACTGGGATTGGCTGGGAATGTTGGAATGCGGAAGCATCCGTTAATTATCAAATCGGGTAGCGGCTGGGAAAGGTTCCACGGTATGTAGTGGCCGGGAAAGCCGGGAAAGCTGGCGAAAATGGATGAGCGGTATTCCTTCCACTGACTAACGTTAAGAGTTGTGGACCTGAAGTAGGTGCTGAGTTACCGGAGCCTTGTTGGAGTAGAAGGTTCGGAAACAGAGCCGCAGCTGACCGTGCCGTTGTGTTGTAGGGAATAATGACGAGTGACGAGGTTTGCAGTTGCGGGGCTACGGTGATGCTTGTGGTCGTGGGATTCGTTACCGTTACGTTCTGGTTCTTAGGAAAGTTAGTTACGAAGACCTGTTGGATGGCCGGGACATTCTGGGCGGCAAATACTCCCCCAATGAACGTTGAGAGTAGAACAGCAACCACAACAATACCTTCTTTTCTATTCAATCAATCACCCCCTTTCGAAGCTATCGAACGGTAGCCACGAGGGCTATTTGAACCGGCAGGTTGTCGAGTCGAGGAATTAGAGTGCGGAGAAAGAAAAAGGGAAGGGGGATTGGGCCAGCCTCTTAGGTTTACTTCTGAAGGAACAGTCCAACCGTGACCGTGGCGTTGATTGTGTCTTGGTTGAAGACTGTTCCCGGCTCGAAACACTCCTTCGAATTTTCCACTGACCTAAATGGGGGAAGCAGGCGCGGTCTCGGGAATAGCCGTGGGAGTTACGGCAAGCTTCCTTCTTCGGAGAATTACTGTTAATCCTATGACGATACCTGCCGCGATTGCGACGCCAACTATTACGAGAATCCAAGGGAACTCTGGCCCGGTTAGCTTGAAGGTTTGAACACTCTCGGTAAAAACTGGCGAATAGGTGTCGTAATTCGATTGTAACGCCGTGGAAGTAACGATATACGCCTCGTGGTTTTCGACAAAGAGAACCTGCATGTTCTTGATGCTGAAGGTCCCTTGTGTGAAGGTGGCTACTAACTGATAGGCGCCCACTCCTCCGATGGTAATGGGTCCCTCGGAGACTACACTGTAATTGGTCAAACCTGAGGAAAGCTGCGACTTGGACGCAGAGACATAATCGGCAAGACTTAGGGACGTTGCCTCGACTACAACGTTCATGTTCACTCTGAAATTTGAGTCAGTTGGACCATAAAATATCACAACGGTTCCAAACGAACCACTTTCATCTGTACTCCACGCGTTGGGTGGGTTTATGGAAAACTTGTGTGCCGAGTTCACGTAGGCATTCTGTTGAACCAGAGCAAACACAGAACTTGGTATTGTCGGACTGATAGTTAGGAGAGCTAAACTGGCGAGAACCGTGAACTTGGAAATTCTGTTCAATGACGACCGCTTCTCACAGGAAGTTCGGGTCTTAAGAGTATCGTTCACTACACCTACATTGAGAATGGTCTTTCTGTCACGGGTGAAACTGTGAGGAAGTCCATGGAAGAAGAGGATGAGGCTCTCGGGAACGTCCCGGCTCTGAACGTAGCTCAGCACCTGCAGAACGAAGAACGTTTGGATGAGGCTGATGAATCAGAAGCCACCAAACTGGAAGAGTATGCCTCACATCTCGAAGGCGAGAGTAGAAGGGCAGAACTTGAGGGTAACTGGCAAAAGCGGGACGAACTCCGTGAAGCCGCAAAGTCTTACCGCTATAAAGCCACTCTAAGAATGAAGTCCATCAGTAACCGCCACGGACGCACCAACTTCTCAACTGGGATGTAAGGGACACGGGATTTCAATGCAAGTCATTCGCTTACTCCCTTCTAATGGTCAAGTTCTTTCCGCAGTAGTCTTAGAGACAGACCCACCCCCACGACACGGCAAGGCCAGCCTACCCGTAGCTCACGCCATCCACTCAGAAACTAACCAGCCCACCAGGTTCACTCTCTTTGTTCAGCACCTACCTGCTGATGCGAAGATCGGAGACACCATCTCCATTCAAGTCGTCAAAGTAGACCGCGACAATCCGCCTCGCTGGGCATTCGTAGACTGGAAAATCAACGCTGTCTTGTCTGGGGGGAACATTAGGTTTGACACCCCCGAATTCATGGCTAAGGAGACGGGGGTGAGAAGGATCAGAGCCCTCAGCGAGTACTTCGTTAGGTTCCTCCAATTGAGAATGGAGAGTCTGCCTTTAACCGCCAGGGTGAGAGTTGCAGGGTCAACAGTGAACATGCCTCTGGAATACT
>Ga0137380_10004765_pt1 | contig 11989 bp, 12 predicted proteins | sample SagtaG_17_FD_104809 | JGI IMG/M metagenome (GOLD analysis project Ga0137380, IMG submission 104809) | Vadose zone soil microbial communities from Sagehorn Ranch, Mendocino, California, USA - Sage2_L_100_16 metaG | ecosystem: Environmental > Terrestrial > Soil > Vadose zone | place: USA... | reverse complement strand
GGATCCCGTGCAGGGGCCCGCGCAAACGTCCACGGGCGATGTCGCGGTCGGCCGCCGCCGCCTCCGCGAGGGCGCGGCCGCGCGTCACCGTCACGACGGCGCCCAACGTTGTCCCCAACCGCTCGAGGCGGTCGAGGAAGTGTTCTGCCAGCTCGGTGGCAGAGATCTTCTTCGCCCGCAGCCGCCGTCCCAGCTCGACGACGGAGGCGAACGACAGCTCGTCGGCCATCAGTCCCCCCGGTACACCCGGTAGACGAAATCGGGCTCGTCGGCGTTGCTGAGCGCGGTTTGATACAACCGTTCCGCGCCGCGCAGCCGCCCGTCGATCGCGCGCGTGATGGTCCGCAAGTCGTCGGCCGTGAGCCGGTCGCCGTAGCGCAAGCGGATGCCTTCGGCGAGCGCTTTGGCGAGCGCCGAGGGCTCGGCCGCCTGAGGAGCCTGCGCCTTCCCATCGTTCCCCCTCTCCGCAACGCGGAGAGGGGGCCAGGGGGAGAGGTCCGCATCGCGGAGAGGGGGAAGGGGGGAGAGGTCCCCAAGCACGAACGGCGCCGCCGCCGCGAGCGCGAGGCGCTCGGCGAACGCGCGCCGCGTGATGGCCGGAGGGTCCCGCGAGACGTTAGCGTTGGGCATGTGCGCTAAAGTATCCCCCGCCCCAACGAGCCGCGAGCCGCCGCCGCGCCTGCTGTTCGGACCCGGGCCCTCGAACGTCGAGCCCGCGGTGACGCGGGCGCTCGCCGCGCCGCTCGTTGGCCACCTCGATCCCTACTTCCTCGAGGTGATGGACGAGACGATGCGCGACCTGCGTTCCGTCTTCCGGACCGCGAGCCATCATACGATCCCGATGTCCGGCACGGGGAGCGCCGGCCTCGAGACGATCATGCTGAATCTGCTCGAGCCCGGGGACGAGGCGATCGTGGGCGTGATCGGATACTTCGGCCAGCGGCTCGCGGAGATGGCGGGCCGCGCCGGCGCCGTCGTCCGCACCATCGAGGCGCCGTTGGGCGAGGTGATCGCCCCCGAGCGCGTCGCTGCCGAGCTCGAACGCAAACCCGCGAAGCTCGTGGCGCTGGTGCACGCCGAGACGTCGACGGGAGCCTGGCAGCCGGTCGAAGAGATCGCGCGCAGCACCCGCGCCCACGGCGCGCTGCTCGCCCTCGATTGCGTGACGTCGCTGGGCGGCGTCCCGGTCGCCGTGGACGACTGGGGCGTGGACGCCGCCGGCTCGTGCTCCCAGAAGTGCCTCGGCGCCCCGCCCGGGCTCGGCCCCATCACGCTCGGGCCCCGGGCCATCGAGGTGGTGCGTCGGCGACGCGCCAAGCCGCCCACCTGGTACTTCGACGTGAATCTGGTCTTCCAGTACTGGGGCGAAGCCGGTGGCGCCAAGGAGCGCGTGTTTCACCACACCGCGCCGGTCGCGATGCTGTACGCGTTCCGCGAAGCCCTGCGGCTGGTGGTCGCCGAAGGACTCGAGGCCCGCTGGGCCCGCCACCGCCTGGCGCACGAGCATTTCGCGCGCGGCCTCGAACGCCTGGGACTGGAGCTGTTCACGCCGGCGGCGCACCGTCTGCCGCAACTCAACGTCGTCCGCATTCCTGACGGTGTGGACGATGCCCGCGTGCGCGGCGCGCTGCTCGATCGCGGCATCGAGATCGCGGGCGGCTTCGGGCCGCTCAAAGGCAAGACTTGGCGGGTGGGGCTGATGGGGGTGAACGCCGATCCTCAACGTGTGGACATCCTGCTCGGCGCGCTGGAAGAAGTCCTTGCTGCACTTCGTTGAGGCATCGCCACACCTACGACCGAACCGGAATGCAGCGTTTACGGCCATACGGCAATACGGCTATACAGGTATACCGTCCTGGCATGGTGTATGCGTTACAAGCGAGCGGAAGCTCAGTACGAGCTTGGGGGGTTGAAAGCCGGCATGGCGAGTCGTGGAGACCCGCGCCGGTCCGCCGAGAAAGGTGCGCACCGCTCTCGGAAGCCTCCCTCGACTTGGCAGCACTGCCCATAGGGGCATCGGGGTGGCTCCCTGGCTGCGGTTCGTCTGCCGGCAATGGTGCTGGCGGCGATCCCCCACACCCCGGTGCCCCGTCTACTTACGTTGTCCCCTTACGCCTCCCCTCTACGTCCTCCCTCCATACGTCCTGGGTCGTTGACGTCGTTTGTGATCGCAGTCACGAAATTTCCGGTAGCTCGCGCATAGTACGAAAACAGGGGAACCCCTATCCTGCGGGGCGTCGGGTGCGCGCCCTCACCCGAGCGTGGGTACTGCAGCTCCCGTCTCATACCCGTCGCCCGGAGTGTCTTGATCATGAAACGCCTGCGCCTCTTTTTTGCCGCCGTCCTGCTCGTGGGTCTGGCGGCGACGGGCTTGAGCTGCATCCCTGACCGCGCCACCGCCCCCGCGGTCCCCCCACCCGACGCCAGTCTCCTCGGCGGCTTGTTGCAGGCGACCGGCCTGCTGCAATGCTCGCCCCTCCCCTACGCGAGTACGACGAAAGTCATCGGGCCGGCGGGGGGCACGATCCAGGTGGGTCCGCACACGCTGGTGGTTCCGCCGGGCGCCCTCTCGCAGAACGTGACGATAACGGCGGTAGCGCCGTCGGCGAACGTGAACTCCGTGCGCTTCACGCCGCAGGGCCTGCGGTTCACGGTCTCGGCAGCCCTGACGATGAGCTACGCGAACTGCAACCTGCTCGGCAAGATTCTGCCGAAGGAGATCGCGTACACCGACGACAACCTGAACATCCTGTCGTATCTGTTGTCGCTCGACAACCTGTTCTCCAAGAAGGTCACCGGAAAGCTCGACCACTTCTCCCGCTACGCGGTGGCCTGGTAGCGGGCGTGCTGCCGCCGCGCCGCACGCTGTTGCCGGTGTCCGGGGAACCGCGCCCCGACGGGACGCGGCGCGCCCGCGAGCTGCTGAGCGACGCGCGCGCCCAGGAGCGCGCGGGATGCGTCGCCGAAGCGATGGAGTGTTACCTGGAGTCGATCGCCGTGGCGGACCAGTGCGGCGAGCGCGCGGTGCACGCCGAGGCGCTGCGGCGGCTGGGGGTGCTGCACCATCACCGCGGCGAGTCGCCCGCGGCGCGCGACGCCTGCCGCAAGAGCTATGACGTCGCGGTCGCCAGCGGCGACGACGTCCTCGCCGCCGAGGCGGTGAACGTGCTCGCCGGATTCGATTTCGAAGACGGCGACATCGACACGGCCCGGCAGGGGTTCCACCGGGCGCTGGAGCTGGGTGGCACGAGCTCCCCGCTGCGGGCGCGCATCGAGCAGAATCTCGGCATCCTCGCGACGATCCAGGGCCAACACGACCAGGCGATGGGACACTACCAGCGCTCGCTGGAGGCCTACGAGAGCGCCCGCGACCAGGAAGGCCTGGCGATCGCCTATCACAACCTGGGGATGATCAGCGCCGACCGGCATCTGTGGGAAGACGCGGACCGCTACTTCCGCCAGAGCCGCGAGCTCGCCGAAGTGATCGGGGACGTGCACCTCCAGGGGCTGTGCCTGCTGAACCACGCCGAGGTGCATCTCGCCCGCCAGCATTTCGAGCAGGCGCGCCAGAACGCGGAAGCGGCCCTGGCGATCTTCGACCAGCTGGGGACCCGGCGCGACAAGTCGGATGCGTACCGGGTTATCGGGATGGTGTATCGAGAGACGGGCCGCGTGGCGCTCGCCGAATCGCGGCTGCGGGCCGCGATCGAGATGGCCGTCGGCACCGGCACGCTGCTCAGCGAAGCCGAAGCCTCCCGCGAGCTGGCCCTGCTCTACCAGACCGCGGGGCGCAACCAGGAAGCCCTGACCCTCCTGCACTCGGCCCACCGCGGGTTCCGCCGCCTCGACGCCGGCGCCGACCTGGTTGACGTCGGGGGCAAGGTCGCCCAGCTTGAAGAGACGTATCTGGCCGTGGTCCGTGACTGGGGCCAGTCGATCGAGTCGAGCGACAGCTATACCTTCGGCCACTGCGAGCGGGTCGCCCGCTACGCCCTGGCGGTCGCCGGACAGCTCGGCTTCGACGAAGAAGCGCGCACCACCATGCGGCTCGGCGCCTACCTGCACGACGTCGGGAAGGTCCGCGTCCCGCACGAGATCCTGAACAAGCCCGGGCGGCTGACGCGCGACGAGTTCGAGGTCATCAAGAGGCACCCGGTGTGGGGCGTGGAGCTCTTGGCCACGGTCGAGTTTCCATGGGACATCAAGCCGATCATCCGATGGCACCACGAGAAGTACGACGGCAGCGGCTATCCCGATCAGCTCCGCGGCGAGGAGATTCCGGTCGCGGCGCAGATCATCGGTATCGTGGACGTCTACGATGCCCTGACGACGACGCGCAGCTATCGGCCCGCCCTGACCCGCGAGCAGGCCCTCACCCAGATCGAGTCCGAGCGCCGGCAGTGGCGCCCGGACGTGTACGCCGCCTTCATGAGCTCCGTCGGGGCCGCCGCGACGCCGTCCGTCCAGGCCGCCTGATGCGCTGCGTGCTGCCCGTGGGCGCCGCCCTGACGCTGGCGCTCGCCGGCTGCGCGCGCCCCGGCAACTGCCGCGGGGACTACTGCGGCACCCTCGTCTTCGTCGCCTTCAGCCAACCCGACTTGCTGCTGCCGCCGGTCACGCAGCAGGCGGTCGCCCGCGACATCCACGACCAGATCTTTCTGAAGCTCGCCGACCTGGGGCCCGAGATGAACTCCCTGAGCGACCGGGATTTCGAGCCCCAGCTCGCCGAGCGCTGGGAGTGGCAGGATTCCCTCACGCTCATCTTCGACCTGTCGCCGCGCGCCCGCTGGCAGGACGGGCCGCCGGTCACGGCGCGCGACGTGGCGTTCACCTTCGACGCCTACACCGATCCCCGGGTCGACGCCCCCGCCCGTGAATCGCTGCGCGACATCCGGTCGGTGACGCCGCTCGCGGGGGACTCGCTGGCCGTGGTCTTCCGGTTCCGCCGCCGCTACCCCGAGATGTTCATCGATGCCGTGTATCACATGCGCATCCTGCCGGCGCATCTGCTCGCGAGCCTCCCCCGCGACCAGTGGGCGCACGCCCCGTTCGGCCGCGCGCCCGTGGGCGACGGGCCGTATCGCTTCGTGGCGTGGCGGCCCAGCGAGAGTGTCGAGCTCGCCGCCGACTCCACGTTTTTCCTCGGCCGCCCCCACATCCGGCGCCTGATTTGGCGCTTCACGCCCGATCCGCCGACGGCGCTGACGCAGCTCATCGCCGGGGAAGCCGACGCGCTCGAGTTCCTGGGCCCTGCCGCCAACGTGGAGCGGGCGCGCGGCGCCCGTCAGCTGGCGCTCTACCCGTACCGCGGCACGGCCTACGGCTACCTCGCCTTCAACATGACCGCCAACGGAGCCGCCACCCGGCCGCATCCCATCTTCGGTGACCGCGACGTGCGCCGGGCCCTCTCCCTCGCCGTGGATCGTGAGGGGCTGCGGGAGAGCGTCTTCCATGACCTCGCGCTCGTACCGCCGGGGCCGGTACCGCAGGCGTGGCCGGTGTGGCAGGGGAAGGACGACACGACGCTCCGCGCCCTGCCCTACGACACCGCCCGGGCCGCGGCCCTGCTGGCCCGTCGCGGCTGGCGCGACAGCGACGGCGACGGCATCCGGGATCGGGCCGGCGTGAAGCTGGCCTTTCACATCCTCGTGCCGACGACGAGCGCGGTCCGCCGTCAGTACGCCCGCCTGCTCCAGGAGCAGTTCCGGGCCATCGGGGCGCAGGTGGAGCTGGACGAGGTCGAGAACGCGGTGATGCAACAGCTCGCCACCGCGGGCAAGTTCGACGCGGTGATGGCGACGTGGGCCACCGACCCCACGCCCTCGGCAAACCTCGCGGACACATGGACCAAGGCGGGATTCGGCAAGGCAAATTACGGGCGCTACGTCAACCCGGAATTCGACCGTGCACTGGCCCGCGCGACGAACACCACCGGCGGGCCCGCGGCGACGCTTGCCGCGTGGCGCGACGCGCTGCGTGTGCTCGACGACGACGCCCCCGGCATCTGGCTGTTCGCGCCGACCAGCATGGCGGCCGTGCACCGGCGCGTGGCCGACGTGCGCATCCGGCCCGACTCGTGGTGGGCGCTCGTCCGCACGTGGCGGATTCCGTCCGACCAAATGATAGCCCGCGACCGGATCATCACCAGCAACGCTGAGCAAAGACGTTGAGAGAAGACGTTGAGAAGAGACGTTGAGGGAAGACGTTGAGGGACGGCGTGTGGGGGATTCGTACCCTCCCTTCTCACGCCTCTCCTCCACGCTTCTCCTCCACGCTTTTCCTAGACGCCTTCACTCCACGCCTCTAGTATTCGTCTCATGTCGACCTTCTCGCTCCCCCGCGCGTCCATGCCCGCCCACCTGCGCCTCGCGCAAGGCGACGTCCAGGCAGGGGAGGTGTACCTGATGTCGCGCGTGTCCCAGCACGCCGGTCCCGAGACGGCGCTCGAGATGCTCAACCGCGCCGAGGGCTTCTTCGCCTTCCGGCCCAGCGGCAACGGGAAGGGAGCAGCGCAGCCGGTGTTGCTGGTCAGCAAGGCGCAGACCATCTCGCTCAGCGTCGCCAAGAGTGATCTCATCGACGACCCCGCCCGCCGCACCGCGGCGCGCCTGGTCGCGGTCGAGGTGGTGCTCGCCGACGGCTCCACGCTGCACGGCTGGGCGCACGTCGAGCTGCCCGAGCAGCACTCGCGGCTGCTCGATTACCTGAACGCGACGCCCGAGCCGTTCTTCGCCGTCACGGCCGAGGACGGCACGCATTACCTGAACCGCGCGCACGTGTTGTACGCGCGTCCCAAGGATTAGCCGATGGCCGCCCGGCTCGACCCGTTCCTCGACGTCTTCCTGCGCGAGCAGGCCGAGCAGCTGTACCTGCTGCCCGACGAGCCCGTGACCATGGTGAAGGGCGGGAAACCGCGGAAGGTGAGCAAGCAGCCGCTCACCGACGCGCACATCTACGCCCTGCTCGCCGAAATCGCGCCCTCCGATTCCGCCGACAAGATCGACCAGAAGCACGAGACGGAATTCGAGTACGCCGCCGGCCGCGGGCTGCTCAAGATCCGCATCGTGCCCGACCACGGCCGCTTGACCGCCGTCGTGACCCACGTCCCGCGCGCGGCGGCCCCCCCCGCCCCCGCTCCGCCGGCCGCGGAGGTGACGGCGGTGCGGCCCGCCGCCGCGCCGCGCCCGGCGCCACCACCGCCCGCCGAGCCCGTGGCCGCCCCGCCCCGTCCCCCACGCCCCTCGGCGATCGCGGCGGCGCCCATAGTGGAGTCGCCGCTGGCGCCTCCGGCGGCGGGCTCTGCCGGCGCGTTGCCGGGAGAGTTCGCCGACTCACAATACCAAGCCGCCGAGCAGCGGCTCGGCGAGCTGCTCAAGTCGTTGGTCAAGTCGGGGAGCTCGGACCTGCATCTGCGCGTGGGAGAGCCGCCGATCTTCCGCACCGGCGGCGACCTGGTGCGCATCCGCGGCAACGCGCTCACCCCGGCGGAGCTCGACCTCCTGGTGCTCTCGATCATGCCGGAGCTGAACCGCGGCGAGTGGAAGGAGACGGGGGATACTGATTTCGCCTACGAGATCACCGGGCTCGCCCGCTTCCGCGTCAATGCCGCGCGCGACCGCCGGGGCCCGGTGGCGGTGTTTCGCGTCATCCCGGCCAAGGTCGTCACCGTCGAGGAGATGGGACTCACCAAGGAAGTCCAGGCGCTGTGCTACCTGACCAAGGGACTGGTGCTGGTGACCGGCCCCACGGGCTCGGGCAAGTCCACGACGCTGTGCGCGCTCATCGACCTCGTCAACCGCGAGCGCTCGGACCACATCATCACGATCGAAGATCCGATCGAGTTCGTGCACGAGAACAAGAAGTGCCTCATCACCCAGCGCCAGGTCCACGTACACACCGAGAGCTTCAAGTCGGCGCTGCGCGCCGCGCTGCGCGAGGACCCGGACATCGTGCTCGTGGGCGAGCTGCGGGATCTCGAGACGATCGCCATCGCCATCGAGACGGCCGAGACCGGGCATCTCGTCTTCGGCACCCTGCACACGACGACGGCGGCCTCGACCGTGGATCGGATGATCGACCAGTTCCCGGCCGACCGGCAGGCGCAGATCCGCGTGATGCTCTCCGAGTCGCTGAAGGGCGTCATCGCCCAGACGCTGTGCAAGCGGAAGGGCGGCGGCCGCGTGGCCGCGCGGGAGATCCTGCTCAGCACGCCCGCGGTCTCCAACCTGATCCGCGAGGCGAAGACGTTCCAGATCCCCTCGATCATTCAGACGAGCAAGAAGCTGGGCATGCACACGCTGAACGACGCGCTGTTCGATCTGGTCGAGAAGGGCGTCGTCGAGCCGGACGAGGCCTATATGAAGTCGGTGGAGAAGGCCGGGCTCCTCGGCCAGTTCAAGGCAAAGGGGATCAAGGTCGCGATCGCGGGAGAAGGCTAGGGCAGAGAGCCACCGGTCGGATTTGAACCGACGACCGCTCGATTACGAATCGAGAGCTCTACCACTGAGCTACGGTGGCGCGGTGGTGCGGCCCCTAACTTAGCGACCTGCTGCTCCAGGCGGTACTCCACCGCTTCGGCGCGGCACCGCGGAGCTATATGGGCGCCCGAGTTGGGCGCCCCCGCCCCAGCCGTCCTTGGCTGCGCGCCTCGACGTACGCGAAGATCGCACCGATCAGCGAATCGTCCAGCAATCGCGCGAACCCCTGCATCTCCTTGGAGGTGGTGCCGTTGCGTACCACGATCGCGAAGCTGTCGCGCGTGACGCCGCCCTCGGGCGAGAGGGCGTACGTGAGATCGGGCGCCGCAAGACTCCCGAGCGCGTCCTCCCCGTGGCAACGGGCGCAGTAGACCTGAAAGTATTTCCACCCCAGGTACTCGGTCTCGGTGGCCAGCGGCCCGCTGGGCGGGGGCGGAGGGGGGACTGCAACACTCGGCGCCGCCGTTACGGCCGGTGGGGCGGCCTGCGGCGCGCAGGCCGACATCCCAAGCAGCGCAGCGCCGAGACTCCAGGGGACTAGAGCTCGAGAACCGCCGCGGCCCACGTTGTGGAATCCTTGTCCTGTTGGGAGACCGTGCCCAGATCCACCACGACCGTGTCGCCCTGGCGGCGCAGGGCGTAGCGATCCATCCCGCGGGTGGCGCGCCCCTCGATGAACTGCCCCGTGGGTTGGTACTTGCTGTGGTGCTTCGGGCATTCGAAGCGGCCCGCCTCCTCTTGCCAGCGCAACGCCGTGCGCTGATGCGGGCACCACAGCACGAAGGCGTAGACCCGGCTGCGGAACCGGGCGAGGATCACGGCGCGCTCCCGGTCGATGAGCACGCCGTCCTCGGTGGGCAGCGCATACACCGCTTCGTCGCCGAGGGCGCGGAGCGCGCGGCCGAACCGGATGGGAAGCGGTCCCGCAGCGAGGGCCGCGACCAGCCAGGCGGTGCTTCGCACGAAGTCGCGCCGCGACGCGCACTCGGCGCAACAGTCGGGAGGTGGAAGGTGAGAGTCGGTCATGCCTGGGTCATGAGCAGGGTGCCGGCGAGGATCAGCGCAAGCCACAGGCCCACGCTGATGCCGGAGATCAGCCGCAAGCGGGCCCATAGCGCGGGCGAGTCCGGCGTCGTGAGACGCATGGTCGTCTCGGTGCGTGACAGCACGTAGCCGTTCGCGAGCAGCAGCGCGAGCAGCAACATCTTCAGCCAGAACACCCCCGAGCGCGCGAACGTCTCGATGTCGGCGGCGAACAGCAGGAACCCGCTGCCCAGCGCGAGCGCGATCCCGAGCATGACCGGGCGGTGGATCGTGTGGAGATGGGCCAAGTGTCGCATCTGCCCTGAGGCGCGCGCGACTGCGGCCACGAACGTCTCCCGGTCGGTGGCGATGGCGAAGCCGCCGCCCAGAAAGATGCCCGCGAGGTGGAGGAAGGTGAGCGTCGTCTGCAACGCGGAGCTCTGGGCGTAGACGTCCGCCCAGGGGCGAGCCAGGCGCGCGAGGAGCTCGATCATGGGACCGGAGAGTGAGCCACGCAAGCCAACTTACGCCTCCCCCACCGGGGGCGACAGAAGGGTTTGACACCCCGGACAATGGCGGGTAGCGTATCGCGTCCCCCAGCCCCGAGGCCACACATGACCATGCCACCGCCCCGTCCCTCGACGCCGCGTGGGTCGTTCGCGATGGCATTGAAGGACTACACTTTCATCCGCCCGGGCATCGCGGTCTCGATCTCCGCCGCCTGCCTCATCGCCGCGCTCGTCATCGGGGGCGTGCTGATCTCTTCCCTGCGCGGGGCCAACGCGACGGTCGATCTCGCGCGCCGTACCATGTTCACCCTGCACGGCTACAACGCGGCCCTCCAGACGTGGCAGCAGCTCGTGGCCAGCGAGGATCCCCAGCTCAGGAATCCCGAGTCGGTCGCGCTGCGGGACCAGATCCGGGCCGCGCTCAGAGGCCAGCTGGAGGCGCTCCGCGCGTCGGTGGCGGACACGGGATTCCAGCGGCTCATCGGCACCGTGCTTCAGGGACTGGAGGCGACCGCTGCGGGGATAGACGAAGCGGGTCGGCAGGCGATGATCGTCGTCATGACGCGCCAGGACGATGCCATGCTCCAGGCGGTGGCGGCATCGCAGCGCGCAGTGCTGCTCTCCGTGGTGCTCATCGCCCTCACGGTGCTCGCCGCCGGCACGCTCGTGGTCCCGATGGCGTGGCTGTACATCCGCTTCAAGCGGGGAGCGCTGATTCAGAGTAGGATATAGGGCCAGCACGCGCCAAGAAGGCTCTTAGGGAAAGAGACGGGGCACGGAAGAAGAACCGTGCCCCTGTTTCACAGACAGGGCTCTGACGGTCTATCCGCGCGGGCCGCGGTGCCAATGGTGGTGCCAACGCCGCCGTTGCTGACTGGCGCCGGCTGTCGCTCGCGTCGCCGAAGTCGTTGAAAACACAACGGCCAGCCCTGGGATGCGCTGGCCGTGCGGGATTACGAATCGAGAGCTCTACCACTGAGCTACGGTGGCGCGAGTGGTAACTTAGCGATGGCCCTCCTAAAGCGGTACTCAGATCCCAGTGGACAGTCATCAGAAGAGTTCCCAGACGCCAAGGGAACAGTGGCTGGCAGTGACAGTGTTCAGTTTTCCGGCTACTCAGGCGCCCACGGTCCCGTTACGATTGGCCCAATGGACATCAAGAGCAGTGGCTCACAACCATCCGGCAAAGGGCCCGCTGAGTGGTTCACCGGCACGGTACGCATCGACCCGCTGTTCCAGGCCCCCGATCCCGCACGCGTGGCCGGTGCCGCCGTCACGTTCGAGCCCGGAGCCCGGACGGCATGGCACACGCACCCGCTCGGCCAGACGTTGATCGTGACGGCCGGCTCCGGCCGCGCCCAACACTGGGGAGGGCCGGTCGAGGAGATTCGGCCGGGTGACGTGGTCTGGATCCCGCCGGGTGAGAAGCACTGGCACGGTGCGACGCCAACGACGGCCATGACGCACATCGCCATTCAGGAACAGCTCAATGGCAAGGCCGTGGATTGGATGGAGAAGGTCAGCGACGAGCAATACCAGGCCGGATCAAAGGCTAGGTAGATCGCGATGCGCGCGACCGTACTGTACAGCGCCGGAGACGTTCGCATCGAGAACGTTCCCGACGCCCGCCTGATCGACCCGACCGACGCGCTCGTCACCGTTAGCCGCGCCTGCATCTGCGGCAGCGATCTCTGGCCGTACAAGCTGATGGAGCCCGGCGAGACCGGCCGCCGCATGGGCCACGAGGCGATCGGCGTCGTCGCAGCCGTCGGCGCTGACGTCCACACCCTCAAGGTCGGCAACGTCGTCGTGATGCCGTTCGCCTTTTCCGACGGCACCTGCGTTTTCTGCCACGAGGGATTGCACACGTCGTGCCTCCACGGCGGGTTCTTCGGCACGGTCGAGGTCCCCGGCGCGCAGGCCGAAGCGCTGCGCGTCCCCCAGGCAGACGGCACGCTCGTCGTCCTGCCGGTCGGCGAG
>Ga0137380_10004758_pt1 | contig 11996 bp, 8 predicted proteins | sample SagtaG_17_FD_104809 | JGI IMG/M metagenome (GOLD analysis project Ga0137380, IMG submission 104809) | Vadose zone soil microbial communities from Sagehorn Ranch, Mendocino, California, USA - Sage2_L_100_16 metaG | ecosystem: Environmental > Terrestrial > Soil > Vadose zone | place: USA... | reverse complement strand
TGCTCACCGACGCGCGTGTCGGGATCAGTAGTTCATTAACCGTGTTGCGATACACAGAGAAGCTAGTGCTCAATGTCGTGCCGGAGGAATCGCCAGGCAGTTAGGCTGTCCGACACCCGAGACCTGAGACCTGAGCCCGAAATGCACGCACATCTCGAAAATCAAAAACTGAAAGGAGATAAGCAATGCCAAAAATGAAAGTTGCACAGGTACCCAAGGCAGGAGCCGACTTCGAGATTGTGGAGCGGGAAATCCCGCAGCCGGGACCGGGCCAAGTCCGGATTCGCGTGCAGGCTTGCGGAGTCTGTCACAGCGATATGTTGACCAAGGAAGGCGCCTGGCCGGGCATTGTGTATCCGCGCGTGCCGGGACACGAAGTGGCAGGCGTAATTGACGCAGCCGGCTCGGGCGTAACCCAGTGGACGAAGGGCCAGCGAGTGGGAGTTGGCTGGCACGGCGGGCAGGACGGCACCTGTCTGGCTTGCCGGCGCGGCGACTTCGCTAACTGCGCAAACCTCAAGGTTTCCGGAATCAGTTACGACGGCGGGTATCAGGAATATATGGTGGCGCCCGTGGAAGCACTGGCGCGGATGCCGGAGTCGCTCGATGCTGCCGAAGCCGCACCGCTGATGTGTGCGGGGATTACCACCTTCAATGCGCTGCGCCATAGCGGCGCGATGCCCAGCGACCTGGTGGCGGTCCAGGGAATTGGCGGACTCGGACATCTGGGAATTCAGTTCGCCCAGAAGTTCGGCTACAAAGTCGCAGCCATTGGACGCGGGCCGGAGAACAGTGTCTTGGCCAAGAAGCTGGGAGCAAGCGTGTACATTGATAGCGCCGCAGAAAACCCAGCTGAAGAGTTGAAGAAACTCGGCGGCGCCCGCGTTATCCTCGCTACCGCGCCCAATTCGAAATCCATGTCCGCGCTGATCGACGGTCTCGGTGACAACGGCACGCTGGTCGTTGTCGGCGCCGCGTTCGACCCAATCGAAGTCTCACCTATCCAGCTCATCCAAGGCAAGAAGAACATCCAGGGCTGGGCGTCAGGAATCCCTACCGACTCCGAAGACACGCTCCGCTTCGCCGAGTTGACCGGCGTGCGCCCCATGATTGAAAAGTATCCGCTCGCGAAAGCCGGGGAAGCCTACGCCCGTATGATGAGCGGGCATGCTCAATTCCGCGTCGTGCTCACGATGTGAGCGGCGAACGCATGGAAGCCGGGGCCGACCGAGCGGCAGTTCTACGAGCGTCGAAACAAGCAAGGCCATTTGAAACAAAGGCTTACAAAATACCACAGACGTCCTTCCAAAAAGCGTAGCCTTCCGCGGTCAGATTTCCTATAATTGGGCGAAGTAGTTCCGTTGACGCTACTTAAGAGCACCCTCATGCACCCAGGCGTGGCCCCGAACGTGCACAACTCAGACGGGGGGAGGCTATCCCTCCGGCCTTTGTCGGCGCCGCGGCCCATGAACCGGGACTTTCAAATTCGATTCACCGCCATTCTGCTGGCAATAGTTACCGCTGCGGCCGCAACCCTCGCGTGGATTAATTTTCAAAAAGAGAGCGAATTCCAGATTCCCTACGACGGTGTCTGGTGGATTGAGCGCAACGGGAACCTGACCGCCGACCGTGTGGAACCCGATGGGCCAGCAGACAAGGCCGGCATCAGGAACGGCGACAGACTGCTGGCGGTAAATCAGCACGAGGTGAACAGCGCAGCAGGACTGATCCATCAACTGTACCGGACTGGACCGTGGTCGAAGGCTACATACTCGCTGCAGCGGCAATCCATTCCGCTGGATAGCGTGGTCATTCTGGTTCCGGTAGAGCGTTCGCTGAACCAGTGGTTGCGGCTGATCGCGCTGATTTATCTGGGCATTGGAGTGTACGTCCTGCTGCGGCGCTGGACCGCGCCTGGGTCCACACATTTTTACATCTTCTGCCTGGTCTCATTCGTCTTCTATGCGTTCAAGTACACGGGAAAATTTAATCCGTTCGATTGGACAATTTATTGGGGCAACGTCATCGCGTGGCTCCTCCAACCTGCATTGTTCTTGCATTTCGTGCTGACCTTTCCGGAAGAACGGGGATTCATCCGAAAGAACCGCTGGGCATTACCCCTTATCTACATGCCCGCGGCGTTGTTACTCGGAGTTCAGATCTTTGCGATCAGCTTCCTGAGGGCAAGCGAAAGGTTACGTTGGAACCTTGAGCGGCTCCAGATGGGATATCTGGCGTTATTCTTCGTCGCTGCTGCCGGAGTTCTTTGGTACAGCTATCGGCGCGCCAGCACGCCAATCCTGAGGCAACAGTTAAAGTGGGTGACTCGCGGCACTATTCTTGCCATCACGCCATTCACTCTTTTCTACGTGATCCCTTATCTGTCCGGGGCATTGCCTACCACCGCGATGAAGGTTTCCGTATTATCGCTCGGTCTGCTGCCTCTGACTTTCGGTTATGCCATTTTCCGCTACCGGTTGATGGACGTTGATCTCATCTTCAAACGAGGGATGGTATACACGCTCGCGGCTGCTGCTATTGCAGGCGCGTATTTTGCAGTGGTGGCCGGTGTCGCAGATTTGGTGCACACGCGATTGCCGAGCTCCGGACCGGCGGGACTGATCATCGCGATCGTAGTCACGGCACTGTTGTTCGATCCGCTGCGCAAATGGATACAAGAGCGCGTCGATCAGTTCTTCTATCGCACGCGTTACGACTATCGCAAAACCCTGATCGAGTTCGGACGCGAACTCAGCGCAGAAACCGACTTGGACAAGATGCTGAGCTCGGTGGTCGACCGTTTGTCGCGCACGCTGCTGGTGGATCGGATGGCTATTTTCATGTCCACCGGAGAAACGTCGAACCGGTTCTTGCTGGCAAAGTCTTTTGGTATGACTCAGACCAGCGGCGTGGATTTGGCCTTCCTTGGTTCTTCGCGGCCAGAAATGGAAGCTGGCGGGCACCTGTTCTTCGATAACACGCATATGGTTCCCCGCGAAGCTCCGGCGGCACAGGAGACGATCGCGAAATTGGATCTCAACTACTACATCCCCTGTCGCGCCCAGCAACGGACGATCGCTTTCCTGGGTTTGGGCAAAACGGTGGATGGTGATTTCCTCACCAGTGAAGACGTCGAGTTGTCTGAAACTCTAGCGGGCTATATCGGCATTGCCATTCAGAATGCGCGCCTGTATGCGTCGTTAGAGCAGAAGGTAGCGGAGTATGAGCGGCTGAAGGATTTCAACGAGAACATCGTGGAGTCCATCAACGTGGGCGTCATGGCAGTCGATCTGGCCGACCGTATTGAATCCTGGAACTCGCAGATGGAAGTGATGTACGCGCTACCTCGCTGGCAGGCGCTCACTCGTCCGCTGAGCGAGGTTTTTCCGGCTGCATTTGTGGAAGAGTTCTATCGAGTGCGGCAGAATCCGGGAATCCACAATCTGTACAAGTTCCGGCTAAGCACGCCCACCGGAGAGAGCCGCATTCTGAACGTGGCGATCGCACCGCTGGTCACTAAGAAGTTCAACGTGATCGGACGGCTGATCATAATGGATGATATCACCGAACGAATGGAGCTGGAATCACAGCTCTCGCAAGCCGACAAACTATCTTCCATTGGGTTACTCGCGGCCGGAGTCGCCCACGAAGTCAATACGCCCCTTGCCGTCATTTCGTCGTACGCGCAGATGCTCGCAAAACAATTACAAGGAGATCCGCAGAAGGGCGCTCTGCTGGAGAAGATTACCCGTCAGACCTTCCGCGCTTCTGAAATCGTCAACAACCTGCTCAATTTCTCGCGCACCAGCGGGACCGAGTTTAGCGAAGTGGATGTGAATAAAGTGATTGCCGACACGCTGGCGCTGCTGGAACATCAATTCAAGACCACCAAGATTCAAGTGCAGGATGAACTGGCTGGGCACCTGCCCCTTATCAGTGGCAACGCCGGGCGGCTGCAACAGGTGTTTTTGAATTTGTTTCTAAATGCGAGAGATGCGATGCCCAGCGGTGGAACTCTTCGCGTTGCGACCTCCAATGGCGAAGGGGTCAGCGTTGTGGTTTCTGATACGGGCAGCGGAATCGCCCAGGAACACATTCAGCGGATTTACGATCCGTTCTTTACCACCAAGACCGCGCCTCGCGAAGGCCAGCAGGCCCGGGGCACGGGATTGGGCTTATCGGTCACGTATGGCATCATCCAGGAGCATGCCGGACAAATCCGCGTCGAGAGTCGCCCTGGATCGGGCACGACGTTCTATGTCGATTTTCCGATGAGCAGGAAGGCTGTCAATGTCTGAAGCTGCCGTAATCGCGCGCCGGAATCTGATCGAAATGCCGTCTTCGGCCACAGGCTCGATATTGATCATCGACGATGAAGCGGGAATCCGCGAGTCGCTGCAGACCTTGCTGGAATTAGAAGGCTATGACGTGGAAACTGCAGCCAACGGCGAACAGGGCATCGCACGCCTTGGCGATCGGTCTTTTGACCTGGTGCTGCTCGATCTTGCATTGCCGGATCGTAATGGGATCGATCTTCTGGCTGAGATTCGGGCCCATGCACCGCAGCTCTCCGTAATCATGATCACTGCCTACGGAACCGTGGAAAATGCGGTGAAAGCGATGCAGGCGGGGGCGGCAAATTTTGTCCAAAAGCCGTGGGACAACGAAAAACTACTGGCCGATGTGCGCGCGGCCGTGGCCCGCCACCGGGCCGAAGAAGAAAACGTGCAGCTTAAGCGCGCCCTTAAGCAGCGCTACAACTTCGAGAACATCGTGGGCAAAAGCGAGCCCATGTTGAAGATTTTCGACCTCGTCGCTCAAGTGGCGCCCAGCCGTTCCACCGTGCTTTTGCAAGGAGAGAGTGGGACGGGCAAAGAACTGATCGCCAAAGCTATCCACCTGAATTCGCCCCGTCGCGACCGCCCCTTCGTCCCGGTCAATACGGGTTCAATGCCGGCTGACTTGTTGGAGTCCACTCTGTTTGGCCACGTGAAAGGCGCGTTTACCAGCGCCATCGCTTCGAAAAAAGGACTGTTTGAAATCGCCGATCGCGGCACGCTGTTTCTAGACGAGATCGGCACCATGGGCATGGACACGCAGAGCAAGATCTTGCGTGTATTGCAGGACCGGAAATTCATGCACCTGGGCGGCGTACATGAAATTCAGGTGGATGTGCGCATCATTGCCGCCACCAATGTGGATCTGAAACAGCAGGTTCGCGAAGGTAAGTTTCGTGAAGACTTGTTCTATCGCCTGAATGTGATTAGCGTTGACCTTCCCCCGCTGCGGCAGCGTCGTGAAGATATTCCTTTATTGGTGGATTTCTTCCTTACCCGCTACTCAGAAGAAAACGAGCGTAACCCGCGACGCATCACTCCGGAAGCGCTTCGCCCCTTGCTGGGCTACTCCTGGCCGGGTAATGTTCGCGAGCTGGAGAATGTGATCGAGCGCGCGGTCGTGCTCTCGTCCGGCGTGGAGATCGGTTCCGAACTGCTTCCTGACCAGATCGCCGGCCGTGGCAGTCTATTCCCACTGCTGGAGCACCGGATGGACGCTTCCCTCTTCGATATCATGGAAGATTGCGAGCGGCACATCATCGTAGACATGCTGGAGAAGTGTAATTGGAATCAGACCGATGCCGCTGAGCGCTTCCACGTGCCGTTATCCACCTTGAATCAAAAAATCAAGCGGCTGAATATCGAGATCAAGAAGAAGGGGCGGGAATAACGCTCGCGCTTTCGCTGATGCGTGTGATGTACATATGTGTGTCGTAGTACAGCTGAAAGCTTTATCCACCTCTGCTATAGTTCCGCAGTCTGCTTCTGATGGAACTAACTTCGCCCACCGAATTCGCGCTGGAGACAGTTGCGGCCGTCCAGGAATACTCCATACTGGCGGCACGTGCCATTGGGGGACTATTCCGGCGTCCCCGGTATTTTGCTGACATCGTCTATCAAGCCGATCTCATCGGCTTCGGATCGCTGCCCATTGTCGTATTAACCGGATTGTTTACCGGCGCGGTGCTGGCATTGAACAGCGCACACACCTTGCAGAGATTCGGGTCCCTGTCACTAATCGGTCAATTGGTCTCCGTGGGAATGGTCACCGAACTCGGGCCGGTGCTCACCGGACTGATGGTCGCGGGGCGGAATTCTTCCGGCATGGCCAGTGAACTCGGTTCTATGGTCGTAACCGAGCAAATTGACGCCATGCGAGCCTTGGGCACGGATCCAATGAAGAAACTGGTGACACCGCGCGTGGTGGCAACCATCTTCATGCTTTTTTTTCTGACCATCATTTCCGATCTGCTGGGACTGATCGGCGGCGGCATTGTTTCCACGATCATCTTCGGAATGGACTCGCACCAATACTGGAGTTCTGCCTGGCAGGCTCTGGTATTCCAGGATGTGTTCACCGGCCTGACCAAGCCCCTGCTTTTTGGCTTCATCATTGCCACCGTGGGCTGTTACTACGGACTCTCGGCGCGCGGCGGGACCCAAGGGGTGGGCCGGGCAACCACCCAGGCGGTGGTCGCGTCTTCAGTTTTCATTTTGCTGGTGGACTTCTTCGCGACAAAATTCTTGATGGCCGTTTTCGGTTACCGCTGATCGCAGGATCAAGCCATGTCTTCGCCTCCCACACCGGTCGAAGAACGAACTAGCCGCACTCAGGGATCTCAGTCTCCGGTAATCGTCTTTGAAGATGTATCCATTGCGTTCCAGGGAAAACAAGTGCTCGACGGAATCTCGGTCCGCCTACCTCGCGGGGAAACCAAAGCTATTTTTGGGGTTGCGGGTTCCGGCAAGAGCACGATTCTGAAAATGGCGATCGGCCTGTTGAAGCCGGACGCAGGACGCATTTACCTCCTGGGAGAAGAGGTCACGCAAAAGCCGGAAGAAGAGCTTTTCGAGCTACGCAGCAAAGTGGGGATCGTATTCCAGGAGAGCGCTCTTTTCGATTCGCTTACGGTGCGGGAGAATGTGGCTTTCCGGCTGATGGAAAAGCATGATTTGTCGGAAGAGGAGATCGAGCGTCGGGTACGAGAGGCACTAAGTTTCGTGGAACTCGAAAACACGATTGACATGTTTCCATCCGAACTCTCCGGCGGAATGCGGCGGCGGGTTGCGATCGCACGCGCCATCATCACCCAGCCCGAAGTCTTGCTCTACGACTCGCCCACGGGAGGGCTGGATCCGATCACTTCCACAACAATTGTTGAGCTGATCGTAAAGCAGCGTGACGTGTACAAAACCAGTTCGCTGCTGGTCACACATCGGCTGCAGGATGCGTTCATCATGGCCACACACTACTTTGATCGCAAAGCGAACCAGATGCGGCCGCTGCCGCCCGGCGAACACGGCGAAGTCCCCATGAGCTTTTTAATCCTGCGGGATGGCAAAGTGATTCTGGACGGCGACGCCGCTGAGTTGGCCCATTCGAAAGACGAATATATCCGGGAATTCATCTCGTGAAAGCGGAGCGGCATAAGGCAGTAAAAATAGTCTCTCGTTTCTAGTTTCTAGTCTCTAGTTTCTGGTTTCTAGAAACTGGACACCAGAAACTAGAAACGAGCATTTAGCTGGCTTTGGCCGCTGCCGCCTCCATCATCAGCTTGCGACGGGCGGCAAGTCTGACCTCAAATTGCTTGAGACGCTCGCGTTCCTTTTTTGAACCGTTGATGAGGGTTTCGATGTTCGCCAATAGCTCTGGATTTCCGATCTTCTCCCGCAACTCTTTTAAGAAGGGCCTGACTTTCGCAAAGACGGTAAACATTTCTCCGCTGAAACTCGGGACCAGAAATAGCTCCTGGTTCACGGCGCCTTGAACCGCAAGGGCGGCGGCCATATCCCAATATCCGGCCACTTGTCGAAGCCAGGCGTTCTCTGGCGTGCCCACCGCGTTCATTACCTTCATGAAATCGTCGGCACCCTGCGGCCAGAACGACCCGAACCACCAACTGCGCGCTTTACGCATCTCCGCCTCGCGGCGCAAGTCGTAAAGCTGAAGGATCACTTGGGCATCGGCAGTGGTCGGACTCTTTGGCATAAGAACTCCTAAGTTGGAATTGAGAAATTCGGCGAAACAGGGATTTGGATTACGCCACCGGGGCTGCTTCTACCGGACGTTCATAGTCGCATTCTTTGTTAGGACACGCAACCACCGGGCCGGCCTTCAGCGTCTTCTCGACCAGGTATTCATTGCCGCAGCTTGGACACTTCTCAGGCAACGGTTTGTTTGCGGAAGTAAATTTGCATTTGGGATAGTTCCCGCAGCCATAGAAAGTATTGCCCTTGCGGGCCCTCTTCTCTACCAACTCACCCTCTTTGCATAGCGGGCACTTCACCCCGATAAAATTCTGTTTGACGTACTTGCATTCTGGATAGCCGCTGCATGTGGTGAATTCTCCATAGCGTCCGTGGCGGATCATCATATTCCGGCCACACTTGGGACACAGTTCATCCAAAGGAATGTCGGGCACTTTCTTGCCCTGGTCGAGGCGGCGCGTGGTCTTGCAGTCCGGATACCCCGTACAAGCCATAAACTGGCCGAAGCGCCCGCGCTTCAAAACCATGATCCGGCCGCAGTTCTCGCAATATTCTTCCTGTGTAGTCTCCTGCACATCGGCTGAATCCAGATCGGGCAAATTGATCGGATTCTCTTTGGTGAAGGTGCAGCTCTTCGGATCTTCCTTGTCGTAGGAACTGCAAGCGTAGAAGGAACCGTGCTTTCCCCACTTGATAACCAGCGGCGACTTACAGAGCTCGCACTTCTCGTCGGTGGGCTTCTCCATTCGCTTGATATTTTCCATGTGCTTTTGCGCGTAACGGAGATCTTTCTCGAACTTCTTGTAGAAGTCGGCCAGTGCATCGGTCCATTTTTCTTTGCCTTCTTCGATCTCGTCCAACTCCTCTTCGAGGCGAGCCGTGTATTGAACGTCGAAGATATCGGGGAAGTTCGCTACCAGCAGATCGGTAACTACCAAGCCAATCTCCGTGGGTGTAAACTTCCCGCCCAACTTTTGCACGTACTGCCGCTCCTGAATGGTGCTGAGGATGGCCGAATATGTCGAAGGCCGACCGATTCCGCGCTCTTCCAGTTCCTTCACCAGCGAAGCTTCGTTGTAACGCGGCGGAGGTTCGGTGAAATGCTGCTCCGGATTCAGGCTCTTGAGGGTTAACTTCTGTCCAGGCTCTAGTGGCGGCAGCTTGTGCTTGAGTTCTTCATCCTCTTCATCTATGCCTTCCTTTGACTCTTCGTAAACCTTGAGGAAACCATCGAACTTCCGCACTGAGCCAGTCACGTGGAACCAAAACTTCTCCGATCCAGACTGCGCGTCTATGTCCACGCTAGTCTGATCGAAAACTGCAGGAGTAATCTGCGAGGCTACAAAGCGTTGCCAGATCAGTTTGTAAACTTTGTACTCATCTTCTTTTAGATACTGTTTGATCTGGTCGGGATGACGCAAGGCGGAAGTGGGGCGGATGGCTTCGTGCGCCGCTTGCGCCGCCTTCTTCTCCTTATATGTATTCGGCGTTTCCGGAAGATATGGTGCGCCGTATTGAGAAGTGATGTACTCCCGGACTTCGGTCAGCGCCTCATTGGAAACTCGAGTCGAGTCGGTACGCATGTAGGTGATAAGACCGACGAGACCTTCTTCGCCCAGTTCGACACCTTCATAGAGCCGCTGCGCGATCATCATGGTGCGCTTCACGCTGAAGCGCAGCTTGCGGGAAGAATCCTGTTGCAGCTTGCTGGTGGTGAAGGGCGGAGTCGCATTTCGGCGACGCTCCTTACGATCGACGGTACGAACCAACCAATCGGCATTCTCTAACGCCGCGCGAAGTTTCTCCGCTTCCTCGGCATTCGGAACGTCGACCTTCTCTTCGCCTTTGCCTACAAAACGCGCATCGAAAGCGGGAGGCTTGGCTGCGGAGAGATGAGCATCGATGGTCCAGTACTCGACCTTGTCGAACGCTTTAATTTCACGTTCGCGCTCGACGATCAGCCGCAATGCGACGGTTTGCACCCGGCCTGCGGATAAACCGCGACGTACCTTGTCCCAGAGCAGCGGCGAGACTTGATATCCCACCAGGCGGTCAAGCACGCGTCGGGCCTGCTGCGCGTCTACCAGGTGGCGGTCGATATCACGCGGATGCTCGAACGCCTCTCGAACTGCGCGTTGCGTAATTTCATTGAAAGTGACACGACGGATTCGACCGTTTGCTTCAGTCTTCTTCTTTTTCTTTTTGCTACCAGCTCCATTTCCGCCCAGTTCTTCCGCCAGGTGGGACGCGATGGCCTCACCCTCACGGTCAGGGTCGGGGGCCAGGTAGATAGTTTCCGCACCGTCTGCCAATTTCTTTAACCTGGCGACAACTTTTTCCTTGCCAGGAATGACAATGTAATCAGTTTCGAAATCGTTGTTGACGTCGACGCCAAGAGTGCTTTTAGGCAGATCTTTGACGTGGCCTAGCGAGGCCTCGACCGTGTAGCCCTTTCCTAGATATTTCTGGATGGTCTTCGCCTTGGCGGGCGACTCAACGATGACTAAACCTTTGGCCAATGTGTCCTCAGTTGTAGGGGTTCTTTCCCGAAGCTAGCACGAATGCGGTCGCGTCAACAAGTTTCAACCTTGTCGTATACGGCACTCTTACTAATCCTGATAACGGAAACCTGCCTAGAAACTCTTCACAAAATTCTTTCCCGGCATCTGCTTGATTTTGCCTGCCAGCTCGAGTTCGAACAGCGCTGCAAAGATTTCAGAAGACGAAATTGCCGGCTCTAGTCTTTCCACCAGCTCATCGATGTGCGTGGCTTCGTCTGCCTTGAGCAGCGCAAGATCTTTTTTTCGTGAGGCGGAAGATCGCCTTCCTGGAATAGAGATGCAGTTTGTCCGGCTTCCGATTCAGGGCTGGCTGCGGGTTCCAGCGCAAGCCGCACATCTGGCGGAAGTTCTTCCCAAACATCTTCCCAGGTTGCCACCAGCTTGTCCCTTGTTTAATGAGCGTATTGGGACCCCAGGAATTTTTGTTCAGTCACGTTCCCCGGCACCGCAAATACGTCGCGATTTTGCTCCAGCGCGCAACGCGCGGTAATCCGCGTGCCACTGTATTCGGCAGCCTCCACGACCAGGACGCCAATGGATAGGCCGCTGATGATTCGATTACGTTTGGGAGAGTTCTGCGGCGCCGCGAAGCTGCTTAATGGGAACTCAGATACCAGGGCGCCGCCAAAAGATAGAATCTGTTCCGCGAGGCGGGTGTTCTCTTTGGGATAGATGATGTCTATTCCCGTGCCAAACACTGCCACCGTTTTTCCCTTGGCCACAATCGCGCCGCGATGACCTGCTGTGTCCACGCCGCGTGCCAAGCCGCTGAAAATTACCAGCCCTCGAGCTGCCAAATCGCACGCCAGACGTTCCGCCATCGCCATGCCGTAAGGCGTGGGGTGACGAGTACCCACAAGGGCGATGCCGGGGAGCGAAACCGCTGCCGCATTCCCGCGTACATATAGGACCAGCGGCGGATCATAAATCTGTTTCAGTTGTGCAGGATAAGCCGGATCATCAGGAACGAGTAGGGTTACACCTGCAGTAGCGGCGCGTGCCAGCTCTTCCTGGGCCAGTTCCATGGAGCGGCCAGTCCCCAGAGACTGTGCCGAAACTGTCTGGATGCCAGTTGCTTCCAGTTCGGTCAGAGATGCCCGAAAAACCTCTTGCACGCTGCCGAAATGTTCCACCAGACGGCGCGCCTTGGTGGTGCCTAGGCCGGCTGTGAGCGATAGCGCCAGCCACTCCACTGCGTGGGTATCGGTCGACTGAATTGGGAACACTGCGCCCGCCACGGCAAACCTCCTGAATGTTCCGACAGGCGGACTCTGACAGTTCGGAAAAATGCTGTCAAGGTTGGATGACACACATGTTTGTTAAAATTAAACAAAGGCTGCATGAGACGACTCCGAGTTTCCGCCATCTCGTACCTTAATACTGCGCCGCT
>Ga0137380_10004743_pt1 | contig 12017 bp, 9 predicted proteins | sample SagtaG_17_FD_104809 | JGI IMG/M metagenome (GOLD analysis project Ga0137380, IMG submission 104809) | Vadose zone soil microbial communities from Sagehorn Ranch, Mendocino, California, USA - Sage2_L_100_16 metaG | ecosystem: Environmental > Terrestrial > Soil > Vadose zone | place: USA... | reverse complement strand
CGTCAGGCGTCTTTGGACCAGGCTTTGACCCAGGCTCGCCAGGTCATAGACCACCACAACAACGCGGTAGCTGAGATTGAGAGCTGGGCTGGCAGCTTCAAGGAAGAGTCTCGGGAAGTTCGTACGCTCATCGGGCGAGTGGAGCGTGACATCGATCTCTGGGACGTCCGTGCCGGGGGACTGAACCGTCTCTGTCGTCTCGCTGTCGGCCTTTCCGCCATCGTGGGCCTGACTGAGATCGCCTGGGTAGCAGGTCACCTCATCCGCTGATGCCTGATACCTCGTGTGTGCCGTGGAAGGGCGCTCGAACGGGTCCGCCTCCGAACCACTATGGCCACCTTCGGGTTGGGGGTCGCGATTGGAAGGCTCACCGCTGGGTGTGGACGCAGATTCATGGAGCTATCCCGGCAGGTATATGCGTGCTCCACGCCTGCGATAACCCGACGTGTATCAATCCTGACCACCTCTTTCTTGGGACCCATCGGGACAATATGCGAGATCGGCGCAACAAGGGTCGGGATTTCAATAGCCGGAAAACGGAGTGCTGTCACGGTCATTCACTGTCGGGAGAAAACCTGTACCTCAGACCCGACGGTGCACGGGCGTGTCGGGTCTGCAAGCGTGAGCTGAAGAGGCGGCTGCGGGAGGTGCGTCGTTCCTGACTCCAGGACGCCCGCCGCCGGCAGCCCTCCCGGGCGTAGCTCCCAGCGTGCCGACCTGTCGCCGGCAAGGGCTTTTCAGCCTCAGCGAATTCCAACCGGACAGCCCTACGGGCAGGCGAAGGCCGTAGAGCAGATGATGGCAGCGCGGCCACTCCGTGACGAGGGAGCTGCCGGGCCTGGCGGCCCCCCCCCGGGACCCGGCTCCTCGTCACCACCGCCAGGTCCCCCTACGAGCGCTGGAGGAGGACCGTTTGGCGGTGGCGGGCACGATCCTAACCAGGTACTGGCCACGGTCTCCGGCAATCCGAGCGCCCGACCTGGCGAGCCGATCACTGCCGGCAATCCGACTGCTGCGCTTGGCGCTGGCTTCAAGCTTGACGTGCTGCGCCACGTTGCGCAGTTGCCCTTCGCTGGCCCGGAAATTATGCAGTTGGTCCAGAAGGCATACAACGAGGCGAACTACGGCAACCGAGCCCAGGTGTACTGATGGCTACGCCTGATCCGTATGGCGGGGTCAGCCCGCAGCTCACCCAGACCGGCACGGCCACCGGAGGGACCACCGATCCGGGCGTGGGGACGGGCACTGAGATCGCCCAGACGCTGGCGGATCTGAACAACGTCGATGCCAACTCCCTGGTACTCGGACGGCGGCTTGCCTCGTTGCAGAAAAAGAACCCGGGTATCACCGCCAGCCTTGCCTTCGACGCTGCCTCCGGGATCAACGATTCCACCTCGAACACGGTGGACCTGTCGCCGAACCTGCCGAGCTACGCCACTCCCAACGCCCTCTCCGTGTTGGTGTCAAACACCCTCGGATCTTCAACGCTGGCGCCGATCACCGACCTGCGGGCCTACCAGCAGAACCTCCAGGCGCTGGGCTACATCACCGACCCCACCTGGCAGCCCACGGGCAACGTGGACCAGCAGACCCTGAACGCCAGCTACCAGCACATCTCCGATCTCACCGGCACGATCAATCAGGGCAAGGGGCGCCTGCTGTCGATGTCGGCTACCGATGGGCTACGCCTGCTGAATGCCACCATGCCGACCAACCTGTGGAAGGCGTTCATGGGTGTCACGCACGGCATCGTGAAGTCCTTTTCCAACACCGGCAAGGATCTCTGGCTCGGCGGTAGCAACCTGCCGGGGCTGCTCTTCGGTGGCGAGACGGGCACGCAGCTCAACGACAAGATTCAGAAGGCAACCGGCCGGCGGTTTGGGCTGGGGGCGCTCGGTGAGGACGCTGCCAATGTCCTCACAATTGCCTCCCTGGCTACCGGCGTAGGTGAGCTGGGCGCGGTGGTGACCGGCGCCGGAGACCTGATGGGCGTGGCTGCCGATCAGGGTCTCGGCGCGGTCATCCGTCCCGTGGCGGGAGACGCTGGCTACGTGGCCCGTGGTTTTGGCTCGTTGGTGGGTCAATTCTCCGGGGACGAAGCCAAGCAGGGCATCACCGAGTTCTTCGGCAAGTACGGTCCCAAGGCCATCGCTCGCTCCCCGCTGATGGAACTAGTTGGCCGGGGCTATGGCGCCGCTCGCTGGACGTTGCTTCCCCAGGCGGCGCTGTCCACCTTCGAGCCCAACTCGCCTGTCGGCGCTGCTGCTGCGAAGACGCACGCTCCCTGGTGGCTGGACGCACCCGTGATCTTCGGCGTGGTGCATCCCGAAGAGGGCATCGTGGCCCAGGCCACGAAGCTGCTGCGGGTGGGCCAGCTCCGAGACGCCGTGGGAGTCACGCCGGAGTTTTTGCTTGGCATGGGCAAGGATGCTCACTGGACCAACGGTCAATACAGCCAGCTCGCCACCGGGGCCTACCTGCACGCCATCCTCACCGGCCAGGCTGGAGATGCGGCCACCTACGCTGGCATCGGCACCCGTAATGCGGCGGCGTGGAACGCGGCGCAGGACAAAGGAGGTGCTTTCTTCGCCAGCCACGTGGCCGATCAGATGGACAAACTGGTGAACCGAGTGGTCGAAAACGTAGACGACCCGACCCTGCGCCAGATCACTCCGGCGTTTGCTCAGGAGGCTACTGCCTGGGCAGGTGAGAACCCCAGCCTGATCGCCCGCCACTACGTCGACATCGTCAACTCGGCTCACATGCGGCAAGCTGGCGGGCTCATGGGCTCGGGCGAGTGGGATGGCTTCGACAACGCCAATCGGGCAGCGGACGAACTCTCCCGCCAGGTCACCCCGCAGATGGTCCAGGAGGCCATGGGGACGCTGTTTCAGCGCCGGCCGATGCCATTGCCTACGGAAGCTCCGGTGCTTACCGGGGAGGCTCCCCCTGGTCGGGTGCTGGCGATGCGGGCCGACAATCCCAGCTACAAGCAAAACCTGCAGAACCTGCTTAGCCGCTGGAAGGTGGCCACTGAAGGCGTCAAGACGCCGGATGGTCGGTACTCGATGACGCCACCCAATCCCACCGAGATCGCTGCCATCGAAAAGGAGGTGGCGAAGATCCCCGAGATGGTGGGGGTGAACCAACGGGACTGGGTGAACCACCTCACGCACCTCGCAGCCAAGGCTCCCACCGATATTACCGACCTACTCTCTCAGGGGCCATCGAGTACCGAAGCGGCTGTGGTGAGCGATGCCACCCAGCTCGCCCGCCTGAAGTACGGCGAGGATCTCTCCCGCATGGGCTTCAAGTTCTCAGCTACCGATCCGATCCGTCGTGGCCCGCTCAACATCGAAGAGCAGAAACTTGTTGGCGAGTATCGAGATTGGGCTTCCACGCAGCGTGCGCAGGGCAGACCTACGGCGTTGCCCTCGGAGGCGGGTCCTGGTCGCGGTCCCGTCGTTTCCCCCGACCTACGTAGCTACACGGATCATTTCGCTGCCCTTGGCTATCGCCCGGTGTATGGCGGTACGGGCGTGCTGCTGCCCTCGGACATGGGGCCGTTCGTGATGAACGCCCCGAGGATGAAGACGTGGGAGTACGCCCTGGCGCAGCTCGGCATGGGCACCCAGATGGTGGACGCAAACGCCCTGGCGCACTCCACGCAGATGGCGAGAGCCAACGACTACGCGGCCGAGGTGGATCCCAGCCGTTGGGGCTATGGCACAGGCGAGCGGATGATGCAGGACGTCTCCCGTACCTTCGCCCAGCAGATGGGCGACCGGGCAGCGTTGGTTGGCGGTGGGGTTACGAAGGTGGGCCGGATGGTCGACCGGGTGGGCCGCACGGTACAGACCGCCCAGGGACCGTCGCAGGCGTTCATTCGCTCCGTGCTTGAGGGTGACAACTGGGGACTCACGCAGACCGAATCGAAGTACATGGCGCGGGCCCTCTACTCGGCTATGCGGGACGGTGCCGCTGCGCCAGGGTTGGTGACCCGGCCGAGCGGCATGTTCAACATCATGCACACCCTCGCTGCCGGCATGCGGGTGAATGGGTTGCAGGGCATCTCGGACACCATGCGAGCCTTCACCTTGGGCGGTGGCCCCACCATCGAGAAGACGCTCTTCGGAGCTGGCATTGGTGCTGGTATTGGTGCTGCTTCCGGTCGGGGGGTTAAGGGGGCGGTTACGGGTGCTGCCCTCGGCGCTGGAGCTACTGCTCTCGCAGGGGGACTACCCGATCACTATGGCCACCTTTTCGACGCACCCATGCGTATCGCTCAAACGCTGCGGTTCCAACTCAATCCCATGTTCGAGGCTCGCAAGCTCACGAAGGGCGAGATGCTGGCCGGAGAGTACGAGGGGTTGGCCCCGTCGTTGTGGCCGTATAAGGCGATGCAGGCCGAGGACCCCATGGGCCGGCTCGGTTTCGACCAGAGCAAGGTCCCCGCTGGCTACGGCGTCCAGGCAGGCGGCAAGCTCATCGATCGCTACAGCCAGATCTTCACCCGCACGCAGGGCCAGGACGTCGCGGTCGTCAACGATGTAGACAAGGCGTTCAAAGACTCAGGCGTGCTCGGCTACAACCTCCAGCATCACGGGATCTACGACGTCGGCCGGATCTGGGATAAGCAATTCTCAGCTTCGCTCGCAGCAGGCAAGAGCGTGGAAGATGCCACCACCATCGCTGACACCTACGCCCAGGCGCACGGTCCCAAGCTCTACACCTTCGGCGCTCAGTCCCCCATCGGCCGCTCGGCCAACTTCCTGTTTTTCCCGTTCAGCTTCGAAGCCAAGGCTGCCACCGCTGCTGCGGACTACCTCACCGCTGAGCCGGTGCGTCTCTTCCTCACCCATGAGTTGGCCCGTCGTGCCGGATTGGTGGACACGCAGCTCACGCCCGGTCAGAAGTCCAAGCTCGGCCAGCTCGTTGATCGCTACGCCCCGGTCATGAATGACGTACAGAAGTTGAATCCGTGGAAGTACGGCATCGGACCGGGCGAGTTCCTCGGGCTTTACCGGCCTATCGCCGAGGCGCTTGCCCTGCCGGTGGAGAACGTGGCCAACGTGCTGCACCCCGGCGTCATCCCTGCCGACAAGGTGACCACCTTTAAGCAGCTCGTGCCTCGAATGCTCAGTGGCTACAAGGCTATCGGGACCTTCTGGAACGATGTGAACTCACAGGCGCACGTGTTTACCTCGCCCACGCATGAGTCCACAAAAACCGAGATCAATGACTACTACACCAACAAGGACGGACTCGATGCTCTGTACGCCCAGCAGGGGCTACCCTTCGGCACCGATGGCTCCATTGCGGGCTTCCGGCAGTCCCAGAAGGTCCCGGCGCAGTTTCGCCAGCAGTACATCACGGACTTGACGAAGCTCCAGGCGCTGTACCCGGCCGGTCCTCAGCACGCGGCGATGATCTCGAACCGTGCTCAGATCCAGTCGAACCAGATCGATTCGATCTTGCAGAAGGTGACCAAAACCACGCCGGAGAAAGGCATCACCACGCTGGAAGCGACCCGGCTGCAACTGAACCAGATTTATACTCTGTCCCAGCAGGCCCCGGTGATGAAGCACATCGTGCATGACCTGGAGACAACTCAGATGAGGAATGCTGCCATCCGACTCTTCGAGGGAATGAGCCGCTCGGATCAGGTGGCCTTCAATTCGCTGTGGAAGTCCCTCGGTTACGAGACTCAATACGGTCCGTTAGCCGTGCCGGTCGTCAACCGCCTCGAACCTGGTACGAGCTGATGGTCGTCGCTCCTGTTCCGAAGCCATCCCCGCAAGGCTCCCCTCCAGCGCCTTCACCTTCAGCTCCAGCGTCGGCCGCGCAGCCCACCAATATCAAGGATCCCAAGGCGTGGTATCGCCCCGGCGATAGCGCGAACACGAAGCGGGCGATTGACCAGTATGTCGTCACTCGCAATAAGGGCGAGGGGCTGGCCAACGAGCTGCGCTACATCACCAGCGTGTATGGCTCAGGGGTCGCCGATACCATTCGCCAGCGCGCATCGCAGATGGGCCAGGGGTTTGGCGGCAGCGTTATGCCTGCTACTCCCACTGCTCCCAAGACCGCCACGACAGCCCTGGGTGAAGTCGTTGGGGACATCACCGCTCAGGACCTGCTGGACGCCAATCCGGGGTACGTGGATCTCGCTACGGCCCAGCAGGCGCTGAACTTAGCCAAAACCAATCCCACCAGCATGGCGGCGCTGCGTACCACCGTGGTCACCGCCAAAAACCAGTTCTTTCTGAGCCTCGCCGGAGTAACTCCTAGCTACGCAGACAAGCGGGTCCAGCTCGCCCCCTCGCAGCCACTCACTGTGACGGGCGGTACCGGCACGGGGACGCTGGGCAATGTCCTGGCAGCCGGTGCGGCGGGTGGGGCAGGTGATCCCAACAGCACCACTTTTGCCAACGCCCTCGCAGCGCCCCGGGCAGCCGGCTACGACGTGGCAGGGTTACAGCGTCGGCTGAACGCTGCGGGAATCCTGCCCGACGGTACCTACACGCCGGGGATTTACGACCCAGCGACGATCAAGGCGTACTCCGGGGTCATTCAGGCAGCCTCAGAGATGACCATCCCCATCTCCACCCGGCTCGACCAGATGGTGGCCAACCCCACCCTGCAGCAGGCGATTGCTCCCCAGACCCGGGCAGACCCTAAGCAGGTGACCGACTACATCACGAGCACCTTTCAGAGGGCGGCAGGGCGCCTGCCCACCTCTGAAGAGATGGCGCAATACACCTCGGACTACCGCATGTTCGAAGACAAGCAGTACCAGGGTGCGGTGCAGCAGGCCCGGGGATCTACCCAGGCAGCGGGCGGCACGATCTACAACTACGACCCGGTGAAAGATGTGGCTGCTGAGATTGCCCAGGGTCAGCCGGCGCAGAGCTACGTCGGTCAGGACTGGGTGGGCAGCATCAATAAGATCCTTGGCAAATGAGCATGACCGCGGGGGCACTCGACCCCAACGCCACGGCGGTTCCGATCCCGCCGCAGTACCTGGCGATGTTCCAGGACGCAGCACAGCGCAATGGGGTTCCACTCAATGTGCTTGCCGTGGTGGTGAAAGCGGAGTCAGGTTTTGACCCCAACGCCATCGGCGACAACGGCACCAGCTACGGGTTCGGCCAGATCCACCTTCCGATGCACCCCGACGTGACGGCAGCTCAGGCAGTGGACCCGCAATTCAACATCAACTGGATTGCTCAGAGCCTCGGCAATGCGTACAAGCGCTACAACGGCAACGTCGCGGCCACGATCCTCTACAACAACTGCCCGGTGTGTGCCGACCACTTCGCTGCCACTGGTACTTACGGTCCCACTCAGGCTCTGGCACAAGCCTCCCAGCGTTACCTCGGTGCGGTGCTGAAGCCTGTCGGGGGTCTTGTCGGGGTGGGTACGGTGGGTACGGAGTGGATGGCGCCGGGCACGGGCTCATCTCCTACCAACCCTGCGATGCCGCTGCAACCCACGACCGCAACGTCCAGTGATCCCGTGGTTGCAGGTTTTCAGGCGATGCTGCGGGGCGACCAGGTTGCGGGCACGACGACCACGAGCACCGATGTGATCCCCGGCAGCGATCTGGCCAGCGCCATCGGGGTGTCCTCTACGGGTGGGGGGCAGGCCACGGGGCAGGCCACGGGTTCGTCATCCAGCGCAAGCACCGATGCCCCCGCTCCTACGGACACCACGACGATCACTACTCCCCACCCGGTGCAGATCGTGCCCACCGGGGGCAACAAGGCGGAGTAGATGGTCAGCGCTGTTGCCACGAAGACTCCGGTTCCCAAGCCGACGGCCAAAAAGGCCCCGGTTTCCAAGCCACCCGTCGCACCGAAGAAGCCCACCGACACGGGCTTCTGGGACCAGAGCCCGGCCACCATCGAAGCCGCGCTACGCCAGGAGCCCACCTGGCCGTCGATCGCCCAGATCTGGAACATCCCCGAGCTGCAGCAGGCTTTCATTTACGCGCACCAGAAGGGTTGGTCTGCTGCAGACACTCAGACCTACCTTCAGGGAACCAACTGGTACAAGGCAACCCCCGCCGCCGCTCGCACCTGGTTGGGCATGTCACCTGCAGACCAGCGGGTTGCAATTGACGACCAGATCACCAAGGTCCGCACAGCCGCCCGGGAGACGTACTGGGTGCCGATGACCGACGGGGCGATGTCGGACTGGGCTACGAAGCTCGCCAGTGGAGCGGTGGACCAGAATACCTTCGACCAGTATTTGCGGGACCAGGCGAAGGGGCTCTTCGGTAACAACCCGACGATGGCAGCAGCGATTGACCGCGGTGTCACACCGCAGACCCTGCTGTCCCCCTACCTGCAGCTTGCGTCCACGGAGCTGGAGCGCCCCAGCGATCAGCTCGTTGGGGATAGCCGGGTCTTTGGTGGAATCATGGGCGGGACCATGCCCACCATGAGCGATTTCACGTCGTCGCTGCGCCACCTCCCCGAGTGGCAGACCACCCAGAAAGCCAACGACGAAACGTCGACCCTCATGAAGCAGATGCTGTCCACGTTCGGTGGCCCAAAGGTGTGATGTAGATGCCTGTCGTAGACGATACCGGCCAGATTATTTGGGACCCCGTGTGGGGGCCGAACGGCAGCATCGTGTCCTCCTCCAACCCCAACCAGGTCGCCAGTGTCGGTACTCCGGTGGATGCCATTCCTCCTGCCATTCCCCCAGGGCCGTACCTGCCGTATGCGGGGGAGTCCCCCTCCGTTCCGGCCGCTGTAGCAGCGGGACCGACCGCCGACCAGAAGAGTGCTCAGGCTCGCCTACAGCTCATGTTCGACACGTATGGGCTGAGCAGCCTCTCCGGCTGGCTGTGGGATCAGATCACCTCTGGTGCCAGCGCCGACACCATTATGCTGAATCTGACCTCTCAGCCGGCGTACCAGGCTCGGTTCCCGGGCAACTCCGCTCGGCAGTCCAACAAATTTGCCGAGCTGTCGCCCGACGCCTACCTCGCCACCGAGGCTGCCTACAAGCAGGCGATGCGTAGCAATGGATTGGTTCCTCCGAGCGACCCCACAGCCTTCGCCAACCTGTTCGCCAACGACATATCAGCGAGCGAACTCGATGCGAATTTGAAGATCTACCATAACGTGGCGCTTAACTTTTCGCCCACGATGCGCCAGCATTTCGAGATGTACGCCGGTATGAACGTGAGCCACGATGACCTCTACAACATGTTCCAGGGCAACCGCCCAGATTTGGTCAACCAGTACGCCATGGCGACCGGCACGACCACCGCTAGTGCAGCCGATTTCGCTACTGCTCTTCCCACCGGCACTTCCTGGGCGACTCAAGCTGGGTTGCAGTACGCGGCTGATCGGGCAACGAAGGAGGAGCAGGCTCTATTCCATCCGCTCACAAGAGATCCCATTATGGGTACGGCTGGCATGCCGACCGACATGGCAAAAGCAGAAAAAGCAGGTTTTTAGAAAAAAGTATTGACAAATGGAAATCGCGCGTACACGCTGACGGTGTAGCCCACTCGCTGGGAGCCCATCCGGGGCTCCTTTTTTATTGCCCGGAGGCCGCGTGGCAGACGAGCCAGAGCCGCAGAATCCCGAGGTTGATGCACTGCGCCAGCAACTCGCAGCCAAGGATGCTGACATGCGCAAGTTGCAACTCACGACGATTCTGAAGGGCCTCGGTGCGCCGGCTACTTTTGCCGACATCTATCAGGGCGAGCTGGACGAAGCCAAGGTGAAGACCTTTGTGTCCTCGCTGCAGATCCCTGCACCCGAGCCAACCCCGCAGGAGGGTGCTGCCGACACATCCGCATGGGGACGCTACGAGGGCACGCAAGCTGGTAGCGCTCCCGCCGGAGGCGAGCCCAGCGACGTAGACAAGCTACTGGAGCGGGGTCGTACGGCCATTGAGAAGTCCAAGCCCTCGATGAATCCGTTCCAGGTCGGCGAGGCCGACATCCTCGACCAGAAGCAATTCGCCGCCGACGTGAACCGGATGCACCGGGAATGGGAGCGCATGGTGCGTCGTCGCCAGATGCAACCTGCCTACCGGGGCCTGGAAGGTTTCGGCGGCCGAATGGACCCACCGGACTACGCCTACGTGGCGCAGGACCGGGAACTCATCAGCCCGTAGAAAAGGAGTAGCTCGTGGCACTGGGACCGTCTGTCACCACACAGAGCCTGAGCCAGGTTGTTCGCCAGGCGTATGACCGCCAGCTCTACTTTGCCCTTCGGTCTCAGCCGCTCTTCGAAAGTGTGGCCGACGTCAAACCTGCCCTTCAGGCCATGCCGGGCAATACGGTCACATGGACCATTATGGATAATCTGGCGCCTGCCACTACGACCCTCGCCGAGCAGTCTGACGTCACTCCGGTGTCGCTCACCAGCTCCCAGGTTTCGGTTTCCCTTTCCGAGTACGGCACTGCAGTTGTGCTTGACGCAGCGGTGCGGGCTACCGGGTTCATCGACGTGGATGAAGCCACCTTGAATGTGATCGGCTACAACCTCGTGGACAGTTTGGACCTCGTGGCCCTCACCCAGCTTGTTGCCGGTGTGAATGTGCGCATCGCCAACGGCAAGGCGGCTCGGGCCAACCTTGTCGCCAACACCGCTACCAACACCTTCGACACCATCCAGCCGGCGGACATCCGCTACGTCACGGCCAAGTTGCGCGGTAACAAGGCGGCGCCGAAAAAGCAGAGCTACTTCATCGCCTTCATCCACCCCGATGAGTCGGCCGACTTCCGGGCGACCACCGGGTCGTTCTCCGGCTGGCGTGACGCCCACATTTACAGCTCTCCGCAGGCGATTTTCGCCGGGGAAATCGGGGCTTTCGAGGGCGAAATCTTCGTGGAAACTCCGAGGGCGCCGATCCTGCTCAACGCCGGAGGTAACAACCCCGGCACCGGCAACTCCAGCTCCGTTTACCAGACGCTGGTGTGTGGGGAGCAGGTGTTGGGACGCGCTGCTGCCATTGATCCCCACGTCGTCGCCTCGCCCGTTGTGGATGCTTTGAGGCGCTTTATCGGATTTGGGTGGTATGGCTTACTCGGGTACACCCGGTTTCGCGAGGCCGCGCTTTTTCGAATCGAATCCGTCTCTAGCCTCGGGAGCAACTGATGCCTCAGTACACCACCGCAGGCGATGTCTTCTCGGCCACCGCAGTCCGGTCGGGCTCGCAGCTCAACTCCTACACCGTGGCCACCTCGGTCACCACGGGAGGCATCGCCGCCTCCATCGTGGATCTCGGTGGTCCGTACGGCAATACGTTTCTCCACTCCATTGGTAGCGCTTCCGTAGCTGCCGGTGCGGTGGGTGTGGACGGCTCCATGGATGGCGTGAACTTCTACAATTGCATCGTGACCAGCACGGTGGTGCCGACCAGCACCACTTCAACGATCACGGTGGTTACCAACAAGCCTGCTCGCTATCTTCGGCTGAACGTTGGTACCCAGCTCAGTGGTGCCTCGGGCACGCTCGTTTACGGCGGGTTCTAAAGGAGGCTCTCATGGGTAATTGGTCCCCTCCGGCATCCGGTGGTTCTCCCTCTCAGGAGACCTCTGGCGACACCATTCTTTCGCCCCAGAAGGGCACGACAGGTACCGGCCAGGAGTCCTCGCCCATGGCGCCACTGTGGGAGCGGGGGTTGTCGCTCATGGAGAACGAGCCGACCACCTCGCAGGCTGACTCCGGGTTGATGGGCATGAGCTGGACCGATACCAACGCCCAGGTCTGCGGCACCATCTCGGCTGTGCCTGGTCCCGTTTCCCAGGTCGGTCGCTGGCCGATCGGTGGAGAGATTCACGGGCGTCTCGCCGGTATGCAGAACGAGAAGAACTTGGGTCCCGGCGCCGAGCGCAAGCACCTCGATGGCGAGGTGGATCACGGAGGGGTGTACTACTAAATGCAGGATCTTTCCAGCCACGAAACGCAGGTCCCCGGGGTTCCGGCACCAGGGATGATCGCCCAGCACGCCTACCACCAGGCCGACGTGCCCGAGGCTTCCCG
>Ga0137380_10004742_pt1 | contig 12018 bp, 7 predicted proteins | sample SagtaG_17_FD_104809 | JGI IMG/M metagenome (GOLD analysis project Ga0137380, IMG submission 104809) | Vadose zone soil microbial communities from Sagehorn Ranch, Mendocino, California, USA - Sage2_L_100_16 metaG | ecosystem: Environmental > Terrestrial > Soil > Vadose zone | place: USA... | reverse complement strand
TATCTCGCTGGTCAAGTGCAGAGTGCATCACAACACTTCAAAGAATGATCAAGCTGACGCCGAACATATTAAGTATCTATCAAAACTGATTTCTCACCTCTGCTGGGCCTCTCGAGACTTTCCGTTGCGCCGAGATAGAATGTAAGCTGAGAAACTCGAACTACGGATCATGGAGGCGTCGTATCCTGCCTCGAGGTTTGACCGTGTTCGCTCACACCAATCCGATCTATTTTCCGCGGAACGGGACTAAAGTCCGGAGCTGTCTTCAATCCGCTATCTGCAAAGATACCTTTAAGGGACCGTGCACTGGCTGGACACGGGAGCTCGCTTTGCCGCGACGGCCGAAAAGCAAGAGGCGCTACGCCTGGCCGAGCAGGCGCGCCGCTTCTATGCTGGGCTAGAGAAATGATGAGTAACTCCCGCGGCAGGGAGTTTAGAGTGGTACACCTTGTGTTAATTTCCGGCGCCCGCTCCTCGTTCCCCATCACGCCGGTGACTACTTCCGCGTTCAACCAGAAGAGATTGCGTTTCCGGCCATCGCCTTCGCCCGGATGTTCACCCAGGTGTGCACGTGCGGGGAGCCCCGGAAGTACCAGACCATCGTCGGACTTTCGAGCTGCCAGACGTCCCAGACCCCGTCGCTGCCGATGTCCAGGTTCTTGTAGAAGGACATCGCGAGCGACTCGACGCCGCCGTTGGCCTTGATGTAGCGCATCGCCTCGTCGCGGTCTTTTTTCCGGAACGGCAGGAGCAGGTCCGCGAGCACCTTCTCGACGAGCCCACGCTGGTCGTGCGTCATGTCGGCCACGGGCAGGCCCACCTGTGCGCCGCGGCGCCGGAGTTCGACCGTCGCGGTCTTCTTCTCCTCGCGCGGATCGCCGAGCAGCGCCTTCTCCCGCTGACGACCGTCGAGGGCCTTGAAGACCTCGTTCGCGCGCAGGGCCTGGAACCAGTACACGTTGTCCGGGTGGTCCGGCGTCTCGTTGAAGCTCCGCGAGGCGTGGCCATAGAAGATTGGGCCGCCGAAGGCCGCGCCCTCGACCGAGTCGCCGTCGCACCGGGCCGTGCAGTGCCGGCCCGTGAGGACGAACTCGAACTTGCCGGCGCCGGGCTCGCCGAACACCGCGACCGAATAAGCGCCGAGCCCGCCGCCGTCTTCCTTCATGTGGTAGACGACTTTGTCGTAGAATTCCGGATTGTGCAGGCCGCGGAAGATCTCCTCGATCATTGCCTGCTGGTCCGGCGTGAAGGCCTTTCCGACCCGCGCCTCGGTGATCTGCCAGTTGGCGTCGACCTTCGACCGGAGCTCGTGGTCGAAGGCAAAACAGATCTTCGCGCGCTGCTCCGGCGTGAGGCTCTTGTAGAGCGTCGTGACCAGCGTCTCGGAGTCCCCTCTGAGCTTCGGGGCCGCAGTCAGCGCCAGCGCGCCTGCGGTTGCCGCCGCGGCAGTTTTCAGGAACTGTCTCCGGTCGAGCGGACTACAATCCGGGCAAGAGGACATGCGTCACCTCCTTTGGTAAGGTGAATCGTTTATCGCACGGCGCACCCTTGGAGTCAAGCAGGCGGCGGCGACCTGCAGGTATCTGTTCGTGACGGCCTCCGTGAGGTAGTCCCTAGGTTCTTGGGCCAGCGAAATGGAGTCCGCCCAGAAGCGCTCCCAGACCGGTCAGGCCAGTGCTGAGGACGGGAATGACCGGTGTGTGAAGATTCGAAGCTGCAAGGGGGGCAGCGACTGCGAAGCCGATGAGGCCCCCAACCGCCGTGCGGCGCACTTGCTGAGGAGCGATCAGTCGAAACCTCGATGCGAGCCAAGCGGCAGAAATGGTTGCGAGAGCACCGCCGAGAATTGTGCCGGCGAGGAGCTGTCGCTGGCCGCCCCTGCTGCCCACGATCGAGCCCACTACGGCGCCAATGCCCGCCAACCCCCATGTCAGCAACACGAGCCATACTCGCTTCATCGTGCGTCTGTCCTAGTCAAGGACTCCAGCCGTATGCGTCTCACCCCAAGCAGCGGCCATCCAGATAGACATTGATCGACGATTAGCGGCAGTTTACTCTTGGGTCCCAAGTTTTCAATCACTTTTGTTAAGGCCATGTTCCAGGGTATGCTCAACCGGCCCTGAAATGACAACCGCAAAGTTTTCCAATATTCTTGGCCGCAGTGAAAATTGCCTCACTCCAAAAGAAGGGTTACTATGCACCACCATACTCGTAGGGAATTTCTTTGGCAGACATGGGTCGGTTCGACATTGGTCTGCAGCATCGTCGAAGGCTGGCGAGACCTGCTGCGGGCACAGGACCCGCCGGCCCCGCGCTATGACCTGCTGGTGAAGGGCGGCCGTGTCATTGACCCATCTCAGGGGCTATCGGCCGAGCGCGACATCGCCATCTCCGGACACAACATCGCGCACGTAGCGTCCGCCATTCCGGAATCCGAAGCCCGGCAGGTTCTCAACGCGAGCGGTAAGATTGTCACACCGGGATTAATCGATATTCACGTACATGTTTACGACGGCGTGGCGCCGCTCGGAATTCCCGCGGATCCGACCTGCGTCGCCAAGGGAGTTACGACGGTTGTCGATGCCGGTTCGGCCGGAGCCCACACCTTCCCCGGTTTTCGCAAGTATGTTATCAACGTCGTTGATACCCGAGTCTACGCGCTACTGAATATATCGGTCGTCGGTCAATCGACTCTCTCTACCGACAACCCATACGGCGAGTTGCTCGATCTGCGCTACGCCAATCCGAAATTGGCCATACGGACAATCGAAAATAACCGGGACGTTATCCTAGGTGTCAAGATCCGGTTGACGCGCAATATTGCGGGCGACCACGACCTTGCCGCGCTCAAACTGGCACGCGAGGCGGCCGATGCGGTGCAGTTGCCCCTCATGGTGCACATTGGCGGTTCGTACTCGCCTTTAAAGGACATTCTGGCCTTGCTCAAGAAAGGTGATGTGATTACACACAGTTTTCGTGGCGGGGAGGGTGGCATCCTCGACGACAACGGGCGGATTCTACCGGAAGTACGCTCGGCAGTTGCCCGCGGTGTACGTCTGGACATCGGTCACGGCGCCGGCAGCTTTTCATTTGACACCGCGGAAAAGGCCCTCCGTCAAGATCTCCTGCCCGGCACGATTTCGAGCGATGTCCATCAGTTCAATATCAATGGGCCGGTATTCGATCTTGCGACAACTCTTTCAAAATTCCTGCACCTGGGATTGACGCTGGAGCAGGTGATCGAGCGCTCCGCGACAAATCCGGCCCATACCTTCGGTTTTCCCAAAGGCCTGGGCACGTTGCGCGAGGGAGCGGAAGCCGATGTGGCCGTGTTTACCCTCGCGGAGGGGGATTTTGAATTTGTCGACGCCCTTCAACAGCGACGGATCGGCCACCGCAAGCTTCTTCCCGTAGCCACCGTCAAGGCGGGGAAGATCTATGGGTCGGCATCGATTCCCGTAGTCCGGCTCTAAAGAATTCCATGCCTTGCAGGCTGCGCCGTCTTGTCCGACCGCGAAGACCTCTACATTCTTTCAAATTCTGAACATAGTGTAAGCTTAGGGCTCGCGCAGAAATAACTTCACATTTTGCTGCTGGCCCCCAGGCCCGCTAGCGAGGCGCGAGCGACGAGCTATACCCGGGGCGGTATGTGAGGAGCGAGCAACAAAGCCAGCGGGCCCGCGGGCCGCAGCCTGAAGGGGCGCGGCGGCGGGCGGGCATCTGCGTTGTTGCCGCTCCTCGACGATGTCCGACATCGCCTTCGTCGCGGCGCCTCGCATCTGCCCACCCGGCGCTCGCGCCAAAATGCGAATTTATTTCTGCGCGAGCCCTTAGAGTTCAAGTTTCTAGTGTTGTCCAGTCTGAGAATTCGTCCTCTCAGATACCCATAGTGTGTCTTTAGCTTTCGTGGTAGACCAAGTTTAGAGTTCATGCTTTCCTTCCCAACTTGAGGATTAAACCTCACCATGACACACACCTTTTTCTGGGCGGCGGCTTCACTGGTTGCCGCGGGGTTCTGGGTGGCTTCCCTGGGCGTTGCCCAAAACTCATCGGCGTCAGCGCCGGGCGATTCCGGCGAAGTTCTGTACGCAAAGAACTGCGCCGTGTGCCATGGCGCGGGAGCCAGGGGCGGAGATCGGGCTCCCGGTTTGGCAAATAGCCGCGGATTGCGAAGCCCATCAGAGGATCAGATCGCCGCTGTGATCCGCACTGGGATACCGGGTCGCATGCCGCCGTTTGAGTTGCCGGATTCCGAACTGAAGACACTCGCTGCCTGGGTTCGCTCTTTGAATATCTCGGCTTTTGACGCAAAGCCCGATGGCGATCCGTCCGCAGGTGAGCAGTTCTTCTTCGGCACCGGGCAGTGCGCCTCCTGCCACATGGTGGCCGGACGCGGTAAAGCCAACGGACCGGATCTCTCGGATACAGGCCGGAGTCTTACCCTCGGGGAGTTGCAGCACGCGTTGGACGATCCGGCGGGTGCGGCTAAGATTCGCTCATCGTCTGCGTGCCCGCCCTGGGCTTGGTGTCCGCAGAACAAGTGGGCGCTCGTGAATGTTCATCTGCGGAATGGGTCGACGCTGCGGGGCTTCGCGCGTAACCAGGGCAAGCACGATCTGCAGCTACAAACACTGGACGGCCGGCTGCACCTGCTGGAAGAGCGGGAATACGATCAGGTGTCTCGGGAGAAGGCTTCGTTGATGCCGCCGCTCAAGGCTACCGCGGAAGAGCGCCGCGCTTTGATCGCCTACTTGAGCCGGCTCGGCGGTGCGGCCGGCGGCCCGCTCACGTCCGAGCCGGATCCCATCTCTGCCGACGCAATCCAGCAGGTTCTCAATCCGAAACCGGGAGAGTGGCCGACCTACAACGGGATTCTCAGTGGCAACCGGCACAGCGGTCTCGAACAGATCAATGTGCAAAACGCAACCCGCCTTCAGCTTCAATGGCGTTACTCGTTGACATCCCTCGAATTGCAGACCACGCCGGTGGTCAGTGACGGCGTGATGTACGTTTCCGCGCCGGACCAGGTGTGTGCGCTCGATTCGCGCGCCGGACGCGAGATCTGGTGCTACACGAGGCCATCCGATACCGCGAGCCCGAGTGGCGCCCAAGGGGTCGGGGCTGGCGGGGGGAGCCCCAACCGTGGTCTCGCGCTTCTCGGCGACCGCGTATTCCTCACCACCAGCGACGCTCATCTGGTCTGCTTGAACGGGCTTACTGGCGGCGTGATGTGGGACGTCAACATGCCCGACTCGCCGGGACGTTATAGCGGACGGGTGGCTCCGCTGGTGGTTGGGGATATCGTCGTCGCGGGTCACGAGGGCGGCGACGGACCGCTCAGGGGTTTTCTCGCTGCCTACAAAGCTACGACCGGGCAATTGGTTTGGCGCTTTTGGACGATTCCCCGGCCGGGCGAGCCTGCTTCGGAGACCTGGCGCGGCAAAGCTCTCGAAACCGGAGGCGGAGCCACCTGGCTGACCGGCTCGTATGATTCGGAAACGGGATTACTGTATTGGGCGATCGGCAATCCGTTCCCGCCCACGGACGGCTCCGAGCGCGAAGGCGACAATCTCTATACGGATTCGGTCGTGGCGCTGGATGCCAAAAGTGGCAAGCTACGCTGGCACTATCAGTTTACACCGCACGATCTGCATGACTGGGATGCTCAGGAGCCGCTGGTGCTGGTGAATACTCGTTTTAACGGACGCGACCGAAAGCTGCTCATTCAAGCCAATCGCAACGGCTTCTTTTATGTTCTGGACCGTACCAATGGTGAATTGCTGCTGGCCAAACCGTTCGTGAAGCGCCTTACCTGGGCGAGTGGCGTCGGCCCGGGTGGCCGGCCGCAGCTTCTGGAGGGCAACACGCCGACATCGGAGGGTGTGAGAACCTGTCCGGCAGTTCGGGGCGCTACCAACTGGTATTCCTCCGCATTCAATCCGGCCACGCGACTCTTCTACGTCATGACAGTCGAGGACTGTAATATCTACAAGCAAACAGGGCGGGGAATATACACTCCGTTCCAGGATCCGGCGAATCCGCCCGAAAAATATCTTCGTGCCATCGATATTGAGACCGGGAAGATTGTGTGGGAAATTCCGCAGGTGGGCGCTCCAGAAGCGAATTACTCGGGCGTCCTTTCGACTGCGGGCGGGCTGGTGTTTTATGGCGAGACGGGCGGCGGCTTTGCCGCTGTGGCCGCGAAGACAGGACGGACACTGTGGCACTTCGAAGCGGGGCAGGCGTGGAAGGCCTCGCCCATGACATATATGACGAGCGGCAAACAATACGTCGCGATCGCATCCGGCAATCAGATACTCTCGTTCGCGTTGCCCGAACGTTAACGTCTCGAATTCGATATGGAGTGCGGCGACTTGTCCTGGATCTTATGCGCAACTCGGCCTTGGTACATGGCACGTTCTGCTTCGCCCTTTCAGAGCTCCTATGTAGAATGGACTCTATCCCAGGGCTTGCGCCCTGGGTTTGTTCCAAAGAGCCGGGGAGAGTGCTCAAGGGGCGGCGCAGCTACTTCCAAGGGGCAATTCAAGATTCATGTCAGGTTCAGCACTTGTCGCCGCTTTGATATTCAAAGGGGCAAGAGCGGCGACAAGTCGCCGCACTCCAAAACACTTTCAAGTCCGTATTTATGAAATCATGTACCAAGCGAGGCGACACCGTCAGTCGAAGAGAGTTCCTGACGGCTTCCGCCGCGGGAGCCGCAATGAGCATGAGGGCACAATCTCCGCCAATTCCCATCATCGACACACACATCCACTTCTTTGACACTACCCGGCCCCAGGGCGTCCCTTATCCCGCGGGAAAAGGCGTACCGGGCCTGCCGATCGCCATACCCGAGACGTTCAGGAAAGCCGTAGCTCAGCTCGGGATCGTGGGCGCAATCGAGGTCGAAGCCAGCCCCTGGGTGGAGGACAATCTTTGGGTATTGGAAGTTGCGGCGACGGACCCCATCGTTGTGGGCACCATCGGCAATCTCGAGCCGGACAAACCGGAGTTCCACGAATACCTCGGCCGGTACCACAAGAATCGTCTATTTCGTGGGATTCGCTACGGCAATCTATGGAACAGAAGTCTCGTAACGGCAGTAGAGAAGCCGGAGTTTATCTCAGGAATCAAGGAACTGGCGGCTGCGGATTTGACTCTGGACACGGCGAATCCGAGGATGGACCTGCTTCGGGCCGTGATCGAGCTGACGGACAAGGTGCCGGAGTTGCGAGTGGTGATCGACCACTTGCCGGGCCTCGATGCTCCCGCCGAACCCGCTGCCCGCCGGCAGTTTGAAGCTACGCTCCGAGAACTAGCCAACCGTAAAGTATATGCCAAGCTCTCCGCCGTGGCTCGCCGCGAGAACGGTCAGCTTCAGACGGATCCCGCTTTCTATAAGCCTCGACTCGATCTGCTGTGCGATGTGTTCGGGGAAGACCGTGTTGTGTATGGCAGCGATTGGCCGAACAGTACCGGTAACTGGGTTCCCTATGCGACGATGCTGCCGATCGTGCAAAACTACTTCAACGCCAAAGGACGCGCTGCGGCGGAGAAGTACTTCTGGAAGAATTCCATCGCGGCCTACCGCTGGATCAAGCGTGATCCCAGCCAGCCGGATCTCAACGCCTGAAGCTTGCCCGTCAGCCGCTTGATCAACTCCACCTCATCCGCTTTATACGGCGTGCCGTCTGGGCGAAACACCTCGTGAAACCAAACTTCGGGGTCGCGCCCGACATACGGCTTTTGCCAAGAATCCCAGGGCAGAAAGGTTTGCGTTTTACCCGCGACAAGCCCCCAGTTGATCGCCGCCACGTTGTATTTTTTCGCGATTGGCAAACTGCCTTGAAACGTTGATTTGTTGCCGCGCGCCATGTATTCGGTACATAGAATCGGTCGGTTGTAGCGCGTCAACCACAGTATGCGTTTTTCAAATTCCCCGCCATCGTCGTAACTGTGAAACGAGATCACGTCGGATTGTTCGAGTTGAATCCGCTGAATCGCGTCCAGCTTATCGTCGCTCGAATAATCGCCTTTCCACACGCCCGAGGTCAACGGCTGCGATGGGTTCGCAGCGCGCGCCCATCGGAAGACCTGCGGCAGCAACGCGAGGACGAGTTCGACTTTATTGACAGGCTCCGAAGCGTTATAAGATCCTCCGTTCGTATTGTCGGGTTCGTTCCACACATCCCACCCGAGAATGCGTTTGTCGTTTTTGAATGCGCCGACGACGCCCTTCACGTACTCTTCGAGACGTGGGCGCTGCGCCGGGTCTTGCAACGCAATCGCGCCGGGCGACTGCACCCAGCCCGAATTGTGCACTCCCGGAACCGGCGAGTGTTGCTTGCCAACGGTGGGGAACGGGTCCCAGCACGAATCGAACACCACGAGCAGCGGGCGGATGTGGTGCCTCTCGGCGATTGTCAGGAATTGATCGAGCCTGCGGTTAAAGCCCTGCCGGTCCTGCTGGTACGCGAGATCGTGCAGAAACACGCGCATCGTGTTCATCCCGATGCGCTCCGCCCAACCGAGCTCGAGGTCAATGCGTTGCGGATCGAACGTTTCCGCCTGCCACATTTCGAGCTGGTTGATGGCTGTCGCCGGAATGAAATTACTCCCGACGAGAAACGGCTGCGTTCTGTACCAGTCGTTCGCCTTTTGCGTCGTCCAGTACGCGGTCTGCGCGCAGGCGTTCGGCACAATAGACGCCCACAGCAACAGGGCGGTAATTGCCGGCAATCCAGCCGCGCTTCGCCGAATCACGCTCTTCTTCTCGCCTTCATACACCAACTCCCAGGCGATTTTAGAAAAGCACGTCGGCGAGACGACGAATGATCTCCCTTTGTTCTTTCTGCTCCTGTTCTTTTTGCGCATCGCTGAGCCGCTTGAATGTCGTGAGCGCCGCTTGCGCTTCCGCCGTGCGTTTGAGCCGGCTGTAAGCGCGCCCAAGCTGATAATACGCTTCAGCTAAATTCGGGTCGAGCCCGACGACTCGCTCAAATTCGACAACGGCTTCCGGCAAGTGTTCCGCGCGCGCGTAAAGCTTGCCCAAAGCGAGCCGTGCCGGAGCGTATGTCGCGTCCATCTGGATCGCCTGCTTAAGGTGCGTGTCGATGCGCGCGCTATCAGCGTCTGCTTTTCTGAGCAGTGCGTCGGCGAGCAGGTAGTGGACGACGGCAATTCTAGGGTTTCTTTGCAACGCCTGCTCGTAAAGCCTGGCGCCCGCCTCATACTGTCCGGCCGCGACGCGCGTCATCCCCAGGCAGGCGTAGCCTTGCGCAAACTCCGGGTCTAGCTCGATGGCGTGATTGAAGGCCTGAGCCGCTTCGCCGTTATTGCTCATCTTCAAGTTCGCCAGCCCCAGCGCCAGCCACAGCCGAACTGACTTCGGGAACGATTGCAACGCTTCGTTGAGGCGAATCAACGCGGCCGCAGGCGCGTTGGCGTCGGTCAGCAGAATGGCGTACTGAAAACGGTATTTTTCGGACTGCGGATCGAGTTGAATGGCGAGCCGCATTGCCGGAATCGCGTTCTCGATGTGCCCGCTTTTCTCGTACGCCACGGCAAGCAAAGCGTAAATTGCCGGAGCTTCGACTTTACGCGCAAGCGCGGCTTCGAGCGTGCGACCGGCAGCCGGAATGTCCTTGCGCGCGAGATAGACACGCGCCAGACGCACGACCGTATCCGCGTTTGACGCATCGACCCCGAGCGTGGCTTTCAATTCCAATTCCGCTTCATCCAGCAGTCCAGCTTCCAGAAGCGCGCCGCCGAGTTCGGAGCGCACGGCGGCGTCAGGCGCGTTGCCGCCCGCACTTGCCAGGCGCTTCGCATAGGCACGATAGCAGTCAGCCGCTCGTTCACGGTCGTTGCACCGCAGCGCAATGACGGTCAACGCCCGCGCGATTTCAGCGTCCGGCGCGAGCGCGTCGGCGCGCCGGAACAGGTCTTCGGCCGCGCGCAAGCCTTCGGGAGTGTGGCTATCGAAGCGAATCTGAGCAAGGTTGACCAGCGCCTTCGCCTGATCAGGGTCGAGGCGCAATGACGCTTCAAACTCGGCGGCAGCTTCCCCCGTGCGATTAAGGCAAAGGAGAATCGCGCCGTAATTGTTGCGTGTCCGCGCCGATTGCGGCGCGAGGCGGGCGGCAAGGGCGAAGTGGCGTTCGGCGTCGTTGAGATCGCCGGCGCGGTCGGCGAGCACCCCGAGATACGTGTGCGCTTCGGCACTGTGCGGGTCCGCGGCCAGCGCGCGTTCAAGAAGATCGCGTGCCGTTGGAGCGTCGCCGCGCTCAAGGGCGGCGACGCCTTCAGCGAGCAATTCATCGCTTGGCTTAACCTGCTGCTCGCGCGGGGCAGGAGACGTCTGCGCTCGACATGTCGCGGCAGCGAACACGAAGATTGCGCATAAAGCAATCCTGCGGCGCGACAGGCAGGCGACTATCATAACTTCTCACACTAAATCATTTCAGCGCTAAGGCCGCATCAAGGTCGCTAACTACGTGAGTAGTGAGCCGCCTCATACCGCCGAGGGTAGGGCACCGCCGATGCACGCCGATGAGCGGCGTCGAACATCCGCGTGCATCCGCGTTGATCGGCAAACGACTGCGCTTGTTCCATTGCTTTTTCTATCAATCATCCGGGTCAGAACAGGAACCGCGCGCCGAGTTGAATCCGGCGCGGTTGGAAAATATCGCTGAAGCGGCTCTGAATGCCAAAGTTGCCGGGATTGTCCAGATTGGTATCGGGCGCGCCGAAGCGGCTGCGATTGAACACGTTGAAGAACTCGGCGCGAATCTCGACCAACGTTGTTTCGGTGACGCGCGTCTTCTTGAGGATGCTGAAGTCCTCGGCGTAGAACGGAAGTGTGCGCAGACTGCCATAAGTCGGCGCAGCGTTGCCAAAGAACCGGAGCGGGTCTGCGTAGTACGCGCGGTATTCAGGGCTTCCGATTGGAGCGGAAGTCCCGGTGTATGACGGCGGGCGTGAGAACGCCGCAATGTTGAGGACGCGATAGTTCACGCCTCCACTTGCGTTCAAGGAGGCATCCTGCGCCGCCTTATCGAGGAAGAACGGCTGCCCCGTGAGATTCGGTCGCAAGTTGCCACCGACGCCGAAAAGGTCTAAAAAGTCACGCTGACCGCCCGCGATCAAGGGAGTCAGCGGCGTACCCGAGCGGTAGCGCTGAATGCCACTGACTTGAAAGCCGCCGACGAGACGGTCAACCAAACCGCCCTGATTCAAGAAGCGCTTACCTTTGCCGAACGGCAATTCGATGAGGTAGTTAAACACCAACGAATGCTTCACGTCGTTCGGCGACAGTGAGCGCAACGAACGGCGGTCAGCCGGGTTTTGCAACACGCCAGTTAACGGCGAACCGCCGTACAAATCCTCCGCTGCGTCAGTGAGGAGCTTCGCGAAGGTGTATGACGCGCCGAACTGAATGCCTTTGGTAAAGCGACGTAGCAGGTCAACCTTGAACGCGTTGTACCAACTCTGTCCCTGACTTTCGAGCCGGTTATTGATCGGCCCGTATTGCGGGAACGATCTGAGCGCCTGCGCGACCGTGCCGCTGAAGCGTCCGCCCGCATCATTGAACCCCGGATACACGGCATCCGGGGTTGCCGGCAATGTGACACCGACGCTCGCCGCGTAAGCACGATCCTCGGCTGTTGCGTCAGCCAGTCTCGTTGTCAGTAACGCGTTGCCGAGTTTCAAAGCTTCAAGCGGCAGGGCGTTTAGCTGCACAAAGCCGGAGCGTAAACGCGTCCCCTTATTGCCCATGTAGCTGAGAGTAACAGCGACGTTATAGGGCAACTGGCGTTGGAGGCTCACGTCGTACTGCGCGGTGCGGCCGAGTTTGTAATTCTTGTCATAGAAGTCAATGTCGTTGCGGTCTAACTGTCCGACGTATTGAGCGTTGGGGTCGGCTATCGGCAACTTGGGATAGTGGCTGAGTGTGATGAGAGCGTCGAGCCCGCCGTTGATATTGACCTGTCCGGCGGCGTAGCCAAGCAGACCGTC
>Ga0137380_10004741_pt1 | contig 12018 bp, 12 predicted proteins | sample SagtaG_17_FD_104809 | JGI IMG/M metagenome (GOLD analysis project Ga0137380, IMG submission 104809) | Vadose zone soil microbial communities from Sagehorn Ranch, Mendocino, California, USA - Sage2_L_100_16 metaG | ecosystem: Environmental > Terrestrial > Soil > Vadose zone | place: USA... | reverse complement strand
TCGCGCCGCGCAATGACAATATCCAGCAGTTAGCACTTGGCACTTAGCACTTAGCTTTCGAATCGTGAATTCACCCGGTTCTGGCTAAAGGCTAAGAGCTAATGGCTAAAGGCTAATCTTGCGGTGATCTTACCGCGGGGGTTCCACCCGTTCCCATCCCGAACACGGAAGTTAAGCCCCGCAGGGCCGATGGTACTGTACGCGAAAGTGTGTGGGAGATTAGGTCGTCGCCGCATTAAATCTAAAAGGCTCCATTCAGAAATGAATGGGGCTTTTTGTGTTTCTGCAAAAAAAAACTAAAAACTCCAATTCGTCATCCCGACAGCCGTTGAACGAGGACGCGTTTTGACCAGCGCGCGAGTCCGGGGCACCCAACCACACCGCTTAAGCACGTTTTGCCGCTGTTGTTTTTTGACAACCTAATCAGACGGGCATACAGTTGGGGAGAATACCGCGTTGCCGTTGCAAGACGGCGATTCGGCAGGAAGGATCTATGGCAACAAACACCCTCCTGGCCGTGGTTCTTGCTGGCATGCTGTTACCGAGCCCTGCCTGTCAGTGCCAAAGTATCACGTCACCAACCCTCAGCCGCCCTGCTGCCCTCGCGCTGCTTAAATCTGAGAACAAAAGGGCGCAGGATACAAAATTGATTCTCGATCCGCGCATTGATTTTGGGGCATCGAATCCGCCGTTTGTAGTCTGGTGGGATGATGCCGACCTCAGTATTCCAATCAAACTGCCGCCCGTAGCCGAAATGGGTTCTACCGACAATTTCACGCGCAGCACTCTGTTGATGGCTCACATATACGCGGGGTTTGAAAATGCTGGCGTACTGTTGAAACATCAGCGCGTGTTAAAGAACGCGAATGGAACTATAAGCATTAGGTATACAAAGATTCCAACTCCTGATGTGGAATGGAAATTTGAAAATGATCCTTTTTCCCATCCTGAAATACACATAACGACAGCACATGCAAACGCTGGCGAAATCAAGGGCATTCGGCAGAGCGGAGACATGGCGGAAGCAGAAGTATTTTATCTCGCTATCCCAACAAAAACCCAGCAACTGCTCGATCAAATTACCCGAGCGGTATTGCGCGAGCAAAAGGCTGATCCAGGAAAATGCGATACCTATAACGTTGACAAGCATTGGATTCAACAAGACGCGTGGATGTATGACGCCTGCAGATTTTTGGATCATCCACGGCTGGAACAAACAACAATGCGGTGGACATTTGAGAAATGGGACACTGGCTGGCGCGTGTCAAGCAGATTTTAAGGGCGTAGTTACTTAGCCTGAAAGGTCTGAGTAAATAAACTATGCGACGGTACGATCCCGCAAAGAGAGTTTCCGTGTGCCACGCTGTCGCATTGGGAACACCGGCTTTGCTCGAAGGTGTTATGAAAGAGAGTAGGTCGTCGCCGCATCAAATCTAAAAGGCCCCATTCATCCCAACAGCCGCTGAGCGTGCTCGTATTCATCGGCGCGCTACTAGGCTGGAGGCCCTTGCGTTTTTCGAACTCTGCCCGAACCTCACTGATTAACTCGATTGCACCGATTCTCACGGATTCAAGAACGATCCTCGACGTAGAGACGTAGCACTGCTACGTCTCACTTTCCTCCACCAACAAGAACAACCTTGTTCGTACGAATATTGTGGACCGCAGCCGCCACCAGTTGCGCTCTAAGATTTCTGGCACAGGCACTCTGCCTTTGCACATCGGAAAGTCAAAATCTATCGCTCTGAACGTGCCATCCCGAGTGCCGTTCCTGGGCTGGTATCTGCTCCGCTGTATTCCATGTGATGACACCTGTCCTGAAGTGCACCACTAAAAACTTCTTGTACGAAATGCCCTCGCGTTGTATCCTTCCGTCGCACCCCTAAAACCAACTCCTGATGATGTGGAGGCACGAGGAACATGTCCTCTCGCTCCCTATTGATATTTGGCTTCTGTTTGGTCACACTAATTCACACCGTTCCTTTGATAGCGCAACTGAGCGATCAGGATCGCCGCTACTGTGCGCAGCAAAAAACTAGCGCTGACCGCCAACGCTGTGAGCAGCAAATAATGCAACAACGCGCTGCCGAACAACAGCGCCAGCAGCAATTACAACAGCAACTTGCCGCCCAAAAGGCGGCCGCGATACAGAAGGCTGCGGCGGACAAGACTGCGGCCGAAAAAGCTGCCGAACAACAGCGCCAGCAACAATTACAACAGCACCTGGCGGCGCAGAAGGCCGCTGGCATACCAGCAGCCCCAGCGGAAAAAGCCACGACTGAAACCACCGCCCAGCAACAGCGCAGACAACAAATGCTTCAACAGAACCAGCAGCAAATTGCAGCGCAAAAAGCAGTTTTGCGTCCTTATACGAAAGCCGATGCCCTCGGAAACTTGAAGTTCTGGCTTGAACTGGATTTCTGTCATTCAAACCAAGCGTTTGGGCTACGAGAGTTACAGAACGCGGACGGCGGAGGAAGTGTTTCGGCTGGCCTCTTGCAGACTGCCATAGAAGCAGCCGCGCCTTGGTCGGTATTGAATCAGATCAATCAAGAGGTTAATCGGTATCAAAATAAATCAACTACCGAAATAGAGGCGCGCACAAGCTCAATCCAGCAAAAACTTCGCACCAACGATCCTATCGCAGCCTACCGCAATTCGTATTGTGCGAATTGATCACGCGACGTTAAGAGACGAAACTCTTTGTCTGGCCCGCTCGACCAACCCTTGTCCGTCATTGGCCAGACTTTTTATCCTATGCCAGTCCACCCCGTTCTCGCCCGCGAACTCCGCCAGTCCAAACGCCTCCAGAAATTCTTTGACTCCCTGCCCGAATCCTCACGCCACCAGATCGATCGCGAGGTCCGCGAAGTCAAAAAAGAAGAGACGCGCCTTCGCCGGGCGCAACACGCCGCCGAATATCTGATGGAAGCCATGGAAGCCGAGCTCGACCCGCCGCCGCTGATGAAAGCTGCCTTAGCCCGCAACGCCAAAGCCCGCCAGGGATGGGAACTCATGCCGCAATCGCTTCGACGCCAATACCTCATCGCCATCTTCCGCAGCCGCTTCCCTGACACCCGCGCCCGCTGGCTTGAAAGAACCCTGCTCGACAGCGCCGAGTACGCCGACAGACACACTGGAAGCCCACGAACCCGGACGTAGAGACGTAGCATCGCTACGTCTCAATTCTGTTTGCGACCAATCCGGCCTCCTGGTGAACCCTTTCGCTCTGCTATTTATCAGTTAAAATCCGTGTTATCAGTGTCATCAGCGGTAAGACTTATTTTCCTTTAATCCGCGTGCATCCGCGTAAATCCGCGGTAAGGATCTTCTCTGCGCCCTTCGCGTCCTTTGCGGTAAAAGCGTTTCCCGAACCTATCCGTGAAAATCCGTGCAATCCGCGTCATCCGTGGTAAGGTTCTCCCTGCTCTGACAGGAGGGCGTTACCATGGACCTCATCCCCGCAATCCGTTTTATTTCACGTCTATCATTACTCGCCGCTTTTTCTCTCGCTTCGCTTGCCCAATCAGCCTCCCCGGCGAAACCGGCGAAAGCAAGCGCCGAATGTGCGAAGGACCCTTTTGCCTATGACAATGGGCCGCTAGGACAACAAACCTGGTGTGGCGTGTGCAATAACGCTGTTGAGCGGCACTTCCAGGCCCCTATCAACATCCCTGAAGGCCCACCGGATCCCGCATTGCCCGAGATCAAGTTCACCGGATACGACCAACCTACATCGCCACTGAAGACCACTCTGGGAAATCCCTACAACTTGAAGATTTATGTCCCTGCTGGATCGAACTCGATTGAGATTCCCAAGCTGGGCAAATACGATCTGGAAGAGTTTCATTTCCACCGCCCCAGCGAAGAAGCCGTAAGCAACCACCGCTATGCCATGACGATTCACTTCGTCCACAAGAAAGCCAGCTGCGTTACCGGCATATGCGCCGTGGCGATTGGCGTTCTGGTTGAGGAAGGCCAGCCAGAGGCAAAAACTTCGGCGGCGCTCAAGGTTTTGTTCCAGCGCTTTCCTCCGCCTGCCTCAACCGAGGGACCGCCTATTGAATTGCAAGGCCTGTTACCCGACGACTACCAGCACGCCGGCTATTACACTTATACTGGATCGCTCACCACGCCGCCGTGCACGGAAGGCCTTGAATTTTATATCTTGAAAACTCCTGTTAAATTCTCAGCCGCGGAACTTGAGGAATTTGCGCGGCGTTATCCCTCACCCAACGCGCGGGACATTCAGGATCTCAATGGCCGGCCGGTCAAGAACCGTTAATGGTCTCGGCTTTCGACCCAGAGTGAATGCAGATTGGAACAAGACTCTGGCAACCGCGTCAGGTGGGCCGCCCAGCGCTATTCACAGCGCAACGAAATCATGGGATCGATTCTGGCGGCGCGTCGCGCGGGAATGTAGCTGGCGAGCAGGGCCACAGCGGTAAGCAAAACGGCGATCGCGCCAAAAGTTACAGGGTCGGTTGACCGTACGCCGAAAAGCAGCCCGCTTACCAGCCGGGCGAAGACAACCGCGGCGATCAGTCCGGTGCCCACGCCGCACAACGCCAGCACCAAACCCTGCCGTATCACCAGGCGGAGAATCGCGGGCTGGGTTGCGCCGAGCGCCATGCGGATGCCGAGCTCACGCGTGCCCTGGCTCACCAGGTAGGCCATAACCCCATAGATGCCCACCGCGGCAAGGGCCAGCGCCAGGCCGGCGAACAGCGTCAACAGAATGGTGGCGAAGCGGCGTCGCGACAACGATTCAGCGATGCGCTGGTCCATGGTGATCACACGGTAGGTGGGCAGGTCGCGATCAAGTTCGTGCAGTTCATGGTTGACGGCGCTGGCCAGCGACGCAGGGTCGGTGCTGCTGCGCAAAGCAATATTCATGGCGCGGCCGATGTACTGGTCTTCCGTCATATAGAGCGCCATGCGCGAATCAGATTCCAGCGCGTCCTGCTTGATGCGTCCCACCACCCCGACCACCGTAGCCCATTCCGGCTTGGCCGCCAGATCGCCAAAGCTGATCCGCTTGCCCAGCGGGTCCTCATTGGGCCAGAGCTGCTGCGCCATGAATTCATCCACCAACAGCACATGAGGCTTGTCGGCGGTGTCCTGGTCGTTGAAGAGGCGTCCCTTAATCAGAGGGATCTGCATGGTTTCAAAATAATGTCCGCTGACGATGCGCTCGTCGGCATTCACGAATTTTTCCCCAGCCGGCAGAACGTGGCCTTCAACATTGATGGGACCCCAGGAATACATTTCACTGAGCGGCAACGAAGAAACTCCGCCGGCGGAAACGGCGCCGGGCAGGCGCTCTAGGCGTTCCCACAACTGGTGATAGGTTGAGCGAACCACTTGTGGATCTTTGTATTTGTCGCCGCTCATCGTAAGTTCCAGCGTGAGCACGTTGCTGGGATTAAAACCGGGAGTCACGTGTTGCAGCCGCGCAAAGCTGCGCAGCAGCAGTCCGGCCACAATGAGTACCACCACCGACGTGGCCATCTCCGCGATGACCAGCAGCCGGCGCAGATTATTGCCGCGTCCCCACATGGCGCTGGCCCCGGCGGAGCCGCGCTCGGAATCCTTGAGCGTGGAAAGAAGGTTAATGCTGGCAACGCGCAAGGCCGGCGCCAGGCCAAAGAGGATTCCGGAAGCTACGGAAATAAGCAGCGTGAAAAGAAGGGCGTCGGCGCGAATGCCCACGTCGCTGAGCCGGGGAACGCTTCTGGGGCCAAGAATGCGGGTCCAATGGACGCTGACCAGCGCAAAGATCACGCCCAGGATCCCGCCGCAAACCGCAAGCAGCACGCTTTCCGTGAGCAGTTGGCGGATGATGCGGGCTGCAGTCGCTCCGACTGCGGTCCGTACGGCAATTTCTCTTTGCCGCGCCAGCGCGCGCGAAAGCATCAGGTTGGCAACGTTCGCGCAGGCAATCAGCAGCACGCATCCCACCGCCGCCAGCAACAGCCACAACGTGTGCCGCACGTTGCCCACAACCTGCTCCAGCAAGGGAAGAACCATAAACGTGAGCCTGCCATTCGGCGGATAGACTTCAGGATGGGCCTGGCGCAAGCGCGCCGTGATGGTATCCATCTCAGCCCGCACCTGCTCCAGGGGAATTCCGGGGCGAAGTTTGCCTACAATGTTGTAATCCTCATGCCCGCGATCTTCCGCGGGATTGGGAGCATAGCGCATGGGAATCAGCACGTCGCTCTGGTCCGTGCCTTCCAGCGTGGGCAACACTTCACGTGGCAGGGTAAGAGTCCTCGGCAGCACCCCAACCACTTGGTATAGGTGAGAGTTGATGATGATCTGGCGGCCCACCATCTTCGCGTCAGAACCATAGCGCCGCGCCCACATGCCGTAAGTAAGAATGGCGACGTTCGGGCTGCCGGTCTTGTCATCTTCCGGCGTGAACAGCCTGCCCAGATAGGCCTTCGCGCCCAGCATGGGGAGCAGTTCGTGGGAGACTCGCGTCACGCCTACGCGCTCGGGGTCGCCATCGCCGGTAAGGTTATAACTGCCGCCAATGGCGATTGCTACCTGCTCAAAGCCGTGATGATTGTTCTTGATATCGAAATATTGCGCCGTGGAAAACCAATCCCGCGTGATGCCCAGGCCGGGGGACGTATTCCACATAATCACGAGGCGATCTGAATCCTGATAAGGCAGCGACCGCAGCAGCAATGCGCTGGTAATGCTGAAAATGGCAGTATTGGCGCCTATGCCGATGGCCAGAGAGAGAATTGCGGCCACGGTAAATCCCGGACTCTTTGCAAGGGCCCGAAACGCATAACGGAGGTCGCGCGCGAGGATGGACATGCCGGACGAACATCATCCTAGCATGACTTTTACGGGAGAGTAACCTTAGCTGGCTTCTTCAAGCGCCGCAATCGCTGCCGCGCGAGTTACCCCAGGAAAATCATCGAGGAATTCGTCCAGAGTGTGCCCGTGCTCAAGGTAGTCGGTGAGCGACTTGAAAGGCACCCGAGTTCCCCTGAAAACAGGTTCTCCGCTTAGAATGGCCGGATTGCGCACGATGGTGTTGGACGTTGCCATAAACTGATTTTACTCCAGGGGATCGATTCCCGATTGGAGCAAATGGTGCGGTCTGCTTGGCCGCTCCTGCGGCAACCTGCCAACTCTTTTCGATCTCCGCGATGATTTTGCCTAGAGCCTCCACGTCACGCACGTCGACTATCTCAGCCGGCGAGTACGAATAACGCAGCGGCCATCCCAGCGCGACGTCAGTTGCGAGCAGGAAAGACTAAATTAGAGGACAAGAGAAAGCCAATGACACGTGAAGCGAAATGATAGTATGCGGAGCTGGCAACACCACCATGCAAGGAGAAAGCGGCATGACGCGTGGCTTCAGAACCCTATTTCTGTTGATGATATTGGCTGCTTCAGCGCCCGCAGCCCTGGCGCAGACAACCATGACCTGGACCGTGGACGGAGTGCAGCGGCAAGCCCTGGTATTCACGCCCCCACCCGTGCTTGCAACCAACGCCCAACCGGTTCCGCTGGTCTTTGCGTTTCACGGGCACGGCGGAAGCATGCAGGCCGCGTCGCAAGCAATGCACCTGCAGACGTTCTGGCCAGGGGCCGTCATTGTGTATCCGCAGGGATTGAAGACGCCGAGCCAGGTGGATCCGCAGGGAAACTTTCCAGGATGGCAGGTGCATGCCGGCCAGGCGGGACTCAACGATCGCGACCTGAAATTCTTCGATGCCATGCTGGCCACCATGCGCCAGAAGTTTCCTATCGATAACGCGCGCATTTATGCCACGGGATTTTCCAACGGCGCCATCTTCAGTTATCTGCTCTGGGCCGAGCACGGCAAGACCCTGGCGGCATTTGGAATCTGCGCCGGACGGCTCGATCCCGCCGAGCATCTCACATTGCCACGGGCTGTGGTGGTGATTGGGGGAACGAACGATAACGTTTTGCCGTTCGCTGACCAGCAGCAAACGATTCAGCTCGACCGCCAGATCGATAACGCCACCGGGCCCGGCCAGCCGTGCGGGCCTATCTGCACGCGCTACCCTTCCACCAGCCAGACTCCGGTGGTAACGCGAATCCATAACGGTGGCCACGTTTATCCGCCGTGGGCAGCAGCGGCGATTGTGGAGTTCTTGAAGCTGCATAAATTGTGAACGATTTCACCGCAACGGGTAAAGGTTGAGAAGGCCAAAGGGCAGGCTACCGATAGATCATTGATCGAAGAGAAGTCAACGTTATTTTTGTGGTTGGCCCGCGTATTCAAGAGCATCTCAAGGGTTTGTTCCTTAGGGCAGCTCCCCCTTCTCGACCATGGTCGCAAACAATGGAATCGGAATTTTGAGCCGGTTAAGTACATCCTGTCTTTGCTCTCGAATGCCGGCCGCCTGGGCATCGAGTTTTTCCAACACTACTTCAGGATCGAGATAATATTGATGTACGAGAAATTCATCGGGATCCTGGGCAGACGAGGTTGTATCTGGATAGGCATTCTGGTGGAAAATCTTTGGTGTTTGCCGTAATGATCGCGTCTGCGTGTCCCAGTATCGCTGCGGCTACAATATGCCTGTCATCAGCATCCGGAAGACATCCGATCGCTGCCACCAATTCGGAAGTAATGTTGACCATCGCTTCAGGAAAATGGTCCCGCATGAGGTTGAGACGGCGCTGTACCTGGAACGGAGTTCTTCCCAACTTGTTTAGAGTGCGGCCTATTTCCTGCAGTAGTTCTTCAGTCCAGACGATCCGATAAAGAGACGGGGCCTCCGCCACTCTGAGCAGCGTATCGGCCAAGGGCATCGGTGCGAGCACACAAGCATCCAGGACAACAACATATTCATTCTCGTTGGAGAGAATCATCCGGGGTTATTTTGTCGTAAATTCCTTCCTCATATTCCGCAAGGACCAAATCATCATGGGCCTTTCTGCGGGCCGTATCGCGTTTAGCTTTATATGCCAGAACGTCTCTTGCATACAAACGTCGATGTGTCCCAACCTTATGAAAAGGAATTTCTCCCTTTTCAAGCAATTGAACAAGATATTGGCGAGACATTCCAAGCAATTTACTTGCTTCCATTGAAGTCAACTCGGCATTGCTTTGCAGCAGGGTGACCGACTTCCCCGCCGTAAGTTCAGCAAGCAACCGGCACAAAAAGGCATACGTGTTTTCGGGAAGCAGATGAGTTCTTCCGTCAGGACCAACTAACTTCGCTTCCGCTCTCTTAATCTTTTGGTAAATTTCCTCGATATCTTTTCGATCTCGTTCGGAAATCTCCGGGGAATTCTCCTGCACAGCTTTCATCTCTGAAGCCCTCGCTTTTCTAGCCGGCCTGTCCTGAGTTGCGTTTTCTGTTGTTAGATCGAGCAGACGCTACAAACGCTGCAAACGTTATAAACACAACCTATCGCATGGTACGATAGTAAACGCTATAAACGCAACAAAAATTGCTAAAGTATTGGAAAAAAGTGGTTTATTCAGCAGTTTAAGAGTCGGAAATTAGGGATTTAGGCCGTGTATTCAAGGTCTCCGAAATGATCGGGCTTAACAATCGCTTAAGCTTCTTCCTTCGCCGCCTTCTCCTGTTTCGGCTCGTAGAACCCTTCACTGCCAAAGCCAAACACCCTATTTGACCGTGCCCGGTAATTCTCCCAGGCGATTGCCGCTCCCAGTTCCACCAGTTGAGGCGTAGAGAACCGCTGCTTCAATCGCTCCCGCAGTTCGGGAGTCACCTTGGAGGGCGTAGCGGTAACGGCGTCCGCCAGTTCCAGGACCAGCTTTTCATCGGGAGAAAAGAGATTGCTTTCCGCATACCAGTTGAGATTGCGGATCTGATCATCACTCAAGCCTGCGCGTCTGCCCCCGGCAGAGTTAATGTCGATTCAAAAAGGGCATTCCACCAGCTTGGCCGCGCGAATCTGTCCCAAAACTTTCAGCTTCGCCGGGACAAGGCTAGTCTTGTCCAGCGCCATGCTGAACTTGGTATAAGGAATCAGCACGTCAGGATGCGTGGCTAGAGTTTCCAGCGGAGCAATGTCTTTGCCCAATCGTTTACGGGCAAAACGGCGGATGAGGGAAATTTGAAGCTTCTTGAACATTGAGTTTTATTTGGCGTTCAAAGAATTCGATAATTCGCAGCTCGGCGAGGATGCTTCTTTTTTGGTCTGGCTAATTACTAACGGCTAATTGCTAATTGCTTCTTCAGTGCAGGATTCCCAGCTTCTCCATGGGCCAATAACCAAAGACGGCTTTGCCATAGATATAGCTGCGCATTACCGGGCCGAAGTCCCGGCTGTCGTTTGACATGGAGCGATGGTCGCCCAAAACGAAATAAGCATTTCCCGGGACCACGATTTCCGGATAGGACCGCGCATCCAGGTAATCAGAGGGCACGTAGGGTTCGGCAACCGGTGCGTCATTCACATACACGTGCCCATAGGCAATGCGGATGCGATCGCCCGGCAGCCCAATCACCCTCTTGATGAAGCTCTTGCGCGTGTCGCGCGGGTAATGGAACACCACAATGTCTCCCCGCTCGATGCTTTCAAACCGGTACACCAGCTTGTTGATGAAAATGCGCTCCTGGTCTTCCAGGCCGGGCTCCATGCTGCCGCCCTCTACCTTCACCGGCTGGTAGAAAAACAGGATGATAAAGAATGAAAACAGCAGGGCAAAGAAAAGATCGCGGATCCAGTTGCTCAGCGTCCTCAACCCGCTGGGCTCCGGCGCCGGGAAAACCGCTTCTCCCTGGATCGCCGCCCTTTCCTGCTCAGGATTTTCCATTCCGTGCTCCGCTTCGATTATACGAAGATCGTAGATCGTTTATAACAAAGATCGTTCCAGTTTGGTCTTCTTGCTCTCTATTTCCGCCCTTCCTATTCTGGAGTAAAATAGGGTTGATATGAAGCACTTTCTTGGTCTGCTCGTAGTCCTTTTTGCCGCTGCCATGACCCATGGTCAGCTCGCTAACCAGCAACCAGAGGTCCCGGCGTTCCATGCCACGCGCCCGCCCGCCGCCACCAAGCTGCCGCCGATCCTGACTGAAAAGCAGCTCGCCGATCAGGGCTTGATCGCTTCCGCGCAGAAGGAAGCTTACAAGGCTGCGGCCCGCGCCAGCTCCGTGATGTATCAGATGCCATGCTATTGCTTTTGTGATCGCAACCACGGCCACGCCAGCCTGCGTAGCTGTTTTGAAGGCGTCCATGGCGCGAACTGCGGCACGTGCATGCAGGAAGCCCTGTATTCTTATCGCCAATCCAAGAAGGGATGGACGGCCAAAATGATTCGTAATGGCATCCTTCAGGGCGACTACAAGCTGGTCGATCTTCAGAATGTGCCTGCGATTCCGTAGCTTTTGCACTTGGATTGGTGCAGTTGACGCATGCAGAATTTCTGCGTATAAAGGGCTACGCCCCTATGCAGCCCTGTCGCGGCGGGATAGCTGATCTTTCCGATTTCCACAGCCTGCACCTATCGCCGATCCGACTCGGGCCGCGAGGAAACAATAGAATGAAGAAAAAAGTGGCAGGAAGTGTTAAACGTTCACCTGCTAAACCATTAAGAAAACAAGATATTAGGAATAGAACCACAATGGCTGGGAAGAAATCACCTGCCCCACAGCATAAACCGACCTTCAGAGAAGACCCGAGTTTTGCACAGGCTGTGCAAAACTATGAAGGTGCTGTCAAGGCGATGCAGGAGCACAAATTCGAGAAAGCCAAGGCCCTCCTGGAGAAGATCCTTGCCGCCGGGAACCGCGAACTCATGGACCGCGCCCGCGTCCATCTGAATCTGTGCAATCAGCAGCTTGCCGGCGCCACCACCAGCTTTAAAACCCACGAAGAGCACTTTGATTACGCAGTTTCTCTTTTGAATGGCGGCCAGTTTGACCAGGCGCGCACTCACATGGAAAAGATACTCAAGAGCAATCCCAGGGCCGATTTTGCCTATTACGGCCTGGCCGTGGTGGATTGTCTCACCGGCCAGGTGGAAAGCTCGCTGAAAAACCTTGG
>Ga0137380_10004739_pt1 | contig 12021 bp, 6 predicted proteins | sample SagtaG_17_FD_104809 | JGI IMG/M metagenome (GOLD analysis project Ga0137380, IMG submission 104809) | Vadose zone soil microbial communities from Sagehorn Ranch, Mendocino, California, USA - Sage2_L_100_16 metaG | ecosystem: Environmental > Terrestrial > Soil > Vadose zone | place: USA... | reverse complement strand
GGAACCCATATGGCAGCGCGAGGTAGCCGAGCACCGCCCCGGCACCGGAGTCGCCAGCCGCACGTGACACCGCGACACCGGCGATCAGCAGCATGACCGTGACGGCACCGGCGGCGAGGGAGGGCACGAGCCATGGCGGGCCGGACACTGCCACCGCAGCAGCTCCCGCGGCCAGCGCCAGCGCTCCGGCGGCCAGGCCCACGCCGCGGGCCGCTTTCGGGCCCCATCGGTCCGGCTGCTCGTTCACCCCGGTAGCGATCACGTCCGCCACATCGTCGAAAGCGAGCTGCGGAAGCTGCGACAGGCGGGGCCGCAAGTACAGCATCTCCCCATCACGCAGCCCAACCTGCTGTGGCGTCATCCCCGGGTGGAACGGAGGCTGGCCGAGGCGCTGCAGCACCCACCCACCGCGGGGCAGGCCCGCATTTGCGAGGTCTGTCCCCGCGTAGCGCAGGACCGTCGGGAACAGTTCGGCAAAAGGGCCATAGGCGGGTAGGACGATGTCGACCCTGCGGCGAGGTCCCACCACGGTCACCCGGCAAAGGTCGGTGCTGGTCGGGGTCATATGGCTCCCTTGCAGACGCCGCTGTCGCGCAGCAGCCGGGGGCGGGTCCCATCCCGCGCCTGCTTGGCAACAGCGAAGCTCTCCAAACAGGCTGCCCGAACTTTTAGGATGCGATTGATTCGTATTAGCGCGCACCAATCGGTTCAAACACTACGCAACGTCGCCTGCACGCGTGGGCTGAAGCCCGCGACGGCCCGGGTCGCGCGAGCGCCTCAGCCGAGGGCATAGGAAGGTAGCGCAGTGAGCAGCGTCATCGTACGGCGTGGTGAGCGCCGCAAGGCACCCGAGATGCCGCGCGGCGAGATCCTGCTCGAGTCGCCTCCGGAACTTCCTGAGGTTGTGTCGGACGGCTTCCAGCAGATGCTGATGTACCTGCCGATGGTGGCGATGGCGGGAGGCATGGCGGTCGCGATGGTCGGCGGCACTGGTGCGACCACCCAGCAGTACATCGGTGGCGGCGCGATGGCCCTCGGCATGGGCGGCATGATGATGAGTCAACTTGGCCGCGGCAAGGGCGACCGCAAGACCAGGCTGAATGCCGCACGGCGTGATTATCTTCGCTATCTGGGCCAGATCCGCCGTAAGGTCCGCCGCGCCGCAGAGCAGCAACGCGAGGCTCTGGAGTGGAACGGCCCGGATCCATCTGCGCTGTGGTCGCTTGCGATGAGCCCGCGGTTGTGGGAGCGGCGTCCCTCCGACACCGACTTCGGCGTTACCCGGATCGGCACCGGGCAGCAGCGGCTCGCCATCGAGCTGATCCCACCCGAGACCAGGCCAGTCGAGGATCTTGACCCGCTGAGCGCCGGTGCGCTGCGCCGCTTCGTCCGCACTCACGGCAACGTGCCTGACCTTCCCGTCGCCATCTCAGCGCCGTCGTTTGCGCGCATCGTGCCCGCCGGTGAGCCGGAAGCCGTCTATGGCCTGGTCCGGGCCATGATCGCCCAGTTCGCAACGCTGCACTCCCCCGACGACATGCGGATCTGTGTGTGCGCGTCGCCAGAGCGGATGCGCTGGTGGCAGTGGATTAAATGGCTGCCGCACAATCTGCACCCGACCGAGCGGGACGCGGCGGGCCCGGTGCGCCTGATGCACCACAGCCTGCGCGATCTTGAAATCATGCTCAGCGGCGAGATCAAGGACCGGCCACGCTTTTCGCCCGGGGTGTCCGTCAGTGACCTCCCGTATCACGTGGTGGTCGTCGACGGCGGTGAGCCGTCGGTTGAGTCCCAGATCGCCGCGGACGGCATCCGCGGCGTTGCCGTCATCGACCTGACTGGAACCGTAACGCCCACCTCCGATGCGACGATGCTGCGGCTGCTTGTCACCAAGAACCAGGTGGACCTGATAACCCGGGACCGTACCGGCAAGGATGTGGCCACCCGGATCGGCACGCCAGACACTTTCTCTCTTGCCCAGGCCGATGCCCTCGCAAGGCAGCTCGCACCTCTGCGGCCGGGTGCGCCAAGCGGGCCCGTGGAGGACGCGCTCGAGACGAACATGACCCTGACAGCGCTGCTCGGCGTGGACAACCCAAGCGCGGTCGATATTTCCGACCTCTGGCGGCCCCGCGCGCCTCGACACCGGCTCCGGGTCCCGATTGGCATCGATGCGGACGGCCAGCCCGTCGAACTGGACATCAAGGAGGCCGCACAGGGTGGCATGGGGCCACACGGCCTGGTCATCGGCGCGACCGGGTCCGGCAAGTCCGAGTTGCTGCGCACGCTCGTACTCGGCCTCGCCCTAGCGCACTCATCGCAGGTTCTCAACTTTGTCCTGGTCGACTTCAAAGGCGGCGCGACCTTCCTTGGCCTGGACAAGCTCAGCCACGTCTCCGCGGTCATCACCAATCTCGAAGACGAGCTGCCGCTCGTGGATCGCATGTACGACGCGCTGCACGGTGAGATTGTCCGGCGCCAGGAACTCCTGCGCGCCGCGGGCAAGTATGCCTCGCTGCGGGACTACGAGCGCGACCGTGAGCGGGGCGCGAGCCTTCAGCCCGTGCCAACCCTGTTCGTCGTCCTCGACGAGTTTTCCGAGCTACTCTCGGCAAAACCCGACTTCATCGATCTGTTCGTGATGATTGGGCGGCTCGGCCGTTCGCTCGGGGTGCACCTGCTGCTTGCCTCACAGCGCCTGGAGGAAGGCAAGCTGCGCGGGCTGGACACCCACCTGTCGTACCGCATTGGCCTGCGGACCTTCTCCGCCATGGAGTCACGTGTCGTGCTCGGCGTTCCCGACGCGTACGAGCTTCCGTCCCGGCCGGGTAACGGCTACCTGAAATTTGACACGACCGGCATGACCAGGTTCAAGGCGGCATATGTTTCCGGGTCGATCACGGGCGAGGAGCGCAGCACCGAGCAGCGGGCCAGAGTGCGCCCGCAGATCGTGCCCTACAGCGCGAGCTACATCCCACCACAGATCATCGACACGCCCGAGCCCGAGCAGCCGAGGCCTGGCCCAACCAGGAGCGAGGAAAGCCTGCTGGATATCCTCACGCGCCAGCTCGAGGGCCAGGGCCCCGCGGCACACCAGATCTGGCTGCCGCCACTTACAGTTCCGCCCACGCTGGATGAACTACTGCCGGAGCTGTCGGCCACGCCCGAACACGGGTACACGACTGTGGGGTGGGAGTGGCGCGGCCGCCTGCACGCGGCCGTTGGCACCGTGGACCGGCCCTTCGACCAGCGCCGCGACCCGCTGTGGGTGGACCTTTCCGTGGCGGCGGGCAACGTCGGCGCGGTCGGCGCGCCACAGAGCGGCAAGTCCACTCTGCTGCGCAGCCTGATCGGGTCACTCGCGCTGTTGCATACCCCAGAGGAGGTGCAGTTCTACCTCATCGACTTCGGCGGCGGCACGCTGGCGTCCCTGGCCGGCCTGCCGCATGTGGGCGGCATCGCCACGCGACTGGCCGCCGACCGGGTGCGGCGGACCGTCGCCGAGGTGACAACGCTGCTCGAGCAGCGTGAGCGCCTGTTCGCCGAGCAGGGAATCGACTCGATCTCCAGCTACCGCCGCATGCGGGCGTCCGGGGAGATTGACGGTGATGGTTTCGGCGACGTCTTCCTGGTCATCGATGGCTGGCTCACGATGCGCCAGGAATACGAGGCGCTCGAGGCGGTCATCACCACGATCGCCGCCCGCGGTCTCGGCTTCGGCATCCACGTGGTCGCCTCCACCAACAAGTGGTCTGAGTTCCGCACCAGCATCCGCGATCTGTTCGGTACGCGGCTTGAGCTGCGCCTTGGCGACCCGTACGAATCGGAGATCAACCGCAAGCTCGCCGCCAATGTGCCGGAGAGCTCACCCGGACGCGGCCTGACTCGCGAGGGTTTGCATTTCCTTACCGCGCTGCCGCGGATCGACGGACGCGCGGGCACCGAGGACCTGTCCGACGGGGTGAAGAAGTTCGTCGACATAGTGTCGCTCAGCTGGCACGGCAAGCGTGCCGCCCCGGTGCGGCTGCTGCCGGATACGCTGCCCGCCGCTGCGCTGCCGCCGCCGGACGAGACGGGCACCCGGGTTCCGTTCGGTATCGATGAGGACACACTGGCGCCGGTGTGCGTCGACTTCTCCGCCGACGCCCATTTTCTGATCTTCGGTGAAACCGAATGCGGCAAGTCCAACCTGCTGCGGCTGATCGCCGAGGGCATCACGGCACGCCACACGCCGGAGCAGGCGCGCCTGATCTTCATTGACTACCGGCGTTCGGTGCTTGACGCCGCAGGCACCGAGCACACCATCGGGTATGCCGCCTCGTCTGCCGCTGCGGCACCGTTGCTTGCCGATGTGCACGATGCGCTTACCAAACGGCTTCCGCCCGCAGATCTCACTCCTGACCAGCTGCGCAGCCGTTCGTGGTGGAGCGGATCCGACCTGTTCCTTGTCATCGATGACTACGACGTGGTCGCCACCTCGAGCAATCCGCTGCTGCCAATTGTCGAGCTGCTGCCCCAGGCCCGCGACATCGGCCTGCACGTGGTCCTCGCGCGCTCCGCCGGTGGGGCCGGCCGATCGATGTTCGACCCGCTGATTCAGCGAATCCGCGAGATGGCCTCACCGGGGCTCATCATGTCTGGCAGCAAGGACGAGGGGACGCTGCTCGGTAACGTCAAGCCGCAGAAGCTGCCGGCCGGCCGCGGCTATCTGACCGACCGGCGGGCAGGCACCCGGCTCGTGCAGACCGCCTTGGTCCCTCCGCCACAGTGATTCAAGATCGCCTGCCGGGCTTCCAGCCGCGGCGGCGTCCCGCAGGGATGACCACGGCGCCGACCAGGACCAGCGCGGCGGCAGCGAGCGCGCCGACGGTAAGTGAAGCAACCAGCATGCCCTCGACGCGGTCCGAGGGTGGCGGCCGCGGCACCGAGACCATCGTGACCGCACGTGTGGGAGCACGCGCAGCCGCGCCGCCCTCCGCCGGCAGCAGAGCCGTCACCGCCTGCAGTGGATCGATCATGCCCGCGCCCGTTCCTGCGATCGTTCCGCCATCGGCGGTGGTGATGATGCGGCTCACCACCTCGGCTGCGGTCAGCGTGGGATGGGCGGCCCGCAGCAGGGCCGCGACACCTGAGACAAATGGCGCCGCGAAGCTCGTGCCGTCCTGATACTTGAATGTGCCGCCCGGCGCAAGCGTGAGCACGGCTTGGCCAGGGGCGACGACAGATACGTGGGTCTTGGTGTCGGAGACGCCGGTCTGTTTGCCGTTCACGTCGACCGCACCCACCGACAACACGTTGGGGAAAAGTGCACGGTCGGCCGAATAAGCGGCGGGAAAAAACGGCCCCTGGCCAGTGCTTGTCGTGTCATTTCCGGTCGCTGCCACGATTACCGCGTGGTGGTTATTGGCGTAACGGACGGCGGCACGCAGCACCGGTGTGTCCGTGAAGCACTGTGTCGACACGTTTATGACCTTGGCCAGGTCATTGGCCGCGAGTCGGATACCGTTTGCCAGCGCCGTGCAATCGACGTTTTGCGAATCAGTGAATTTGACCGAGACGATATGTGCAGCGGGTGCGACCCCGGTGAACGGGTTGCCTGGCTGCCTGGCCGCGGCGATGATGCCGGCCACACCGGTGCCGTGGCCGTCGCAATCGGCAGTCCCTGTGCCGATGACCGTCTCCTGCGTGACCCGTCTCGTGGGAAGCTGCGGTCCGGTAGACACGCCACTGTCGACAACCGCGACGGTCACGCCCTTGCCGCGAGTGAACTTCCACGCCTCGCTGAAATTCAGCCGCACCTGCGCCCATGGCAGCCCGCGGCCCGGCGATTTGGCGCCAATGCTTGGATTGCAATTCACCGGCACCGGCCGCTGCGGCCGGGTCGGAGTCGGCGCCGGGGTCGGGGTCGGGGTCGGGGTCGGGGCGTCCGCGTACCCGCGAACAGCGCCCGTGTTGGCACCCGTGCCAGACCAGGGTACGGCCAGGGCCGACCCAGCGGTCAGCGTCACTGGGATAATGCCGAGCACTGGCGTGATCGCGAGCCGCAGGCACGTCCTCGCCGATAACCTCACCGACACGAAGCCAACACTATGCTGGGCGGGCCGCGCCTGCAGGTCAGGTTAGGGCTCGCCGGTCGGCGGCAATGCTGGCCGGCCGCAGTGCTGGCCGGCCGCAGTGCTGGCCGGCCGGCATTGCTGGCCGGCGGCACGGCCTCAGCGCAGCGCGGCGACCGCGGCGAGCGCTTGGCGGGTCGACCGCACATCGTGCATCCGGAACACCCGCGCGCCTTGCCAGGCCAGCACCGCAAGGGTGGCTATCGTCCCGACGCCGCGCTCGGGTACCGGCTGGCCCAGCGTTTCACCGATGAAATCTTTGTTCGAGACGGCAACCAGGACCGGCCATCCGGTGGTGACCAGCTCACCGAGCCTTCGAGTCAGCTCGAGCGAATGCCAGGTGTTCTTGCCGAAATCGTGCGCGGGATCGACCAGGATGCGTTCCGGCTCTACGCCGACGGCGACCGCACGTTCGGCGAGCGCGATGACATGGCTGGTCATAGCTTCTGCGACATCGTCGTAGGCAACCCGGTGTGGCCGCGTGCGCGGCGTGAGCCCGCCCGCGTGCGCGCACACCAGCCCGATCCCGTACGCGGCGGCAACCTCGGCCAGACGCGGGTCGACTCCGCCCCACGTGTCATTGATCAGGTCAGCGCCTGCTTGTGCGACGACATCGGCGACCTCGCAGCGCCAGGTATCGACGCTGATCGGGATGGTGGGATGTCGCTCGCGAATGGCCGCAACCAGGTCGGCGACTCTGCTGATCTCCTCAGCCACACCCACCTCGTCTCCTGGCCCGGCCTTGACGCCGCCGACGTCGACGATGTCGGCGCCTTCCGCGACGGCGGTGTCCGCAGCGTCCAGGGCCGTATCGAAGCCGTATGTCGCGCCACGGTCGAAGAACGAGTCAGGCGTCCTGTTGAGGACTGCCATGATCCCGAATGAATCTGGCGGGAACTCCCTTGTGCCAAGCCGCAGCACGGCGGGCCGCTCCGCCCTTTGCCGCGCCGGACCCGCCCGCCGTGCTGTCACGCCGCGAAGACTACACACCGCCGCCGGTGATCGCGCCAGCGCGCGCATCCGTTCGGGCTAATAATGCTGCCCGGTGTGTGCTCCAGAAGCAGGCCTGCGGGGGGTGAGCTGTCAGACGGAGGGCTGCGCGAGGGGTCCAGGAGGTCGTCCCCCGGACTATCGCGGGGGGTCCAGGGGGGTCGTCCGGGGTCGTCCCCCCGGCCTGTTGGGAACAATCCTGATAGGTAGGGCATTAACTTGCCCGGTAGCAGTGATCTCAAGGATCTGGTGAGCAAGGTGCGATTCCTGGGTGGCGTGCCTCCGGCGCACGACCTTACCTACAGCGACGTGTTTATGGTGCCGAGCCGCAGCACGATCGCCTCCCGGCTCGATGTCGACCTCAGCGCCCGTGACGGCAGCGGCACCACGATCCCGGTGGTGGCCGCCAACATGACAGCGGTGTCCGGGCGGCGGATGGCCGAGACCATCGCCCGCCGCGGCGGGCTTGCTGTCCTGCCGCAGGACATCCCGCTCGACGTGGTCGCAGAGGTGGTGGCTTGGGTCAAGAGCCGCCACCTGGTGCATGACACACCAATCACGCTCGGGCCCACCGACACCACGGGCGAGGCGCTTAACCTGCTCACGAAGAGGGCGCACGGAGCCGTGATCGTCATCGAGGACGGCCGGCCGGTTGGCGTGGTGACCGAGGCCGACTGCCAGGACGTAGATCGCTTCACCCAGCTTCGGCAGGTCATGTCCGCCGAGGTGCTCACGCTGCCCGCGGACATCGAACCGGAGAAGGCGTTCGCCCGGCTGCATGAAGGCCGTCACCGTCTCGCACCGGTGGTGGACGGCGCCGGGAGGCTGACCGGCATCCTGACCCGGACCGGTGCGCTGCGGGCGACCCTCTACCGGCCAGCTACAGACCCGCGGGGACGGCTGCGGATCGCGGCGGCCATCGGGGTCAACGGCGACGTCACCGGCAAGGCCAGGGCACTGGCCGAGGCGGGCGCCGACCTGATCGTGGTGGACACCGCGCACGGCCACCAGGACAAGATGATCGCCGCGCTCGGCGCGATCCGGCGCTCGCACCCGCCCATGCCTGTCGCCGCTGGGAACGTGGTGACCAGCCAGGGCGTGCGGGACCTCATCGAGGCGGGCGCGGACATCGTGAAGGTGGGTGTCGGCCCCGGCGCGATGTGCACGACCCGGATGATGACCGGCGTCGGCCGCCCGCAGTTCAGCGCGGTACTCGAGTGCTCCGCGCAGGCACGCCTGATGGGGCGGCACATCTGGGCCGACGGCGGGATACGCCACCCGCGCGACATCGCGCTCGCGCTCGCGGCCGGCGCGTCGAACGTGATGATCGGATCGTGGTTCGCTGGGACGTATGAGTCACCGGGCGATGTGTTCCGCGATCCGGACGGGCGGCTCTTCAAGGAAAGTTTCGGGATGGCTTCCGCGCGGGCGGTCAGGCTGCGCACCGCCGACGACTCCCCGTTCGACCGGGCGCGCAAGCAGCTTTTCGAGGAAGGCATATCCACGGCGCGGATGTACCTTGACCCACAGCGCCCGAGCGTAGAGGACCAGCTCGATGCGATCACCGCCGGGCTGCGCAGCGCATGCAGCTACGCGGGCGCACGCAACCTCGATGAGCTGCATGAGCGGGCGGTTGTCGGAGTACAAAGCGCGGCCGGTTACTCCGAGGGCATGCCACACCTGACAAGCTGGTAAAAACCGCTCCCCGGGCCCCAGGGCTTCAAAAGACTTGCCTGGATCGTCAGACTGGGAGCGTGTACGACTTCGACGTGCTGGTGATCGGGTCAGGGCCTGGCGGCCAGAAGGCGGCGATCGCCGCAGCGAAGCTCGATCGCAGGGTCGCCATCGTGGAGCGACCCGAAATGATCGGCGGCGTGTGTCTGAACACCGGCACCATCCCGTCAAAGACGCTCCGCGAGGCTGTCATCTACCTCACCGGGCTCACCCAGCGCGAGATGTACGGGCAGAGCTACCGCGTCAAGGATGAGATCACCATCGCCGATCTCACCGTCAGGACCCGCCACGTGGTCGGCAGGGAAACCGAGGTGGTGCGCAGCCAGCTGACGCGTAACCGGGTGGCGATTCTCACCGGGACTGCACATTTCGCCAACCCGCATGCCATCGAGATCGATGAGGGTGACGGGGAGGTACGCCACATCAGCGCCGACAAGATCGTGATCGCTACCGGCACCAAGCCGGCCCGGCCACCGACCGTCGAATTCGACGAGCGCACCGTCATGGACTCCGACGGGATCCTGAACCTGGAGCGCATCCCGCGATCGATGGTAGTGGCGGGCGCCGGAGTGATCGGGATCGAGTACGCCTCGATGTTCGCCGCACTTGGCACCAAGGTAACCGTGATCGAGCAGCGGGACCGGATGCTCGAGTTCTGCGACCTTGAGGTGGTCGAGGCGCTGAAGTATCACCTCCGCGACCTGGCCGTTACGTTTCGGTTTGGCGAGACGGTGTCCTCGGTTGAGGCACGGCACGATGGCGCCATCGCCACGCTGCTCAGCGGGAAACGGATCCCGGCCGAGACCGTCATGTACTCGGCCGGGCGTCAGGGAATGACGGGACATCTGAGACTTGATGCGGCAGGCCTGGAGAGTGACAAACGAGGACGAATCGCTGTCGATGAGTTCTTCCGCACCACGGTCCCCAACATCTACGCGGTCGGCGACGTCATCGGCTTCCCCGCGCTAGCGGCGACCTCGATGGAGCAGGGCCGGCAGGCCGCACATCACGCCTGCGGAGAGCCGGTGCACGCCACCGACAAGCTGCAGCCGATCGGCATTTACAGCATCCCGGAGATCAGCTTCATTGGCCGGACGGAAGATCAGCTGACCAAGGATTGCGTCCCGTTCGAGGTGGGTGTGTCGCGGTACCGCGAGCTTGCTCGCGGGCAGATCATCGGCGACTCCTACGGTGTGCTCAAGCTGCTCGTCTCGCCGGAAGACCGCACCTTGCTCGGCGTGCATGTCTTCGGCACTGGCGCCACCGAGCTTGTGCACATCGGCCAGGCGGTAATGGGCTGCGGCGGCACGATCGACTATCTCGTCGACGCTGTCTTCAACTATCCGACGCTGGCCGAGTCGTACAAGGTGGCCGCGCTGGACGCAACCAACAAGATTCGCCAGATCACACGCTTCTCTGATCACTAGCACCGGCGCTGGCCGGTAACGCTGACCGCCGTGCCCCACGTTAGCCGGTGCCCTCCGCGTTAGCCGTTCCCCCCGCGTTAGCCGTTCAGGACTTGCGGAGGCGCGGTGGGCTGAACTGGCGCGGTGACCTTCATCACCCAGCGGCCGATGCGATCCACCAACCCGTTGGATGTCGCCGACTCGGCGTGCCCGAAGCCCTTCAGGATCCATAGCTCCTTCGGCTCACGTGCGGCCTCATAGATCTGATGCGCATGGTCCAAGGGAAAGTAGCTGTCCCGGTCACCGTGCACGACAAGCAGGGGCACTGGGGCGATCATGGCGGCCGCCTCCGATGGTGACACTGGTACCGGATTCCAGCGGCCGCGGTTGACCCGCGTGTGCAGCGCCACCCGCGTAACGAGCCGCCCGATGGGGTATTCGACGGCCAGGTGGACCCGGCGCATCGGCGTGGTGCCGCGGTAGTACCAACGGCCCGGCCCGCTCACCGATACCACCGCGTCAAGCCCGGCGGCTTGGCCCGCGAGCCCCGCGTGGCGGAGCGCGACCGAGGCACCCATGGAGAATCCAACTGCGGCGATACGTTTGAAGCCAAGTTCGCGCGCCCACGCCACGGCGACCGCTAGGTCACGGGTTTCCCTGTCACCGAGCGTTGATGTACCGCCGGACCGCCCGTGACCGCGAAAGTCGAAACAGACGGCGCCGCCAGACCTGGCAAACCTGTTCGCGATCCGCCACACCGAGGGCCTCTGCCAGGATCCGGTGAATCCGTGGGCCACCACGAAGGCGAGATCGGTGGAATCAGGATCGTCGGACTTCGGTGGCAGATACACCGCCTCGATCGGCACGCCGTCGTTGGTGGGCAGGGTCCGCACAGTCGGGATCGATGTGGCCATGTCGCCATTGTCCGAGGTATCACGGGGTAGTTGGAACCGCTCCCGCGCCGCTGCCTGCACGGCTCGCCCACAGCCAGTGCCGCAAGCCCGGCGTCGGCAAGCCGGCGCGGCGATGGCCGACAATTGACTGCATACGCTCTCGCCATACGCTCTCGCCATACGCTCTCGCCATACGCTCTCGCCAACCGCAGCTATCACATGCAAGCTCGGAGGAACGAGCCTGCAGGCCGCACACCCTGGAGGAACAATGCCCGTGCTGCCAGCTCTCATCGACGCGATCCGCAGTGGCGCCGTGCAAATAGTGGACCTCACCGCACCACTTTCGTCCGATACGCCGGTGATCAAGCTGCCTGAGCCGTTCGGCAACACGGCGAACTTCTCGCTTCATGAGATCAGCCACTACGACGAACGCGGCCCCGGCTGGTACTGGAACAACTTCTCCACCGGCGAGCACACCGGAACCCACTTCGACGCGCCGGTGCACTGGGTGACTGGCAGTGGCCTTGACGATGTCGCCGAGATTCCTGTGGCACGGCTGATCGCTCCGGCGGCTGTCCTTGACTTCACTGGTCAGGCGGCCGCTAACCCCGATTTCCTGCTCGAGGTCGAGCACATCGTGAAATGGGAGAGCGAGCACGGGCCGCTGCCTGAAGGCGGGTGGCTGCTCTACCGGACCGGCTGGGATGCCCGCTCGCATGGCCAGCAGGAGTTCCTCAACGCCGATGAGGCGGGGCCGCACACGCCCGGAATGTCGGTTGAGTGCGCGCGCTGGGTAGCGGCCGAGGCGCCTGTGATCGGAATCGGAGTCGAAACTGTAGGCACCGACGCTGGTACGGCGCATTCCTTCGACCCGCCGTTCCCTTG
>Ga0137380_10004736_pt1 | contig 12029 bp, 11 predicted proteins | sample SagtaG_17_FD_104809 | JGI IMG/M metagenome (GOLD analysis project Ga0137380, IMG submission 104809) | Vadose zone soil microbial communities from Sagehorn Ranch, Mendocino, California, USA - Sage2_L_100_16 metaG | ecosystem: Environmental > Terrestrial > Soil > Vadose zone | place: USA... | reverse complement strand
ATACGGGATCGTGTTGACTCCTAGCTCCGAAGTAGACCTGCGGTCAACTGAGAAGCTCAGAGGCGAGCTAAAGGAGAGCCGATTGCGTTCTGCGGAGGCCCTTCAGCATTCTACTCAGACGCGGCTGGAGCGCTCTATTTCCTAGAAAGCAGCTTCGGCGTCCTCGAGGGCCCCGCCTGGGTTGGATAGCCTTGGACCTTGATTGGTTCTGGAAAGGCTTCCAGTGAGTCGATGACGTTCTTTAGCGTAAGGACCCTCCCGAACCTCCTATCGAAGAGCTCCAAGAGAGCTTCGTTAAGTTCTGGGTCTGTGTCTCCGACACCTCCCTCAATCGTTATGGTGTCGAATTCACGAGCCCATGCTTCGGTATTCGTCGAAACGACACAATAACCCGTGTTGCACCCGGTAACCAAGATCGTCTTGGTTTTTAGATACTTCAGGTATATCTCAAACATCGTCTGATAGAATGCGCTCGGCTTGTTCTTCGGCAGGATGTAATCTCTTTCCGTTGGCTTCAGCGCGTCGATGAATTCAACGTCTCTCGTTCCCTTTCTTGCGAGCCTATAACCCTCAGCCTCCGCCGCATGCGCCAGCTCTCGGCCGATGAATTGGTGCAGCTTAGGCAACCCCTTCTCGTCGAACGCTTCGGGCACATGGATCTGCTGCGTGAAAAAGACGGGGATCCCCTTCCGGTGGCAGTAGTCGACAGCTTCGCGGATGACCGGAACGGTCTTCCTCACATTGCCCACTTCCAGACCCTGGCGGGCTGCGAACCCGTCCCGTTCGATGAAACCCCTCTGCATGTCGATGACGAGCAGGCACGTGGTCTTGGGGTCCAGCTTCAGCGTAATCTCCCCTGGCCTGGGGTAGGCCGTGTTTCGTCCTTTGCTCATCGAAACCAAGGCCGAAATCCTTTCACGGAATTTAAGTCTTCGGAGCTCAAAAGGTCGGAAACGTCACACAGGCCTGAATGGCGGAAGTCGAAGCTTGGAGAGCCTCGGAACGCGCACGGGGAGTTTCAGCGCATCGAACGCGATTTCGACCTTCATCCCGATTCGCGCATCCGAAGGCTTGCATGCGACGAGGTTGGAAGCCATGAAAACCCCCTCCTCAAGCTCCACAAGGACAAAGACGTAGGGCAATCTGTTCTTCAGATAGACGCGATTGAGCCTCTCGTCGAACGCGGTGTAGACGACGCTAAAGCTGTAGACGGTTCCCTTCCCTTTGGATTTCTTCCATCGAAGGTCCATGGAGAGGCAGCGAGGGCAGCAGACCCTGGCCGGCGAGAAGAGCGTTCCACACTCTCCGCACTTCCTCACCATCAAAATCCGCTTCCTCAGGGCCTTCCAAAACTTCTTGAAAGAAGGCTGTGGATGCAGCCTTGCCTCCGGCACGTCGTCCACTGACAGCACCCAACCCATCGTTTTATCCTCCGAAGTGTTCGTAATACCCACGAGGTCTACACCGCGCGCCCCATCTCGTTACCGAGAATCGCGACAGAGTGGCACGCCATCACACCGCCGTGCCCCTGGACCAGCGCAAACCGAGCGTCCTTCACCTGTTTCCCGAGGGCTTCTCCCCTCAGCTGTCGGATCGCCTCTATCATGAGTGGATTCATGTCACCTGCTATCCCAGGCTGTCCGAATGACAGGAATCCGCCGTGTGTATTGACGGCCAAACGCCCTCCATAGTCGGCGCCGCCTTCTTCCAAAAACTTCCCAGCTTCCCCCTTTCCGCAGAATCCGCAGTCCTCCAGGTTAAGCATCCCGATATACGTGAATTGGTCGGAGATTTCGGCGATGTCCACGTCTTTCGGGCGGAGGCTGGCCCACTTGAACGCCTCCCGCGCCGCCTCCTTGCCTCCCGAGGTCGTTATGGTCTGCCACAACTCCGGAGGCCGAGATTCGCTCGGGTGCATCCTCAAGGTGATGTTGTCGTGGACGCTCAACTCGCCCGTGCCCAGCACGTACACCGGCTTCCCCTTCAGCTTCCTCGCCTCTTCGCTGCTAGTGACCACGAACGCTCCAGCGGCCCCAAAAGGTCTACCGAAGTACGCGCAGTCCAGGAGATGGAACGGGGTCGCTATCAAAGGGGATTCTAGGACGTCCTCTACGGTGATGGGCCCCTTGTCCTTCATCGCTGCCATGGGATGCCTGAGCGCCCACTTCCGCTCCTCCACCGCAAGCCTGGCGGCCTGCTCCGCCTTCACACCGTATTCGTAGACATACCTCTGCGCCACGAGTCCATAAAGAGCCGGAACATACGCCCCGTACGGATAATCGAACCAGTGATCAGCCTCCCAGAAGATGTTGTGGGCCCTTGCGCTCCGTACTGGGGCTGGGAAACTGTCCGTCGCGACGCACAATACCCTTTCGACGATACCCGACATCACCGCCATCGCAGCGTGTCTGACGAATGAAACCGGCCCTCCCCCATGTATCGTTACTTCCGTGCTGTATTTCGGGGCGAGGCGCAGCTCTTGCGCCAGTATGTTGTTCCACTGGAACCTGGTGTCGCCCATCGGTGCTCGCGCGGTGAGTAGACCGTCTATGTTGCTGGTCCTTAGGCCCGCGTCTCTGAGCGCTCCTTTGGAGACCTCGACAGCCAACTCCAGGGGCGTCTTGTAGTGCCTCGGGTCGGTTACAAACGCGTCGGCGTAGCCCGCAATGGCGGTCCTACCCCTCAACTAAATGACGACGGCTCCCTGAGAGTCCGCAATATTAATCTAATGAGATAGATATTTGCCGCTTCTTGAACAGTTCCGTCAGGTTCGGAGTCTGTCTCTTTCCTACTCAATTCATCTCTCCCGAAACCGACCCGCTCGAGAGCGCGCGGGCGATTTTCGGCGCCGCGCAACTGGCCGAGACGTGCGGCCTGGACTCATATTGGGTCATAGACCATCTCCTGACCGCGGCCGACAGGTACAGGCACCCAGTGTTTGAGCCCTTGACCCTTCTAACCGCTCTCGCCGCAAGAACAGGACGGATCAGGCTCGGCACCTCAATCCTGATCCTCCCCCTGCGGGACCCCGTCCTGACTGCAAAGCAGCTGGCCACCATGGATGCTCTTTCGGGCGGCAGGATTATCGTCGGGGCTGCGGCAGGATGGGCCAAAGAGGAGTTCGACGCTTCGGGGATCCCCTTCGAAGCAAGAGGCAAGCGGTTCGACGAGCAGCTAGCGGTGATGAAGAAGCTCTGGACTGAAGACGACGTCACCTTCACCGGAGATTACTTCTCCTTCTCGAACGTCACCATCGACCCGAAACCCTGGCAGAAGCCACACATTCCCCTCTGGATCGGCGCGGAGAACGTCGCCATCAACGCTCCCTTCCGGCGCATCGCACGGTTCGGCGACGGTTGGCTCGGGGTGACTTCTCCTAGGCACTACGTCGAGGGCCTGAGCAAAATCGCGACCTTCGCGAGGAGCGTGGGACGGGACCCCTCCACAATCGAACACGCGAACTTCACGTACACAATGGTCGACGACGACGGCGAGGCCGCCCGACGAAAGGGCCTGCAGACATTGGCTGGAATCCATAGCGAGCCCATAATGCAAAACGTGCAGAAGCTCCTCGTCGCGGGCTCACCCTCCGAGGTGGTGAAGAAGATAGAGAATCAGATACGGGCAGGAGTACGCTATGTCATTCTCAACCTAGTGACCAGCGACCCGGATGTGATAACCTTGGTCGCCGAGAAAGTCATACCGAACATCGACGTCGACATCGCTGTCCAGTCGGGCTAGGCGTCCGAGTGCTGAACTCTGCTGCCTGAAGACTTCCTCTTCTTGAAGAATGACCCAACGCCGCGTTGAGGCTCTCCCGAGGAGAAGGCTCTGTCGTAGATCAGGGGGGCTTCAGCCACTATCCTTCGGAAGTTGTCGATCAGGATCGTGCGGTTCCAGTCCTTCTGCAACCGAACCGCGGTCGGAGGCTTGTCGGCAAGCCTTCGTGCTGCTTCGACAGTCGCTCTCTCCAGTTCGGAGGGCGGCACCACCTTGTGCACAATGCCCAATTCCAGGGCCTGCTTTGCATATATCGTCTCTCCCATCATGGTGAACCTGCCCACCTGTCCTGCACCGACAATCGACATCAGTATCGCGCCTCCCAATATGGACGGCAGCCCCACATCTACCTCAGGCATCGAAAACGCTGCGGTCTCAGAGGCAATCCGATAGTCTCCGAGCAGGAACAACTGCCAGCCGGCTCCTACGGAGTAGCCCGGGCTCGAGGTGACCATCGGTTGCGGCACGGTCATGATGTGAACGAGAAATCCGGTCCACTCCCTCGCCCATTTCCTAACCTTTGAGGGCGAAAGTTCCTTGACTTCTCCCAAGTCCTCTCCTGCAGAGAACGCTCGTCTGCCAACGCCAGTCAGAATCACGCAGCGGACCCTTGAGTTGGCGCCTACCAGTTTGAGCGCACTGACTATTTCAGACCTCGTCTTCCAGTCGATTGCGTTGAGCCTTTCTGGCCGGTTGATGCTTAGCCTGACCACATCGCCTAGAGATTCCAGCTTAATGTGCTCGAATCTCAAGAAGTCAGAATTACGCCGAAGCAAACTTAACCTTTGCGATAATCAGGGACCAAGTTACTGTCCTACTTCCGCTTTGGGTCGACCGCAGAAACAGCCGAACTCATCGCGTCTTCCTTCAGCTTGAACTTCTGGATCTTTCCGCTCTCAGTCATCGGCATGGCCTTGACGAAGCGCACGACTCTTGGCACCTTGAAAGACGCGATTCTCTGCGCGCAGAACTTGATGATTTGGTCCTCGCTTGTATCGGTTCCCTCCCGGAGTTCCACGTAGGCGCAGCACACCTCCCCGAGCCGTCTGTATGGAACGCCTACGACAGCTGCAAGTTTGACATTGGGGTGGGAGAGCAGCACGTTTTCGACTTCCAACGCCGACACGTTCTCCCCGCCGACCTTCAGGACATCCTTAATCCTGCCCTCGAAGACAAGGTATCCATCTTCATTCAGGAATCCCCTGTCACCACTGTGCAGCCACCCTTCTCGGTCGATCGCCGCTGCTGTTTCATTCGGTTTGTTGTAGTATCCTTCCATCACAGAGTACCCCCGGACGATAATTTCTCCGGACACGTTAGGCGGCAGAGGCCTCCCACTTTGGGGGTCGACTATGCGCACCTCCATGTCAGGATAGGTCTTGCCGTGAGTGTTGCAGCGAACATCGGCCGGGTCGTTTGGCAGGCTGGAAGTGACGTTCGGGGATGCCTCCGACAGGCCATAGACATTCGTGATACGTGAGATTCCGAGGTCTTCGATGACATGGCGGACTACTTCCGGGGAGCCGACCATCCAACCCTTGGTGACTGGGGGGAACCTTGCCCTGTCAAGAGCAGGATTGGTGTAGAGGTCTATGAAATGAGTGTCGATCCCGTTGACCGCTGTCGGGCGATGATTCTCTATCAGCTCTAGTGCCCGCTTCGGGTCGTACCGCCCCATCGTCAGAATTCCGGCTCCGTGTGTAAGGGCCAGGAGATTCGTCAGAACTGAACCGCCGACGTGGGCGAACGGGAGCGAGCTGAATAGCACATCTTCTGAGTTCAGGCCCACTCGTTCGCCGAGATTGAACGCGTTCCTGACCACCTGACCCTGGGACAGCATTACTCCCTTGGGGAAGGATGTTGTCCCTGACGTGTATTGCATCAGCACAACGTCTTCCGGCCCCGACAAAGGAAAGCTCCCGTCCACTGCGCCCGAGACGGAGCGCAGTACGTCAATCAGTCCAGTCAGCCTCCAACCGCCTATCACATGCCTTAAGCGAGGGAACTCGGTGGAATCGACCGCGTTGTACCCACACTCTTCGAACCCCTGAATTAACTCTGCCAGGGTTTCGAAATAGGCTTTGCTCGCTCCTCTCTCAACCAGGAAGAGGGTCGCAGCATCCGACTGCTTCAGGATATATTGCAGCTCCATCTTCTTGAAACGAGTGTTCAGCGGTACTAGTGTGGCCCCCAGCTCGGCCACGGCCAGTTGAATGGCGAACCAATCGAGGGAGTTGGGTGACAGAATAGCAACCTTGTCCCCTCGCCTTACTCCCAGCCCGTGCATGCGAAGCGCCAGTTCCTCGACCAGCGGCGCCAGGTCCCCATAGCAGATCTCCTTGGAGTCGGCGAGGAAGGCCCTCTTGTCAGGCTCTTTCTTAGCTGCGTCCTCGAGGATCTCTCGGACGATGTTCATGAAGTGAGGACGGCTCTGCAAGCACACAGATATTTATTGGTTCAATCTCGCGTGCATAGAAAGCCGTGAATTGTTCCAGACTTCGACCCCAGCTCGCTTAAACCCTATCCGCTTGGAGCGATGCGAGAAAGCACATGAGCATCTCTAGCGCGAGAATCAAGTCCGGCGTCAGCCTTTCCTACCTCGAAACGGGGAACGGAGAAGAGGACCTGGTCCTGATACACGGGGGCCTCTCAGACTTCAGGTCTTGGGACTCCCAGATGAAGCCTTTCGCTCAACATTATCATGCAGTGGCGTACAGCAGGCGGTCGCACTATCCCAATCCGTGGAAAGAGTATCCAGCAGGTTACTCCGTCGGAACCGAGAGAGATGACCTCGTCGCGCTAATCGAAACCCTGGAGCTGAGGACCCCTGTCCACCTGGTAGGCGCTTCCTATGGGGGCTTCGCTTCAGCCCTGGTGGCTAGGGACCACCCTCACCTCGTGAAGACCCTCGTCCTCGCCGAACCCCCAATCTTGGGCGTCCTTTTTGACAACCCAGACGCAGCTCCGCTCTACCGCGACTTTCGGCGCAAGGTCCAAGAATTCGTCGTTGGAATGTTCCAGAGGGGCGATTATGAAGGAGGGCTCCGTTCCTACATGCTCAACGTCGGGGGCCGGGACCTCGACAAGCTTCCTGAAAAGGTTCGGACAGCCCAACTACAGAATGCACGAACGTTGCTTGCTGAGGTCCAGGCGGCCGAGAGGGAACCGTTCGCCAAAGAAGATGGCAGAAAGATTCGAGTGCCTACGCTGTTGCTCAGCGGAGAGGAGAGTGTGCCTTACCTTCGCAGGACTGCCCAGGAGCTCTCGAAGTACCTGCCGAATTCCGAGTTCGTTTCGATACCGAACACCGGGCACAGCATGCACAGCCAGAATCCCGTCGAATTCAACAGACTCGTTCTGGACTTCCTAGCAAAATACTAGTGCTTAACCGCGGGCCAAAGAGACAACTCGGACTCAGTGCTCACGACCGCGTTGATTAGGAAGGACGGTCCTCCATCAACATCTCTTTCAGGGCAGGCCCGAATCTTGAGGAGCGGGTCACGTCGACCGCAGCCGCGCCGAACGACTCGGCCAGCTTCACGAAGTCGGGGTTCCGGAACTCAACGCTCTTCCTTCCACCCTCTTTCCCCGGGGGCACGTACGCGGCATACGACTGATTGTTGAAGATTACCGTCACCACCTTCAAGCCCAACCTGACCGCCGTTTCGAGGTCCTGGACAGTCATCATGAAATCACCGTCCCCGTCAAGGCAGATCACCTGTCTTTCGGGCGTGACCAGCTTGGCTCCCATCGCGGCCGGGAACGCGAATCCCATCGCTGCGAAGCTGCCTGACTTGTGCAGGCATCTGGGTTCCTTCATCAACAATCTCGAAACGAATCTCGCGTGCACGCCTGTCCCAGACATTATGATCGCGTCCCGCTTCGCTAGCTTCGCTACTTCTCGTATGATGACCTTCTTGTCGACGGGGGTCTCCCCGACCTCTGACCCGTAGAACTCGTCCCTCTGCGCCTGTAGGTCGTCTCGTAGAGCTTTCAGTCTCGCCTTGGGCCACTTCGCGCGCTGCAGCTTTACAAGCCCAAGAGCATCTCGAAGGAAAGTGTCTACGTCAGCCAGGATTCCCAAGTCCAGGTCGTACTGTTTCCCGAGCTCGCTGGGGTCGATGTCCACCTGGATGATTCTTGCATCGTCGGGAATCGTCGTCCAGTCAATCGTAGCGTCGTCTCCGAACCTGAAACCTAGGCCAAGCACTAGGTCGGCAGAGCGAACTAGGTCGTTGGCTGCCGGGTATCCCCACACTCCTGAACCTCCGAAGCAGAGCGGATGCTCTTCTGAGACCAGACCCCTCGAGGAATTGGTCAGCACCACGGGTACCCCCAGCAACTCGACGAACTTCAGTAGGTTCTTGTCTGCGCCCGAAACCACCGCACCGCCCCCAGCAATGATGACTGGGCGCTGCGACGAGTCTAGCAGGTCAAGGGCCCTGTGTACGTCCTCACCCCTCGGATGCAACCTGGTCGGTTCCATCACCAAGCCGTTGAGCTTCGGGCCGGGGCCGACTTCTGTCATGCCCACGTCATATGGTATGTCGACGTGAACCGGTCCCGGCCTTCCGGAGATCGCAGTCAACAACCCAAGCTTGATTTGGTTTGCCGTGAGCTGCGGAACGCTGATCTGGAAGCTCATCTTCGTTATCGGCTTGAATACATCCATCTGGTTCCATTCGTTGTAAACACCTCGGCCAAGTTTGGAGCGCTGCAGATTCCCTGTCAGCACCAGCATCGGGGAAGACGACCGATAGGCGTTTGCTACTCCGATGACAAGGTTGGCCGCGCTTGGCCCTGCTCCGGCCATGCAGACGCCCGGCTTCCCCGTCACGCGAGCCACGCCTTCGGCCATCGCAGCTGCGACTTGCTCATGCCTGACAGTCACGAAATCGACCTTCCCGCTCTCGACCATGTAGTCAGTTGCCTCCAACAATGAATTACCGGGTAAACCAAAGACATGTCTAATCCCGCAAGAAGCGAGTGTCTCGACCAGAGCGTCTACTGCTCTCAATAAGGCGAAGTCATTTCAGTTTCGCTGTAGTTATAGTTTGTGCGCTCTGAGATCAGGTTTGTTATTCCCGACTGACCAGGTAGGGAGCTTCTAGTCAAGGTTTTATCAACGATTTGTGAAACGAAGCCCCGCTTGGGCAAGGACACACCCAGAGTGGCGGAGCTTCTCAAGAGGTTGTACGACGAATTCTGGAACGAGCGCAGCTTTAGCATATTGGAGGAACTGGTCACTCCAGATTGTTTGCTTCATTTCGCCGACCACTCGCACCTGATGCTCTCCGAAAAGAGCAGAAAGGTCCAGCTCGCTTGGGTAAAGTCGTTTCCGGACCTGAAATTCACCATACACGAGATTATCGAACAGGGAGACCTTGCAGCCATGCGGCTGACGTTCGAGGGTACACACAGAGAGGAGTTCGAGGGCGTCCTGCCGACGAAGAAGCGTGTTCAAGTGACCGAGATGCTGTTCGCCAAGGCTCGAGGAGGGAAGATTTGTGAAATGTGGGAAGACTACGACAAGCTCGGCATGATGAAGCAGCTTGGCTTCAGCCTGATGAAGCCAACCACCTAAGTCCAAAGAGGATTTGATGCTCATCATAGCCTCCGAGAGATTCATCCCGCTGATGCTCAGGAATATTCGCCACGGACCTCAAGTCACTTGGAGTGTGGCAAGACATCCAGCTAGGATGAAGAGTCGGAAAAAGACCCGGCACTTGGCGCCCGGCTACTCTAGTTGTGAACGAACCCGTATGCGTAAATCGTATTGGATATCGGGTTCGGGTCGAAAGCTATGGCGTTCGGATTCACCGACCAGTGGTTGTTCACTACGAAAAGCGTCTGGAGGTTCACCATCACGGCGCCTGGCGCCTGGGAGAAAAGCAACGCCTGAGCCTGACCGAACTGAGTCAACGACAGGGTCGGATTAGGACCTTCCAATGCCGTGGCATTGGCAACCAGCGAATCAAAAGTGCCGCTCTTGAAATTGGCGAAGTTCACGAAGCTCGTGCTGCCCCAGTTGTCCCGTAACGGGCACCCTGCTGAAAGGCAGGAGGGACTCCACCTTAGACCCACGACGTCGGGCGGGTTAGCGCCTTTGATTATCCCTATCAGCTGAGTCGGGCCGACGGACTGGATGTTCAGGTTCACGCCAAGCTTGGCCCATTCGGGCTGAATCAGGGACCACGTCTGTGCTGTCTCGGGGTAGAGGGTGTACAGCAGGACGTTAAGGGTGATTGCAGGCGATACGACCCCCCCGCTGTATCCCGCCTGAACTAGGAGACTGTGAGCCATGGTCAAATCATACTTGAAAGTCGATGCAGATGAATCGTGTCCGAAAACTCCAGGAGCCACCCACCCGACCGCTGGCGAAGCGTAGCCGCCATAGACGTTGCTGATGATAGTGGGATAGGGCACCGCATAATCAAGCGCCTTCCTTAGCAGAGGGTTCTGCAATTTGCTGCTGTTGGCGTTATACCAGAACATCTGGACAGCTACGTTCGACGCGTTTATTGTCCTCGCCTGGAATCCACTTTTCAGAGCTGTAAGCTGATCGACCGTTGGAGAACCGAAGAAGTCCGCTTGACCCGTCGCCATTTCAAGTATCGCTAGCGTGCCAGAGCTCACGACGTTGAAGACCACCGAACTAGCTTGGTTGCTCTTCCATCCACCCCAGTAGTCCTTGAACGCGACCAAAGTCACGCTGCTCTGTGCATTATACAGCGATGGGACGACCTTGTAGGGGCCAGTTCCGTCACCGTTGCCCGCATCGAACCAAGCCTTCAGCGCGAGCTGGTCCGTCGTGTAGTTCCCTGAAAGAACTATTCCTGCGAACTTCAGCGCGTTGGGGGTAACAATCCAGGTGCCTGACTCAGACGCGAGGTAGAGCGGCAGCGGGACCGACTGAGGCGTGTTGAAGACGACCGTGTTTGCATTAACTACCACGACTGAAGAAATGACCGCCTTTATTGTTCCCTGTCCTAGGGGTAATCCCTTGAGCCTATCAAACGAGAATTTCACAGCGGTAGCGTTGAAGGGCGTTCCATCATGGAACTTCACTCCCTGTCTCAGGTGGAAAGTCCATTGCGTGCCGTTGGAGGATACAGACCAGCTAGTTGCAAGGCCCGGCACTACAGTGCCGTTCAGCGCGACGATGTCAAGCCTCTCGTACATGTTTCCTGTTATTGTAGGCTCAATTGCGAACTGAGGGTCTAGTCCTGATGAGCCCACCAAATTAAGAATTGTGAATGTGTAGTTCTGTTTTGGCGTAGTTGTGCTCGTAGTGCTGCTCGACCTAGTTGTACTGCTCGTGCTGCTCGAACTGGTGGTACTGCTCGAGCTTGTGGTGCTGCTTGTGCTGCTCGGTCCGGATGGTATGGACAGGTAATAGTAACCGAGCCCTCCGACGACTAACAGGACAATAACAATTGCAACTACGGTGATAGACCTCCCGCTCACTGCGCGACGGTCTCGCACTTGGTCTGCGTACCTAACTTGCTTTTTAAGCCTATTGGGGTTGGTACTGGGTCACGCTTCTTGGTTACTTGGCCGAGTCGCCTATCAACAGCAAACTCTCTTTGAGTGTTGCTTCGTGGTGCAATTTCGCGACCACAGCTTGGGTCATCTTTTCCGGATTCCCTAGACGACGCGGAAGGAGACTTGATTCATCTCTTGACCATCACTCGGTCGCCCTCGACCAGCGTCTCTAGGGACGCCAGCCGCCAATCTTTCCGCGGCAGACAGACTCCTGTCTCGAGATCGAATTCAATGCCGTGCCACGGGCAAGCTATGCTGTAGTGTTCGCGGGAAACGAAGTCTCGCCTAATTCCTTCCTTGAACTCGCACTCGACGTTTCCGAACACCCCTCCGCCGCAAGCTGGGCCACCCTCATGCGGGCACACATCGATGTACGCGTAGTATCTGCCGTTGAGTCTGTAGACCCCTACGTTGAGGCCCCCCACCTCAACATAGATTGGCTCCAAGTCTTTGAAATCAGTTGTTCTTGCTACGGGGTGGAGCATAGAACATCACGCTGTCATTTCAATTTGAACAGCTTTCTCGAGTTCTCGCCGAGAATGTTCTTCTTCTGCTCGCTGCTCAAGAATGGCAAATCGTATATCACCTTGGGGGCATCGAAGTCCCAGTGGGGATAGTCGCTCGAGTATAGCAGCTGGCTGCCAGCGTTGAACGAGTTGAAGACCCACTCAAGGTCTCTGATGTTTCGCGGGTTTTCCAGAGGT
>Ga0137380_10004733_pt1 | contig 12032 bp, 10 predicted proteins | sample SagtaG_17_FD_104809 | JGI IMG/M metagenome (GOLD analysis project Ga0137380, IMG submission 104809) | Vadose zone soil microbial communities from Sagehorn Ranch, Mendocino, California, USA - Sage2_L_100_16 metaG | ecosystem: Environmental > Terrestrial > Soil > Vadose zone | place: USA... | reverse complement strand
TACGCGTCACCTGCAATAGTCCCGGACGGATCCGAACTGGCGCCGACGAGCAATGGTGACTACGCACCTGTTGCGCGCCCGGGTTCCCGAGCTCCCCACCTCTGGCTCGAAGGGGAGCGTGGCCGAGCGTCGATGCTGGACCTATTTGGTCCGCATTTCACCTTATTGACGGGCCGGCGCTCAGAGGGTTGGCGCTTCGCCGCTGGTGAGATCGCCGATGAACTGCAGGTGCCCCTTTTGGACCGCACCGAGGCATGCGGGGGTGCACACCAAGGGAAAAATGAAGCTTGGATGGCACATTACGGCGTCGAAGAGACGGGCGCAGTTCTGATCCGGCCAGACGGCCACGTTGCGTGGCGGAGGGCTGCTGCACCCTTTGAGGGGGTGGAAGTTCGTCGCGCCTTGAACACCGTTATCGGCAGATGCCCAACTAACTCCAGGTAGGAAGGCGCAGCGGTAATGGCTGGGAGGAAGGATCTGACCACAGGGCACAAATTTGGCGTAAAGCGCGCGCGTAACGCATCAGAGGAGTGCTCGTAGGGTCCAACCTGCTCAGTGGCGACTTCGGATCCCATGGGGCGTAGTTCCCGCACCTAGAACGTACTGGCCCACGTTTAGGACGGGAACCTACGATTTAACCGGACCGAGGACTGTTGTTATGAGCGAGCTCCTTCCCCAAGGCACACACCAGCCCCTGTTCGTCGGCCGCAACGCAGAACTCCGGCAGTTGGTTGCCGGCCTGGAGCGTGCGCTAGAGGGCAGGGGAGGCATGTTTCTCCTGAGCGGCGAGCCTGGCATCGGCAAGACCCGGGTGGCCGAACAGCTGGCCCTCGAGGCGCAAAAACGCGGTGCGGCTGCCCACTGGGGCCGGTCGACCCTGGCCGAAGGCGCGCCACCGTACTGGCCCTGGGTCCAGATTCTGCGCTCGGTTCTTCGCGACGTTGGAGACACAGAGTTTCGCCGGCTAGCCGGGTCGGGGCTATCCCAAATCCTCCAGGTCGTCCCTGATCTCCGTGGCCATTTTTCCGATGTCACGCCCACGTCAATCGACGATGAGCAGAGTCGCTTCGGAATTTACGACTCGGTCACGCAGCTACTTCTCGATCCTGCGGGCGCGCGGCCCATGGTGCTTGTGCTGGACGATTTGCACTGGGCCGATACCCCGTCTTTACTCCTTCTGCAACTCTTGGCCAGCGACCTTCCCCGTTCCCGACTGATAGTCATCGGCACCTACCGTGATCGCGAGCTGGCTGCCGACCACCCGTTACGGACTCACCTGGCCGACTTTGTTCGCCGTGGCGAAACGAGCGAGCTCCCTATCTCGGGGTTGAGAGATCCGGATGTGTTCAGCCTCCTTCGTGCGCTCACGGGATTCGAACCGGCGCCGGATGTGATTCAAAGGCTTCAGGCCCAGACCGGTGGCAACCCGTTCTTCCTGAGCGAGCTGGCGCGCACACTCGGGGATGCAGGCCAGGAAACGTCGCAATGGAAATTCTCCGCCGCCTCTGACATCGTCCCGCAGGGCGTTGGCGCCGTGCTTCGCCGCCGCATCGAAGCTCTTTCAGCTGAGTGTCGCAGCACGCTCGAGATTGCGGCAGTCGCCGGCCACGACATCGACCTCGACATGCTGGAGGCTGCCACTGGACATGGACGCCCCCGCCTGCTCGATCTTCTTGACGAAGCGATTGTGAACGGCGTGGTGACTCGTCGCGATGGCCGCAATTCATTCGCGCACGGCTTGGTTCGAGACACTGTCTACAGCGGCATGCCGGCAGCCCGTCGCTGCGAGCTCCACGAGCTCATCGGACGCCAACTCGAGAGTGGCCGGCTCGGAGGTTCTGAAACGCCTCCAGCGCAGCTCGCCCACCACTTTGTCGAGGCGTCCACGGTCGACCCATCACTCCGCGCTAAGGCTCACGAATACGCCTCAGTAGCTGGCCGACGAGCGCTGGCCGAGCTCGCGTACGAGGAGGCGGTTCGGCTCTTCGAGCTCGCTCTTCGTCGGGCGGCACCCTCGGATGAAATTAAACGTGCCGAGTTGGTCCTCGAGCTCGGCCGGGCCCGCTATCTGGCCGGTGACATCGGGGGGGCGGTTGCGGCCGCGGAGGTTGTCGCGGACCTTGCTGAAAAGCTGGATGACCGCAACCTCCTGGCCCGTGCCACCGTCGTCGTGCGCGGGGTAGGCGGCCCCGGCCTCAGCTCCAGAATCAAGCGTCTCTGCAATAGGGCGATGGCGCGCCCCACCCAGGACACATCGCTAAGGATCCAGGTGCTCAGCCAGCTGACAGCGGCTCTGATGCAGACGGGAGATACCGCTGATGAACAGGCCGCCAAGGAGTCCAGTCGAGAAGCTGTGCTGCTGGCTCAGGATGCGGTCGACCCGGATGTGATTTTCGCCGGTATCCATGCACGCCAGATGGCCACAGCGGGGCCGGATGGCGTGGAAGAGCGCCTGCAGCTGGCGGAACGAACCGTCCGTTTGGCGCGGGAAACCGGGCGCTCCTCAATAGCCCAGTGGGGCCACGCCTGGCGCCTCGATGCACTTGTGCAGCTGGGCCGGATCGATGAAGCCGAGCTCGCATTGGCGGACCAAGCAAGACTTGCGGATGAGCTGCGCGAACCGCTCGACCGCTGGCGTGCGGTGCAGGCTCGATCGTGGTTGGCGCTGCTCCATGGAAGGTTCGCGGAGGCCGCCGCGCTGGCCGAAGAGGCACGAAACCTTGGCCGCATTGGCCACCACGTCCCGGCCGAATTCACGTATCTCCTGCACCGGCAGGTGGTCGCCCTCCACGTTGGCGGGCACGATGAAGCGTTCCTCGCGATGGTGGAGCTGTTTCGGCTGCACGGCGACACAGAATCAATGTCTCCGGCAGTCGAGGCCGGAGCATTCGCACACATGGGGCGTATGGAGGAAGCGCGGACGGCGCTGCGCCGGGTCGCGGCCGCGGGGCTAGAAACGTTCGGACCGGCCGCGATGTGGCTGCCGATAAGGGCCGTTCTCACCGAGGCGATCACCGCGGTTGGCGAGGCAGATCTGGCCTCTGCCGTCTACAAGGCGCTTCTTCCGTACGCGCGCCTCAACGTCTCGAGCGGTGGTGCCGCACTGGTCGGATCGGTGGCCAGGTACCTGGGGAGGCTGTCCGCGACTCTCAAGCGTTGGGATGAAGCAGCTGAGCATTTCGAGCGCGCCATCGAATTTGAGCGACGCATGCGGGCAGGCCCTTTTGTCGTCCGCAGCCAGATCGCCTACGGCGAGATGCTGCTGGCGGCCGGCCGGGCTGGCGACCTCCAGCATGCCCTGAAGCTCCTCGAAGCTGCCATTGCCGGCAGTCGGGAACTCGGCATGGTGCCATGGCAGGAGCGCGCGACAAGACTGGTCAAGGATCTGCAGGGGCGGGGCGTCCCCGATCACCCGTTGTCAAGCCGCGAGCTCGAGGTGGCGGGGCTGGTCGCCGAAGGGCTGTCGAACCGCGCGATAGCCGGGCGCCTTTACCTCTCCGAGCGGACGGTCGAGAGCCACATGAAGAACGTCTGCGACAAGCTCGGCTTCAACTCGAGGTCTCAGGTGGCGGCCTGGATCGCTGCCAGGCGCACGCTGCACTAAACCCCTGTAGTCATTTCGGTACTAAGTTTCAGTACCGCGTTCCGTACTCCTCCCGATGGCAACCACTTGCCCGACGCCCAGAGTGAGGCCATCGACGTTACCCAGAAATAGGAGGAGTCAGCGAGATGTGGAAGTCGTTCCTGGATTCGTTGGTCGAAGCGTTCGCAATGTGCGACCCGGTCGCCTACATGCACTACACCGAGTGGAAGCGGGAGACTGCCCGGCAGGCAGTCACGCCGTGCGGCGAGAGCGTCAACACGTACGTCGACCAGTGGGCCGCCTTAAGTGAGCGAGTGGGCCTCAGGCCGCGCAATGAGGACGCGGGCGTGGGAGTACTGCAGTGACTGACGTGACCAACCAACCGCGCCGTGCGGCCGTCATGTCGCTGGACGGGACCCGGATCGATTATGAGCAATGGGGCAGCGGTCCTGCTCTGGTGCTGGTCCATGGCGGGCTCGTCGATCGCAGCTTTTGGGGGCCGTCGCTGCCGCTGCTGGCGCAGCACTACACCGTCTATGCGTTAGATCGGCGCGGCCACGGAAACAGCGATCCCTATCCAGCCGACCACGACATCGAGCGCGAGTACGAGGACGTCGCTGCGATGGTCATGGCCGTCGGCGCGCCCGTGGCCGTGCTCGGTCACTCGGGAGGCGCCCGCGTGGCACTGCATGCCGCCCGTCGCGCCGACCAGGTGCGGCGGCTGGTGCTGTACGAGCCTCCGCGGTTTGACGCCATCACTCCCGCGGCGCGGGCGCGATTGCACGCGAGCCTGGAGGCGGAGGATTTCGACGACATTTTGACAACCATTTTCGTCGACGTCATCGCGGCGAACTTGAACCCTGAGTTGTTTCCGAGCGCGCGGCCGCAGGTGCTGGCTGGGATGCGCGAGTTGCCGGTCTGGGCGACCGCGTTGCGGAACGTGCGGAGCATTCCAGCCGAGGCGGATTCCTACGCGACGTATCGATTCGAGCCGTCCGAGTTTCGCGACTTCACCACACCAACCGTGCTCCTCTTGGGCAGCACCAGTAGTCCCGTCATGCGGGGCTTCGTCGAGGATCTCCACGCCGCCCTGCCGAACAGCCGAATCATGATGTTGGAAGGCGAGGGGCACGGAGCGAACCTCACGGCGCCGGAGCTATTCGTACGTACAGTGCGGGCGGCCCTTGGACTGGGCCTCAGACGTGTAGGCACCAATCGCCTCATTCGTCGGCAGCCTAACCAACGTTCGCTGATGTTGGGTCGACGATCAATACTTAGTCGAGGAGAAACATCATGGGCGTTATGAGCAAACTGCTGAATCAATGCGGGAAACCGACAGGTCGGCTCGGCAGATTCATGGTGTGGACTTTTAACGTTCACCATTCCAGATTGACCGACTGGGGATTGCAGCATGTCGCCATAGAGAAGCACGACACGATTCTGGATGTGGGTTGCGGTGGAGGGAGGACTGTTCACAAGCTTGCCGGAATTGCCCCCGAGGGCAAGGTCTACGGCGTCGATCACTCTCAGGAGAGCGTTAACGCATCCCGTCGAACCAACAACCAGTCGATAGAGATCGGTCGCGTCGAAATCCGACACGGTTCTGTGTCGGCGTTGCCATTCTCCGACCATATGTTTGATCTCGTCACAGCTGTGGAGACACACGTTTTCTGGCCTGACCTGGTCGCGGATATGCGAGAGGTCTTACGCGTGCTGAAACCGGGCGGAAAGCTCATCATCATCGCCGAATACTACAAGGGCGGGAAACACGATCGCCGCGATCAAAAGCTTGCTGAATTGATGAAATTACCGTTCCTGAACGTTGGTGAGCATGCCGACCTCTTCTCAAAGGCTGGTTACTCAGACATTGAGATGTTTGAGGATTTCGACAAAGGCTGGATCTGTGTGATAGGTAAAAAGGCCGCGTAGTTTCTAACGGGTCAGACAGCGAGGCAAGACGATGAACGTCGCGGTTGACCAGAAGTAGGGCAACCCACGACTGCACGGCCATGCCGAGTCCACTGAAGCCGAGTACCGACCGGTCAGGCGAGCGGATGGTGGCTGGGGAGGAAGGATTCGAACCTTCAACCTTCTGATCCAGAGTCAGCTGCGCTACCGTTGCGCCACTCCCCAAGTCGCGCCAGGAGCCAGGCCGGGCGAACCATTTTAAGGACGTCCCGCCGGCGAGCCGGTTACTCCCGAGTGATCACGACGTCGGGTCTGCGGCTCGAACCCTCGGTGCGGACGGTCATCCTGATCGATACCGGGCCTTTGTTTCCCATCATCCGGCCGAACGCATCCTCCATGAGCGTTTTCGCCCTGTAGAGGTTTACCGCCCAGCCAACTCCAAACACACGGTCGCTGAAGAGCTTTTCAGACTGTGGGTTCCAGTACGCGTCGCGGATTCTGCTCCAGGTCGGCGGCCGAAAGTCGTATGGAACGACTCCGAGCACCCGGCCCTGCCACGTGCGCTCAGGCGCCGGCTTGGCGAGCTCGGTCGCGACGGCGGCAACGACCAGGCCAAAGGTGGCGAAACGAACGAGACGACGGATGCCGCGCATAGTCCGCATACTTCCGTGAAGAGTAGTACCAGAGTAACCTTGCACGTTTTCCACTCGTTGATCCAGGCGGGGTAGATGGCCAGAAGGCTTCCTTCGACTGCAAGTTGGCTTCGGTGGCTCACACCTGGTCTTCAGATCAAGCGATGGCTGCTGCTGCTGATGGCGTCCGAGCTGGTCCTGGTGCTCGGCGTCGCGTATGCCCTGAAAGAGATTTACCAGACCGCCCGTCTACCCGGCATCTTCTTCTACATCACGTTGCAGCCTCTGCCGTACGTGGTCCGCGCATTCATCTTCTTGCTGGTTGGCGTGGGACTGCTCGTGCTCAGCTACCTGAAGCTCACCCAATCCGTCCTCGGTCCGTTTCTGCCGGGCAACAGCACGGCCAGCGTGGTCGAGATCATCCATGCATTCCGCCTTCGGGGACGCGGGCCTCGCGTCGTTGCGATCGGCGGAGGAACCGGCCTGAGCTCGCTTCTGCGTGGCTTGAAGACCTACACGTCGAACCTTTCCGCGATCGTCACTGTCGCCGACGATGGCGGATCTTCCGGCCGTCTGCGCGATGAGTACCGAATCCTTCCACCCGGCGACTTCCGGCAGTGCCTTATCGCTCTGGCGGATGCAGAGCCGTTGATGAAGCAGCTCTTCGATCACCGCTTCAAGGAAGGCTCGCTCGACGGCCACGCTTTCGGAAACCTGTTCATCATGGCCATGGCCGAGGTCACCGGAAACTTCGAGCAGGCTCTTCGCGAGTCGGGCAAGGTGCTCGCCGTGAAGGGCACGATCGTGCCGTCGACGCTGCAGGACGTCACGCTTGTCGCCTCGATCAACGGGAGCAACGTGGAGGGCGAGTCGAAGATCCCCAAGCAGAACTCACCGATCAGTCATGTGTTCCTCAAGCCGGACGGCGTGCAGGTCAACCCTGAAGCCGCGCAGGCGATCCTGAGCGCCGAGCTCATCATCTGCGGGCCCGGTTCGCTCTACACGTCGATCCTTCCCAACCTCCTGGTCGAGGGAATGGTGGAGGCGATCAAGGCCTCCCCGGCGCTGAAGCTCTACATCTGCAACCTCGCGGCGCAACCCGGCGAGACCGAAGGGTATGGAGTAGACGATTACCTGCGTGTCATCCGCGAGCACGTCGGCGCGAACCTGTTCGACTTCGTTCTCGTCAACTCGAACACCGCCCATCCGCCGACGGGCGGCCAGGCGCCGGTGATCTTCCGGCCGGTCGACACCGCGGGCCACCCCGAAGTCCGCTTCATCGCGTCGGATGTGGTCAACGTGAAGATCCCCTCACACCACGATCCAGACAAGCTCGCGCGCACCATCATGCGGAAGGTCTGGCAGGCGTAAGGCGCCTCCTGCGCCACCGGACGAAGGCCTCGACCAGGACCGTCGCCACCGCGACGTAGAGAAATCCGTCGAGCGCGTCGACCACGTAATGCTCGCCGAGATACACGATCGACAGCAGCACGGCCGTGGTCCAGAAGATCAGTCCGATCGCCAGCGCGCGATACCGGCTCCATGCGAACACAGCGGCCAGTGCGGGGAATGCCGCATGCAGAGAGGGAAACGCCGCGAACTGGTTTGGATTCAGGTGTGAGTACAGCGGGGAAACGAAGTAGTTGGCTCCCCAGAATTTGTCGACCGTCTCATTGAGGATCTTGTGGACGACCAGTGGACCCGACACCTGGCCCTCCTGGAACTGGTACCAGGGTGGTGCTGACGGCCAGAACAGGTAGGTCACGAACGCAAGGAAGGCCATCAACAGCAGCGCGGCGATGAAACGTTGATAGTGCTCCCGGCTGCGCAGCCAGAAGACGAACCCGACCAGGATCGGAAGTGGAAAATGCATGAAGTAGAAGAACATCGCGATCACGTCCTGAGGGCTCACGGTTTCGACGTGGTAGAACGCGTGCTGCAGCGTCCGGGTCGGCAGGGTTCCCGCGAAGACGGCTTGCTCCAGTCCGGACAGGTCGTGCGGCGCGAAGCCGGTCTTCGAGGCGAACCCCCTCATGGCCTCATAGGCGAAGAAGAGGAGGACGAACGGTCCCCAGTCCGCGATGAACGTCAACCCGCGTCCCATCGCGATCGCGATCACCAGCAACGCCAGCACCACCCACTCGGGCTCGATCGAGATGCCACGCCAGAGCATCACGCCGAAGATGACTGAGAGGTAAAGGACGCTGCCGACGAGCAGGGCGCCCGGGCGCCGCATCACTCGTCGCACTGCTCAGCCGGTGCTGACAACCGCCACGGCAGCGACCTCGACGGTCGCCGAAAAGGGCAGCGCGTTGGTGCCCAGCGCCGCGCGAGTGTGCTTTCCGGCCGCTCCCAGCACCTCGACCAGGAGGTCCGACGCTCCGTTCATCACCTTTGGCTGCTCGCCAAAGCCGTCGGCCGAAAGCACAAATCCGATGACTTGGGTGATCTCGAAGACACTGTCAAGCCCGACCGCAGCGTCAATCTGCGAGAGGATGCTCAGAGCGCACAGCCTTGCTCGGCGCGTCGCCTCTTCGACCGAAACCTGGTCGGGGCAGCGACCGCTCAACACCTTGTCGCCTTCGCGCGATATCTGACCGGCGACATGAATCAGCGATCGGCCTTCGCCGATCGACGCCAGGCGTGTCTGCACATATGAGGCTGCGGCGGGTGGCGGCGGAGGCAGCATGATGCCGAGTTCGCGCATGCGCTCGTGAGGTGTGGTCAATGAGCCCGAGTCTAGCTTCCTACCTGTAGCGGCCGCGCAGGTGAGCGACGACCGCGGTGAGGATCACTGCCAGGGCGCCGATGCCGAGACCGACGTAGGGAAGCTGAGGGGCAGCGAGGATCTGGCTGAGGATCGAGTCGCCGCCCGAATGCGCGGTGCGGCTTCCGCTCGCGACCGGGGACGCGGTCGACGCAGGACCTTGCGGCGTCGCTCCCGTGTCGTGAATGGTCCACAGCGATGCGACGTGAGTCGAGGGTTGGAACGTCGCGACATAAAGGGTGGGCTCCTCGTCGCTGGACACCGCGAGCGCGGTGACCGATGCCTCGGGCGGTCGGAGCGAGGCGAAACTCTGCGCCCCGTCATTCGTGCGCCAGAGTCCTCCGGACTTTGATCCTCCACCGTCGCTCGCGACATAGAAATGGTCGAAGTGGTCGGTGATGAAGCCCACCTGCGTGTAGTCGGTCGTCGGCAGCAGTGCGCCGCCGCTCAGCGGAGTGAATGTCGAACCGTTGTCGTTCGACTGGAACAGACCGGTGTTGGTGCCGACGAGGAGAGGCCTTACGTTCCCTGTCGGCGGCAGCGGGCCGGCCGCAAGCTTGACCACGATGTTGCCGCTGATCGGGGGATTGAACGGGGTCCACGACGAACCCCCATCAACGCTCTGATAGAGGGGCAGCGTCCCGCTCGAGGCCTGTGAGTCGCTGCCAGCCAACAACCGGACGGGAGAGTGAATGGCCTCGACGGCCAGCGCGTCGATGCTCCGCTCGGAGAGCCCGGACGGGCCCCAGCTGACGCCGTCAGGACTCACGTAGACGCCGTGGTCCGTACCGGCGGCCACCAGAGGCAGGGCGAAAGCGAACACGCGCACGGTGCGTCCCTCGAGACCCTGTGTCGACGACCATGTACCCCCGCCGTCCCGGCTCACCAGCGCGCCCGACGCGCGGGTCCCCGCCAACACGAGACCCGGGGTGAAGGGGCTGTACGCGACGGTGGTGAGCGTTGCCTTGCCCGGGTGCACCGTGGTCCAGCTGGTCCCGCCCGTCGTGCTCCTCAGGAGCGAGCCTTCCGAATTGCCTGCAACGATCGACTGGTTGTTCGCGGGGTCGACCGCCAGCGCAAACACCGCGGAGCGCGCCTGGTGGGGCAGCGGCTTGATCGCGACCCACGTCGCGTCCGGCAGCGCGGCCACGACTGCGGTCACGGTTGCGATCACGATCACCCAAAGCGCCACGACGGTCGCAGCGAGACGTTGGCCAAGGAGCGACACGAGCCTGCCGATTATCACCCACGGCCGCTCCCACCCCTTCTGGCGATCTGGCGGGGGGCTCTTTGCCTACAATCCGAACGTGCTGGCGCGCACGGGGGCCTGGCTCGACCGGGCTGCCTTCAAACCTGCCTCCCTCCCCGACGACCTCGTCACGGGAATCGCTCTGCTGCCCACGGTGGTGGCGGGACTGATCATCTTCAGGCTGCCTGCGGCCGAGATGCTCGGCATCGCCGCGACCACCGGAACCGTGGGGCTGATCATCGCCCGCTGGGTGTGGCGCCATCAACCTCCACACCCGGGTGCAAGCCCGCTGATCGCGGCGATTTTTGGCGTTGCATTGATCGGCGCTGGAGCGAGCCTTCTTGTTTCGATAGAGATCGCCGTTCTCGCCGTCGTGCTTGAGCTCCTTCGCGCCCGCTACATGCCAGGCATCCGCGCCCAGGCAGGACTGCTCGCATACGCGGCCATCGCCCTTGCAACAAGAGGCGCGCCATTCACTTATTTCGACCCCAATGGCGGAACCAACCTCCTGGACCCGATCGGTACCTGGCATCACTTCTTCAGCCCAGCCTCTGCCACCTCGATCAGCCCCATGTACCTCTACGTCGGCAACGTCCCGGGCCCGGTGTTCGCCACGTCGCTCCTTGCGGTGGCCATTGGCGTCGCGTGGCTTGCCTACGCGCGACGCGTGAGCCTGGTGGTCCTCGTCACGTTTCTCGCAGGCGCCGGCCTGGCCATCTACACGTTTCACTGGGATCCGCTGTTCCAGCTCGACAGCGGCCCGACCTGGTTCGTTGCGGGCCTGCTCCTGGCCGACCGAAGACTGCTGCCCGAATCGTGGTCGGTGCGGCCGGTGCTCGGTCTCGCGGCCGGTCTATTCGCCGTCGGACTGCGGCGAAACGGCTATGGGATCGAGGCCGCTTTCTTCACTGTCGCCACGGTCCAGGCGGTCATGGCGGTCGTGGTGATCGTCTATTGGTCGGCTTCGGTTGCGATGGAGCGTTGGAAGCGAACGCGCAGGCTCCGGCAGCGAGAAGCGAACCTTCGCGTCGTCAAGACGGTATCCCGCGCGTCCTAACCGTCTTAGGCCCGGCCCAGCCGATCTTCACGTCGGCCTTCGAAGCGCCCAGCGACTGAGCGAGCTCGTCGGCCCGAAGTCGGATCCCAGCCCTCACCGTTGAAGTCAGGGTGCGGAAGGGCTCGACGGTGATTCGGAGATTCTTGGCGGCAAGCGAGTGGGTCCAGGTCCCGACGACCGTGCCGTCGACGAGCACGACCGCGGAGATCCAGCCCGCGGTCCGGCTGACCCTGGGCGCGAATACGCGCTCGAAGAGGTGGTCCCGCGAAGCGTGACCGAGTACGTAGGGGTCGAAAGCGGGCAGCAGCCGGATACACGACGCCGCCTCGGCCCGCTGCATAGCGTCGAGGTCGGCCGTCAGGAGGTCGAGGCGGATTCCCTCGACCGAAACCGGCGTCAGCTCGCGGGCAAGCGCTGACCAGGCGGCATTGCCGACCCCGGGCCACGCGCCCCACCAGCGGGCAAAGTCGGACTTCGTAGCGGGCCCGTAGGCGCGCAGGTAGCGGCGCGCCATCTCCGCGAGCCCTGCGTCGGGGTCGACGTCGGCCCACGACTTGAGCCACTCCTGTGGGCGGACGAAGGTGACGCTCTGGCCCCGGTTCGGACCGAAGCAGAGTCGACCGCTGCGGGCGGTGGGTTTGAGCATCCCTCCCCACCCCGACCCGAGGAGCTCGCGCACCCGTACCGACTTGCCCTTGCCGACAACTGCGATGAGCTCTTCGCGGGTCAGGGGTTTGCCGTCGAGCGCGGCTCCGATCTCGTCCACGATCCTCCAGAACTCGGGCTCGGTGACCTGCATGAACTCGAGCCAGGAGGGCCGCATCTGTGAAACCCAC
>Ga0137380_10004722_pt1 | contig 12044 bp, 10 predicted proteins | sample SagtaG_17_FD_104809 | JGI IMG/M metagenome (GOLD analysis project Ga0137380, IMG submission 104809) | Vadose zone soil microbial communities from Sagehorn Ranch, Mendocino, California, USA - Sage2_L_100_16 metaG | ecosystem: Environmental > Terrestrial > Soil > Vadose zone | place: USA... | reverse complement strand
ACGAGAACATCGATTACATGCGCGCCCAGTTCAAGCAGCTCGGCATCTCCTACGACTGGGAGCGCGAGCTCGCGACCTGCGACCCGTCCTATTACAAGTGGGAGCAGCTCGTCTTCATCAAGATGCTCGAGCGCGGGCTCGCGTACCGGCGTCGCTCGACGGTCAACTGGTGCCCGTCGTGTCAGACCGTGCTCGCCAACGAGCAGGTGGAGAACGGTCGCTGCTGGCGTTGCGACTCCGAGGTCACCCCGCGCGAGATCGACGGCTGGTTCTTCAAGATCACCGCGTACGCCGACGAGCTGCTCGAGTGGTGCGACCGGCTTCCGGCTGGCCCGAGCGCGTCATCACGATGCAGCGCAACTGGATCGGCCGCAGCGAGGGCGCGGAGTTCGACCTCCCGGTCGCCGGCCGCCCGGACCTCAAGATCCGCGTGTTCACCACGCGCCCCGACACCGCCTTCGGCATGACGTACGCGGTACTCGCCCCCGAGCACCCGTTGGTGGACAGCCTCGTGACCGACGAGGCAGAGCGGCGCGCGGTGGCCGAGTTCCGCGCGGAGGTCGCGCGCGAGTCGGAGATCGAGCGGCTCGCCGCCGATCGCCCCAAGCACGGGCGCCGGCTCCGCGCGAAGGTGGTCAACCCGTTCAACGTCGCCGAGATCCCGCTCTTCATCGCCGATTACGTGCTGATGGGCTACGGCACCGGCGCCATCATGGCCGTGCCGGGGGAGGACCAGCGCGACTGGGAGTTCGCCAGGCAACACAGCCTGCCGATCATCGAGACGGTCAAGCGACCGGCGGGGTGGGTGGGCGAGGCGTACGGCGGCGACGGGATCAAGATCAACTCCGGCTTCCTCGACGGGCTCACCGTGGCCGAGGCCAAGCGCAAGGCCATCGACTGGCTCGTCGTGCGCGGGCTGGGTGTGGCCAAGGTCAATTACCGCCTGCGCGACTGGGGCATCAGCCGCCAGAGGTACTGGGGCGCGCCGATTCCGGTGCTCTACTGCGAGAAGGACGGCATGGTGCCGGAGGACGAGAAGAACCTGCCCGTCGTTCTCCCGCAAGACGTGCAGCTCTCCGGCAAGGGGGGCTCGCCGCTCGCGGAGGTCGCCTCGTTCGTCAACGCCACGTGCCCCCGGTGCGGCGGCAAGGCGCGCCGCGAGACGGACACCATGGACACCTTCGTCGAGTCGTCCTGGTACTTCCTGCGCTACTGCTCGCCGAGGTTCGATCGAGGCATGTTCGAGCGCGGCGCTGCCGAATACTGGATGCCGGTCGATCAATACATCGGTGGCATCGAGCACGCCGTGCTGCACCTGCTCTACGCGCGCTTCTACACGAAGGTGCTGCGCGACCTCGGCTTGGTGAAGGTGGACGAGCCGTTCACCGCGCTCCTCAGCCAGGGCATGGTCATCAAGGACGGCGCGAAGATGTCGAAGTCGAAGGGTAACGTCGTCGATCCTGACGACCTCATCCGCACCCTGGGCGCCGACACCGCGCGGCTCTTCTCGCTCTTCGCCGCGCCGCCCGAGAAGGACCTCGACTGGAACGACCACGGCGTCGAGGGCGCCTCACGGTTCTTGAACCGCGTGTGGCGCTTCGTGGTGGCCCACGCCGACGCCCTGAAGTCCGCGCCCGCGACGTCGGCGCCGAGCACCGAGCCCGGGAAGACGTTCCGCCGCCAGATCCACGAGACGATCGCGAAGGCGACGCAGGACATCGAGCGCGACTTCCACTTCAACACCGCGATCAGCGCGGTGATGGAGCTCGTGAACGCGCTCTACGCGTTCGAGGCGACGTCCCACGACGGGATGGCGGCCGCCGAGCGGGCCGCCCTGATGCGCGAGGCGGTGGAGACGACGCTCTTGCTCCTCGGCCCGTTCTGCCCGCACGTGACGGAAGAGCTGTGGGCGCAGCTCGGCCACCGTGAGAGCCTCTTCATGCGGCCCTGGCCGGAGGCGGATCCGGTCGCGCTCGTGAAGAAGGAAGTGACGCTGGTGGTGCAGGTGGACGGCAAGGTCCGCAGCCGGCTCCAGGTCGACGTCGGCACGCCCGAGGAGCGGATCCAGCGTCTCGCGCTCGCCGATGACCGCGTGCAGCCGTGGGTGCGCGAGCGCTCCGTGGAGCGGGTGGTCGTCGTCGCCAATCGCCTCGTCAACATCGTGACGCGCGCGTGACGCCTCCCCGCCTCGGCGTGCTGGTGCTGGCCGTCGCGGCCCTGGGTCTCGGCGCGTGCGGCTACTCGTTCCGCGGCACGCTGCCGTCCCACGTCCGCACGGTCGCCGTGCCGATCTTCCTCAACCGCACGCAGGAGCCGGGCGTAGAGTCGATCATCACGCGGGCGGTCGTCCAGGCGTTCGCGACCAACGGCCGGCTGCGTGTCACGCGGCCGGCGGACGCCGACGCGATCCTCGAAGGTGAGATCACGAGCTACGGCGTCCAGGGCATCGCCTTCGACGAGACGCTCAACGTCCAGCAGTATCGGCTCCTGGTGGTCCTCAACCTCCGGATGCGCGACGTGCGGCGCAGTGAGGTCCTCTTCCAGCAGACCGGCGTGACGGAGCAGGCCGACTTCCGCGTGGTCGGCCCGGTCTCGTCGACGATCGCGCGCGAGGAGACGGCGCTGAGCCAGGCGGCGGCCGAGATCGCGCGCTCGATCGTGAGCCTCGCGATCGACCGCTTCTGACCGGCGGCCCGATGGACTACGCCGCCTTCGTCCAGGCCGCCGGCCGCGGCCAGCCGCCGCCGATCGCGCTCCTGCACGGACCCGACCCCCAGCTGCTCGACGACGCGCTGGCCGCCGCCACGCGCGGGCTCTTCCGTGCCGCGGGCGAGGCCGCGCTCGGCCGGGAGGTCTTCGAGGGGGCGGAGGCCTCCGTCGACGATGTCGTGCGCGCCGCGAGCACGCTGCCCTTCATGACCGGGATGCGGCTCGTCATCGTCCGCCGCGGCCAGGCGCTGCCCGTGAAGGGCGCCGACGCGCTCGCGGCGTACGCGCGCGACCCGAACCCGTCGAGCTGTCTCCTGCTGCTCGCCGACGAGTCGCTCGCCGCATCCCGCGATCGCCGCGCCGACCACTGGCTGCTGACGGCCGTGCCCCCCGCGGCCGTGGTGACGCTGCCGACGCGTGAGGGCCGCTCCGCGGAGACCTGGCTGCGGCAGCGTGCGGCCGCCGAGGGACTGACGGTGAGCGACGAGGCCGCGCGACTGCTCGTGCAGTGGGTGGGCGACGACGGCGCCAGCCTGCTCGGCGAGGCGCGCAAGGCGGCGCTGGCCGGCGGCAGCGACAACGCCGCCGTCGGAGTGAAGGAGGTCACCGCCGTCGTGGGCGAGCACCGCCTGAGCGGTGTCTTCGATCTCACGCGCGCCGTGCAGCGCCGCGAGGTCGGCGTCGCGCTCCGGACGCTCGACCGGTTGCTCGCGACCGAGGAGCCGATGCGGCTGCTGGCGCTGCTCACCGCCGACGTGCGCGCGACGCTCACCGTGGCCGACCTCACGGCGCGTGGGCAGCGCGCGGAGGAGATCGCACGCGTCGTGCGCAAGCCGGCGCCCGTCGTCGACGCCATCGCGCGTGGGCCCGCCGCCGCGCCGGCGCCGATCCTGGCGCGTCGGCTCGAGCGGTGCTGGGAGGCTGAGCGGCGTCTGAAGTCGAGCGGCGAGCCGCACGCCGAGCTCACCGCGCTCGTGCTCGACCTCTGCCGGTGAGCGCCCGGGCGCGTCGCGCGCTCGCGGCGTCCGTCGCGCTCGCTGCGCTCGCGGCCGCGGGCGCCGCGGCCGCGGCCCCGGGCCTCGCCGCCGCCCAGGGCGCGTGTCCCGGCTGCGTCGTCGCCGGCGCCGGCAAGGTACCGCTCACCGTGCCCGAGGGCACGCCGCTGGCGGGCTACGGCGGCTTTCACCGTCGCCTCGTCGTGCCCGACGTGCTCGATCGCTATCCGCACGCGTTCTGGTTCAAGCCGGGCCGCGCCGAGCGCGACCCGCTGGCCGCGCGGGCGCTCGTGCTGGAGCGCGATGGCACGCGGGTGGTGTGGGTGACGGTGGACCTCGTCGCGGTGGACCGCGCGTTCACCGAGACGGTCGCCACGCGGCTCGCGCGTGCCGGGGCGCGTCCCGGCGCCTTGATCGTCTCGGCCTCGCACACGCACTCGGGCCCCGGCGCGTTCGTGGAGTCCGCGCTCATGGGCTTCGTCGCGGCGGACCGCGAGGACGCGGCCGTGCGCGAGGCGCTGGTGGCGGCGGTGGTCGAGGCCGTGCGCCGCGCCGACGGCGGCCGCGGGCCCGCGCGCGTCGCCCTCGGCGTCGCCGCCGCGCCCCCGGTCGTGCGCAGCCGGCTCGGCGGACCCCTCGATCCCGAGGTGGCCGTGCTCGCCGTGCGACGCGCGGACGGCGCGCCGGTGGCGCTCGTCTGGAACTTCGCGATCCACGGCACGATGCTCGGCGCGCGGAACCTCCGCCTGTCCGGCGACGTGATGGGCGCCGTCTCGGAGGCGCTGGAGCACGCCGTCCACGCGCCCGCGCTCTTCGTGAACGGCGCCGTGGGCGATGTGAGTCCGGCCCGCCACGGCAGCCGCGCGCTCGGCGAGGTCGCGTCGGCGCTGGCGGACGCCGTGCGCGTCGCGTGGGAGCGCGCGACGCCGGTCGGCGCGGGCCGACTCGTCGCGCGCGTGGTCAGGGTGGACCTGCCGGCGCCACGGCTCTCGCTCCGCAACTGCCTCGGCGGGTGGATGCCGGCCGCCCTCACCGTGCCGCTCGACGGCGCCCTGCCGAGCGAGACGACGCTGACGGCGGTGGCGCTCGGCGACACGGCGTGGGTGGCGCTGCCCGGCGAGCCTGCCACCGCCCTCGGTCTTCGCATCAAGGCCGAGGCGCGGCGGAGCTTTCGTCACGCCTTCGTCGCGGGCGTGTCGAACGACTACGTCGGCTATCTCGTGACGGCGACGGACTACGGGCGGCCGACGTACGTGACGTGCAGCTCGTTCTACGGCGCGGACACCGGCGACCGCCTCGCCGAGCGCGCGAGCGCGCTGCTGCGCGAGCTGCACGCGGCGGGACGCGGACGATGAGCCCTACGGGTATCGAGGGGTGGCACGGCTTCGCCGGGCCGCCCCGAGCGTCGGGGGGGGTGGGGGGCCATCTCGGGCCCCCCCATGTCCTAGACGACGAGACGGCGCGCCAGCGCGGACTTCTTGCGCGCGGCGGTGTTGGGGTGGACGACGCCCTTGGTGACCGCCTTGTCGAGCGCGCGGATCGCCTCGGCGACGGCGGTGCGGAGCGCGTCGCCGCCGGCCGCGCGAGCGGTCTTGACGGCGGTGCGGACCTGCGAGCGGATGGTGCGGTTGCGCACGCGCCGCTTCTCGCTCGTGCGGATGCGCTTCATGGCCGACTTGGTATTTGCCACTTAGTCCTTCCTTCTTTCGATCATTTCACCGCTCGCCTCGGCCGTCGAGCGGCCTGCGGCTCGCACTGCGCGCCCGACGGTCGGCGAATCGACGGTGGCCGTCCGCGCGGACAACGTCCCGAATCTTGCCGCAGTTCGGCGGAGATTACAAGGTGACCGAGACGCCCGGCGTCGAGCGGCAGGTCGTCGGCGCGCTCGGCTCCATCGGCTCCGCCACCCTCGCGAGCCGGGTGCTGGGCTTCGTGCGCGACGCGGTCGTCGCCCTCGTGTTCGGCGCCGGCCCCGTCACCGACGCGTTCTTCGTCGCCTACCGCATCCCGAACATCCTGCGGCGGCTGCTGGCCGAGGGCGCGCTCTCGACGGCCGTCATCCCCGTGTTCACCGAGTACGCGGCCGTCCGCTCGCGCGCCGAGCTGTGGCGCCTCGTGCGGGCCACCCTCGGCACGGCCCTCGTCGTGCTGGCGGTGACGACGCTCGTCGGCATCGCGCTCGCGCCGTGGCTGCTCCGCGCGATCGCCCCGGGCTTCACGTCGGATCCCGCGCAGGAGGCGCTCGCGGTGCAGCTCACGCGCGTGATGTTCCCGTACCTCGTGCTGGTGGGCCTGTCGGCGCTGGCGATGGGCGCGCTGAACGCCGAGAACCGCTTCTTCGCCTCGGCGCTGGGGCCCGCCGTGTCGAACGTCGGCATGATCGCCGGCGTGCTGCTGCTGGCGCGCCACGTCGACCCGCCGATCCTGGCGCTGGCGCTCGGCGTGCTCATGGGCGGGGTGGGCCAGCTGCTCGTGCAGGTCCCCGATCTGGCACGCGCCGGGCTGCTGGTCGGCCCGTCGTGGGAGCCGCGGCACCCCGCGCTCGCGCGGATGGCGCGCCTGCTCGCCCCGGCCGTCTTCGGGCTGGCGGCGGTGCAGGTGATGGTCTTCGTCAACACGCTGCTCGCCTCGTTCCTGCCGGCCGGCTCGATCTCCTTCCTCTATTACGCCGACCGGGTGATGGAGTTCCCGCTCGGCATCTTCGGCATCGCGCTGGCCTCGGCGGCGCTGCCCGCGATGTCGCGGCAGGCGGCCGCGGGCGACACGCGCGCGCTGGCGGGCACGCTGAACTTCGCGCTGCGGCTCGCGGTCTACATCTGCCTCCCGGCCACGATCGGCCTCCTCGTGCTCCGCGCGCCCATCACGCGCGTGCTCTTCGAGCGCGGGCGCTTCACCTCCGCCGACACGCTCGCCACCGCGCAGGCGCTGAGCGGCTACGCCGTCGGCCTCGTCGCCTTCGCGGCCGCGCGGATCACCGCCCAGGCCTTCTACGCGGTCCGCCGGCCCGGCGTGGCCGTGCGTCTGGGCGTGCTCGCCGTCGCCGCCAACGTCCTCACCGCGCTCGTGCTGATGGGGCTCGGCGTGGGCCACGCCGGGCTCGCGTACGCGTCGTCGGTCGGCGCCTTCGTCAACCTGCTCGCGCTGCTCTGGGCGGCGCGGCGGCGCTTCGGCCGCCTCGGCGGGCGCGCGCTGCTCGCCTCCACGCTCCGCACGGCCGCCGCGTCGGCGCCGCTCGCCGCGTGGTGCTGGCTGGCGCTCCCGATCCTCGCCATCCGCCGCGGCCTCGCCCTGGACGCGAGTCTGCTGGCCGCCACCATCGCGGTCGGCGCGCTCGTCTTCTGGCTCGGGAGCGCGGCGCTTCGCTCACCCGAGCGCGGCGCCCTCCGCCGGCTGCTGCCCGCTCGCCGCGGGAGCTAGGCGCGCCAACCGATGCGAAGCTTTGAGTCTCCGGCTGCCACATCGCGCGGGTGCGCAACGCAGGCGAGGCTCGCGTTTGCGGACCGAATCGCGCCGTGTTACGCCAACTTCGTGTCGGCCATCAAGGTCGCTCTCACGCCGTCGGCGGTCGTGCTCGCGCTCGTGTGCGTCGGGGCCGCGCCGGCGCGGGCCCAGAACGTGGACGTCGCCGTCGAGATGGTGCAGGTGACGCCGACGGCCGTGAAGGTCAACGACATCGTCACGATCATCGCCACGCTGCGCCGCCTCGATCCGCGCCCGGCCAACACGCAGCCGGTCGACGTCCTCGTGCAGCTCTTCGTCGATAACGCCACCACCCCTATCAGCACCCAGACGGTGACGCTGCGTCAGGGCGAGACGGTGACCGTCAGGACCCAGTGGAAGGCGACCGAGGGCAAGCACGAGCTACGGGCGAAGATCGCGGGGCTCAGCGCGAGGCGACGGACGCCGCGGGACGTCCGCCCCTCGAACGACGAGGCGCGCAGCGCGCCGATCGTCGTCACGCCGGGATCGTTGCCCTCGTCGTCGTCCCCGGCACCCTCGCGCGCGTCGGAACCCCGAACGATCACCACGGACGAGCTCAGCATGGTGGGCGCTCGCTGATGGCGCCGCCGAAGAGGCGAGCGCGGCGGAGGCTCGCCCCGCTGAGCCTCGCGCTGCTCGCGCTCGCCCCTGCCAGCGCGCTGGCCGCCGATTTCACGTTCCGCGTCCCGGTGACGCTCACCAACGTCCCAAGCGTCACCTCGATCCGTATCGATTGCGGCGTCTGGACCGGGGTCGCGTCCGCCGCCGGCACCATCATCGGCACCGCCTTCACGATCGTCCCCGTCTCCGACGGCAGCTACTCCGGCGTGGTGACCGTCGAGGTCGACGCCAGCGGCACTCTCACGGCCGATCAGGCGCGGTCGTATTCGTGCTGGCTGACGGCGATGGGGCGCTCGAGCACCGGTGCGGAATATGGAGCGAGCCCCGCCGACATGCAGTCGGTGTACGAATCGGCGACCGGCACGACGCTCACGAGTTTTCGGAGCACCGTCAGCGGCCCGATTCCTCGCTGAGAGCCGCTGCGCGCGGCGTAAATTGCCAGCCGCGCGCGCGTCGTGCTATAGTCCGTCGTGCACTCCAACGGCGTTCCGTCGTTCACCCGCACCCCGGTCATCACGCCCCCGCTCACTGGATAGATGACGACCGCCGTCGGCGTGTCCCGGGGACCCCGCCAGCAGCGGGGCGGAGCCTCCCGGAAGCCGTCGGCGGAGCGCGGTTCGTGGCGGTGATGATGGCGCGCCGCGCCCACGCGTATCCTCAGATCGTGTTCACCGCCGCCGAGCTCGTCGACGGCGAGGTGCTCGCGGCGCCGTCCGGGATCACCGCCGCCGATGCGCTGCGGCTGGCGCGGCGCCGCCGTGTTCGCGTGCTCGCGTGCGGCTCCACCCATCACGTGCTCGCCGAGGACCTCGCGCGCGCCGAGAGCCTGGGGTTGGGGGACTGGCCGGCGCGGGAGCTCGCCCGCCCGCTGCCCATCGTCGCCGCACGCACGCCGGAGCTCGCGGTGCGGCGCCGGCTGAGCGAAGGCGCGCCCGTCGTGATCGTCTCCGGCAAGGGCTCGGTCGCCCGCGCCGCGGCGCCGCGCGCCCTCCCGGTTCGCGCGCGACTCGAAACAGCGCTGCCGCCGGCGACGCGCGCACTGCTCGCGGAGGTCGCGCGCGTGGCCGCGGGCCAGGGCGCGCGCGCGTTCATCGCCGGCGGCCTCGTGCGCGACGCCTGGCGCGGGGCGATCGGCACCGGCGGGGATCTCGACGTCGTCGTCGAGGGCGACGGGCCGGCGGTGGCGCGGGCCCTGGCCGACGCGCTCGAGGGCACGCTCGTCGAGCACGAGCGCTTCCTGACGGCGTCGGTCCGCGCGCCGGGCCAGGGCCGCATCGATATCGCGACCGCTCGCACCGAGCGCTACGACACGCCGGGAGCGCTGCCGCGCGTGCTGCCGGCGCCGATCGGCCAGGACCTGCAGCGCCGCGACTTCAGCGTCAACGCGATGGCGGTGGAGGTGACCTCCGACGCCTGGGAGCTCCTGGATCCCTTCGCGGGCATCGTCGATCTCCGGCGTCGGCGCCTTCGCATCCTCCACCCGTTGTCGTTCGTCGAGGATCCGACGCGGCTCCTCCGCGCGGCGCGCTACGCGGCGCGGCTCGAGCTGAAGGCCGACGCCTGGACGGCACGCTGCCAGGCCCTGGCGCTGCGTCTGGCGCCGTATCCCGCCCTCTCGGGCCAGCGCGTCGCCACCGACCTCGAGCGGCTGCTCGAGGAGCCGCGCTGCGCTGTGGCCCTCGCGCACCTGGCGCGCGGCGGCGTGCCGCGGCTGCTCGATCCGCGCTGGCGGCTCACGCGCGACACCTCCGCGCGTCTCGCCGCCGTCCCCGCGACGCTCGCCTGGGGCGCCGCGCATCGCCAGGACCGGCCCATGGCGCGACCGGTCATCGTGGCCGCCCTGGCGCTCGCCGGCGACCAGCCGGCCGCGGTGGCGGAAGCGATGGCTGGACGCCTCGGGCTCAGCGGCGAGCCGCTGACCGAGCTGCGCCGCGCGCTGGCCGACGCCCCGGCGCTGGCTCGCCGCGTCGTGACGGCGACGCCGAGCGCGGCCGGCCGTGCGCTGCGGAGCGCGAGCGGCGCCGAGCTGGCCTCATGGCACCTCATGGGTGGCCGTGCGCGCCAGCGCGTCGAGTGGTGGATGGCACGCGGGCGGGCGGTGGAGCCGGTGCTCGGTGGCGCCGACGTCATCGCGCTCGGCGTGGCGCGCGGGCCGGCCGTGGCCGAGGCGCTGGCGGCGCTGCGCGACGCGCGGCTGGACGGGCTCGTCGTCGACCGGGCGGCGGAAATGGACTATGTTCGGGCATGGCATTCCAGCCAGGAAAGGCAGGCCTGAAGGTGGCGCCGAAATACATCTTCGTGACGGGCGGCGTCGTGTCCTCGCTGGGCAAAGGGCTGGCCGCGGCCTCCATGGGCGCGCTGCTCGAGGCGCGCGGATACCGCGTGGCGCTGCAGAAGATGGATCCCTACATCAACGTCGACGCGGGGACGATGAGTCCCTATCAGCACGGCGAGGTCTTCGTCACCGACGACGGTGGCGAGACGGATCTCGACCTCGGCCACTACGAGCGGTTCACCTCCACCCGCGTCACGCGCGACCACAACATCACCACGGGCAAGGTCTACCACTCGGTCATCACGAAGGAGCGGCGCGGCGACTACCTCGGGCGGACGGTGCAGGTGATCCCGCACATCACCGACGAGATCAAGGCCATGATCCGCAAGGTCGGCGCCGGCCAGGACGTCGTCATCGTCGAGGTCGGGGGGACCGTCGGCGACATCGAGGGCCTGCCGTTCCTGGAAGCGATCCGCCAGCTGAAGAAGGACATCGGCAAGGACAACGTCCTTTACGTCCACCTCACGCTCGTGCCGTTCATGCAGGCGGCCGCGGAGCTGAAGACGAAGGCCACCCAGCACTCGGTGAAGGAGCTGCGCGCCATCGGGATCCAGCCCGACGTCCTGCTCTGCCGCACCGACCGCTACCTGCCCCCCGGCATCAAGTCGAAGATCGCGCTGTTCTGCGACGTCGAGGAGGAGGCGGTCATCACCGCCAAAGACGTCGACACGGTCTACGAGGTCCCGCTCGTGTTCCACCGTGAAGGCCTGGATTCGATCATCGTCAAGGGCCTCGGCCTGGAGGACCGTCCCATCGACCTCTCCCGGTGGGAGGACGTCGTGCGCCGCGTGAAATCGCCGCGCGCCACCACGCGGCTCGCCGTGGTCGGCAAGTACATCGACCTGAGGGACTCCTACAAGAGCCTCGTCGAGGCCCTGGTCCACGGCGGCATCGCTCACCAGGCGAAAGTGGACATCGTCTGGATGGACGCCGAGCACATCGAGCGCGACGGCGCCGCCGCGCACTTCGCCGACGTCGACGGCATCCTGGTGCCGGGCGGCTTCGGCGACCGCGGCATCGAGGGCAAGATCCAGTCGGTGCGCTACGCGCGCGAGCAGCGCGTGCCGTACTTCGGCATCTGCCTCGGCATGCAGTGCGCGGTGATCGAATACGCGCGCAACGTGTGCGGCCTGGAGGGCGCCAACTCGTCCGAGTTCACTCCCGACGCCCCGCACCTCGTGATCGATCTGCTGCCCGAGCAGCGGACGCTCGCCGACAAGGGTGGCACCATGCGCCTCGGCCTCTATCCGATCCTGCTTAGCGAGGGCAGCCGCGCGTCGCGCCTCTACGGCGAGGGGATCATCCGCGAGCGCCACCGCCACCGCTACGAGGTCAACAACGACTACCTCAAGACGCTCGAGAAGAACGGGCTGTTGATCTCGGGCATCTGGGCGGAGAAGCAGCTGGTCGAGATCATCGAGATCGAGGACCACCCGTACTTCGTGGCCGGCCAGTTCCATCCCGAGTTCCGGTCGCGGCCGTGGGACCCGCACCCGCTCTTCGCCGGCTTCGTCAAGGCCGGACTGGACTACCGCGCCCGGCGAGGATGATGAAGACGCGGGAGGTTCGGATCGGCGCGATCACGGTGGGCGGCGGGCGCCCGCTCGTCCTCATCGGCGGCCCGTGCGCGATCGAGGACGAAAAGCACGCGCTGATGACGGCCGAGCGCCTGGCGACGATCGCCGCCGACCGGCGCGTACCCTACGTCTACAAGTCGTCCTACGACAAGGCCAACCGCTCGTCCGTCCACGGTTACCGCGGCCCCGGCCTCGTCGAAGGACTCCGAATTCTAAAAAAGGTGCGCGACACGCTGCGCGTGCCGGTGCTCTCCGACATCCATCAGGTCTCGGAGGTCGATCCCTCCGCCGACGTGCTGGACGTGCTCCAGATCCCCGCGTTCCTGT
>Ga0137380_10004721_pt1 | contig 12046 bp, 9 predicted proteins | sample SagtaG_17_FD_104809 | JGI IMG/M metagenome (GOLD analysis project Ga0137380, IMG submission 104809) | Vadose zone soil microbial communities from Sagehorn Ranch, Mendocino, California, USA - Sage2_L_100_16 metaG | ecosystem: Environmental > Terrestrial > Soil > Vadose zone | place: USA... | reverse complement strand
TGCCGTCACGTACTGCATGATCACGCGGTCCTTCTCGTAAATACGGATCTTTCGCGCGTGAAGGTGGAAATCAGGCTTCGCCGAATCGTGCGTGGTAAAAGTGCCGTCTCGTATCAGATACCCATTCTCGGAAATTGAGCTCACAGTCTGGCCCCCGAGAAAATAAGGTTGCGACTCGGTGCGGCCACTTATTGCCCGGATCTTTTTTGTTTCGGTGTTGTAAACGCCGCTGTCTGTGACGTAGAGGCTCGCATCACGATAGATTCGCACGTGGCCTCTCAACTCCACGTCGTGCGTGGTGGAATTGTATTGTGCGTAATCGGCGTAGATGTCTGTATTGCCAATGTGAATCGCGACATTATCGTGCGCCGTTGCCAGCCCATTTTCATACGTCGTCTCCCCGGTGGAAGTGATTTCAATCGGCGCATTCTCCGGAGTCTTTATTTCTCCGCAGATCAAACCGGCGCTCGCAAAAAGAGCGACAAGCAACAAGACCAGCGTTCGCATTGCGGACGCCAAAGGTACTGCACCAAAGGCTCCCTGCAAAGCCAAAACCGCTCTATGCGAAAAGATGAATATTGCGCCCCGGGCCGGTTACGAGCCGGCTTCAAACCGAAAGTCATCCGCGTTCTCTCTTGATTAACCTGGCAATCAACGGTTTTCTTCACCCGGGATGAGCAAATCTATTGACCAGGCCTTCGTCCACGCCAAGCAATGGCTGCTGTCGTGGCTGGCGGGATCGCCCGGTTGGGTGGTCCAGGTAGCGTCTATTCTGATCAATATTTTCATGCTACTCGCTGTATTCCTCACGCTTTTCGCGCTCATTTCCGTGCTGGAGCGCAAAATTCTCGCAAGAATGCAGAACCGCTATGGACCGAATCGGGTCGGGCCGTTCGGTCTGTTCCAACCAATTGCCGATGGCATCAAAATGTTGATCAAGGAAGACATCGTGCCGGCGCGCGCGGACAAGATCGTGCACTTTCTGGCACCAGTTCTCATCGCCGCTGTGGCGATCCTCACCTTGGGCGTGATTCCGTATGGCCGAAACATGACGCCGTTCACTATAGATGGTGGCATTCTCTTTTTCTTCGCCGTTGGATCGGCAACGGAACTCGCAGTCTTCATGGCCGGCTGGGGCAGCAACAATAAATTTTCCATGCTCGGCGCGATGCGCGCGATCGCGCAAATGTTCAGCTACGAGCTGCCGCTGATTATCAGTGTGCTGCCGGTGGTGATGGTCGTCGGTTCGCTTACACCCGACCGGATTGTCGCTGCGCAGGCTGGTTACACGTATGGATTGGTACCGCGCTGGTTTGCTTTCACACCATGGGGCGCGGCGGCGTTCATTCTATTTTCTGTCTCTGGTCTGGTGGAATCCAACCGCACACCATTCGACGTCCCGGAAGGCGAATCTGAGATCGTCGCCGGACACATGACCGAGTATTCCGGATTCAAATACGCCACGTTTTTCATGGCTGAATACATCGGAATGTTCGCAGTCAGTGGGCTTGCGACGACCTTGTTTCTGGGCGGCTGGCACGCGCCCGCGCGCATACTTGAAATTATTCCGTCCTACGTCTGGTTTTTCGTAAAGCTTGGCGCGCTGCTTTTCGTTTACATCTGGGTCCGCGGCACGCTCCCGCGCACGCGCATTGATCAAATGATGAATTTCGCTTGGAAATTCATGTTGCCGATGGCGTTCACGTGCATTGTCGCCGCCGCCGTATGGCATTACGCCGGGCGCGGCCTGCGCGGATGGCTCTGGTCGCTGGTGGTTATTGCCGTCGTTTACACCGCGCTGTCGATCCTTCTCGACACGAAAAGGAAATTCGCGCCGCGCGTTTATCGCTTCGCCGAATGAGCAGCGCCGCCTTCGTGATCATTTCCGTTTTCACCCTCGCAGCGGCGCTGGCGGCTGCGACGTTGCGAAAATTAATGCACGCCGCGCTTAGCTTCGCGGTGGCCCTTGTTGGTATCGCGGCATTCTTCTTTTTACTCGGCGCGGAGTTCGTCGGCCTGGCGTTGGTCTTCATTTACATCGGCGCGGTGGCGGTGCTGATTGTTTTCACTATTCTTTTGACGCGACGCCATGCTGGAAAAGATCGCGGATTTAATTGGAGCGGCGTTGCAATCGCCGTCGCTGTGTTTGGCGGCTTGACGTGGTCGATTGTGAAGACGCAATCGCTTTCCATTGTCGCTCCGCACGTTCCTGCGCTCACGGTCAAACGAATCGGCCAGGCGTTAATGACCAGTTACGTCTGGCCATTGCAATGCGTCGGGCTTCTGCTGACTGCCGCGCTGATCGGCGCGTTGGTTCTCGTTATGGAGGAGAAGCGATGAAGAAAGTTAAAAGAGTTACAAAGGTTACAACTTTGAATCGGCGCAGCCGCAAACTTCCTTTTTAACAATGTAAGTCCGTTTAACTCTTGTAACGCCTTAACCATGACACTCACGCTCCAGGTTTTCCTCATCGTTTCCGCGGCGTTGTTCTCCATCGGCCTCCTCGCCGCGCTCAGTCGGCGCCACGCCATTTTCATTCTCATCGGCATTGAAATGATGTTGACCGCGGCGAACTTGAATTTCATTGCTTTCTGGCGTTTCAGTCCGCCCGCGCAACAGCCAGTCGGCGTGATGATCGCAATTTTTTCCATTGCCATCGCCGCCGCCGAGGCCGCTGTTGGCCTTGCGATGGTGATTGCCGTTTACCGCCATTATCGCACGACCAACGTGGATCAACTCGACCAGCTAAAAGGATGAATTCTGAACTCGCGCTCGTGCTTGCAATCGTCGCATGAGCTGGATTATCGATCATCTTTGGCTGATCCCGGCGGTGCCCTTTGCGGCGTCGCTGGTGATTTTGAGTCTGTCGAAACTGCGGCGCAAAAGCGCAGTCGTGCTCGCGATCACGGGGCAAGTCGTCGCACTCGCAATGTCGGTCCTAGCATTCTTGCTGACACTGCAAACGCAGGGATTCCGCGTCATTCAGAATTTCACTTGGTTCACGTTCGGCGAACAAACGTTGCGTCTAGGATTTGTTCTCGATCCGCTTGCGGCGGCAATGCTGGTGATGATCTCGCTGGTAGGACTTTGCATTTTCGTCTTCAGCGTCGGTTACATGGCCGAGGACAAAAATTTCACACGTTTCTTCGCGTACATGTCGTTCTTCTCCGGGGCGATGCTTGGGCTGGTTATCGCAAACAGTTTGCTTCTGCTTTTCATTTTTTGGGAACTAGTGGGGCTCGCGTCGTATTTGCTCATTGGATTCTGGATCGAGCGACCGAGCGCGGCAGCTGCCGCAAAAAAAGCATTCATCACCACGCGCATCGGTGACATGGGATTTTTTCTCGGGATGCTCTGGCTTTACAATCGCAGCGGCACGCTTCTCTTTTACGATGGCGGAAACGGTTGTCTTGAAAGCGCCGGTCTCGCGCTCCTGGGTGCGAGCGCCACGTTCATTGCGCTGCTGATTTTCTGCGGCGCCGTCGGCAAGTCAGGGCAATTCCCGCTGCATGTCTGGTTGCCGGACGCGATGGAAGGTCCCACACCGGTCAGCGCACTTATCCACGCGGCAACGATGGTTGCCGCCGGGGTGTTCCTTGTAGCACGCGTCTATCCGCTTTTCTCATTGGGCGCAATCAACGGCGTAACGTCGTCGCTCACGGTCGTTGTGTGGATCGGAGTGACGACAGCGTTGATGGCAGCGCTCATCGCAATCGCCCAGGCGGACATCAAGCGCATTCTGGCTTACTCGACCGTCTCGCAACTTGGTTTGATGATGGTCTCGCTTGGGGTCGGCGGTGTTGCTGCTGGGATAATGCACTTGCTCGCGCACGGTTTTTTCAAAGCCCTCCTGTTCCTCGGTGCAGGCTCCGTGATTCACGGATGCCACAGCGAACAGGATATTCGCAAAATGGGCGGCCTGCGGCGTTTCATGCCAGTAACTTTCATGACGTACGCGGTCGGCATGATGGCGCTCAGCGGTGTGCCGATCTTCTTCTCCGGCGGCTGGACCAAAGAGGAAATTCTTCATGCCACAGCGCATTGGCCGCCGTCGCATGTGCCTTATTACCTGATTCTGGTCGGAGTCGTTCTCACCGCGCTCTACATGACGCGACAAATCATCTACGTCTTCTTCGGCAACCCGCGCGCTGCTGCCGAGCGTGCACACGAGAGTCCACGTGTCATGACGATGCCTCTGATCGTGTTGGCGTTTGGCGCAATTTTGTTGAGCGCTGTGCTTACGCCTGCATGGCCGTGGCTGCACGGGTATCTAGCCGGCGAACCTACGTACGTCGACGTCGCGCGTTTAATTCAGCCGATGCTGTTTGTTTCGCTCGCGCTCGTTAGCGCAGGTGTTGGCGTCGGTTTCTGGATTTATCGCAAGGCGGGTACACAAGATGGAGGTCGCCCAGCTGAGGTCGATCCGCTCGAATATGCGCAGCCCGCGTTATTTCGATTTCTCGCGAACAAAATGTGGATCGACGAACTTTATGCTCGCACGGTGATCTCCTTCAGTTGGATGGCCGCACGGTTTTCCGACTGGATGGATCGCTATTTTTGGGACGGGCTGGTGCGCGGCTTCGGCGCAATCGGTCAACTCTTTGGAATTTTTACAACGAGCGTCGATGAGTATGGGATCAACGCGGGAGTCGACGAGACGACCGCCGGTGCGCGCGGTCTGGGCCGCGTGATGTCCACAGCGCACTCAGGACAAATCCAAACTTACCTCGGCGCGATAGCGATCGGAATGCTCGCGCTGCTCCTTCTCTACGCATGGTTGGCGTGATTACCACAATTGTTCTTCTTCCTCTTATTGGAGCGATTGCGGTGTGCCTGTGGCCGCAGAGGAACGGCCGTCCAATCGCTCTGATCTTCAATGCCACCTCCGCAGTATGCGCTTTAGGATTATGGCGGAATTTTGATACCACCGCGGCGGAGCTCCAGTTCGTCGAACGCCACGCATGGATCCCCGCCGTCGGCGCTGAATATCTGCTTGGCGTCGATGGCCTGAGTCTGCTGCTCGTCCTGCTCACATCGTTGATTATTCCTTTCGCGTTTCTCGCTCAACCAGCCCCAGACGGCCGCGCGTTCTATGCGACCATGCTCGTAATGCAGTCTGCCCTATACGGCACGTTCACGGCGCAGAATTTCATTCTCTGGTTCCTGTTCTACGAAATGAGCCTGATCCCTGCGTTTCTGCTGATCAGAATTTGGGGCGGCCAAAACCGGGACCGCGCTGCGACTAAGTTTTTTCTTTACACATTTCTCGGCAGCGTGGCGATGTTGCTTTCGTTTCTCGGAATTTATCTGGCGAGAGGCACTTTCGATTTTGCCGCTCTTGCTGGCTTCGGCAAAAGCGGTCTGCTGACAGGTAAACTGGCGTGGCTTACGTTCGCCGGAATCTTTGTTGGTCTTGCAGTAAAGGTGCCGCTGTTTCCGTTTCACACCTGGCTGCCCGACGCCTATCAAACCGCGCCTACCGGCGTCTCGATGGTGCTCACGGGCGTCCTCTCGAAAATGGGCGTTTACGGTTTCGTGCGTCTGTTGCTTCCACTTTTCCCCAACGAAATCAAGGTCATCGGTCCTTGGCTCCTTGCGTTGGCGATCTGCTCGATTGTATTCGCTCCGCTGGCTGCATTGGCGCAGCGGGACTTGAAACGGATGATTGCGTATTTGTCGATCAATCATCTCGGTTACTGCATGCTTGCTCTTTTTGCAGTAGCTGCCTCGCCCGTCGTCGCCGCCAGGATCGACACGCACGCAGCATTGAGCGGCGTCTTCATGCAAATTTTCAACCACGGAATCACTGCAGCCACGCTTTTCTATTTTGCCGGTTTACTTGAACAGCGGCGGGGTTTGCGCGGCATCGATGATTTTGGCGGCCTAATGCAGCGAACGCCGCTGCTCTGCGGGTGGATGAGTGTCGCGATGTTCTCTTCGTTAGGTTTGCCGGGTTTGAACGGATTCATCGGCGAGTTTCTGATTTTCAAAGGTTCATTTGCGATCGCAGCGGCGTTTGCGGCCATTGCTGTAATCGGGCTTCTCGTCACAGCCATCGTCTTCGTACGCGCCATGCAATCGCTATTCAGCGGGCCGCTCGCAGAGAGTTGCAGCGTGTTTCCCGATCTTCTACGGGGCGAAAAATTCGTCGTGGTACCTGTAACACTGCTGATGTTCGCCATCGGCATCGCACCGCAATTCATTTTCAACATTTTCAATACAACGGTCGTTCAAATGGCGCGACTGTTTGCATGACTCGATGAGCAAACAAATCATTCCCATCGAGCGGATTGCGCAGTCGATCCGCTGGATTCGTGGCCAGAAAGTGCTGCTCGATTTTGATCTCGCGATTTTATATGGCGTGACTACGGGCAACCTAAATAAAGCAGTTAAGCGCAATGCTGATCGATTTCCCTCCGATTTCATGTTTCAGCTTAAGCCCGAGGAACTTGCAAACTTGAAATTCCAATTTGGAATATCAAATTGGGGCGGGCGCCGGCGATCGCGGCCTTATGCTTTCACAGAGCAGGGTATCGCCATGCTCTCGAGCGTCTTGAACAGCGAGCGCGCGATCAGAGTGAATATCGCCATCATGCGCGCGTTCGTGAAGCTGCGTCAGCTGCTCAATACAAATCCTGAACTTGCCCAAAAGTTTTCGGAACTGGAACGTCGCATTGATAAGCAAGACGAGGAAATCGCCGCAATCCTCGAGGCGATCCGGCAGTTAACGGCTCCGCCAGAAAAATCTCGGCGTGAGATCGGATTTCATGTGCGCGAGACGGCCCCGCGTTACCGGGTACGTAAACGGGCATGATTGCCTGGACGATTTACATCACGTTCGGTGGTGCAGTGCTATTGCTCCTTTTGCCGCGCACGTTTGCACGCTGGAGCGCGCTGCTTACGACAATCGCCGGTTTGGTTCTGGGTCTCATCGCATTGGTTCGCACGCCAATTGCCGATCTTGCGCATTTCACAACAATCGTGCGCGCACCGTGGGTGCCCGAGTTGGGCATGAATTACCACCTGGCGATCGACGGCGTCAGCCTCACGATGGTCCTTGTCACGGGTATTTCCGCGGTGAGCACGGTGTTATTTTCATGGGACGTCGAAGATCGGCAGAACGAATTCTTTTTCTGGTTACTGCTCGTGGTGGCTGGCTGCTACGGAGTTTTTCTCAGCGCCGATTTGTTTCTGTTTTTCGCGTTCTACGAACTGGTGATCGTGCCGAAGTATTTTCTTATCGCCGTCTTCGGCTCCACCAACAAGGAATACGGGGCGATGAAGCTAACGCTCTATTCATTCTTTGGCGGCATTTTCGTATTCATCGGGGTCCTTATCGCGTACGTAACTGCCGGATCGCTGGATCTGAATCAGCTCACGCAATTTCAATTTTCGCCACAACTGCAATCGTGGGCGTTTCCCGTGCTGTTTCTCGGCTTCGCCGTGCTCGCTGGCATCTGGCCGCTGCATACGTGGGCACCGACGGGTCATGTCGCGGCGCCTACAGCGGGTTCCATGCTTCTTGCCGGGATCGTGATGAAACTCGGCTCTTACGCAGGACTCCGCGTGGCGATGAATTTGTTTCCGCAGGGCTTCCAGATGTGGAGCAAGTGGATCGCCTTTCTCGCGGTCGTTGGGATTGTTTACGCCGCGGCGGTGGCACTCCGCCAGCGGGATCTGAAATTTGTCATTGGTTATTCAAGCGTCAGCCACATGGGTTTCGTGTTGCTCGGTCTCGCAGCGTCAACGGCGCTGAGCGTTTCAGGGGCAATATTGCAAATGTTTTCGCATGGCGTGATCGCGGCCCTTTTGTTTGCAGTCGCCGGACGCATGATCTATCCGCGCACACACACGCGTGAGCTCGACGCGCTCGCGGGTATGAACCTGAGCCGCGCTCTGCCGTTTGCCGCGTTCACGTTTGTGATCGCGGCAGCCGCGTCGATGGGCATACCTGGTTTCAGTGGATTCGCGGCCGAGATCACAATTCTGATCGGCGTATGGAAAACTTATCCGCTCGCGGTTTGGATCACAGGCGCGGGCATGGTGCTCGTTGCTGCGTTCACGTTGCGTGCCTTGAAGCAATCATTCTTCGGCGAGGCGGAGGCAGGCGTCCATTTACAGGAGGGCCGAGTAGCGCTCGATCCAGATTGGATTGAACAACAAAGCATTACGGCCGCGGAAAAATGCGGCGCTTGCCTGCTTATGTTCGCCACACTCGCAGTTGGACTTTACCCCAAGCTGCTGCTCGATCGGATCATGCCCGCAGTAGAAGCGATGAGGTTTCTGAAATGAAATCCACCGATCCAACAAGTTAACGCTTCAGCGACCGAACGATGTCTTACCTCGAACTGCTCAAGCTCGCCTCGCCTGAGATCGTCATAGTCATAACTGCGCTTGTAGTTCTTGCGATTGGATTGGTGACGGGCCATGCGAAATCGAGCGCAACAATCTCCACGGCGAAGCCTGCTCACGCTCTGAGCCACGCGTCTACCGCGACGGGCATTTGTTCCGTTGTTGCCGCACTCGGGCTCGCAATCGCGATCGGCGCGATTTTGGTGTTGCCGCAGAGCACGACCCTTTTCGGCGGAATGCTCGTGATTACCCCGCTCACGCGCCTTTTCAAAATTATTTGCATCGCGTTGGCGTTCTTCACCGTCCTCCTGATCACCTTACAAAAGCCGCCGCGTCATCCAGGCGAATATCTGGCGCTCATTCTGTTCGCGACAGTCGGCCTGATGCTGCTCGTCGGCAGCGAGGAGTTACTCATGATCTTCATCGGACTCGAACTGCTCGGGTTGTCGCTTTATGTGATGACTGCATTCGACAAGACCGATGTGCGTTCGGCGGAAGCGGGCCTGAAATATTTGCTGTTTGGCAGCACGTCCAGCGCTTTCACACTTTTCGGCATCAGCTTGATCTACGGCATGTCGGGGACAACCGGTCTCGCTGCGATTTCGGAAAAATTGGCGACCGCATCAGTGCAACCGCTGCTTGCAGTGGGCATCGTCATGACGCTGGTCGGTTTCGCGTTCAAGATCGCCGCCGCGCCATTTCACCTTTGGGCACCTGATGCGTATCAGGGTGCGCCTGTTCCGAGCGCGGCGTTTATCGCTTCCGGTTCAAAGGTCGCGTCGTTCGTGGTGCTGGGGAAAATCGTGCTGGTCGGGTTCGCTCCGATGCACGGCAGCGCCGACTGGCACGCTATGACGGCCGGCTGGTCACCCGTGCTCGCTGCGCTGGCGGCATTATCAATCCTCATAGGCAATATGGTCGCGCTGGCGCAATCGAACGTGCGAAGGCTTCTAGCGTACTCTGCGGTCGCGCACGGTGGTTACACATTGATCGGACTTGTGGCGGGTGGGCGCGACGGTTTTTCCGCGGCATTGTTTTACACTACCACTTACGCCATCACGCTCGTCGGCGCATTCGGCGTGGTTGGACTGGTGCGGCGCGAAACCGACGGCGACGATTTATCGAACTTTTCCGGATTGTGGTCGCGTTCGCCGCTCATGGCCGGATGCATGGCAATCTTTATGCTCTCTCTGGCGGGCATTCCGCCGCTCGCCGGATTTTTTGGAAAGTTCTATCTGTTCAGCGTTGCGTTACGCGCTAGCCCAAATCACGGTTTGCTCTGGCTTGTGGCACTCGCGCTCCTTGGCAGTTTCATCTCCCTTTACTATTACCTGATGGTTCTCAAGTTCGTCTTTGTGGACAAACGGGCCGAGGCTAGCGTTGATCGTTCATCGCTGTTCAGCCATCACGGCCTCGCGAAAGTGACAATCTCTCTGCTCGCCGCGGCAGTTCTTCTGCTCGGTGTGATGCCGGACATTTTGGCGGGGCAGATCCTCGCCGCGGTACCGTGAGAAATTTCGGCAAAAAAAACACGATTAAGGCTTGACGGCCACGCTAGAAGTTTTGCATCAAATCGGGTAGCACTGATTGCGAAAGTCGATGATGTAAAGATGGGCAGCATCAGCGAGTTCATTGATCGCCATTTCCGGCATTTCAACGCGGCGGTGCTGAAAGATGCCGCCGACGCTTATATCGCGCATCTGGATCGCGGCGGAAAAATGATGATCACGCTCGCGGGCGCCATGAGCACCGCGGAACTCGGCGTTTCTCTGGCGGAAATGATTCGCCGGGACAAAGTCCACGCCATCACCTGCACCGGTGCGAATTTGGAGGAAGACCTTTTCAATCTGGTCGCGCGCAGTCAGTACGTCCGCCTTCCGAATTATCGCGAGCTTAGTCCGCGACAGGAGGAAGAGCTTCTCGGACGTCATCTAAATCGGGTCACCGATACTTGTATCCCGGAAGAGGAAGCCATTCGCCGAATCGAGCGAGTGGTCATCGATGAATGGGTGGCCGCGGCAAAGAAAAAAGAGCGCGGTTTTCCGCACGAATTTCTTTATAGGATCCTCAAAGAATGCCGTCTCAAGAAATTTTACGAGATCGACCCGGGCGACAGTTGGATGATCGCCGCCGCGCACAAGGACCTTCCGATTTTCGTGCCTGGCTGGGAAGATTCGACTTTGGGAAATATTTATGCCGCGCGCTGTGTCACAGGCGCAATCGCCGAGGTTCATACGGTTCGCTCCGGAATCGAATACATGATCGCACTGGCCGAATGGTATCGGCGGATATCGCAAGATTCGTCCATTGGCTTTTTCCAGATTGGCGGCGGCATCGCAGGGGATTTCCCCATTTGCGTGGTGCCGATGCTAAATCAGGACGTGGTCAGCACGCCTGTGCCGGAATGGGGTTATTTTTGCCAGATCAGCGACTCCACGACCAGCTTCGGATCGTATTCGGGCGCAGTGCCCAATGAAAAGATCACGTGGGGAAAACTCAGCGTCGATACGCCGCGCTTCATTATCGAGTCTGATGCCACAATCGTTGCGCCATTGATGTTCGCGAAGGTTCTCGGCTGGTGAGACACCCTGACGAACTTCTAATCACTGGTAACGATTTGCCGGTTGTTTATTGCCAGTGGCCTGGAATATATGCCCAACCGCCAGGGCGACGCACCCAATGTCCTTCCACCCAAACCGCGGTTGTTGTTGGGCGGACTACCCAAGTCCCTTGCACCCACACATAGTTGGTTCCGGTCCATCGCCAATAGCCGCTCGTCCAGACGTATCTTGGTCCAGGGGCCACCGTCTGAGCTTCAACGCGAATCGGTGGCGGCGGTTGGGTTACCAGGACTTCTCGGGCTGGTCCGGTCGTTGTTACTTGCTGTGTCGTTGTAGTCGTAGTCACAGTCGTCGGTTCCTCGGCGCAGCCAGCCAACGCTAGCGCGGCCACCGCCGGTAGATAAATGCTTCTTCTCATGGCGCCTCCTTTCCTCTTTGGATTCGCTTCGTGAAGCAGTTTCGGTTCTGTGTTGGCGCGCTGAAGAGGATTACTTACCTCCGTCTGCTCGTCTATTGAATGGCGAAGAATGAATTCCGAAGCGATGATCGAACATGCTTTACGTCGTCGCCACACCGATTGGCAACTTGGGCGATATCACCTTGCGCGCGCTGGACGTACTGAAATCGGTCCATCTGATCGCGGCTGAAGACACCCGGCGCTCAGGGATGTTACTCAAGCATCTCGGAATCAAAAAGCCCTTCATCAGTTATCACGAGCATAACGAAGCCACGCGCACGCCGGAACTTGTTGAACGCCTCATGCGCGGCGAGAACGTTGCGCTGATTACGGACGCCGGCACGCCCGGACTGTCCGATCCGGGATTACGCCTGGTTCGCGAATGCATTCAATGCGAAGTCCCATTTACGATCATCCCCGGGCCATCATCAATTCTGACCGCACTTCTTGGTTCCGGATTCTCGACAGACAAATTTTCTTTCCATGGATTTCTTCCGGTCAAAAGTGGCCAGCGCGAGCGCGAGTTGCGAGCAGCGGCTGAACGCGAGGAGACCACAATCTTTTTCGAGTCACCTTATCGATTAACCAAGACACTTGCCGCCTGCATTGGTGTGATGCCGGATCGGCAGCTTTGCGTCGCCCGAGAGCTGACAAAAAAATTCGAGGAGTTCCGCCG
>Ga0137380_10004717_pt1 | contig 12050 bp, 12 predicted proteins | sample SagtaG_17_FD_104809 | JGI IMG/M metagenome (GOLD analysis project Ga0137380, IMG submission 104809) | Vadose zone soil microbial communities from Sagehorn Ranch, Mendocino, California, USA - Sage2_L_100_16 metaG | ecosystem: Environmental > Terrestrial > Soil > Vadose zone | place: USA... | reverse complement strand
AGTACAATCACGACCGGCCTCATCGCGGCGTCGGAAACCGAACCCCGCAGGAGGCCTTCTTGGCTTTTGCAGGTGTACTAAAAAACGAGGCCCTGACTGTCTAAATTAGCGGGGAGCACTACAAACCTCACTCTTGTGCTATTACGGGCAGGCAAGCGCACACCACTGCGCCCGCGCCAGTGTGTTGGCCTATGGAACCATTTTTGGACCTGTCCCAGGGGGGGTAACAACCTGTTCCTTTGTTCAATTGACTGGCCACGTGCGAGGAAAATACTCTATATAGGAGGAACAGAGTGCCAGCCCTTTCCTGGCCTTGGATGGTATGGACCATTTACTCAAAACCAAGAACTGGACCTGGAGAGGTCTTGATATATGCTAGCAACTACGAAGTTTACGCGGTTCTTCTTATACGGCTTCCTTTGTCTAATGTTTGGACTCGTTCCTCGCGCATCTGGCACTACCACTTACACCACCAACTTTTCTTTAACAGAAAATCCCATCTCCGAAAGCGGAAAGTGGACTAACGGCAAGAGTACGGGCTTGGACTGGGCAAACATCCGCACGTTCCCTGGCCTTGCCGTTGGAACTCAAACCGATACGGGTCAGTATGACGATTCCACCGCGATTCTTGCGGGAACATGGGGTGCGAACCAATCAGCGTGGGCTACGGTTCGCACAGTGAATCAGAGTTCCAGCCTTTTTGAGGAAGTGGAGATACGGCTGCGCACTTCCATCTCGCCTAATAGCATCAAGGGATATAAGGTCAGTTTTCGCTGCACTGCAGACGGTAGCCAATATGTCCAAATCGTGCGCTGGGACGGAGCTTGGGGCAACTTTACCAATATTACCAGCACGACGGGATCGGGGATTCACAACGGTGATGAAGTGAAGGCGACGATTGTTGGAAGTACCGTAACTGCTTACATCAACGGAGTGCAAATCGTTCAGGGGACGGACAGCACCTATACGAACGGAAGCCCAGGTATGGGCTTCTATATTCAGGGAGGTTCCGCACTACAAGAAGCAGATTACGGGTTCACTAGCTTTGCGGCGACGGATGGAGGATCAACTGCCCAAGCAAACTTGGCATTGGCAAGCTCGAGCCCAGGAACCTACACTACAAACTTTCCACTCACGGAGAACCCAATCTCTGAGGGCGGTAACTGGGTGGGGGGACAAAGCGCCGAAGGGAATCTTTGGGGGAACATTCAGACCACTCCAGGGCTTGCTTTTGGCGTCAGCGAGCCAACCCAGTTTGGCGACCCAACGGCTATCCTTACGGGTACTTGGTCCGCAACGCAGTCGGTGACGGCCACCGTCAAAGTCAACACTACCCCTACGACCTGCTGTCATGAAGTAGAAGTCCGGTTACGTATGACAATCTCCGCGAACAGCATCACGGGCTATGAAGTGCTTTGTCCGGTGCATCAGAGTCCGACCTATAACCTTCAGATTGTCCGCTGGAATGGTCCGAACGGGAACTTCACATATACTGATACGGGTAGTACCGTAAATCAATGCGTCAACGGAGATGTGCTGACCGCGACCATCTCGGGAACGAATCCAACGATGATTAACGTGTATCGGAATGGTGGAGCCACGCCCGTAGCCACTGCCTCCGACACAGGTCAGGGTGGCTCCGGGCCTTTCACTTCCGGCAATCCCGGCATCGGCTTCTACGACCAAGCCGACAACAATTGGAACTTCTTCGGATTCTCGAGCTTTACAGCCTCGGGCCTATTGACGAGCCAAAAACCCAACCCTCCCACGGGCCTTACCGCAACGGTGAATTAAGTACCCTTAGCAGCCTTGCAGTTCCGGCGGTGGCTAGGTTTCACGCGCTTTCACCATCGTCTCCGATTTCATCGGAATTCCGATGGTGCGGCCGGGAAGCCGATAGATGGAAGAGCGCTTGACAGCTACCACGTCCCTCTCCAAAGCTTGGAGGTCCGGTCCATTTGGGCTGACGCCCGATTCCAGTGTTTTTTTTCAAAAGAACGAAGAACCTAATCGGTCGATTCAGGTGATGATTCGTCGGCGCAGCCCCCTCGGGAGATAATTGACGAGTCGAAGGGCGATGTTCTGGAGTGTCTTGGGGGCACGACGTCTCACGAGTCTGTCGAACCATGTTCTTCGGCGATACAGGATATTTGCGTCAAGCATCGAGATCTGCTCGGGGCTCAATCGCCAAGACGATGCAGCGCAGTTCTCGAGTATATGCGCCGCTGAATTCCCCCCGGGGATCACGACGACGCCGTCTTTGCATAGACACCAATTCAGGACAATCTGTGCCTCGGACCTGCGTAGCTCACATGCGAGGCGGACCAAAACGGCATTCGGGTCGCAATCACGAATGCGGCTCAACCCGCGGGCCAGTGGGCTGTATGCGATCACGGTGGTTTTGTTTGCCTGGCAGTACTGCAGCAGGTCCTTTTCGATCGTCCGGTCGATGATGTTATAGCGAACCTGATGAGAAACAATAGGGTATTTCTTCGAGGCTGCTTGTGCTTCCTGCAATTGCTTGATGGAGAAATTACTTACCCCGATGAATCTCACCTTTCCCGCGTCCACTAACGCCGTCATTGCTCCAATGGTTTCTTCTATAGGAATGGAAGGATTGGGTTCGTGAAGCTGGAGCAGGTCGATGGCATCAATTCGCAGACGCCGCAAGCTCGAATCCACGGATCTTTTCAGATCGGCTTCGTGAAAATTTTGGGGAGACACTTTTGTAGCCAGGAATACACGATCACGCAATCCAGCCAGGGCTTCGCCCACCACGCCTTCTGTCCCGTAAGACTCGGCTGTATCGATGAACAGAGCGCCGGCTTCCAATCCCCGGCGCAATGTTTCTGGCCCTGCATGGTAATTCCAAGTACCTATCCCGACCTCGGGGATGAACACTCCCGTTGTTCCCAGTTCCTTCCGAATCATTCGCTCAATCCGAAGCCGGACCCTCGATCCCCTCGACGACAAGGGGTTTCATGTGCTGGTATCTAGTAGCCTGGCGCTTCGACTCGATCTCTCCGTAGATTCCTTCCACGTGCCCGGCAGTAAGTCCTGTGCCAGCCGATACCTCCGCGGGCGGCAATCCATGATTTAGTCCGTACAGGCAGAGATCCATCTGTTCGTAGGGAAGGGAGAAATAGAATTCTTCCTGCGTCTGCGTCATCGAATACGTATCGGTTGTCGGTGGCCGTCGACGAATTTCTTCTGGCACCTTCAGATATTCGGCCAGTTGGTGGACTTGCGACTTATATAGATGTGTGATCGGCTTCAGGTCCGCAGCTCCGTCACCGTTCTTGACGAAAAACCCCTGATCGTACTCAAGCCGGTTGGGCGTCCCTGCAACTGCGAAATTCAGTTTGTCAGCATAATAGTACTCGAAAAATTTCCGCGCCCTTTGCTTCATGTTTGTGGCGGCGACGATTCCTAAATAAGGCGAGGCCCCTAACCTGACTCTTTCCTGGGTTCCCTCAGGAGAAGAAATTACAAGATGAAAGAAATTGAATCCCTTCTCCGTCCCCCCGGCCGACAGCACGATCTTGCATTTATGCCCGGGGCCATACTCAGGCACCTGCATCCGAATGGCGTCGTCACGGCGGCGGTAGCATCCGGCTGTTTCAAGAAGTCCGCCGATATCCTCAACCACGGAATTCACATGTAGCTGCTCAACCAGCCGTCGTCCAAGCTGCAGACTCTCACTATCGGACTCGTGCTCCGGCATCAACAGGGCAAGCACCCGCTCGCTGCCCAGCGCCTTCCTACACAGAGCCAGCGTGACGCTGCTGTCGATTCCACCGTAAAGCGCAACAACGATCCCTTTCCGTTTGAGTTGGTGAAAGAAGCTGCTCCCTGAGGACTTCCCCAATTCGCTGCGTCTCTCGCTCAGGATCGATTCGCAGGACATTCTTCGTAAGCGCCGCCATCCTCGCCTCAATTATTTTTTGTCCCGGCTGGTCGTCGGAACGGGGGAACTCACGCGGAATCGCGACAGCGCTTCGCCTAGGTTTTGTATAAACGCCTCGGAAGTGTACACATCGCCGCCTAATCGGCTGCCTCCCGTCGGAGCCAGAGGTTCCACCTCATCCAGTTGAAATTCCCTTGCCAGGTCTTCCACAATCTTCGGCCCGATCGGTCGCTGCTGTTCCACGAATGCATTGATCAGCGAATGTTCGCAAAGCAGGTTCACCACACGCGGAACACCCAACGAATATAAATGCACGGTATCCATCGCCTGGCCGCTGAAAATCGGTTCGGAATTCGCCCCCCCGATGCGCAACCGCTCCCGGATGTATTCGTGGGTCTGCTCTTTGCTCAGCGGCATGGTCTTGCACCGCAGCATGATTCTCTGCCGCAACTGCCGCAGTTCCGGCAGCTTCAGCTTTTCTTCCAGCTCCGGCTGTCCGGATAGCACGATCTGCAGGAGCTTTTCTGTCGAGGTCTCTAGGTTGGTCAGAAGTCGGATTTCCTCCAGCACCGGGAAGGTGAGATTCTGTGCCTCGTCGATAATCAGGATCACCGTCTCTCCAGCGCGGTATCGCTCCAGGAGCCAGTGGTTCAGTTTCATCAGCTGCTGACTCTTGGATTTCGGCTCGCACTGGATTTCAAACTCCGCCAGAATGAAATCGAAAAGCTGGCTGGTGTTCATCCGCGAATTGAACAGGAATGCCGTCCGCGCTCGGCGGTGGCGCAGCCAATCCAGCAACCGATTGACCAGCGTGGTCTTTCCAGTTCCCACTTCTCCGGTCAACGTGATGAACCCCTTCCGCGTCTGAATTCCGTACATTAACCCCGTGAGCGCTTCTTCAATCTGTTTCGTCAGAAGCAGATACCGGGGGTCCGGATTCACGTTGAACGGGTTTTCTTTTAGCCCAAAGAAGCTCTTATACATAGACCGCCGATATCCGATCTTTCCTTGCCCAATTCTAATCGCTTGTAACCGGTTATTGTCTGAAATCCTCTCGAATCGCAACAAGCTCCTGCTTCTCAGCGCAGGACCAAAGGTCGCGTATGCCACTGCAAGCTGATCGTGATCATGTTTTGCGTGTAATCCGTGTTACAGCCCGGTCCCGTGCATGTCGCCTGATTTCCACTTTCCAGCCTGGCTGTATAAGCGACAGAGAAATTGATGTTTCGCCCGAAAGGACGGCTAACCCCCCCACCCGCAAACCAATCGTTGAAGGTTGGTTCCTGAACTCCAGTTGCAGACCCTACGGAGCCGTTCCGGGCGTACCCAAAGTTCACATTTCCGCTCCATACTCGGCTCAATTGGCGGTTCCCCGCGAAAGTCACCGTGTCTGCATTTGACCCTGCCAGGACGCCGCCTCCTCCGCTAAGTCCGTGGGAATAGCTGAGGGCTATACCTCCATGTTGGACCGCGTATTTGAGAGTGACACCAGCTGAAAATCCGGTACTACGGCTGCTGGTTCCGATTGGTACTCGAAACATAGTGATTTGTGGCCCGCCGGAAAGGCTCAGCCCCAATCGTTGCGCGACCTTCCTGGTGTACACAAAACTTGCGGTGTGACTGCCGAGCGCTTGCGGTTCGCCCGCAAAGTGAAAGCTGGAAAAGCGGTACAATATCCCTATCGAATTCTTTCGACTCAAAATGTAATTGAATCCGGCGCTTCCAAGCACCGTATCGTTGTCCACATTGTTAGATTCCGTGAATCGCAAGAGTCCGTATGAGCCAGCGATCGTGATGGAACTTCGTCGGCTGAGCGAGTAGGTTATCTGAGGGGCAAACGTATTGCTGTACCGAGGCCCGATGGCAGAATATATGCTCTGATTCGGCGTGGTGGAAGTTCCCAGGGCACCCACCGTTGGTCCCATGCTTCCCCCCACTCCAGGCGACGCCAGATTGGTTCCTCCGGCAAATCCGAATAGCGAATCAGGAATATAGGAGAAGTAATCGAAGACCTGAATTTGCCAACGATTCAAAACAATGGTTTGCCCCAGCGAAAAGTTTTGGAACCAGCCGTTGTCTTGAAGGCCGTTGTTCTGCTGCACGCCTGTTGTGAAGTGCCCCCCACCCGAATAATTGACTGCCAACTGCGATCGGCTCCACACTTCCAGGAGGCTGAGATCCCCACCCACGTACTGGGTGGCATACCATCCGCCGGTGGCCTGCTGGCCAAGCGGACGCGACTGAATGGTGCTTCCGAACTCCAAGCCCGGAATCCAATAGCTGTGGGCAAGCTCCGGTGATCCCAAAGTGGGTACCTGCAATCCAGTCGCTGGCGAGGTATCCGGTTGCCAACTCACGGTTGGTTCCTGCGTATTCTCGACCGTGCCGCCCGGCTCGCTAATCGAAGGAATACCTCGTGCCGCCGGTTTCGGCTTCCCCCCCGATTCTGGCTCTTGTGGCTGTTGCGGCTCCTGGGCCCCCGCACCAGCTGTAATCAGGGCTGCCCACAAAATCAGGGGTGTCAGTTTCTGAAGTTGTTTCGACCTGGTCATAAATTTACCTCACGGCACAACAATGACGTCGCCCGGCTGTAGAAGCATGTCCGGACTCTTCCCTTTAACCACTTCCCTCCAGTTGAACGGATGCTGAACCTGCTTACCCTCTTCTACACGGAGAATGTACATGCTTTTGATTTTCGCAAACTGCGTGAATCCCCCGCAGCTGGAGATGGCTTGCAAGGCGGTCATGTTCGGTAACAACGTCAGCGCTCCGGACTTCAACACCTCCCCACTGCAGTACACCCTCCGGCTGTTGATCTCCGTTACGCTCACGGTAACTTGAGGGTTCGTGATGTACTTCGCCAGACCTTCACGGATCACCGCCGCTAGTTGCATGGAGGTCAATCCGGCGGCCTGCACGTCGTTCAGCAAAGGAAGCGAAATCTTCCCGTCGGGCCGCACTGGGATCGCCCGCGAGATGTCTGGTTCCTTCCAAACGTCGATTCGGAGCACGTCCTGCGGACCAATCTTGTAACTCGCAGTTGGGCCCGGGGCGGGACTCGGCTCCGTTTTTTGAGTTGCTGGGGCTGCGCTTGGCTGCTGTTTGCCAGTTTCTTGCGCAATCGCGGCACCCCTACAGAACATTGCCACCAGGACCAGTATCGACACGATTTTCATTTTCGATCCCCTCACTTCTCTTTGTTGATGCCTACGGTCTCGATTTGTTTGAGTTTGTATAGGAGAGACTTGTAACTGATTTGCAGCTCTCGCGCTGCCCTCTTGCGGTTCCACTTTGTGCGCTGGAGCGCCTGCAGGATGAGTTCCCGCTCCGTCTCTCTCGATGCCGCTTTTGCCGCTACCTTGAGTGACGAGACTCTCCCCGCCCTTATCCCTGCTGCCGGAACCATTCGCGCCATTCGCAAGTCACTAACCGCCAAACCGGTGTCACCGAGCGCCACCATCTTCCTCGCTACATTCTCCAGTTCCCGAATGTTTCCCGGCCAAGGATATGACGTGAGCAGTTCCAGCGTCTCTTGGTTCAGTACCGGCGAGCTTTTCTTCAATTCCTCCGCGTGTCTTCTCAAAAGATGTTCCGTGAGCGCCGGGATATCTTCGGTGCGATCCCGCAACGGCGGCAGCCGCAGGCACGCACCATTCAGCCGAAAATACAATTCTCGCCGGAATCTCCCCTTCGCTACCTCATTGTCCATGTCGTGGGTGGTTGCAGATATGACTCGCGCCCGGGCTGTTCCCTCGCTGCTCTGGAATTCCCCGTTGGGCACGAAAGTGAGCAGCAATTTCTGGCATTCCTGCGGCAATTCCTCAATCTCGTCCAGAAATAAGGTTTGGACCTTCTCTCGCCCGCTCCCCTCTCGCAATTCCCTCAATGCATGCGACAACCGCACGGGTTCGACCGTGGCACATGCGATTTTCTTCAGCCCGCGGGCCTCTCCTCCCGAAAAACAATGAATCATCCGCGCGTACACTTCCTTCCCGGTCCCGCTCTCTCCCACCAACAACACTGGGATACTGGTTCGCGCGAGCTGCTCCACCATCGCGTTCAGAGCATTCACGGCGGGAGATGCCCCGGGCACAAATCCGTCGTCCTGCAGCCGCTCTATCAAATGCGATGTAGGAGTCTCAATCTGCACTTCCAGACCCTACTTTCTTTTCCTTCGTTCTGGGCAATCCATGACCCCGACGCAAGCTTCGCTCCGGAGCAAGCCTGCTGGAAAAGGAGCAAACGGGATACCAGTTCGACGCCCCGTTCGGCATACCGCAAGTCATATCTAAGTCTTTTTATATGTTTTAGTTAAACTGGTTTTCGCCCGCCATATCCACACCCAGACGGTCCCCGATGTCCTACGCCGCTTCCACTATGTGGCAAAGATATGCCCTCCTCCCACCCTTCCCTTAAAACACAGTCTGACGCAGCCAACAGCACTTCCCCCGAGCCTGCATTCGGCGTTTGCAAGAGTCACTTTGGCGTTTCCTCCGAAAACTCCTTGAAGGGAGGCGTCTCGATTGGTGTGGTATTTTTCGTAATAGGAACGGTATTCTGCGCCACGGACTCCGGCCTGCCAATCCGAGTTCGACCCATACCACTGTTTGCCGTAGGCCTTCTTCGAGCGGGATCGATCTTCTTACGATTAAGCGCATAACGACGATCGTGGCCGGGTTGATCCCGGACATGCTAGCAGTGTTTCCGGCTTATCCATCATCCGAAGCAAGCGCTTCGCTATCGCCAGATTCTCATGCACTTCCAGACCGCTGATATTGTAGACCTCTCCGATTCGCCCGCGATCCAGCACTGCCAATATTCCGCGACAGTTGTCCTCGACGTGCAACCAATCCCGCTGTTGTTTTCCATCGCCATACATCGGCAGCGGTTTGTCCTCGAGCGCATTTGTAATCATTAATGGCATGAATTTCTCAGGGAATTGATACGGGCCATGCTTGTTCGATGATCGCGTTATCAGCGCCGAAAATCCGTAAGTCCGCACATACGAACCAACCAGAAGATCAGCGGCCGCCTTGGAAGCAGCGTAGGGCTGGTGGGCTGCTAGGGCGTCCCTTCATCCGCTCGGGTATCCGGCCCCAAGTCCCCGTACGCCTCGTCGGTGGAGATATGCACGAAGCGCTGCACTGCATTTCTTCGAGCGATCTCCAGAAGCACGGCGGTACCCGTCACGTTTGTTGCGACCGATGCGATCTACATGGGACTCCGCCGCGAAATGTATACAGTTGGTTCCAAACGTCGCGACGTTAAACTTTCAACCCCCTACCGGCGACTTCGTATTCCGGTACTAGTTTGCGAGATACAGAGGGGCGACTTTGCAAGCGTCTCCGCCTCGCGCCTTTCTGTCTTGACACTGATCTCATTCCAGAGTACGGTGCTCCTCAATCCTTCTTTGAAAATTCGCCGAAGGAGGGAAAGACTTGGAAAAGCAGTTATCCACGGCAGCCTATTGGATCGGCATCGTTAGTACAGTCCTCGCTCTAGTCACACGGGGGCTCACAGTGCTGGGTATTTTCGTATTCCCTATGCCGTCCCCGGGGAAAATTCCGATTTCCTACCGGAGCTTCCTCGACGGTGCCATTCTGTTCTTTCTAATGGCCATCGCCGGGTCTGTTATCACTTGGGCTAAAGCGCCAAAAGCATAGAACGCGGACAGAGCGGTCGTTCGAAGAGCGCACAACAGGTGTGTTTGGGCTCTTTGCGGTGCGACCTAACAGTTCAGAGCAGACATGCTCTATCAGTGGGCTTGCATCAATCCCATCTTGTGTCCTGCCGAAAGGTGATTCATGGCCGTCTTAGACTTCCCATCCGGTGGGTTCGCGAGCTGAAGACGAAAGTGCCTTTCAGTCTGATGGTCGGGATGCACCTCACTCGCATATATCGAGATGCTATCAGCTTGGAGTACCCGTGCGCAGCGAATTGCGAAACAGGGCGCGAGCACACTACGGCGGTGCCGTGGCCGCCTGGCCCTGATCGATGAGCGCGCACGCAGAATCGGGACAGCAACCGTCACCTACTTGCTCCTCGACAGCCCCTATCCGAGTAACTCTCATCGGTAAGAGATCATGATGATCCGTAAAATACGCGTCTTTGGGCTGCTGATGTTAACCGATTGAACTACACAGCGAATGGCCGATTTTGCCGGCCGATGGTCAGCGATCTTCTGCTTATTAAAGTAGCCCGTTCGCCACTGGAATTTGGTCTATCCGATCGAATCATCGGGCTCTTTGCACTGCAGAGGATCGTAAGCGCCAGAGAAGAAGAACGGACGCCGCGAGTAGGAGAGGCAAGGTATAGACTCCCGGTGCGCCTCCGGCGAAATGCACAGATGGAACTGTCTGGCCTGGCATCGAAACGAGAATGCTGCCGGAACCAATCAGCAGCATGATTGTGGAGAGTATATAAGCGATAGGTCTTAAGAAACGCGAGTTACGGTAGGCAAATGGAGTGAGGAGCAGTAAGGCGACGAGATGGCCGTAAAGGGTAAGGACTGTGGCGTTGTAATAGCCAAGAACATCGTTAAGCGCATCGTCCCGTCAGCCACGATTACCCGAACGAGCCACTCGCCAAAATTCAGATCCATCCGCGGGAACCAAGAGGATGTTAGCTGCAAACGACAGACGCAAAAGCAGCGACGCGAAGCCGAAATTCCCGCGATTTCCGGATAGCAGACCCGTCTCCATCGGTGAGATTCTAACTCGGGAGGTTCAATTTGAGCCACCCCAATGAGTTTGGGATAGTTTCGAACGCCTTGATTCATGTGGGTTTCAATGCCAAGGAAAACACTCAGGAGCCGAACAACAGCCTCACAGCATCGGACACTTTTCGAGATGATCCTCTGCTAAAACTGCCGAGACTCGTCCGACCGGAAGCCCGGTAGCACCAGGGCTCCCGTCTTCGCGGACCGGACGGCCTGGCGAGTGCTGGACCTGGGAAACACGATGTGCCAAAAATTGATGTTGGGGGGCAGTGAAATTGATTCCAACGAAGCGGCAGTCACTCTTTCCCCCAGCGAAGTAACGCGACAGTCTATCACCTCGGAAGTTATGTCATTGATGAGTTGAACCTTCTGGCCGTGAATCAGCGGGGTATCCAAGAGCAGAACTGCGCCGTGGGCGCTCACCACGCATGTGGAGGCCACTATGTCGATCGTTTCGCCTTCCCGAAGACTGCGTTGAACCGTTAGAGGAGTCCACAAGGAAAGGCGAACATTACGCCGGCGCTCAGGGTAGCGCGTTCTTTGCATAAGCAGCCTCAGGAGGAGACCCTCTGGACAAACTTTGAATGTTGCCACGACTCAAACGAAAAGCAAGCATTCTAGCGTGGTGATATCCTCAATGCTCCGGTGAGGAATTGAGCCAAAAGTTCGATCGCATGACTGACGAACAGCTTGAAAATCTCTCGGATACGATCCGTAGCTGTGCACGTTGTGCATGTTCTGTACGTCATGCACGTCTATTGTGCATGATATCTATGCGTCTTCGGGATCTCCAGACAGATGCACTTCCGTTTTGCGGTGTTCAAAAAGTTGCGACGGTGCACCCGCTCTCCGAGATTGCTGGCACTCGCAGTCTACGTTCAGTTTTCAGCCGCATCGCCTGCAGAGAAATACGTGCAATCGGGGTGGTGAAACACCAAGGCGCTCACGCTGGCTTCAGGATCCATCATCATTCCCTCGGTGAGATGCACGCCAATCTCTTCTGGTCGTAGAAGTTTCCACAGCCCCGCCTGGTCTTCGAGGTTCGGGCACGCCGGATAGCCGAAGCTGTAGCGCTTGCCTCGATAGCGTGAAGTGAACCTTTGCGCCATGGTCGTTTCCTGTGGATCTGGGAAGCCCCAGTCCTCGCGAATGCGGCGGTGCAGCCATTCTGCGCAACCCTCGGCTGCCTCAATCGCCAGCGCTTGTAAACCGTGCGACTTGAAGTAGTAGCCGTCGTTTTTTGCTTTCTCGGACCGTTCGCTAATTCCTTCACCGGCCGTCACCACGAACAGGGCCAGGTGGTGGCGTCGACCGTTCTGAGGCGGCAATGTATAGTCGCTCAAACACAAGAAGTCTCCCTGCCTCTGCCGCGGGAAGCGGAAGGTGTGCAACGGTTCCTTCGCTCCCGGCATAAAGAGATGCAGT
>Ga0137380_10004713_pt1 | contig 12055 bp, 14 predicted proteins | sample SagtaG_17_FD_104809 | JGI IMG/M metagenome (GOLD analysis project Ga0137380, IMG submission 104809) | Vadose zone soil microbial communities from Sagehorn Ranch, Mendocino, California, USA - Sage2_L_100_16 metaG | ecosystem: Environmental > Terrestrial > Soil > Vadose zone | place: USA... | reverse complement strand
TCTCGCCTGGAAGGAGAAACGGCCCGCCACGCGTGAGGAGGCGCGCGAAGCGGTGGTCGCGGGCGCGGTCAAGCGCATCCGTCCCAAGATCATGACCGTCGCGACCATCCTGGTCGGCCTTCTGCCCGTGCTCTGGTCGACGGGCACCGGCGCCGACGTGATGAAGCGCATCGCGGCGCCCATGGTGGGCGGCGTCGTGACCTCGGCCCTGCTCGAGCTCGTCGTCTACCCGGCGCTGTATCTGGTCTGGAAGGGACGGAGGCTGCCCGCCGGAGCGAGCCCCGCCCCCATCACCGAAGGAGCTGCAACATGATCGCTGCAATCATCTCGGCAGTGCTGGTGCTGGCGCCCGTCAACGCGAAAGCGGACAAGCCACGGACCGTCGAGCTCAGCGTGACGGACAAGGGCTTCGAGCCGAACAACGTCACCGTGAAGAAAGGCGAGCCCCTCCACCTCGTCGTGACCCGCAAGACGGATCAGACCTGCGCCACCTCGATCGACATCAAGGACGCAGGCATCCGCAAGGACCTGCCGCTCAACCAGGCCGTCGCGATCGACTTCACTCCCGAGAAGTCGGGAGAGATCCGTTACGCCTGCGGGATGGGAATGATGGGAGGTGTGCTGCTCGTGCAGTAACGCGCGCCCCCGGGCGGACTCCCATCGATTGGCTCCGAATCAGCGCTGGCGCACCTGGATGTTCCCGCCGCCGAGCTTGCCACCGACGCTGTAAGTGCAGCCCGCGGTGCAGGTGACGAAGAAGTCGTCGTCCATACCCGCTTGCTTCCCTTTTTTCCTGCCTTCGCCGTTATCGCGTACGCAGGCACGGAAGCTCGCTGGCGCTCCGTTGTACGTGCCGGTGCCCTCGAACTGGAGCGCGCTCTCTCGGGCTGACACGTCGCCGCACCCGTCGCGGAGGCTGCCGACGAACGTCAGCTCGTCGACATGGATGTCGGCGCGGGCGTCCTTGTCTTTGAGCTTGAGCTTGCCTTCCATGGCGCCGAATCCGGCGTCCTTGCGCCCGGCGCGGAACTCGAACTCGATCTTGCTCTTGCCGGTGCCACGCTCGAGCCAGCCGCCCCCGCTCGTCTCCCGGTGCATGCAGGCGTTGTACTCGGGATTGGTGAGCTCGATGCTGACGAGCCCGCCTTGGTTCCAGCCGGTGTACCAGAAGCAGTTTTCCGATTCGTACCTGGGATCGGGCCGCGTGAAGTCGGTACCGTTGAGGGGTGAGGAGCCTGTCGTGAAGTTCGGAAACAGCGCCGCGGGAGCAGCGTTTTCAGCGACGTGGCGCTCCTTGACGTAGTAGGCGATCTCCTTCGGATGCTCAGGATCGCCGATATCGACGAAGCGCATGCCTTGAGTGGCAGAGGCATACACCACCAGCCTCGTGGAGTAGCGATCGTCAAAACCGATGTAGTGCACCATCCCGGCGATGGTGTTGGTGGCTGTGTTGACAGTGCAGTTCGCGGGCTTGTTCACATCGGGCTTGAACGTCCCGACGACGCGCGGGTTTCTCTCGTCCGAGATGTCGATGATCCGTGAATAGGTCCGCTGGGCGCACGCCCCGCTTGCGCTTCCACCGAGCGCGCTGCCTTCATCGGTGGACACGATGTACTCCTTGCCATTTTCATGGACGATATACTCGGTTGCGTGCGCGCTCGCGGAGGAGCCGTCGCCGAAGTCGGAATCGATCTGCTGGTCACACCACGAAAGGAAGCTGATGTAGCCGAGCCGGGGGTTGGGCCGGCGCTCCGCAACGTCCGTCGAGTCGAGTATGACCAGGCCGTTGGCACAACTGCCGGAGCCATACAGCGCGAGATAGATCCGCGTCCCGGCTTCGTTCGAGCTGACGTCGTGGAAGTTTCGCGTGTCCTTCACGCGCGCATAGACGTCCGCAGGCAACTGCAGCCTGTTCCAGTTCAGCAGCGGTTTCGGGTTCTTCGGGTCCGACACGTCCGTCACGTGAAAGTCGATGCGGGTCGGGTCGACGCGGATGTCCGGACCTCCAAACGGCACTCCATAGTAGGTCTTTCCATCAGGCGTCAGCCATCCGTCGTGATTCCCGGAGGCCGTGTTCGAGCTCGACAGCAACTGCGGAGTCAGACAGTCGCCTGAAACATCGTAGAGGTCCAGAGGGTTCGTGCCGTTCGGTCCGAAATCCTTGAAGGCGCCAGCCATCAGATTGCCCGGTCTACCGGTCGCTCTCGACATCGGTATCTCGAGGGCCGAGTACGCCCGGATCATCGCCGGAGTCCTGAGGATCTGGACGTCCTTCGGCTTCGATGCGACGGAAATGTCGAGGACCACCGTGCCGGTGGTCGGATCATTCAGGTTCGATGGATCGCGCATGCTGGCATATGCGCAATGACCGCGATCGTCGACGATGACCTGCAAGTCCCCGAAGCTGCCGCGGTTATAGAGCGCGTGCTGACCGACCTTACGCGCGCCGCACCAGTGGCCCTGAAACCCGTCAGGCCCTTGCCTCTCGGAGCCGAGAACACCGCCCTGAATGGGTTCCGGTTTGTCTCCGGGCCCGGGAACACAGAAGGATTCTGCATGCGCCGTGCCGGCGGCGACGGCCAATAGGACGCCGATGGCAAATGCGATTCCTATCGAATGAAGCTTTCTGCGAGCGCAGACGCTTAGCAAAATCATCGTGTACCTCTCTCGATTCGTTGTCGCGAGTGTAGAGCGTGAATTGGAGGCATGAGCCGGGCAAGGGACTCTCGGTCGTGGTTCCCCTAGGCCGGCCAAAGTGTAGGCCCCGTGCGGCGAGGGACGCTGGCGTTGGTACGCTCCCGAAGTCAAGTCGGGCTGCGTTGACCTGCGGCGCCCCTCACCGTTCGGACACATGCCCGGCGACGACGAGGATGGTCCGGCTCTGCTCCTCGGTCGCGGTGATCGTGACCACCTGCAAGCCTCGAAGCGGTCGAACACCTCGCACGCCGTTCCGGTGCGTTTTTATTCTGAGTCGGACCGGTGCAGGCGACGCTCGGAAGAAGATGAGGAAGGTCGCCGCAGCGAGTACCCGAACCAAGCGCTCGCGAGGGTCCTCGCCTTCGTGAGGCATCAGTGCGCTCCGCCGTGCCACCCGCGGTGGACTACGCCTCGACCGCGCCGAAGCCCGCCGCGCCGAGCGCGTGACGGAGCTGCTGCTCCTGCACCCGCGAAGGCTCGTACCGGACGTAGACGTGCTTCTGCGGGATCTTCGGCTTGACTTCCTGCACGCCGGGCAAAGTCGCAAGGGCGCCCGTGATCTTCTCGGCGCAACCCTCGCAGACCATCGAGGGCACGAGGAATTCGACCTCGGCGAGGGGACCGGTCTCGACCAGTTCCTCGCGGTGGAGGTCGATGCCCCGGATCCGGAGCGTGTTCAGCAGGATGGCGAAGATGCTGAGCACCATCACCGTGATGGCGAGCGCCGGCGTGACGTAGCCCAGCGCCGCGAGCGCCATTCCGATGATGTTGAAGATCACCGCGACGATGACGTTGCCGGTCATCGTCCGGTAACTCGCCTTGCCCAGAATGAGCGCGCTGAGCACGTCGTCCAGACGATCACCCACGAGGACGACGCCGGCGGATTCGATGGCTACGTCGGTACCGGCGCCGATTGCAACGCCAACGTCTGCCTGCGCCAGGGCCGGGCCGTCGTTCACACCGTCGCCCACCATCGCGACCTTCGCGCCCTGGGCCTGAAGCGAGGCGACCGCAGCCACCTTGTCCGCCGGCAGCAATTCGGACCGGACCTCGTCCAACCCGAGTTGCTTTCCGATCGCGTCAGCAACAGGCCTGGCATCTCCGGTCAGCATGACTGTCCGCACGCCGTAACGCCGCAGCTTCTCGACCGCGCGCTCCGCACCGCGGCGAGGCGTGTCTTGAAGTGCGATCACGCCCACAACGTCACGATCGCGCGCCACGCCGACGACGGTCTTGCCCTGGCCAGCCAAGGCATCGATCCGGGCTCGGCCTTTGTCGCCAAGATGCGCCCCACACTCTTCAAGAAACGAGGGCTTCCCGGCAACGACCTCCATGCCGTTGACTCGGCCCGAAACGCCCTTGCCGGGCAGCGCACGGAAGCCTTCAACGGCGAGTTGCTCCGCGCCTTCGCGAGCGGCGAAGAAACCGATGGCCTGCCCTACTGGATGCTCTGAAGAGGCCTCCACCGCCCGCGCCAGCGCAAGGACCTCACCGCGCGAAGTGCCGAAGCTCTCCACGTCGGTGACGGTCGGGCGGCCATAGGTCAGGGTCCCGGTCTTGTCGAAGACCACGGTGTTCGTACCGGCCAGCTCATGAAACACCTCGCTCGCCTTCACCAGAAGCCCGATGGAGATCCCTCGGCCGCCCGCGATAGCCGCGAGCATCGGAGTCGTGATCCCCAGCGCGCACGGGTAGCCCATGATGACCGTGGTCAGCAGCACGAGCGTCGCGCGCGTGTAATCCTGGGTGGCGAGCGCCCAGCCGGCGAACGCGAGCCCGGCGGCGACGAAAACGACCGGGCCGTAGAAGTTCATGAGCCGGTCCGCGAGCAGCTCGAGCGGAGGCTTTCGCTCCGCGATCTGCGTCATGAGCCGCACGATCTGGCTCAGGAAGCTGTCGGTGCCGACTTTCGTGACCCGTACCTGGAGCGCACCGTCCAGGTTCACGGTGCCACCGATGACTTCGTCACCTCGCGTCTTCGATGCAGGGAGCGATTCACCCGTGAAGCTCGACTGATCGACGCTCGCCGTCCCCTCGATGACCTCGCCGTCGAGCGGGATCCGCTCCCCAGGTCTGACCACGAGCACTTCGCCCACGGCCACGTCCTTGGTGAGCACGTCCACCGGGGCACCGCCGCGCACAACCCGCGCGCGCGGTGGTTGCAACGAAAGCAGCTTGCGGACCGCTTCGGACGCCTTCTTCCGCGTGTCGAGCTTGAAGAACCCGAAGAAGAGGTGCAGCGCCATCAACCATCCGGCGACGGGCAGGAAGTTCGGCCACCGTGGGTCGAACAACGACAAGGCCCCGATGACGAATGAGCCCCACGCGCTGGCCGACAGGAGCACGTTCGCATTGATGACCCGCTGCCGGATCGCAAGAAGGGTCTTTCGCAGGATCGGGTAACCGACCCACAGCAGGATGAAGGCGGAGACGAGCAGGCTGAAGATGGCCCGCGGACGGGCTGGCAAACCAAAGAGATTCAGCGGGTCGACCAGTAAGTCGAGCAGAGCGAGGGCCATGCCGATCACGCCCCGCTGCTTGATCAGCTTGAAGATCGCTTCGTCCGTGGCGAACTGCTGGACCTCAGTCGCGGAGACGTTGTACCCGAGCTTCTCGACCATCGCGGCGAGATCGCCCTTGCTGGTCTGAGCGGTGTCGGACTCCACGAGCACGATTCCGTGCACGAGGTTGACCATGACGTGCTTCACGCCGGGAAAGCGCTTCAGGGCCTTCTCGACGCTCATCGTGCAGAACGAGCACATGAGCCCGGAGACCTTCATCTGGACCGCTTCGGTTGCCATCCGTCGCTCCCTTCGATCCTTTCAGCTGAGCGCCGCGAACGTGTTCGCGTAGTACCCGCTCACCAGGAGCAGCGCGAACCCGCTGACGACTTGAATGACCCGACTCCACGCGCCCAGGCGCGTGAAGCCGGTGATTGCGCTCGCGAGTACTCCCGCGAGCAGGAACGGAAATCCTCGGCCCAGGCCGAAGGTCACCGCGAGCACGAGTCCCTGCACGGGGCTCCGGCTCGCAGCCGAGACGGTGAGCAGCAGCAAGAGAGGCGCCACCGACGTTCCCAGGCTGAAGACGAACCCGTACCCGAACGCCCCGGTGAGCCCAGGCCTTCGCCACCCTGTCAGCTGGCTCACCTTCAACCGAGGGCCCCAAAAAGCGACGGCGGCCGCGACCAGGGAGAGGATCGCCATGGCGAGGGCCCAGAAACGACCGAACCGTTCCGTCGCCAGGGCGCCCAGTCTTCCCGCGAGCGCTCCGAGGAGGGTCAGGTTGATCACGATGCCCGCGAAGAAGGCCGTCGCGATCTTGAGGCCACTGCGCCGCGTTTCTGCTTCCGATGCTCCTGCCGCGCTTGCCATGCCAAGCCCCACCGGCACGGTGCATGGGCACACGGCACTCGCCACGATGCCCGCGAGAAACACGACCCCGAGGCCGACGACCGAGACGCCACTGTCGAGCCCCGAGCCGAACTGGCGAAGGAACGCGTCGAGTGTCACTTCGCCTCCGTAGGAGGCCTTGTTTGGTAGCCAAGGCCATTGACCGCGGCCACCAGACGATCCGGAGAGAGCTTGCTGGGAGCAAAGCGGACCCGGGCGTTCCGCTCGACGAGGTTCACTTGGACCTCGGATACCCCCTCGATTGAGGTGAGGGCTTTCTTGATCTGCGCCACGCACGCCGAACAGGACATGCCCTCGATCGGCATGACCACGGTCTTCGTGTTGACGTCTTGGCTTGCTGCCGGACGCGGTGCCTCGTGGCTCGTACATGCGCCCGCGGCGAACATGACGGAGGCACCGAGTGCGAAGGCCGATAATCCTGCCGCGCGCGACGGTACGAATCGGCCGTGGTCATCGCTTCCCATTGGTTCTCCTCTGCGACGCTTCTGCCCGGTCCTCCGAGTCGTTGAGCGCTTCGAGGATCGGACATGCAGGCCGCCCGCGGCTGCATGCACATGACTCGACCAGACCGAAGAGCGCACTGCGTATCGCCTGCAGTCGGGCCAGCTTCTGGTCGATATCCCGCATCTTGGCCTCGGCAAGGGCGCGTACCTCGCCCCTGCGCCTGCCGTCGCCTCCGTCACGGAGACTGATGAGCTCCTCGATCTCGTTCAGCGTGAAGCCGAGGTCCTGGGCCCTCTTGATGAAGCGGATGATGGGGACCGTCTCCTCCGGATACTCCCGGTACCCCGACGGACGTCGCTGCGGCTCAGCGAGCAGTCCTCTCCGTTCGTAGTAACGGAGAGTGTCGATGTTCACGCCTGCTCGTGTGGCGGCCTGGCCGATCTTCATGTTCCTCCCTCCGCTGGTTGGAAGACTCTAAGGTCTGGACCATGGTCCAGAGTCAAGACTCCTTTTCCCGATCGTGTTGCTGGAGTAGAGACCTCTGCGAAGCTCGGGAGCATCGAGGTTTGCTACGGCGGCGCAATGGTGACCACATCCGAAACGGAAAGAGTCCGGCGGATCTGGGAGAAGCTCGCTCCCAGGTACGACCAGGCCATCGGGTTTTTCGAGAAGGTGCTCTTCTCCGGCGGGCGTCAATGGGCATGCTCGCGGGCGCAGGGAGACGTGCTCGAGTTTCCAGACGCCCATTTCGACACCGTCGTCTGCACGCTATCCCTCTGCTCCATCCCTGACGATTCAAAGGCCGTGAGCGAAGCCAGGCGCGTTCTGCGCCCCGGCGGGCGATTCCTGCTGCTGGAACACGTTGCCAGTCCGATAGGCGCGGTGAGGGCCATCCAGAGAGTCCTCGACCTGATCGCGGTCCGTATCGAAGGGGACCATCTCGTTCGCGAGCCGCTCGTCCACCTCCGGGCAGAAGGTTTCGAAATCGAGCAGCTGGAGCGGCTCAAGTGGGGGATCGTCGAACGGACGGCGGCGAGAAAATCAGGCTGAGGAGGCTGCGTCCGTTTGCCGCATTCGCGCTCGCTGTGCGCGGGGCGGCGGCAGTCGTACCCGCCGCCCTGCGCCTGACGGTGACGTCGGATTGCCATCACCGCTCCTTATTCACGACGGACTACGCCCCGCCTCCTGGGACCTCGGACGGGTCCTTCGTCGTCGTTGTGGCATGCGAACGCATCATCTGCTCGCAGTGCCTGCGCTGCTGGTCGTTCATGCGCTCGCAGCAGCTGTGCCGCTGCTCCTTGGATTCGGGTGAAGGTGCAGGAGCCGCGCCGTTGGACTGGGGGGCGGCAACAGCGGCGGTGGACAGCAAAGCAGCGATGGCAAGGCTAGTGAAGGACATGGTCGTTCTCCTCTTCTCATGACGCGTTGACTACGAGCTCGCGCGCTCGCGCGAGCGGGTCTCAGAACTCGTCGAAGGGCGGCTGCGCAGTGGGGCACGCGAGCACGCGTGCACGGGGCGCAGCGGAAACGCTCAGATCAGGAGCGCGCAGATCTTGAGAAACAGCGGTGGGCCTCGGCTGGGAGGCGGCAGCAACCCGGCGTCAATCGAGACGAGCCGAGCGGACGGCACTGGAATACCCGCCACCGCGACCACGACAGGTGTGCCGGGGAGCGGTGCCGCCGCGTCGTTCAGGGCAGCCGGCAACGGACTGGATGAGCGTACTTCGCAGCAGCCGAGCCCTGGCGAACACGAATTGTGCGCACGGAGGGCCGAGCACGGGGTCCCTGACTCTCCACAAGCGACGTGCGTTACCGCGATCGCTGGCGCAGCGACGAGGCTGGCCAGCAAAGACACAACGATGACGCCGCGGGAACCCATCGGTGCACAGGCTAATGCCGGAACAGCCGGGCAGCAACACGGGCTACGCATTTGCGCGCGTCCCGAGCCAGTAGCCGGCGCCGCTGGCAGCCAGAGAACCTGCCACGGCGCCCAGCAGCCACGCGAGCAGAGCGCCGGCGGTGAAGTAGGCGCACTGCAAAAAGATCGCGGGCGCGACCAGCATGAAGAAGAACCCTCCCGCGATGAGGACTCGTCGCGGGCGGAGGTGCCAGCGCCGGCTCGCGCTCGTGGCGAAGAGCAGAAGCGGGATGGCCGCGTAAACCGTTCCCATCGCGAAGAAGAGAGGCCCGAGGCCGGCTCCGAGCCGCGTCGCGCACCACTGCACGACCGCCGGCAACGGCAAGAAGTGGTTGCCCGCCAGGAACAATCCAGCGGCTGCCAGCGCGCCGAGCACGAGATGGCCGAGCTGTGGGTCCTCGTCCCAGCGGCGCAGCAGGGTCCAGAAGGCGAGGATGAAGACTCCGGCCCACACGACTGCTCCCGCCGCGAGGCGCAGCGGCCCCATGCCGGCGAGCAGACCTCGCGAATGCAGCAGTAACAAGGAGGCAAAGGCCGCCGCGGTGCCGAAAAGTATGGAAAGCAGCCCATCGAATGGCAGCTCGCGGATGAGCTTCGCCCTGGGGGCGAGGTTAGCCAGGATCCGCTTCCGGACCGCCTCGGCAACGAACGGAGGCGCGCGATGAAGGGTTGCAGGGCCCAGGGCAGCGAAGCCCGACTGCAAGTCCGCACAGTCCGCCGCGCACGCCCGGCAAGACTGGACGTGCGCCGCCAGCGCCGGAGTCGACGCGTGCCCGAGCTCGTCCATCATCTGCCGCCTCGCTTCTTCGCACGTCATGGCTGAATCTCCATCAGCATCGTTCGCAGCGCCTTGTAGCCGCGAAAAGCTCGCGACTTGACCGCCTCGACGCCTTCGCCGAGCGCTTCGGCGATCTCGGGAAACGACAGGTGCTCGAACCGGTGCAGCTCGATCACCTCTCGCTGTGTCTCGGGAAGCGCCGCGAGCGCGCTCCTGACGGCCCGGTCGCGCTCAGCGGCAAGCAGCGAGTCCTCCACCGAGCCAGTGCTGCCCGCAGGCACGACGTCCGGTCGAGGCTCTTCCGGCCGCCGGCTGCGCCGCCGCCATTCTTCCCGCCGCAAGTTGGCGGCGATTGCGAACAGCCAGGGCGCGACGGCTCGCGCGCGGTCGTAACCGCCGCGGGCGCCGTGGATTCGCATCCAGAGCGTCTGGAACAGCTCTTCGGCCGTGGCGGGATCGAACACCCTCGCCAGGTAGCCGAACAGGCGGTCGCGCCATCGGTCATAGAGCACCTGGAATGCAGCGGCATCGCCGCGCGCGTACGCGTCCATCAGGGCCTCGTCGGAGGCCGTCCCTTCCCGCTGGGCCAAGCTATCGCCCTGTCCATCCGGCCTCACGTTCGATTTGGGATATGCCAAGAGGCTGCACCCGTTGCGCCCATCCTACGCGCAACCGTTTTCGCCCGCCGGCATATCCCTCGACGGAGGTGCGAGTGCATGGCCGGCAGGCCTGCGTTCAAGCTGGTGGCGTCCCTTGCCGCCTTCCTTTTCTCCGTCGGAGCAGCGGCTCCGGGGGCGATGAGCCGTCCCTGCCGGATGGATGCCCGGGAGCCCGCGGCCTCACGGCTCGTTAGCCCGGCCGGGCTTTCGAATGGTGGTGCGACGTGCTGCTGCGAACGTGCGGAGGCACGGGTCCCAATTCTAGCGATTGCGCAGCAAGATGAAACTACTGTCACTGGAGCAGGTGCGGCCGCTGCGCATGCGACCCGGTCGGCATTTTGGCTGGTCTCCTCCGGGGGTCTACTCCACCGTAACTTCACGAGCCTCGATCCAGGCTCGCCGATACCGATTCTCCTGATCACGAGATCCCTCCTCATTTGAGAGACGACCACGATCGTTCTGCGCCGGCGCCGCTCTTCGGGTCCCGCGCTTCGGAAGTTCATTCGATCTGGTCACTCACTTTTGGAGGAAATGCCATGAACGCAATCACAAGGAAGACTCGCTCCATCTCGAAGTTCGGTACCATCGCACTCGCTGCATTCGCTCTTTCCCTCTGGACCGCCGGGAAGGCCTGGGCGGACCCCAGCGCTCCGGCGGCGGGCAAGCCGGATGACGCCCAGGTCGTGCAGCGGATCCTGAACCTCAACCGGTCCGAGCAGCGGACCGCCGATGCCGTCAAGGGGAGGCTGTCGTCCCTCCTGGCGTGGCAGCTCGCGCAGCGCATGACGGTAGACCACGCGGCTCTCGACCGTAAGTTCGGGGATCTCGCGCCCGCCAAGCAGCCGGCGAGCACGGCCGACCGCGACGCCGCTGGGGTGGATCTCGCGAAGCTCTCGGGTCGCGAGCTCGACAAAGCGTACGTCGGCCGCGAAGTGAAGTCGCATGAGGAAATGCTCGCGGCGCTTGACCACGAGCTGATCCCGAACGCGAAGAGCGAGGAGCTGCAGCGCCGGCTCATCGACTTGCGCTCCGAGGTGGCGGCGCACCTGCAGAGCGCGCAGGCCGTTCAGCACGCTCAGTGGGTAGCCGACACTTACGCGCAGCAGCGGGCGGACATCTCGAAGGAGGTCGGGGTCATCGAGAACAGCGGACCGTAGCAGCCCCCTGGGACGGCGGTCGGCGACGCGTCACGCGACGCCGACCGACCTCCCACTCGTTCGGGCGGTACACGGCGGCGTGAGTCGGTGCCCGTTGTATGGAATGCCGCCCGCATGCCGTGTCAGTCGTCACGCTGGATTGGAGGAACACACTATGAAAGGGACGAAGAAAGAAGGGACGAAGAGGCTTGCTTCCGTTCCGAAACTCGGCGCGGTGGTTGTCACTGCACTCGCCCTGTCAGCTACGGTGGCTGGAAAAGCGACGGCCGCGCCGAACGCGCCAGCGGACACACGGGTCGACGACGCCCAGATTGTCCAGCGCGTTCGGAGCTTCGAGAGAGGCGAGGTGCAGGCAGCGGACGCTGTCAAGGGAAAGTTCTCCTCGCCCATGTTCTGGCAATTCGCGCAGCGAATGAGCGCGGATCACGCAAGCCTGGAGCAGAAGTTCAGGACCTTGACGGCAGAAAGCCGGCAGTCCGGCGAAACTCGCCGTGGTGCGGACCTGGATCTGCAGAAGCTCACCGGCGACGACCTCGAGAAGGCGTACGTGGATCACGAGATCCAGTCGCACGAGGCGATGCGTGCCGCGCTCGAGCGGGAGCTCATCCCCAACGCGACGAGCGACGATCTGCGGCGCGAGCTGATGGGTCTGTTGACTCAGGTGAAGGCGCACCTGGCGCACGCAAGGTATGTAGAAGGGTTCCTGCCGCAGTCGCAAGCGGCCCAGGTCATCAGCGCCGGGTAGCAACTGAGCGCGGCTTGAGCCGCAACTTGAGCGTGCGGTCGGCGGTGCCCGCCCGACCTCGCGCCGCCGAACGCCCGCCGCGGGTTGACTGCTCAACCGAAAGGTCACGAGATGATTCCCTACTTCGAGTTTCCTGCGGTTCACCTTGGACCGTTCACAATCCAGTCGTTCGGCGTCTTCGCCGCGCTGGGCGTATACGTCGCCGCCCGCCTCGCCGTCCGCGCTGCTCGCGAGCGGGCCCTCG
>Ga0137380_10004712_pt1 | contig 12055 bp, 9 predicted proteins | sample SagtaG_17_FD_104809 | JGI IMG/M metagenome (GOLD analysis project Ga0137380, IMG submission 104809) | Vadose zone soil microbial communities from Sagehorn Ranch, Mendocino, California, USA - Sage2_L_100_16 metaG | ecosystem: Environmental > Terrestrial > Soil > Vadose zone | place: USA... | reverse complement strand
GGGCGCTGGAGTCGACGATGAAACGTGCAATTAGCCTCACGCCGCGCATGCGCCTCAGAAGATGCAACGCGCCCGAATGTTCTATAACGACGTGTTCTTTTCCGAGCAAGCGTGAGATCAGAGCGCCGATCAGGCCGCAGGGCACCATCCAGTGCGAGCAAATAACATCCGCGCGCGATCCCAGTACGAACGCCCGGGCCAGGAAGCACAAGAGCGAAATAAATGCCGCAACCTTGGCTAACGCGCTCGCACGGGTCAGCTGATTCAGGTCGTTCCTTGCCTGAAAGGGATCGAGCGCGAGCGGCACTATCGATCTCGATCTAACGAGTGTGAACGAATCCGCAGGCCATTGTGTGGCATAACGATCAGGCGGCGCCAAAACAATAACGTCGAACTCTTGCGGTGTGAAAATACCACCCACGGCAGTGGGTGGATTGTTCAGACTCAACCTACTAGCGGGAGTTCTGGGCATTCCGTACTCTCCTCTCCCGCGCGCCCCTCGCGCTGCGAGGGGCGCGCGGGAGAGGAGACGAACAGAGGAAGAAGCCGGTGCCTTCGTTGGTAGGCTGGAATTGAACGATCCACCCACTGCCGTGGGTGGTATTCCTGGAGTCTCACTCGCTGCCGCGAGACTGCGCGCGAAGTCGCGAATATAACCGCAGGTCTCATCGCCAGCCGATCGCGGAAACGAACTCGTCAGGATCAGAACGGTTGGTTTCTGATTACGCGTCAAGTCGGTACCCGATCGCTTCAGCCTCGCCGCGGCTGAAGGCGAATAGACCTCGTCGCCGTCGGGCAAGAGCCAGTCTTCGAAGATAATTTCTCAGTATCAACCAGAGTATCGTCGGCACGATCGTAAACGGGTTAACGCCGGATACCTCGTCCGAATAGACAGAACTAACCGCGACGCTCTGGATGCGAAAGTCCGAACGGCGTGCGGCGAAGAACATTTCAGTTGGAAAGCCGTAACGATCATACAACTCATCCAAGTCCAAACACTCGAGCGACTCACGGCGAATCACCGTGTAGCCGCAGTGCGAGTCGAGACTGTCGCCGAATGATGCAGCGAGGCGCGCGAGCCGACTGAAAACGCGATTGCCGATGTAACGATGCAGCGGCATTCTCCCGATCGTCTTCTCCTCAAGAAAGCGGTTTCCTTTGGCGTAGTCTGCTCCGTCGATGACCGCGTCGAGCAATCGCGGAAGATCTCGACCGTCCATCTGCCCATCACCGTCCATCACACCGATAAGATCAACGTGAGCGGTAAGGCAGTGTCGATATCCCGTCTTCGTCGCGGCCCCAACACCGCGGTTGTTGGCATGCCTGAGCAGCGTCACGCGAGGGTCAGAAATCCTCAAGACCGTCGATACACTTTGGTCGCTGCTTCCGTCGTCGACCGCAACTATCAGATCGACGAAGGCCGGCACACGTTCGATCGCTCGCGCGACGTGAGCCTGCTCGTTGTGAACCGGCATCACCACTGCAACTTTATTATTCCGATACATAAGATCAGGTTGATTCCAACGGTGCGACGCAACGTCGGTTATTCTTTCTACTCATGTCAACGGCGACAAATAAAATTCGACGGCACGTGGCAAACATTGCTGAGATCAGAATCGCGGTTCAAGCTCGGCCTGTGACGCGCTCTTGAGTCTTGCCCTCGAGACATACAAAATCCCTCCGACAATTGCGTTCAAGTAAATCGGGGCGAATGCGAGAATCGAAAACGTCAGCGCCTGCTCGCGCGCGATCCCGATGCTTCCGAAGAGCCCTATGACTGCCCACTCTCGCACGCCTAGCCCGCCTACCGATATCGGCATCAGCCTTACCAGATCAACCAGCGAGATGAATGCGAACAACGTCAGTAATCCGATCGACAATCCCATCGCCCACGCTACTGCATAACACCCAAGACTCCATACGATTCTGATCGCGACCGAAACCGCAGTTGTGCGGATTAACAAGTTCGGTCGCCGACGCAGTTCCGACACTGCTTCGAGCGTCCGCGCTGCCGCTTCCGCGGCGCGCTTGATCCTAATCCGCGTTCCGGCGGCTCTGATCATTCGAGCTAGCCTCGTCGAGACGTAATCGCTCATCAGCGTAACAATCGCAGCAAACGCAAGCGCCAGCACCGCCTCGCTGACGTAGATTGCCGGTTCGGTTTGGGCGTAAGCATTAGTCATCAGCGTCGCCGCCAGACCGATGAACAACAGCGTGAACACTCCAACCAACCGCTCGTACACCAGCGTCGACAATACGAATGCCTTGTCGCGCACTTCGCGATCAATGTAGATCAGACGCGCCACGTCACCGCTCACGCCTCCGCCGGGCACAAAGTTGGTGAAAAAAATTCCAATCAGGTAATAGACAAACAACCTGCGCGTTTTGAAGCTCCGGTCTCGCGCAGACAGAATCAGGTTCCAGCGATAAGCCATCAGCCACGTGACCGCGAATGACGCCGCAACCGCGAGCGGCAAGTAACCGACGCGCGTGTTCTTGATCGCTTCCGACAACCCGTGTGCGTCGGACTTTATGACTACCAACGCCAGCGCGCTGATACCAATCAGCGCCTGGGCGAGACCAGCGAGGTTGACGCGCCCGTGAGATCTCGGCGCTTTAACTTCTGACATAACTCGCTCGGCGCCTTGCGGTGTCATTTGCGTTTACCTCGAGGTCTTGAATGGATGTTGATCCACATACGCGCGATTTCCAACAGCGTCGAGGGGATGTGACTGGGCCGAACGGTTGAGCGTCCCGCCGGTCGCGGATAGTGCCGCACTCCTACTTCCCTCATTCGAAATCCGAAGTATCTTGCTTTGGCCAGCATCTCCGCGTCCACGAAAAACTTCTTTGATTCGATGGTTACCTTATCAAACACTTCTCGGCGAAAGAGCTTAAACGCGCAATCGATATCGCGAACCTTGATTCTGAAAATGATCCTCACCAACAGATTGAAACCCCAGGATAACACCAGGCGAGTCAGCGGGTCGAAGCGATAGATTCGAAACCCATTAACGATGTCGGCGCCGTCAATGAGCGGCAACAGGTTGGCGATCTCGCGCACGTCAAACTGATTGTCAGAGTCGGTGTAGAAGATCAGTTGATGACGCGCGTTGGTAAATCCTGTCTTCAGCGCATCGGCATATCCTCGATTTGGGTTGTGATGAAAGACGCGAACGTGCTCGGCGTCTTCAGCGGCAAGGCGATCGGCGATCTCGGGAGTGTGGTCCTGAGAGCCATCGTCGACGATTATCACTTCCCAGTCGCGGAAGCCGAGCGCGCGGAAAACTTCAGCCAATCGTGTCGCGGCAGTCTCAATGTTCTCTTCTTCGTTGTATGCCGGCAACACGGCTGAGATGGTTTCGAAGGGCATAGCTATCCAGTAATTCTAACCCTGCTACTGCTGGATAATCCGCGTCAACTGCGTCGCGACAGCCTGCCAGCGATTTTCTCTCTTCACGAATACGTGAGTGAATCGAAACTGCCCGCCGATGTCGTGCCCGTCGAAGCGTCCTTTCACATTAGTCGCTCCGGCCACGACCGCCGTGTCGCCGTATATCTTCACAACCTGATCGTAGTTGGTGACCGATTCATAGTTCGCAGTGTCCGCTCTCGCGCCATCGAGGTATTCGGACTTGTTTGCAACCAAACCAGCCGGGTTCGTCAGGATGTATTCGTCTCCCAGCAAACGATCAAGCGCGGCGATGTCACGCTTGGTTTTGGCGTTGGTTAGGACATCAGTCAGCTTTGTCAAAGCTTCTTTGTCCTGGGTCTCGCGAGACTTGTTGCTGGTTGCCTGTGCGAAGATCAGAGACGAAATGACTGTCAGCAGACTGCAAAGCATAATTGTTCGCTTCATTTCTTGCTCCAATGTTGGGTATGACAGGCTGGCTTATCGCGGTCGACGTCGTCAATGATACACGAACTATCCGAGATATCCGAGACCTTTCAGTCGCTGGCGAATCTCTTCGCTCTCGTCGTCGGTCATCAGAGGCGCCTGTTCGGGCGTCTTGTAATCGACATCGAGCGCTTCACATTTTCTCACCGGGTTCAGAGCCATGTACTGTTCGGTGAAAATTTCTTCTAACACGCGGCCGTCCATATCCACGGGCACCTCTACACCGAACGAATGCAAGATGGTTGGAGCATAATCAATGATCCGCGCACCTTGCACCTGAGCGCCGCACTTCAACTCCGGGCCGCGGCCGAGCATGATCCCGTGCATTCGATGATCGCCGGAGTTGCCATAGACCGGAGTTATAAACTTGTTGGACGTGAGATCAAGCGTGCCGAGCGGCTTGTTTGACATGTCACCTGGCAAGAATTGTATGTCCGGAGATAGCTGGGTGTGCGGGCCCCTGTAAAGATCTTCGCGACGCCAGATCGGCCCAATAAGAGGCTGTCTAGTTTCGGGATCGTTGAGAGATCGCAGCTTCTCGATCACGCGTTTCATCACCGATTCATATTCAGCCCCTGGCTCGACTATTCCTTTTGCCTCGCGACCTCGCAGGTTGACAAAAATCTGTCCGTAATTTCCCTTGGAAAACGCAACCGTGCGCGACCAGTCGACATCTCCAAGCGAAAGCATCAACGAGTTCGCCAGCTTCATCAGCTTCGAACGGTTCGTCACGCCCACTGACAATCTCAAATGCGCGAGTCCCATCTTCATTGCCGACCGGTAGGCAAAATCCGGTGTTAGGCCGAGACTGAACAACGTGCGCTTGAAGCGTGTCATTGCATCTCGCTTAAGCACCAGCAGCCCTTCTTCGATCAGCCACACGTTGAAGCACAGAAACTTTTTGATCGGGCCAAAACCGTGATCAGAACCAAGGTAGACCGACGTGTCGCTTTCAACCGACTCAAATAACTCGCCGAGCGTCGAATCGACGGCGCGCCAGTACTTGTGAATGCGGCCGATGTTGGCGTCGTGCTCCTTACGGTCGAAGAAGGGGTGAGTCTCGTCCAGCAAGTGCCACAGCTCGTGTTGAAAGCGATCAGTTCCCCAATAGTGCGTTGCGAACACGTCCCAATCGTATCGGTCCATCAGGTATCGATTGACTTTGGTTTTGTACTCAAGCTCGCTGAAGAGCTGGTTCAAAATCTTATCGACGCTGCCCTTGGTGTAAACCTCGGTTATGTATAGTTCGTACGGACCGAACCTGCTTTCAATTTCTTGAAGCAAGCTCGCGGGATGAGCGAAGTCTCGTCTGCCGCGCGGTGTCAAGAAATCAGAGATCATCAGTCCGTTGATCAAACCAGGGGGATAAGTGCACGGAATGTTGGTAACAATCGCGCGCTTGCCCATCGCGCCCAGGACGTCCCAAAACGGCATTCCGTCTCGCGAACGCGAGCTTACGGGCGAGTCAGGCAACTCGCCGCTTCCCTTTCGCCTGAGCAGAAACTCGAACACGCCGTGTTTGCCTGGGTTCTTGCCAGTCATCCACGAGACCCAGGCCGTAGGAGTGATGGGAGGGATTGTGGTCTCAAGCGTGCCGCTGACGCCTTCGTCGATGAACTGCTTCAGTCGCGGCATCAAGCCTTGTTTGATCAATGGATCGAGCACATCGAACGTGGCGCCGTCCAGGCCAATAAACAGAACCTTCTTGCCCATATGACAAAAGTCCAGATTTTAACCGATTCGATGCCCGCTCCTCAACTACGCCAACGGGCGGCAAGTAGCACCAAGCCTGCCAATATCAAAATGCCTCCGGCGGCCGTAACTAACAAACGTCGCCTCACGATGACGCTCGTCGCCTGCCATATCTCGCCGATCCTGCGAAGCTCGCGTTTATCGTAAAAGCGAAGTGCAAACAACAGAAGCGGAAACAATAGAGCCAGCGAGGACTTGATTGCGATCGATGCGTAGAGCGCGGCGCGAGTGGCAGTGTCGCCGCGAAGCACATCATTCAGATAGAATGCGGCAGTTATCACGCAACCAAGAGAGACGAGTGTGAACACTCGTCTCCACTCATATCGGACCTTGAAGAACAGATTGGATGCCCAATACCTCAGCCCGCAAAACGCTACATAAGACATCAACGTCGAGACCGTCGCGCCCACAATTCCATATCTCGGAATCAATAGAAAATTCAAAGCGATGTTGATCGCCAGCGAGATGATGATGACGACTGGCGCAAATATCGTTCGCTTCTTCAAAGTTATTCCGATGTTCAGTACGCGCGATGCGCAATCAAGCACCATCGCTAAGCCGAGCAAGGGTATTACGGTCGGCGCCGCCCAGTAACTCTTTAACCCGTAAAGCAGCAACCCGTCGCCGGCCACAGCCGACACACACAATGCTAGAAACATGCTGACGAAAATTATGTAAGTCAGCACGCGCGAGTAATATTCATCGGCGCCCTCCTCGTTCATCACTGAAAACCGCATTACGGTCCATACCTGGCTGAAGGGCACGGTGACCAGGATTGTAATGACTGAGACTAAGGTGTTCGCCATCGAATACGCGCCCAACTCTCTCGGCGTCGAGTATCGCTCCACGAAGAAGCGATCGATTATCAAGAACAACTGAAACGATATCTGGCCGAAGATCAACGGCGCGCCAAACGCAAGCATCGCCCGAAGTTCAGAGATCGAGAAGCTGAGGCTCAAATCGCGATTCACCATCGTGTAGAACAACAATGCTTCAAACACTGCTCCTGCCAACCGGCCTATCAGCACGTTTCGTACGTTTGCGCCGACGCCGATAACCAGGTAAGTGATTAACACAACCTGAAACAGAAACGCTGCGATGTTCAGCGCCGAGTATTCAGCCGATTTGAACTTGGCTCGCAGTATCGAGTCGGGGATGAGCGTGATCACTTCAAAGAAAGTGATCACAAAGACGAGCTGTATCAGACTCGCGCGGGACTGGTCACCCCTAAAGACGACGGCCGACATCTGCGGCGCGATCTTCCAAAGCAACGCAGTCGCCGCGGCTGACGAAACGAACAGAAAAACGAATGTCGAGCCAACGATCTTGCGACGGTGAGCGTCGTTGTCTGTCTCGTAATAGTGTCGAAAGAAGGCGTGATTGAGTCCAAACTTCAGAACGAGGGTTATCAGCGTGAGCGTTATCGTAAGCAGCGACAACACGCCGAACTCTCCCGCAGGCAGCTTCCGCGCATACACCGGCACGAGCACCAGCCCGAACGCGCTGTTGACCACGCTGCCGATGCCAAATATCAGCGTATGCTTTACTGTCTTCTTAATCTTGTCGTAGATCGTGATCGTTACTCCCTCTTCCGCTTAGCAGCAGACAGAATCAAAACAGGCAAGATCAACGCCGCGGCGGCTAGGCTAACATACATTGACGCGAAAAAACTCACCGGCTTGAACGCGAAGGATACCACATGGCGGCCTGCGGGAACGTTGACCGCCCGCATTGTGCAGTTCGCGCGAAAGATCTCGGTGGGCGTGCCGTCGACAAACGCGCGCCAGCCTGGATAGTAGTTATCGCTCAAGACCAGCGCTTCAGCGTTCCGGTTGTCCGTTTCGATAACGAGGCGGTTGCGTTTGTCTTCAGCAATTCGCACTGTCCCCGAACTCAACACCTCCAGTTGCTTCGGGCTCGGTTGAATAATAGTCTGGTCCAACTCCTCCACTCGCCATCTCAGCGCGGCGAAGCTTGGTCCCGAGTTCTCGATTACCGCAATTGATCTCGGTTCGAAGTATTCCTCTTGGAACAGTTTTATCGCTTCTTCGTGACTGGAGGCATCGATAATACGAGGGACGAAAAACGCTCGCGGCATCGCGTTCTTGTTCTCGTATAACGACACACCCTCAGCCGTCGCTAGCAGATCGTAGCCCGCCACCAGCGCTGACTCGTGAGTCATCACGTATCTCACGTTCAGAAGATCGTAGAAGCGGGATCGATACTGGTCAAAGACGACGTGGCTGAGATTGGGCTGAGGCTCAATCAGCGACGCGTACTCGCGATACCATTTCGGGAATTGCTGGTTCTTTCCGGTCACGGTCGAGATCTGATAAGGCAAAAGCGTGTTGGGCGGCGCAATTATTTTCTCAGTGGCCGATCCCGCCGCCGTGCTGCGATTTGTCTCCAGTTCTGACGGCACTACTAGAACGCGGCCCGGCGGAAGCGATCGGAGCAGATCGGTTATCTCGGTCTTCGGAAATACGCGAGTGCGGTCGAAGCTATGATCGAACTGCGTGCTATCCCAATAAAGATCTAAAACCAGCAACGCGGTCAGCAGTGCAAAGAAGCCCTTGTGGGGGAGCCGTCCTTTTGCAAATGCCCACATCGCAACGACGACAAGCACAATGAAAATTAGCGGTAGAACTATTCCAACACGTGGCGGGGTCATTTCCGCGCTCAAAGCTAGAGCCGCGCGACCGATGAAAGCCGTACGTCCCCGCTGAGCCGAATCAACCGAGAAGCCCGAGGCCCTGAGCAAATAAGATCCTACAGTAACAAGCAACAAGCATCCTGTGACAGCGAAGGCGACATTCCGAGCGTGCCGATCGAATCGTTGAAGTACGTCAGCCTTCGACGCAAGAAGCAGGTCAACTCCAAATGCCACCAGCGCCGCTGCCGCAAACAGAAACAACACGCCCGCGCGAACGGCCACGCGAATGACTTGAAGAATTGGAATGTATCGAGTTACGGGGACGTATAGCGGCGCCGCCATCATCAGGAAAAGAGAGATTGATGCCAGGATCGCGAAAAAGACCATGCGATTACGAGGCGCTAAACCAGCCGGGTCATGTCGTTTGCCTTTTAGTCTCAACCAATAGATGCTGAAGCAAAGTGGCACGAGCGCCGCAATGCCTAGATACAAAATATGATCGTGCGAGACCCCGATTCCGGTGAACAGCGTCAGCATCCTTGCGTCGTAAGCCGAGCCGAACAGGTTCGGAAAGACGAGGGTCGCGGCATACCACGGCGGCAGCCAGACGTAACCGAGCTCGGCGCCTACTATTTTGCGATTCGAGTACGAGAGCAACTCGAGCGACGGCGCCCATTGCGTAGCCGAAAGCGTCAGTCCAACCGTCAGCGTCACGATCATCATCGCGACTCTGCGCAGCACAATACGTCGCGCACTGTCGCCGCGACCCCAAAAAATTGCAAAGAACAAGTAGTACAAGATGACAGCGCCAACGTAGTAAACTGCATTCGGCAGGTATCCGCAGAAGAACTGCGCGGCGAGAAATACTCCCGCGATTATGGCGTAGCGCACGCTGCCAGCTTGCGGCCTTCTGATCGCCCGATCTGCAAACAACAGAATCAGCGGCAGCCACATAAGTCCGCCCCACCAGCCTAGTCCAGTCAGGTGAAACATCGAGTGCGCCGAGAACCCGAAGACAAGCGAGCCCATCAACGCGCCGTTCGCGCTCGCTCCAATCGCGACTAGAAAGGCGTACATGAAGACGATCGCGAGCGCCAGTTCGCTGATCCGTGCGAGTGAGTATCCGAGCGGGACATCGAAAAATTTGTAGAACAGCAAGAATGGCGAAAGCGTCCTTGTCACGCCATCGGCGTAGATCGGGTGGCCCGCCATCGTATAAGGGTTCCACAAAGGAAACTCTCCATCCCGATAAGCCGAAACGACAAAGTAGTCGCGTGTGACGTAAGTATCAGTGAGGTCGCGCCGATTGTAGGGGTAGTCAGATGGACCTGCGTAGTAACCCCACGGCAGTTGGTTGTTCAGCGTGTTGACATCGACAAGCGTCTCGCCGAGAAAGAACACACGCCAGAACAGAGCGACAATAGCGAGAAGGATTAAGGTGATACTTACCGCATGCCGCGCTAAGGTAAGGGCTGCCCTTGTTGGTGCGGGCTCTACCGCTGCGCGAAGCTCGACTTCCGGCTCAGCATTCATCCTTTGCACTTCATCCATCACATATAACCGAGGCTGCGCAGCTTTTCTTCCACGGCCTGCTCCTCGGCGGCGCTAATCTGAATCTGGCCTTGAGTCGAAATCGAGCTCGCTTCTTCGATCTGAATTGGACGCTCCGCGAGGAATTCTTCAGTAAACGCAGATTGGATCACTCGTCCGTCCAGCTTATCGGGCACAGGCAAGCCCGCAGCATACATGATCGTCGGCGCCAGATCGTACACCGTCTGTGCGGCGCCCCGCGTGTTTGGTCGAATGCCTGGGCCTTTAATTATCAACACGCCATCGGGTCGATGGTCGCCACTCCACCAAAATCCTCGCGCGCGAACTTCGTCGGGCGGCTCGCCAAGGTCGGCAGCCGTATTCCAATGTATGAATAAATCGCTCGCCCGTTCGACAAATGGACCAGAGTAGGCCTCGTCGCGACGGACGACTCTTTCGACCACCGGTGTTCCAGCCACGTCCTTCCAGTCGTTCAACTCAGCGATGATTCGAAGGCAAGTGCTGTCATAGTCAGAGAGCGCAACAATACCGTTTGCGTTTCGCCCTTCGAGGTTGATGTTGATGACGTGCCGTCCAGGCTCGGTGTAGGCGACCGTGTGCTCCCAATCGACCGAAGCATAGAAGGAATCCTTCTCTACTGCCCGCAATCTCTGCAGCCGTTCTTCGCCGATTCTCTCTTTCGCTCGCTCTCTCAGCGAGGCAGGAACAACGCTGCGAATCGCGTTTCGGCTGGCGCTGATGACGGATTGAGGCGAGTGTGCACGACGTCTCCTAACCAGGTAACCGCTAGATTCGAGCCAATCCGCCAGATGATAAGACGCGCCCGTGTGGGGTCCCATTCCGTGATCCGAGATCACGTAGATCTGAGTGTCGGAATTCGCATGCTGGATCAAACGTCCAATTGCTCCATCGAGCGCGGAATAGATTTCAAGAATTGAATTCTTGTCGGTGTTGGCTTGACTGAACTTCCACAAGTTGTGACCGGCCCAATCGCTGGCCGTGTAAACGATCATGAACAGATCCGTGGGTCTGCTGTTGATCAAGTACTCCGCCGCTGACGTTTGAATCTTGATTAGATTCAGCCACAGGCGGGCCGCGTCATCGAGACGGCCGCCTCTCATCAAATCGCCAAGCCGCCTCGGCGCAAAATCATAATCAGGAAATCGGCGGAGCAATTCCTCGCGAAGCTCTCCGGGACAAAATGCGCGGTCATTTAGAGACGGAGCGTCGAGGCCGCTGACCATGAAACTTCCTTGCGCGCATTGGGCAGGATAAGTCATCGGGACGTTGAGGAATCCCGACGTAAGCCTGTGCCTCGCAAGGTGCGAGCCGATCAACTCGCCGATGCGATCGCCGCCTTTGAAAAAGATCTGCTTGCCGCTCGCGAAATCTCGATCGGAAAAGACGAAGAGGCCGTGGCGTCCCGGATTCAGACCAGTCAGTATGGAAGTCCACGCCGACGCGCTGTGCATGTTCGGCGTGGAAATGAGTCGCGCCGACGTGCCTTCATTGATTAATCGCGTTAGCGCCGGAAGGTGACCAGCCGCCCCCCAAGGCTCGATCAGGTCGAAGGTTGCCGCATCAAGACCGATGACTAGGATCTTCATCGAATTTCAGCGAGACCTGTAGTCTCACACAAATTCGTGATTTTTCCAAAGAAGCTTCTCGGAAGCAAAGTCCTTTTCGGTTGGCTCCCTCGCGTACGTTGGCAAAGCGGGGCAAGGGAGAACTTTTTGGTCCCGCCGACACCCAGGGCTCGCGCCATGGGCTAGATTCCTTCGCCCGCTCCGCGAGATCCTTCAATACAAGTTGTTGACAATCACGCTGACTAACACCCTTCGCGAATTGGCAGGTAGCAGTTATGCGGTCTATTCGATATAACCCAAAGCTCGCAGACGTTCACGAAGTTCCGATTCTTCGACCAAGCTGTAAACGGCTTCCTTCTCGGTCAAGGTCTGTTTGTATGAGCTTCCGGTTCTCGCAGGCTCGCCGGCATCTTCGCATACTTCCATCAAAGCGCGGCCGTCCATATCTTGCGTCAACACACATCCCAACGACACCAAGGCAGTCGGTCCAACGTCGCGTAAATTCGGCCGCGAAGTGAAAGATACCCCGCTCTTGATACCTCTTCCCCACGCGATGAAAATCCCGTCGCGCGAGTGAGTGCCGGTTGTCGAGTCCGCCGGGACGATCACGTCGCC
>Ga0137380_10004702_pt1 | contig 12066 bp, 13 predicted proteins | sample SagtaG_17_FD_104809 | JGI IMG/M metagenome (GOLD analysis project Ga0137380, IMG submission 104809) | Vadose zone soil microbial communities from Sagehorn Ranch, Mendocino, California, USA - Sage2_L_100_16 metaG | ecosystem: Environmental > Terrestrial > Soil > Vadose zone | place: USA... | reverse complement strand
GGGAGGCTGGAAGCGCGAGCCGTAATCGCTTCTACGCCGGGCTGCCGGTCTGCGCCGTTCGCCTACGCTCCAGCACGAAGCGAAGAGCGACGTAACCGATGAGCCCGGCGAGCACGCCGAGCGCGGTATTGCCCACGACGAAGGGCCAGAGGAAGGGCCGCAGGTGGACCGCCAGCGCGCGGTAGAACTCCAGCCCGTGAAGCTCCCAGTCGATCTGCTCGAGCGCGTCGGTCGGCACGCCGAGAACCGCGCAGCCGAGCATCGTTCCCGCGATGTAGAGCGGCGCCACCGTCCACGGGTTGGAGAAGTACACGCCGACCAGGAGGGCCGCGCGGTTCAGGCGGAACAGGAACGCGATCAGCAGCGCGAGCCCCGTGTGGATCCCCAGGATGGGGAAGAACGCCAGCCACAGGCCCAGGCCGAACGCCACCGCGGTGCGGTGCGGGGTGTCTTCGAGATGCAGCAGCATCTCCACCGTGCGCCGCACGCGGCCGCTCATGCCTCCGGGACCGGCGCGCGGCGCCGCTCCCGGGCCGCGAAGTGGTCGTGGGATTTCGGCCTCAGCTTGCGCATCGCCTCCCCGAACCGGAGGGACAGCGCGGGCGGGCCGGCGGCGAACTGCCCCACGGCGCTCACCGACACGCTCCACACGCTGGCGGCCTCCCGCAGCGCGTCGACGCGGTCGGGCGGCACGGCCATGAGCATCTGGTAGTCCTCGCCGCCGTGCAGCGCGAGCGAGAACGCGTCCCCGCCGACCTGCTTCTCGAGCGCGGCCGCCGACGGGTCCACCGGCAGCCAGTCGGGCTCGATCCAGGCGGCGAGCTCGCTCTCCTCACAGAGGCTCAGCAGGTCGCCGGACAGGCCGTCGGAGAGGTCCATCGCCGCGTGGACGATCTCCTGCCCGGCCAGCGCGCGGCCGAACGCCAGCGGCGGCGAGGGATCGAGCTGCGCGCGCAGGCACGGCACCAGGCCGTCCGCCCCGTCCGGCGGCCACACGCCGCGGTCGACGAGCGCGCCGTCGGCGTCGAGGCGGGCGCCCTTCTCGAGCGCGCGCAGGCCGGCGGCGGCCGCGCCCAGCGTTCCGGTGACCACCACGAGGTCGCCGGCGGCCGCGCCCACCCGTCGCAGGAGACGGTCGGCCTGGCCGAGCACGGCCAGATCCACGACGATGCGGTCTTCGCTGGCGGACAGGTTGCCGCCCACGAGGCTGACGCCGGTCTCCGCCGCCCGCTCGAGCAGGCCGTCGTACAGCCCGTCCACGAAGGCCAGGGGCACGTCGCGCGGGAGGCAGAGCGAGACGGTGGCGTAGCGCGCGAGGCCGGCCATGGCCGCGACGTCGGAGAGGTTCACGCTGAGCGCCTTGCGCCCGAGCAGGCGCGGCGGCGACCACTCGCGCCGGAAATGGACGCCCTCCACGAGCACGTCGGTGGTCACGAGGGTGAGCGGTCCCGTCTCCACCGCGGCCGCGTCGTCCCCCACGCCGGCGATCACCCCGGGCCCCGCGGGGATGCGCGAGCGCAGGTGGCGGATGAGCGCCCGCTCGCCGATCTCCCCCACCGGCGTCTGCGGATCCATTGCCGGAGAGAGTACCTCAATCGCGCGGATCGGGCACGAACGCCCCGCCAGAGGTGTGACTTTCAACGCGGAGGACGCGAAGAACGAGCGGAGAGAACGCAGAGAACAGATGTAAGGCACCACGGTCGGATGCGGAGCCCAGCGATTCTTCCGGCGCTAGCGTCCGGCGCGCGGAGCGGAGCGTTTCCACTGTCGCACGCCGACGGGTCCCCCGGCGGCGTGCGCTTGATGACTTCTGGGGCGGAGCGGAGCGCGCCGCATCCTGGAATGCGAATGAAGGCCCCCCGCCTTTGCCGTGTGGAAGGGTGACCTGAACCTGGTCACAAGGTGGGAACCCTGCACGCCGCTTCAGGCTTCCTCGACGCGGAGGCATGCACACCACGGCGTGACGGCGGGTCCCCGAGCTAAGGACGTTGGTCCAGGGTTTCCTTTTCCATCACGGACAACGCAGGGGACCTTGTCCTGACGATCATAGCCGCGGAGAGCGGCCGAGGCAACTATTTCTCTTCGAGCGCGGCGGACAGCTCGCGGGCGAGCGCGGCGGCCCGCTCGGAGGCGCGGCCGTCCGCCTCGCCCAGCTCGGCGCGAAGGCGGAAGCACTCGTCGGCGATGTTGAGCGCGGCCAGCACGGCGACCCGGAGCGAGTCCACCGCGCCCGCGGAACGGCTGACCTCCTGCATCTGGGCGTCGACGTGGGCGGCCAGCTCCTCGACGTATCCCGCTTCCGCTCCCGCCTTCACCGAGTACGTCTGGCCGAAGATCTGGACGTGGACGAGGTTCGGCTTGTCCGCCATGACGGCCTCAATCCTACTCCAGGCCGTCGAGCACCTCTACCAGCTTGGCGATGCGCCGGCGGATCTCCTCGCGCTCCCGGCGCAGGCCGGCCACCTCCTCGGCCAGGGCTTCCCGGGGATGTCCGTCGTCGGACGCGGAGCCGCGCTGCTTCTCCAGCGAGTCCAGCCGCTTCTCGGCCTCGCGGACGCGCGCGCCCAGCCGGCTCCGCTCCTCCTCCAGGTCGTGGTTCGCCTTCCGGAGACGCTTGACGAGGTCCGCCGCCTTGCGCACCTTCTGCTCGAGCAACTCGAAGCCCTGTTCCATCGCCTCCTCACTCTCCCCGGATCTGCAGACCCGCCGCCCGCAGCGCGGCCACCACGCGGTCCACCGAGGCCTGGACCTCTTCCCCGGTCAGGGTCCGGGCCGGATCCTGGTACACGAGGCTGAAGGTCAGGCTCACCTTGCCCGCCGGGACGTGCTCGCCTTCGTAGCGATCGACGACCGACACCTCCCGCAGCCGGCCGCCGGCGGCGGCCTTGATGCGCGCCTCGATCTCCGACGCGGCCGCGACTCGATCCGCGATCACCGACAGGTCGCGCTCCACCGCGGGCGACCGCGGGAGCGGCCGCACGCGCACCGGCGGCCGCGGGGCGGTGAGGACCCCCAGCTCCAGCTCGGCCACCACCGCCTCGTCGCGAAGCTCCCAGGCCTCCGCCACGTCGGGATGAAGGCAGCCGACGTAGCCGCGCGCCTGCCCGTCGAGCGAGACCACCGCCGCCTTGACGGGATGCAGGAACCCCGGCGCGCCGTCGGGCTCGAAGGAGAAGGAGCCGAGACCGAGCCGGCGCCCGAGAAGCTCCACGACGCCCTTGCCGTCGTAGAAGTCGGCCGCGCGCCGCTCGGACTTCCAGTGCGGCGACATCGCGCCCGCCAGCAGCACCGCCACCCGCGACTCTTCCGCCAGCCCCGGCGGCGTGTTCCCGAAGACGCGGCCCATCTCGAACACGCGCACGTCGCGGCGTCCCTGCCGCAGGTTCGTACGCAGCGTGGACACGAGCCCGGGCATCACGAGGCTGCTCCGGAGCGCACCCTGCTCCTCGGACAGCGGGTTCGCCAGGTGCAGCCTGGGCGGAGCGTGCGGTCCGGCCTCGGCGTCCGACACGAACGCGTAGTTGATCACCTCGGTCAGCCCCGCTCCCACCAGGGCTTCCCGCACCGCGCGCGTGGCCACCTGCACGGGACGCAGTCCCTCGGCGCCGCGCGCGGGGGGAACGGTGGGCTGGATGCGGTCGACGCCGAGATGGCGGCCCACCTCCTCGATGATGTCGGCCTCGCGGCTCACGTCGCTGCGCCAGGACGGGATCTCGACGTCCCATGCCGCCGGCTGCTCCTTCACCGTGAAGCCGAGGCCGGTCAGGATCCGCCGCGCGCGGTCCTCGGCCACGGGGGTGCCGAGCACCGCCGCCGCGCGCGCGGGACGGAACGACGTCGCCCGCCGTGCCCGCGGCACCGGCCGCCGGTCGATGAATCCCGGACGCGCCGAGCCCGCGCCGATCTTCGCGAGCAGGTGCGCGATGCGCGCGGTGGCTGCGGGCGGAGCTTCGGGATCGGCGCCGCGCTCGAAGCGGTGCGAGGCCTCGGTGTGCATGCCGAGCGCCTTGCTCGCGCGGCGGATCGAGAGCGGATCCCACCACGCGGCCTCGAGGGCGACGGTGCGAGTCTCGTCGGAGACCTCGCTGCTGGCGCCACCCATGATGCCGGCCAGAGCGAGGGCTCCTTCCGTCCCGGCCACGACCCCCACCCGCCCGGCCAGGATCCGGCCCACGCCGTCGAGTGTCGTCAGCCGGTCGCCCTCGCGCGCCCAGCGGACGACCAGCTTGCCCTCGGGAACGCGCGCGAGGTCGAACGCGTGCGACGGGTGGCCCATCTCCATCAGCACGTAGTTGGTCAGGTCGACGACGTTGTTGATCGGCCGCACGCCCACCGCCTCCAGCCGGTCGCGGATCCACGGCGGCGAGGGACCGAGGCGCACGTCCAGGACGCGGGCGCAGAAGCGAGGGCACAGGTCGGGGGCCTCGATCGTCACGTCGAGGGATTCGGAGGCGAGCGGGCCCGCTTCGGGGAACGAGACGTCAGGGGGCCGGAGGGCCACGCCGTAGAGCACGGACACCTCCCGGGCCACCCCGTAGACGTTCATGCAGTCGACACGGTTCGTGGTGATGTCGAGGTCCAGCACCGCGTCGTCGCCGCGGCCCTCCAGGCCTTCGAGGGCCAGGCCCACGAACGTCAGGTCCTCGCCGAGCTGGCGCGGCTCGGTCGGGAAGTCGACGAACTCGCGCAGCCACGAGAGCGGAACCTTCAGAATTGCTCCAGGAAGCGCAGGTCGTTGCCGTAGAAGAGCCGGATGTCGTCGACGCCGTGGCGGACCATCGCGACGCGCTCGATGCCGAGGCCGAAGGCGAAGCCGGTGACCTCCTCGGGGTCGTACACGACCTTGCCCAGCCGCCGGTTGACGGCCTCGAGCTCGGCCGGGTGGACCATGCCCGAGCCGAGGATCTCCAGCCAGCCGGTCCCCTTGCAGACGCGGCAGCCCTTGCCGTCGCAGACGACGCACCCGAGGTCCGCCTCCATCGACGGCTCCGTGTAGGGGAAGAACGACGAGCGGAAGCGGACCGGGTACTGGGGCCCGAAGAGCGCGTGCAGGAACGTCTCGATCGTACCCTTCAGGTCGGCGAGCGTGATCCCCGGCCCGACCACGAGGCCCTCCACCTGCTGGAACATCGGCGAGTGCGTGATGTCGTCGTCGCGGCGGTACACCTTGCCCGGGCAGATGATCCGCACGAACGGCGGATGCGGGTTGGAGAGCAGGTAGCGGATCTGGCCGGTCGAGGTGTGCGTGCGCAGCAGCGCCGAGCCACCCTGCAGATAGAACGTGTCCTGCATGTCGCGGGCCGGGTGGTCCGGCGGCATGTTCAGCGCCTCGAAGCAGTGGAAGTCGTCGTCGATCTCCGGGAACGCGTCGTAGATCTCGTACCCCATCGACACGAAGATGTCCTCGAGCTGCTCGCGTACGACGGTGAGCGGATGCCGGCGCCCGACGGCGGGCGTCCGGCCGGGCAGCGTCACGTCCATGCGCTCGCGCAGGAGCTGCTCGTCCCGGCGGCGGCGCTCCAGCTCCACGCGCCGCGCCTCGAGCCTCGACTCGACCTCCTGCTTGACGGTGTTCAGCTCCCGCCCGGCCTCCCGGCGCTCGTCCTCCTTCAGCTTCCCCAGACGACCGAAGAGGAGCGTCAGCTCGCCGGACTTGCGGCCGAGGAAGCGCGTGCGGACGTCCTGCAGGGCGTCGGGGTCGCGCGCCTCGGCCAGCGCGGCGTCGAAGTCGCTGCGAAGCCGCGGAAGCTCGCGGACGATTCCCTCCGAGGGTCGGTCGGAGCCGGGCATGGACCGCGACGGGCTAGGCGGTGGCCGGCGCGGACCGGGCCGACTCCACGAGCGCGGTGAACGCGGGCGGGTCGGTGGCGGCGATCTCGGCGAGCGACTTGCGGTCGAGGCCGACCCCGGCCCGCTTCAGCCCTGCGATGAGCTGGCTGTAGGTCATGTCGTGCATGCGGGCGGCGGCGTTGATCCGGATGATCCACAGCCGCCGGAAGTCGCGCTTCTTGCGCCGGCGTCCGACGTAGGCGAAGTTGCCCGCCCGCTCGATGGACTCCTTGGCGGAGCGGTACAGCTTGCTCTTGGTGAGGAAGTAACCCTTGGCGAGCCCGAGGATCTTCTTCCGGCGATGGCGGCGCTTGCTGCCGCGCTTGACTCTCGGCATGACGACGTCCCTTCGATGGCCGGGCCCGGGCGGGCCCGCCCGTCGCGCTTACAGGCGGCGACGAAGCCCGGGCGGCTCGACGGCCCCCCTTGCTCTTTAACGCGGAGGACGCGGAGGGGAACGGAGAGGACGCGGAGAATTCAGTTTGAACACCCCCGCGTTCTCTTCGTTCGTTCTCCGCGTTCTCCGCGTTAAGAGGTCATTCTAGCCCAGCAACATCCTCCGAACATGCGGCGCTTCGCCGTGCGACACGAGCGAGGCCTTGCGCAGGTGGCGCTTCCGGCCCTTGGCCTTCTTCGTAAGGATGTGGCGCTTGAAGGCGTGGTAGCGCTTGACCTTGCCGGTGGCCGTCAGCTTGAAGCGCTTGACGGCGCCGCGGCGGCTCTTCAGCTTCAGCTTCTTCTTCGGCTTTCTCATTCCTCTCCGCCTTTCGCGCTGCCGCTGCCGACCGCGGCGGCGGCGCGCGCCGGCCGGGGTTCCTTGGGCTCCTTGGGCCCTTTCGGCGCCTTCGCCTCCTGCTGGCCCCCCTTGCCGCCCTTGGGCTTCGGCGGGGCGGCTTCCTTCTTGGGCGAGAGGATCTGCACCATCGTCATTCCCTCCTGCCGCGGCGGCACCTCGATCAGCGCCACCTCCGTCAGCTCGGAGGCCAGACGGTTCAGGATCCCGCGCCCGATCTCGTTGTGCACCATCTCGCGGCCCCGGAAGATCACGGTCGACTTGACCTTGTTCCCCCCGAGGAGGAAGCGCTCCGCGTTCCGGCGCTTGAACTGGAAGTCGTGCTCGTCGATCTTCGGCCGGAACTTCACTTCCTTGACCTGGATGTGCTTCTGGTGCTTCCGCGCCTCGGACTCGCGCTTGGCCTGCTGGTAGAAGAACTTTCCCGAGTTCATGATCCGGCAGACCGGCGGCGTGGCCGTCGAAGCGATCTCCACGAGGTCCAGACCCTTCTCTTCGGCGATGCTCAAGGCCTGGGCGGGAGGCATGATCCCGAGCTGCGTGCCGTCGTCGTCGATGACGCGGATCTCCTTGGCGCGGATGCGATCATTGATGCGGACCGTCCTCGGATCTATGAGACACCTCCTGCGGCGGCCGCCTGGGGAGGGTCCTCTTCCAGGAGCGCCCGCTCCGCGGTGAGACGCACGATCTTCGCCGCGAGGACCTCGGGAGACATGGGTCCCATGTCGCCGGCGTGACGGTGGCGCACGGACACCGTGCGCGCCGCCTCCTCGCGATCCCCCACGACCAGCATGTACGGCACCTTCTGCACCTGGGCCTCGCGGATCTTGTAGTTCATCTTCTCGCTGCGATCGTCGACGCTCACCCGCACGCCCCGGGCCTTGAGCGAATCCGCCACCGCGCGGCCGTAGGCCTGGTGGCGCTCGGCCACCGGGACCACGACCGCCTGCACGGGGGCGAGCCACAGCGGGAACGCGCCCGCGTAGTGTTCGATGAGCACGCCGAAGAAGCGCTCCAGGCTGCCGAGCAGAGCCCGGTGGATCATGACCGGCTGGTGCGCCTTGCCGTCCTCGCCGATGAACTCCAGGCCGAACCGGTTCGGGTTGTGGAAGTCCACCTGGATCGTCGAGCACTGCCAGGCGCGGTCGAGCACGTCCTTGATCTTGATGTCGATCTTCGGCCCGTAGAAGACCCCCTCGCCGGGCTCGACGACGTAGGGGAGCTTGCGGGTCTCGAGCGCGCGCTTGAGAGCGGCGGTCGCCACTTCCCACTGCTCGTCGGTGCCGCTCGCCTTCTCGGGCTTGGTCGAGAGGTAGATGTCGTAGCGGTCGAAGCCGAACGTCTTCAGGATGTTCGTCACGAAGTCGAGCACCCGCAGGATCTCGACGTCCATCTGGTCGGGCCGGCAGAACACGTGCGCGTCGTCCTGGGTGAAGCCGCGGACGCGGAGCAGCCCGTGGAGCACGCCCGAGCGCTCGAAGCGGTACACGGTCCCCAGCTCCGCGAAGCGCAGCGGCAGCTCGCGGTAGCTGTGCATCCGGCTCTTGTAGATCGTGATGTGGAACGGGCAGTTCATCGGCTTGAGCTGATACTGCACGCCCTCGATGTCGATCGGCGAGTACATGTTCGCCTTGTAGTACTCGGTGTGCCCGCTCGTCTTCCAGAGGTCGAGCTTCGCGATGTGCGGCGTGAAGACGAGGTCGTACTCGCCGCGGTAGTGCTCGTCCCGCCAGTAGTCCTCCATCTGCTTCCGGATGAAGGCGCCCTTCGGATGCCAGAGCACGAGCCCGGCACCGGTGTCCTCCGAGATGGAGAAGAGGTCCAGCTCGCGGCCGAGCCGCCGGTGGTCGCGGCGCTTGGCCTCCTCGAGGCGATGAAGGTGCTGATCGAGCTCTTCGCGAGTGAAGAAGGCGTAACCGTAGATGCGCTGCATCGACGGGTTGCCTTCCTTGCCCTTCCAGTAGGCGGCAGCCGGCTCCGGCTTGAGCTTGAAGGCCTTGATGTGGCCGGTGGACGGCAGGTGCGGGCCGAGGCAGAAGTCGATGAACTCCCCCATCGTGTAGCACTGCACCTGATCGCCCTGCGCCTTCTCCCGAATCAGCTCGACCTTGAGGGTCTGTCCCTTCTTCGCGAACAGCTCCAGGGCCTCCGGCTTGGGGATGACCTTCTTCTCGATGGGCCGGTTCTGCTTCACGATGTGCGCCATCCGCTTCTCGATGGCGGCGAGGTCCTCGGGCGTGAACGGCCGCGCCACGAGAAAGTCGTAGAAGAAGCCGTCCTCGGTGGGCGGACCGATGCCGCACTGCGCTTCGGGGAACAGCTCGGTCACCGCCGCCGCCAGCAGGTGGGCGGAAGAATGGCGGTAGATTTCCAGCGGGGAATCGGCCGGCTTGCTCTCGCCCGACGGGCCGGTGTTGTCAGGGAGTTCCGCGGGGGGGACCGTCGACATCTACGAGTTCAGCATCCGGACTGCTTTCACCTCCGCCCGAAGCGTCGTGGTAGGCGCGGGTGGAATTGAACCACCGACCTCCTCCGTGTCAAGGAGGCGCTCTACCACTGAGCCACGCGCCTATGCCATACGGAAAGATCAATGTTACTGGACAGATACGGGGGTGTCAACGGGCGAGGCCGCTCGGGTTGTAGTACTTCTCGGGGTTCGCGTCGAACTTCTCCTTGCAGGCTTTCATGCAGAAGTAGAAGGTCTGGCCGCGATAGGTGCTCTTGGCCCCCGCCGTCCTCTCGTCGACCTGCATCCCACAGACAGGGTCGGTATGCGTCATCGCCATGGCCGCGACTCCTTGTCTTCGGTGTTAACCCACGGTGCCCCGGCTGTCAACACTGTTTCAGCGCGTTCGACGCACCACGCCGGGCACCAGCTCGCGGAACATCTGCAGCGCCGAGTCCAGGCCGGCGGCCGACATCGGCTTGTGGACGAACATCACCGCGCCCAGACCGAGCGCCTCGAGGCCGAGCAGCCGCTCCATTGCCCGGACGGCTTCGCTGCCGCTCGTCTCGGGCATCATCAGCGCGAGCCCGGGGCGGTGCCACGCCAGCACGTCGTGCAGGCGGACCGATGCGCGCAGGCGGCGCGCGACCCGGGCCGGCCGCGGGTCCCCTTCGGGCGCGGTCGGGCCGGCCTCGATGCGGATCACGGACAGCGAGAGGAAGCCGCCCGCGCGCCGGACCCGGGCGACCTCTTCTTCGAGCCGGAACCGGAGCGCCACCGCGTCCAGCAGCGGCCGTTCGTCCGGAAGGCGGACGGCGTCGTCATCCGGCGTCGCGGGGCCCCTTTCGCTTGACGGCCGCCGCCGCCGCCGGCCGGTCGTCGCCGTCCACCACGACACGGTCGCGCCCCACCTGCTTCGCGCGATAGAGCGCGGCGTCGGCCGCGGAGAGCAGCCGCTCGCGATCCGCGCCGCTCGCGCCGCCCCCGACGGCGACGCCGATGCTGCACGTGACGCGAAGGCTGAGCTCGCCGACCACCGTCGGCGCCGCCGACACCGTGGCCCGCAGCCTCTCCGCCACCGCCTGGGCCCCCGCCGCGTCGCACCCGGGCAACACCGCCACGAACTCCTCCCCGCCGTACCGGCCGAGCAGGTCGTAGGGACGGAGGATGGATCGCATCGTCGCCGCCGCCTGCCGCAGCACCGCGTCGCCGGCGGCGTGCCCGTGCGTGTCGTTGACGCGCTTGAAGTGGTCGAGGTCGACGAAGACGACGGCGCAGGACGTTCCCGCGCGGCGCGATCGCTCCAGCTCGCGGCCGAGAGTCTCCAGGATCGTCCGGCGGTTCGCCACGCCCGTCAGCGCGTCGGTGGTGGCCTGCTCGCGCAGCGCCTCGCGGGCGGCGATGAGCTGCTGGTGCAGCTCGACCATGCGGCGGCCCGTCCGGATCCGCGCCTGCAGCTCCTGGTTGTCGAACGGCTTCTTGAGGTAGTCGTCGGCTCCCGCCGCCAGGCCCTCCACGACGTCCTGCGGCCGCTCCTTCCCCGTGAGGATGATGATGTAGACGTAGGGCTCCCGCGCGGCCGCGCGCACGCGCCGGCAGACTTCGAGGCCGTCGAGGCCGGGCATCATCCAGTCGAGCAGCGCCAGCGACGGCGCCTCGGGGCCCTGCAGGGCGCGCCACGCCCGCTCGCCGTCCTCGGCCAGCACGACCTCGTAGCCGCTCGCCACCAGCGTGTCCCGCAGGAGCTGCCGGGCGAAGAGGGAGTCTTCCGCGAGCAGGATCTTCACGCGGGATGCTCGGGGGGCCGGTCGAGAACGTTCCGCACCGACCGGGCCAGCGCCTCCGTGGTGAAGGGCTTCTGGAGGAAGGCCATCTCCTCTTCCAGCACGCCGTGGAGGACGACCGCGTCGTCGGTGTAGCCCGACATGTAGAGGACGCGGATCTCCGGGCGGCGCGCTCGCAGCCTCTCCGCCAGCTCGCGACCGCTCATCCCCGGCATCACGACGTCGGTGATCAGCAGATGCAGCGGCCCGCGGTGGCGCTCGGCGATCTCGAGCGCCTGCGCGCCGTGGCGCGCCTCCAGCACCGGATAGCCGCCCGCCTCGAGGCACTCGCGAACCAGCTCGCGCAGGCTCGCCTCGTCCTCCACCAGCAACACCGTCTCCGAGCCCCTCGGGAGATCCTCGGCGGGGGCGGGGGGCTCGGCCTCTCGCGCCGGCGCGTCCGCGCGGGGCAGGTAGATCTTGAACGTCGTTCCGTGACCTGGCTCGCTGTAGGCCCAGACGTGGCCGCCGCTCTGCTTCACGATCCCGTGCACGGTCGCCAGCCCCAGCCCCGTGCCCTTGCCGGGCTCCTTGGTGGTGAAGAACGGCTCGAACACCCGGGCCAGGACCTCGGGGCCCATGCCGTGGCCGGTATCGCTGACGGCGAGCATGACGTAGGAGCCCGGGTCCACGCCGGCGTGCTGGCGCGCGTATCTCTGATCGAGGACGACGTTGCTGGTCTCGATGGTGATCCGGCCGCCGCGAGGCATGGCGTCGCGCGCGTTCACGGCCAGGTTCATGAGCACCTGGTCGATCTGGCCGGGGTCCGCCCTGACGGATCCCAGGTGCTCGTCGAGCACGGTCATGAGCTGCACGTCCTCGCCGATCAGCCGCCGGAGCATCTTCTCCGTTTCTCCGACGACCGCGTTGAGGTCGAGGCGCTCCGGATGGATCGTCATGCGGCCCGACTCCATGCGATCGAGGTCGAGCATCTCGTTGATCATGCGGGTCAGGCGCTGGGCGTCCTTATTGATATCCCCGGCGTACTCCCGCATCTCCTCCAGCGTGAGCTCCTCGTCGCGCATGATCTCGCTGAAGCCCTGGATGCCCGTGAGGGGCGTACGGAACTCGTGGCTGACGATCGAAACGAACTCGCTTTTCGCGCGGTTGAGCCGCTCTGATTGCTCGACCGCCTGACGCTGTCGCCCGAAGGCCTCGACCGTCGTGAGTGCGGC
>Ga0137380_10004699_pt1 | contig 12071 bp, 13 predicted proteins | sample SagtaG_17_FD_104809 | JGI IMG/M metagenome (GOLD analysis project Ga0137380, IMG submission 104809) | Vadose zone soil microbial communities from Sagehorn Ranch, Mendocino, California, USA - Sage2_L_100_16 metaG | ecosystem: Environmental > Terrestrial > Soil > Vadose zone | place: USA... | reverse complement strand
GATTTTCATGGCCCCGAAACTACCACAGGCTATAGTGACCGACATGGCGATGTACTGGAAGGAGATCACGGTCAACTGGGGGGAATCCGACCCGTTCGGCCTCGTCTACTATCCCCGGATCGTCGCCTGGTTCAACGACACCGAGCACGAGCTGTTCCGGATCATCGGCCACCCGATCGAGCAGATGATCAAGAACGACCGTACGACGTTCGTCATGGGCGAGATCCACTTCCGTTTCATCGGCCCGGCGGCGTACGGCGACCGTATCGTCACGACCATCACGCTGGCCGAGGTCGGGGAGCACACGCTACACTGGAACTGCAAGGCGAAGAACGCCGTCACCGGAGCCCAGGTCAGCGAGGGGCGGGCCACCCGGGTCTACGCGCGGATCAACGAGGACGGCACGCTCAAGGCCCAGGCGATCCCTTCGGAGATGCTGAGCGCGCTGCGCGAGCTGGGCGACCTCAAACACCTGCGGCCGAACAGCGGACCGACGAAGCTGAGCGGCGAGGCGCATCTCCGGCCATGACGAGAGTGGACGACGACGCGCCGATCCCGTACATGCAGCGGACGCGCGACTACTACCTCGCCCTCGGTTACGGTAACCCGTACCGCTGGGCCCACTTCGACGAGGTTCCATTCACTCCGCTACGGACGCCGCTCGACCGGGCACGGGTAGCCCTGATCACGACGGCGGCCCCGTTCCAGCCGGAGGCCGGCGAGCAGGGGCCGGGCGCGCCCTACAACGCGGCCGCGAAGTTCTACCACGTGTACTCGGCGTCCACGGCGAGCGTGCCGGATCTGCGAATCTCGCACGTCGGGTACGACCGCAAGCACTCGTCCGCCGCCGACATCAACGCCTACTTCCCGCTGGCGCGCATGACAGAGGCGGTGGCGGCGGGACGGATCGGGGCGCTCACCCCGCACTTCCACGGGGCGCCCACGAACCGCAGTCATCGGACGACGCTGGAGGCGGACGTCCCCGAGCTCTTGCGCCGCTGCCGCCGGGACGCCGCCGACGCGGTCGTGCTCGTCCCCAGCTGACCCGTGTGCCACCAGACCGTCGGTCTGGTCGCCCGGCACCTCGAGACGAACGGGATCCCGACCGTGATCATGGGCTGCGCGAAGGACATCGTCGAGCATTGTGGTGTCCCGCGCTTCCTGTTCAGCGATTTTCCGCTCGGCAACTCGGCCGGCCGGCCGCTCGACGTCGAGTCGCAGCGGCAGACGCTCGAGCTCGCGCTGCGGGTCCTCGAGAGCGCGCCGGGCGCGCGCACCACCGTGCGGTCGCCGCTCCGGTGGAGCGCGGACGCGTCCTGGAAGCGCGACTACCTCGACCTCACGAAGCTCGCGCCGGAGACGATCGCCGAGCGGCGGAAGGAGTTCGACGAGGTGAAGACCGTCGCGCGGGCCAAACGGGAGGCCTCGTGAGCCAGGGAGTATGAGTAAGCCGTTCGCGGGCGTCCGCATCCTCGATTTCACACGCTATCTCGCGGGGCCGTACGGGACCTACCAGCTGGCGCTCCTCGGCGCCGACGTCGTGAAGATCGAGTCGCGCGAGGGCGACGAGACGCGCGGGCAGCTCGCCGACCGGGTGTGGGCGGAGCGGAAGATGGCCCCGTCCTTCCTGTCGGTGAACGGTAACAAGCGCTCCATCACGCTGGATCTGCGAAAGCCGGATGCGGTGGAGGTCGTCAGGCGGCTGGCGGTCGCCGCCGACGTGGTGTGGGAGAACTTCCGGCCGGGCGTCATGGACCGGCTCGGGCTCGGCTACGAGGCGCTCTCGGCGATCAATCCGCGCCTCATCTATTGCGGCGTCTCGGGGTTCGGCCGGACGGGGCCCGAGCGGACGACGGCCGCCTTCGACGGCAAGCTCCAGGCGATGTCCGGGATCATGTCGATCACGGGGGAGCCCGAGCGCGGCCCGACGCGCGCGGGGTTCGCGATCTGCGACACGATCGGCGGCGCGACCGCGGCCCTCGCGGTCGCCAGTGCCCTGTACCAGAGGACGCACACCGGGCGCGGACAGCTCGTGGACGTCGCGATGCTGGACGCGGCGCTCGCCTTCATCGCCGGGCCGGTGTCCGAGTACACGATCGCGGGCATCGAGCAGCGTCAGATCGGCAACGGCTCGGTGAGCCGCAAGCCGACGGCGAGCCGGTTCCGCGCGCGCGACGGTTACCTCGTGCTGTCGGTCCTCACGGAGAAGCAGTTCGTGAGTCTCATGAAGACGCTCGGGCGCGCCGACGCGCTCGACGATCCCCGGTTCAAGGACTGGCCCGCCCGCACGGACAACGAGCCCGCGCTGCGCGCGCTCATCGAGACGGCGCTGGCGACGGACACGCCCAAGAGCTGGGAAGCGCGGCTGACGGCCGCGGACGTCCCGTGCGGCTCCATCTGGACGATCGACGAGATCGTCCGCCACCCGCAGCTGGAGCACCGCGACGTGCTCCAGACGCTCGACACGCGCTACGGGCCGATGCGGCTCGTGGGCGCCGGCTTCCGGCTCGCGCACGGCACGCCCGGCCTCGACCGGGAGCCGCCGACGCTCGGCGAGCACACGGACGAGATCTTGAAGGAAGCCGGCTACGGGGACGACGAGATTGCCCGCCTGCGGCGCGAGGCCGTGATCTGAACGACTTCCAGATCTCCCCCGCGCGCCGGTGGGCCATCACGCTGTCGGTGATGCTGGTCACGGTGATGCAGGTGCTGGACACCAGCGTGACCAACGTCGCGCTGCCCCACATGCAGGGCTCGATGTCGGCCGGCCTCGAGGAGATGTCCTGGGTCGTCACCTCGTTTCTCGCCGCCAACGCGATCGCCATTCCGGCGACGGGCTGGCTCTCCGCGCGCTTCGGGCGGCGGCGCTTCTTCCTGATCTGCACGGTGCTCTTCGCCGCGAGCTCGTTCCTCTCCGGGATCGCCCCGAATCTCGAGTTCCTCGTGGCCATGCGGATCCTCCAGGGACTCGGCGGCGGGCCGGTCATCCCCATGGCGCAGGCGATCATGTGGGAGATCTTTCCGCTGCGGCAGCGCGGCACGGCTATGGCGGTGTGGGGGATGGGCATCATGATGGCGCCGATCCTCGGGCCCACGCTCGGCGGCTGGATCTGTGACAACTGGTCCTGGCGGTGGATCTTCTACGTCAACCTCCCCATCGGCGTCGTCGGCTTTCTGATGGTCAGCGCGTTCCTGTTCGACTCGCCGTTCGTGAAGAAGCCGCGCGGGATCGACCTGTCGGGGCTCGCCCTCATGGTAGCGGGATTCGGCATGCTGCAGCTGGCGCTCGATCTCGGCGAGAAGGAGGACTGGTTCGACTCGCGCCTGATCGTGGCGCTGTTCGCCTTCGCCGCGGTCGCCCTCGTCGGCTTCGTCACCCGCGAGCTGACGGCCACCGAGCCGATTCTCGACCTGAGCGTCTTCCGCGATCGGAACTTCGCCGTCGGCACCATGTGCATCGCCCTCGTCGGCCTCGCGTTCAACTCGAGCATGCTGCTGGTCGCGCTCTACACGCAGAAGATGCTGGCCTACGACGCGTGGAACGCCGGGCTCGTGCTGGCGCCCGGCGGCTTCGGCACGATGATCGCGCTGATGATCTCGGGCCGCCTCGTCGCGCGCATGGACCAGCGAATCATGCTGGCCGGCGGGTGCCTTCTGAACGCCTTCGCGGCGACGCTCATGACGCATCTGACCCTCGGCATGGACTACTGGAGCCTCGCCTGGCCGCGCTTCCTCCAGGGGTTCGCGGTGGGTTTCATCTTCCCGCCGCTCCAGACGCTCACGCTCGCGACGATCCGCCTCGAGCGCCTCGGCAACGCCACCGCCGCCTACAACGTGGTGCGTAACATCGGCGGCAGCGTCGGCGTCGCGCTGGCGACGTCCATCCTCGTCCGGCGCAGCCAGGCGCACCAGACCACCCTGAGCGCCCACGTGAACGTCTGGAGCCCCGACACGGCTCAGCGGCTCAAGGAGTGGGGTGACCACTTCGTGCGCCAGGGCGCGGACACGTCGACATCCGCCCGCCGGGCGATGGCGATGCTCTACCGGAGCACGATCGAGCAGGCGCAGGTCATGGCCTACGCCGACGACTTCTGGCTGATTTCGATCGTCTTCATCGCGGCGCTGCCCCTGATCCCGCTCATGCGTCGCGTCCGCGCCGAGCAGAACGAGCGCGCCCGCGAGAGCTCGGGACGGATCGAGCCGCTGCCGGTTCCCAACGACTGACCGGGTACAATAGATCGAGGAGGGACGAGCCATGGACGCGTGGACGACGAGCTCAACCGAGGCCGCCGAGCGGATCTCCGCCTTCCTGTGGAAGGTCTACGGCTGGATGGCCGTCGGTCTCGGCCTCACGGCGGTCGTCGCGTTCGTCGTCGCCGGCTCGCCCGAGATCCTCTCCGTGCTGGTGGGCAACCGTCTCGTGTTCTTCGGCCTGATCCTGGCGGAGCTGGGCCTGGTCTTCTTCCTCTCGGCGCGCGCGGGGAGCCTCGCGCCGTCCACCGCCTCCGGACTCTTCGTCGTCTACTCGGGGCTGAACGGCGCCACCCTGTCCGTCGTCCTGCTCGCCTACACGGGCGAGTCGGTGGCGACGACCTTCCTGATCACGGCCGGCATGTTCGGCGCGCTCGCCCTCTTCGGCTCCACGACGAAGCGGGGCCTGGCCGGCGCCGGGCAGTTCTTCATGATGGGCCTCGTCGGGCTCATCCTCGCCTCGATCGTGGGGATCTTCTGGCACAACGACGCGCTCCAGTTCCTGATCTCCGTCGTCGGCGTCATCGTCTTCACCGGCCTCACGGCCTACGACGCCCAGCGGCTGAAGCAGATGGCGCTGGCGCTGCCCGGGGGTGAGGCGGGGAGCTACGCGATCGTCGGCGCGCTGTCGCTCTACCTGGACTTCATCAACCTGTTCCTGATGCTGCTGCGCTTCACCGGCCGCCGGGACTGAGCGGCGGCCCGGCGTGACGTCGCACGTCGACGCGGTCCGGCGTGACGGGTTCGTGGTCGTGCCGGGCCCGTTCGACGCGCGTGAGATCCGGCAGATCTCGGCGTGGGCCGATGAGCTGGAGGGGCTGCCCGAGACGCCTGGTCGACAGATGATGTACTTCGAGCCGAGCCTGCTGCGTCCCGGCGAGCGTGTGCTGCAGCGGATCGAGAACTTCTATCCGTTCCACGCCGGCTTCGCCGGGCTCTGCGACGGGGACAAGCTCCGCGGCTCGGTGTCCCGGCTCTTCGGCGAGCCGGCCGTCCTCTTCAAGGACAAGATCAACCTCAAGCTGCCCGGCGGCGACGGCTTCAAGCCCCACCAGGATCAGCAGGCCGGCTGGTCCGCGTACGCCGACCTGTTCGTCACCGCCATGGTGAGCATCGATTCCACCACCGACGAGAACGGCTGCCTGGAGCTGTGCGCGGGACAGCACACCCGGGGACTGCTCGGCGAGGAATGGAAGCCGCTCACCGACGACGACATGCGCCGCCTGGGCGCCCGCCCGGTCCCGACCGGGGCCGGCGACGCCGTGTTCTTCGACTCCTACACGCCGCACGCCTCGGGGCCGAATCTGACCGCCGAGCGGCGGCGCGTGCTCTACATCACGTACAACCGGCGGTCGGCGGGAGATCATCGCGTGCGCTACTACGCCGACAAGCGGAAGAGCTTTCCTCCCGACGTCGAGCGCGATCCCACGAAGACTTACACGTTTCGGGTCTGAGGCGACGTATAGTGACTCGAGACATGCGTGCCATCGCGGTGGCGCTCCTCGTCGCGGCGTTCTCGTCGGTCGCGTCTCCGGCGTACGCGTATCTCGACCCGGGAACCGGCAGCATGATCCTCTCGGCCCTGATCGGCCTGGCGGCGGCCGTCGGGCTCGCGCTCAAGATGTTCTGGTACCGGATCGTCGGCTGGTTTCGCGGTAAGGGCGCCCCCGCAGCGGACGACTAGCGCGTGAAGGCGTGGCAGGACTGGAAGAGCTACCGCCGCTTCCAGGCGCTTCCGCCGCACGATCGCAGCATCGTCTTCTACTCCGAGACGTCCCAGGACTGGCATCACCTCCAGCCGCTCATCGACTTCCTGGTCGGGCGGTTGTCCCGGACGGTCTGCCACGTCACCTCCGAGGACGCCATGCCGCCGCCCTCCGTCCCGCGCGCCGGCCTGCACACCTTCCGCATAGGCACCGGCGCCGTCTGCACGTGGTTCTTCCAGATGCTCAGAGCCGACGTCATGGTCCTGACGATGCTGGATCTGGGGAACTTCCACCTCAAGCGTTCGTCCCATCCCGTGCACTACCTCTACGTGTTCCATAGCATGGGCAGCACGCACATGGTGGACCACGAGAACTCGTACGACCACTACGACAGCTTCTTCTGCACCGGACCCCATCACGTCGCGGAGATCCGCCGGCGTGAGGAGCTGAAGGGCCTGCCGCCCAAGCACCTGTTCGCCTACGGCTATCCGCGGCTCGAGCGCCTCGTCGAGGTCGCGAGCGCCCGCCGGCCGGAGCCTCTCGCCACGACCACGGTGCTGCTCGCGCCGACGTGGGGCGAGCACTCGATCCTGCACGTGTGCGGCGAGCGGCTGATCGCCGCGCTGCTCCGCGCCGGGCTGCGCGTGATTCTGCGCCCGCACTACCAGACGGCGCGGCTCGCGCCGCGCGTCGTGCGCGACCTGGTCGCCCGCTTCGGCGCGGATCCTCGCTTCCGCCACGTGGACCGGATGGAGGAGAGCGCATCGCTGCTCGAGTCCGACCTCCTCATCTGCGATTGGTCCGCGATGGCGATCGAGTACGCGCTCGCATTCGGCAAGCCGGTGCTCTTCGTCGACGTCCCGCCCCGCGTGCGGAACCCGAAATATGGAGAGCTCGGGCTGGAGCCGCTGGAGATGCGCGTCCGCCGGGACCTCGGCGCCGTCCTGACACTCGACCGTCTGGCGGACGCGCCCGAGCGCGTAGCGGAGCTGCTCCGCGGTGCGGGGGAGTTCCGCGCGCGCACGGCCGCGCTGCGGGAAGCGTGGACGTTCAACTTCGGCCGGAGCGTCGAGGCCGGCGCGCGCGAGATCGCGCGCATCGCGGACGAGCGGGCGGGCGTCGGCGCGCGGGGCAGGCGGAGGTGAGCGCGCGAAGGCGGCTGCTCCGCTGGGCGGGCTGGTTCGCCGTCGCCAATGCGGGGCTGACGGCCGTCGTCGGCCTGCGCTATCTCTGGTACTACGCCGCCCTCGCGCCCTCGGTCGCCTGGGGCTATGCCGCCCTCGCCTACGTGGGCCAGATGACCGCCCTCGCCTGCGTCCCGCTCTTGCTGCCGCTGATCCCCGTCCTCGTGCTCGTTCCCCGCGCGCGGGTGGTCCTGCCGCTCGGCGTGCTTCTCGCGAGCGCCGTCGCCAGCCTGTTGCTGCTCGACAGTCTGGTCTTCGCCGAAAACCGGTATCACCTCAGCGTGTTGACGTTCAGCCTGCTGGAGCCGGAGACCTGGGCATTCCTCGCGCTCTATTTCCTCCTGGGACTGGCCATCGAGGCGATGCTGGCGGCCTGGGTCTGGAGGCGCGCCGAGCGGCCGGCGGCGCGTCGGATCGGGCGATATCTCGCGCTGGGTCTCGTGGCCTGCTTCGTCGCGAGCCACCTCATGCACGCGTGGGCCGAGGCGCAGCACTACGTGCCGGTCACGTCGTTCACCCGATTCCTGCCGCTGTACTCCCCGCTCCGGAACGCGGGGCTACTGGCCCGGCTCGGCCTCGTGGACCGGACCCAGGCGCGCGAGCATGGCGTCGTCGCCGCGCTCGGCCAGCCGCCCGGCGGCGAGCTGCACTACCCGATCGCCCCGTTGCGATGCGAGCCCCGCTCGCTGTCGCTCGACGTCCTGCTCGTCGTGATCGACGGCATGCGCGCCGACGCCCTGACGCCCGTCGCCGCGCCGAGACTCGTCGGGCTCGCGCGCGACGCGATCCGGTTCGACACGCACTACAGTGGCGGGAACTCGTCGCGGGCCGGCATGTTCTCCCTGTTCTACAGCCTTCCCCCGACGTATTTCGACGCTTTCGCCGAGCGCGCGCGGCCGCCGGTGCTGATGGACATGTTCCGGCAGCGCGGCTACCAGCTCGGGTTGTTCGCCAGCTCGCCCCTCTACCGTATCGTCGACCTCGACCGGACGGCCTTTGCCCGTATCCCCAACCTGCGCCGCGAGACGTCGTCGCTGCGTCCCGGATCGGCCGGGCGGGACCAGACCCTGACCGACGAATGGTACGAGTGGCTCGACCTGCGAGACCCGTCGCGCCCCTTCTTCGGATTTCTCTACTACAACGCCGCAGTGGCGATCGAGCCGCCGGACGACTACCCCGCGGTGGCTCCGGTGGCCCCGGGCGCCTCGGCACTGGGACGGCTGAACGTCCGGTACCTGACCGCCGTGCACTTCGACGACGCGCTGGTCGGGCGGGTGCTCGACGATCTCGCGCGGCGGAAGCTGCTCGAGCGCACCGTCGTCATCGTCACGTCCGATCACGGCATGGAGTTCGACGAGAACGGGCTCGGCTTCAAGGGACACGGCACGTCGTACAGCAGCTATCAGATGCGCACGCCGCTGATCGTGCGCTGGCCCGGGCGGCCGCCGGGCCGCGTCGTCCGCCGGACCTCGCACAACGACATCGCGCCGACGCTGCTCACGGAGCTGTTCGGCTGCACGAATCCGCCGTCCGACTACGCGAGCGGTCAGAGCCTCTTCTCGGACGCGCAGTGGGACTGGATCATCGCCACCAGCTACCGCGACTTCGCCTTGATCGAGCCGGACCAGGTGACCATCGTGCTCACGGCCGGGTACGAGATCCGTGACCGCGACTATCGTCTCGTCCGCAACCCGACGCTCCCTCGCGACGGCCTGCGGGCCGCCCTCCAGGAGATGAAGCGGTTCTACCGCTAGTCCTCCTCGTGTGCGCGCACGCGCTGCCCGTCGCCGCCGACGCGGCAGGCGGCGGCCCGGTGCGGGTGACGACGAGTCGCCTCGACCTCGTCATCTCCGCCGACGGCGCGAACCCGGTGGAGTGGCGGGCGCAGACCGACAGGACCTCGTTCCCCTTCACCGGCGAGGGCGATCCGCCAGCGGCGCGGCTGGTCCTGCGCGGTGTGGACCTCCAACGGGTGCCCTTCAGCCTCGTCGATCTGACGGAGAACGCCCGTTTCCGGATCGCGACATTCGAGTCCGATCCGTCGGGGCCCCTGGCGATAGAGGGCGTTCGCATCGTGAAGGCGTTCGCACTCTCCAAAGACAGCTACGAAGTCCTGATGACGGTGCGATTGCGGGGACCGAACGCCGCGGCATTCATGGCGGGCCGGCGTCTCGAGGTGGAGCTCGCGGCGGGCCGCGGCCTGCAGCCGGCGCCGGCCGCCGGCTTCGCCGCGATGCTCGAGCGCGTGAGCCGTGTGGAGGTGGGCGAAGGGGGGAGCGTCTGGACGGGATTTCGCGGGCGGTTCTGGGCGATGCTGATGCGCCATGCGGACGACCCCGAGGGGCTGACGTGGCGCTACACGTTCTACTCGGGCCCGATCGAGGATCGCGCCTTGACGCGCGTCGATCCGGAGCTCCGCCAGCTGCTCTTCTCGGGCCTCTGGTCCTGGCTGCGCGTGCTGAGCTTCGGGCTCCTGTTCCTCCTCCGCGGGCTGACCACGATCGTCGGTCATCCCGGCGTGGCGATCATCGCCCTCGCGGCGTCGGTGAAGCTCCTGCTGCTGCCGCTGACCCTCGTGGCCGAGCGCCTGCAAGAACAGGTCAACGCCACGCAGGCGCGGCTCCAGCCCGGGATCGACGCGATCAAGGCGGCCCACCGGGGCGAGGAGCGCGCGCGGCGCACGCTCGCCCTGTACCGTGAGCACGGTGTCCATCCGCTGTACACGTGGAAGAGCCTCGTCGGCGTCCTCATCCAGCTTCCCGTGTTCATCGCGGTGTTCGACATGCTGGCGGAGGACGTCGATCTCTATCGGGTGCCGTTTCTCTGGATCCCGGATCTGTCGCGGCCGGACGCGCTGCTCCAGAGTCCCGTGTGCGTGCCCTTCTTCGGGTGCGAGCTGAACCTGCTGCCGTTCCTGATGAGCGGCGTGTCGCTGGCGACCCTGCTGCGGTTCCGCTCCGCCGTCCTCACGCCGCCTCTCGTTCGCCGGCAGCGCCGGAATCTGATGGCGATGACGATCTTGTTCTTCCTGCTCTTCTACACGTTTCCCGCCGGCATGGTCCTTTACTGGACGTCGACGAACTGTGTCCAGCTCGTGGGCCAGGAGCTGTGGCGGCTGCGGCCGCGCCGCGTGTGATCCGGCGCGTTTCACCGCTGCGGCTCGTACCAGCGCCGATGCGCCTCCACCGACACCCACGCGAGCCGCGGCCACCAGAGCCCCGTGAGCAGCCGGCCGTAGACGCAGCCCGTGTCCAGCCCCTTGCAGAGCGGCAGGTCCACTTTTCCGCGCTGGGCCCAGTGGCCGAAGATGACGGTCTCCGGCCCGCGCCAGGAATCGAACCAGGGCTGGCCGTCGACGGTACGGAGCGTCGTCAACTCCTCGAGCGTGCACTCTTCCGGGCGCTTGCCCGGCGCGATTCCGGCGTGCACCAGGATGTAGCCGGCGCCGCGGATGAAGGCGGGCAGGGCGCTCAGCCACCCGAGCCACTCCTCGAGAGCGGGTCCGAGCTGGGCGCGGACCCGGTCGAGCGCCGCCGTCTGCACGCCCTCGAGCAGCGCCAGCTCGTGGTTGCCGACCACCGCGAGCGCGTCGAGGCCGCGCGCGAGTGTGAGGACGGCCGCGCTGTCGGGGCCGCGATTGATCAGGTCGCCGACCAGCGCGAGCCGGTGACACCGGCGATCGAAGCCGGCGACGCGAAGCAAGTCCTCCAGCTCCGCGGCACACCCCTGGACGTCGCCGACGAACAGCACCTCGTCCACGCTAGGGCCGCGGCTCCGATGCGAGCGGCACGAAGATCGAGACGCGCGGCCCGGGGCCGACCTCCCGGGTGACGTGGCCCTGGCCGGTCAGGTCCTCGGCGATCAGGATGTCGCCCGCGCCGAGGCGGCGCACCGTGCCGTCACCGATCTCGATGTCCACGGCGCCGGTGAGCGTGAACACCGCGTAGCGTCCCGGCGCGTGATGCCACGGATTCGTCCGGTCCGCCTCGAAGCGGCGGACCGCGATACCGCTCCCCGGCAGCAGCTCCGCGGTCTCGGACTTGTCGCCGAGCGGGCGGAAGCGCGGCTCGACGTCCTCGAAGTGGGACCGGCCGTCCGGTCCCGTGTGGATGCGGATGATCGCCATGTGGCCTCCCGACTGATCAGTCCTCGACGATGGATAGCGCCTGCTTCGGGCAGCGGCGCACCGCGTGCTCGACGCGCGCGCGGAGCGCCTCCGGCGGGCGCTCCTGCCTGAGGCTGAGCCGGTCGTCGTCACCGACCTCGAAGACCTCGGGCACCAGACGGACGCAGACGGCGTTGCTCTCGCAGAGACCGTGGTCGACGCGCACGCGCATCCCGTCCCTCCGCCCGGATCCGGCTTGACCGGAGTGTAGCCAATGGGGTACTGATCCGCACGGAGGAAGCGCGACATGGCCCTCATCCCCACCCCGACGACGACACTGGCGCTCGACGAGATCAATCCGGCGAGCTTCGACTTCTGGATGCGCGACGACGTGCACGGCGCCCTGGCCAGGCTGCGCCAGGAGCGGCCCGTCGCCTGGCACCAGCACCCCGACTCCGGCAAGGGCTTCTGGTCGCTGACGCGCTACGACGACGTCGCCGCGGCGACCCGCGACTGGGAGACCTTCAGCTCCGCGCACGGCATCCAGGTGATGACCGACCCCGAGGACACGGCGCGGATCGGGATCCGCTCGATGATCTCCACGGACCCGCCGAAGCACACGAAGCTCCGCGGAGTGGTGAATCGTGGGTTCACGCCGAAGATGGTCGCGCGGGCCGAGGAGTCCGTGCGGCGTCGGGCGCGTGAGATCGTGGACGCCATCGCGCCCAAGGGTGAGGTCGAGTTCGTCTCCGAGGTCGCCTCCGTGCTGCCCGTGGCGATCATCTGCGACATGATGGGCGTCCCCGAGGCCGACCGGCCGCGTCT
>Ga0137380_10004697_pt1 | contig 12073 bp, 10 predicted proteins | sample SagtaG_17_FD_104809 | JGI IMG/M metagenome (GOLD analysis project Ga0137380, IMG submission 104809) | Vadose zone soil microbial communities from Sagehorn Ranch, Mendocino, California, USA - Sage2_L_100_16 metaG | ecosystem: Environmental > Terrestrial > Soil > Vadose zone | place: USA... | reverse complement strand
GATCTGGGCCGATTATCACACCGACGTAATCAAACTCGAAACCCTGAGCGTTGTAGACACATCCGACTTGGTTTATCCCATTAGGGTCGTCTGCCCATAACGTCGCTTTCGGGATGCCGGGAGCCAGCTTCCTGGCCTCTGGCCTCGCATCCCAGGGCCTTCTATAATTGCCGACGACCACATCATCGTTCAGGTTTCCGTCTGAGTCGGGCATGGACCAATGCCAGCAGTAGCCGGCCGTGACCCGCCCGGTCAGACCCTGGCTCACCCTTTGCCTGATCGCTGTTTCGAGGGCTTCAGGACTCTCGAGTATCCTGAAATCGAATTCTTCTTTGCGCTCCCAAATCACGTTTGCTGTTCTTTGTATTCCTAACGTGTTATTCACCCAGTTGATAAACGCGTCAGACCCATTGCACCTGAACTGCACTTGCAATTCATACTCGAGAATCCTGCAACCCATCTTCTCGGCATATTTTTTGATGTACTGGACTGACCCGATTTCGCCGGGTCGAACGATCTGGTAGTCGTCGATGAAGCACACGCAAGACTTGGCAGCTTTGATCATCTCCTCGATCTGAGGTAGCCCGGTTCGGTCCTCCTTGCGGGTGAATCTGCTCGCGCTTGTTTCTCTGATTCTGTGAGCCTCGTCGGCAATCAATACGTCAACCGCGTCTCTTTCGGCGTGGGGGTAGCTGTTGAAGTACCTGAATTGAATCGGGCCTAGGGGCCCGATTTTCTTCCTAAGAGTCTCAGTGAAAGCTCGCGATCCCGGCGCGTACTGGGTGTTGTAGCCCTTGGAGAGCAAGTCTGCCATGACATTTATGGCGATGAGAGATTTGCCAGTTCCAGGTCCACCCTTCACGATTACAACGGTCTTCTGCTTATCGTGAAATCCCTCTTTGGCCATGGAGAGGATCTTATCGTAGACGATTAGCTGGTCGTCGAGCAGGACGTATTCCTGCTTCCCCTTAATTATTTTGGAGACATTGTCCATCAACTTCATGCTTGGTCGATACTTGCTCTGTTCAATTCTCGTCAGCACTTCGGCACCTTGGCCCTTTTCCAAGCGCAGCACAAGATGATCTTTCATCTTTGGAACGTCATCTGCGGTAAAGACTGGGCATCGGCTCCTGGGCTCATCGAATTTTGACGAGAACAGTACATCGTCAGAGTAATAGTTGTAATTGTGTAGGTACGTACAGGCATTCAGGACCACCGCGTTGTGGTCAGCATAAAACGCCGTGTGGGTGTTCATCAGGTATGTCTTGTATCTTTCAACTTGGACAGAGGGATGAAGCAACTCTCTTTGGGCTCTCCCCACCCAAGTAGTCACTTCGTTCTCGCCGGGGGCCTCGTAGCACTTCTCCCATTGCTTCAATTCTATGATCACAGCGTTATCCGCGCTGTCGCCGTCCTTGCCGCACACGAGGCAATCCAGCCGGAGTGACGAAAGCGGTAGCTGATATTCGAGCATGACCCCATGATCAAGGAGGTTCGCATACTGGAAAACTTGTGACAGCGCCCTGAGTGAGTTGCGCCACGAGTTTATTTCTCCTGGCGACGGCTGATACCTGAAGTATTCGAAAAAGGCGAGCCTCAGCTTCTCTGCGATTTGGTTCTGGAAGGTGTCTTCAATGAACTGCTGAGAAGTGCCTGAATACAGTCTCACGGCTACAGTTCGTCGTACTTCTTACTTGATCCTTTGGATTTGTCGATTGGGTATTTCTGAGCGTTCTGCAGCAGCTTTTCGACAATCGCTTCACTCAAGTCTATGTTCAGAACGTTCGACAGACTCAAGAGATAGATGCCGACATCGGCCACTTCTTCTCTGATTCTGCCAAGCAGTTTTTCGTTCTCTCGCATCTGCATGACAGACTCGACGTCTTTCCAAAGGAATAATTCCTGCAACTCGGCTGATTCCACCGACAATGCGATGCTTAGATCTTTTGGGTTGTGAAACTTCAGCCAATCCCGTTCATTCATGAAGTTCTCAACTTTCCTTATCAGAAGAGCAATCGTCATCTTGTCGTCCAACGGGAAAATGACCGATTTTCGCATTAAAAAGGTTCGTTGGGTTCCTTATTCGTTAAGGATCTCTTCAATGCGTCGCATTTGGTCCATGGTGAATTCAAACATCAACAACGTGCTGATTATGCGGGATTTAGTCTCCTCGGTTGACACCACAATCCAATGGTCCTAATGGATTTAGGCGCCCCTGAAGTGGCTAGGTCGACAAGAGTGCGATTTTGCAAAATCGAGGGTGGACTGCCTCTCTGTTCTTGAAGATCTGCAATGAGGTAGAGACGCGCGGGTAAAGCGAGACTTCGCAAAAGTCCCAATAATCACGAACTTGAGTAATAGTGAAACGGGTTCGCTATGGAGGCCCGCAGAAACTACTCCTTCCAAGGGTTTTGACCCGCCAATCCTGAGCCAAATTCTCCAACTGGAGCGTCAACCATCAAGTGTGACAATGTAATCGCCCGAATAAAAGAAGTCAACCTTGTTCTGCTTTGGAAGAGTTGACTTGCTGAAAAATCATTCGGCCAGGCGTCCTACGGTAGCGTGACGATGGATATCCAGGGGATAAAGTGGAGTGAATTTGAAGTTTCGACAAAGACTGTGATGTTGAGAGAGTACGTTCCAGCACGAACATTGTCGATCACGACGGAGGTATTTGCGAAATGAAGTCGCAAGTCAGAAATCGAAATTGCCGAAGTCCTCCCTGAATAGTTCAAAGTGCTAGGACTTAGATGGTAAGCGAGGAAAAAGACAGCGGTCTGAGCGGGTCCAAGCGTTGCGGTCGGGTAGGACTTCGTGTCAACCCAGTACTGCCTCGGGGCGGTGAGAGATGCACTGATCTCGGTCAACACCGAATCAGTCCGAACAGGCTCAATCATGGCGTTCTGAATGGTGCCACTACCAGGTATGTTGGCATTGGTATTGAAATCTTCCAAGCTTGTTTCAATTACTATTCGGAGTTGGTAGCTTCTAGGTCTATACGGGATCACTGGGACAATCAAGAGCACAATGAGAATAAACGAGGCTACCAGGGCTTTTCGTTTCAATACTACCGCCCCACATAGCGTATTGTGATTGAAATTGTCGCATTTGCATTATGAGCAATGAAGAAATAGGCATAAATCGGTGGGGGGCTGTTAGTTGGGGAGAATGTAATCGCTTGTTGGCCTGGACAACTACATGTGCCAGATATGCTCAGATTGTAACCAGGAAGATTACTAACAAACAGGTGCTGAACTTGTATGGATCTCGATAGACGGTTGAGGATTGAGAAGCTCAGTGATTCAGTTGTAGTTCCGTTTCCGAAAGTCGTCTTGGTCACGAGGACAACCGGTGTCACGCGCACCTCGCTCGTATTCAGAAGTACGTAGTTCGAGACAGAAATAGTGCTAAGTCCACCGCCATTCTGCCAGAGAGGTCGGACAAGTATTCCTGTAACGAATTGATTCTTGTCTTTTACCGCCGTTGCATTAATAGGTCCTTTGGCCACTAAAGTGAGGTGCTCGTAATCTGTACCGTGTGCAAATTGACTCTCCAGGCCCCGACTGAAGTTGCTGGGATTCGGAAGTACTATGCTAAACAACGGCCACGCGCTGGGAGCGATGACGAATTGAGTGTTGGCGTGAACAAGAAGACCGTAAGCGCTCTGGTTCGTAAACACCGAGGAAAGTATTGCTTGGCTGTCAAATTGTGTAATTTCGCCAACGAGCCGTGGTGTCAGGAGGCCCGTTGAACTATCCAAGACTGGGACATATGCCGCAACAAAAACGGTAACAATTAGCAGAGTGAGCTTTAGTTTCCTGGGATTTCTGGGACGAACCACTCGACGAATGTTCCGTTCAACCCACAAGTCAACAGGGCGCAGGACCGAAGATGGCAAGTGCTTGAGGAGATCTGTGTAGTATACGTATTCGAAGACCAAGTTTGTCGCCTCAACTGATCGTTCTAATGATGGAAGAGAAAACAACAGAGACATAGGTAGGAAAAGGAAATAAGGAATCACGAGAAGATCGAGGACAGCTACAACAGCAACAACGCCCCACAACTGGCCGAGGGAACTCGCGCTGACACTTGGATCGAGCGAAGGCAACACGAGAAGTAATATGATAGCGAAGACTAGTCCAATGTAGGGGTAGAACATGTGGTGCGTTTTCATGTATCTCCGGAAGCGCTCGTAGCCTTCCGTCGAATTGAGTTCCTTTTGATTTGTTGCTCTGAACATCCCGAAGACAACAATCACAAGGCCGACAAACACTGAATAGCTTGAGTTGAAATCAAAGCCTACTCTTAGGAAAGCCGCAGTCACCGCAGCAGATAGAATGAAGAAAAACACGAATGCGCTGAGTGGAACGCCGATACCGAGGCCGAAAAACACCCTTTCTCCAAAGGAGAGGTCCTTCCAGAAAGTCGTACGGTAAAAGAAAAAGAAAAGGAGTGCATATCCGATCGCCAAGGACGAGAGTAGGAAGGGAATTGAGAGGACCTGAGCAATGAAATTGGTGACGACATCTTCCAGTGCCATTGCGATGTGGGGTTGCATTGACTTGGCTTTAAAGAAGGACTGTATTCTGAATCGTCCGGTGGCGCTTATCTAATGAGCAACCTCTGATCGCAAATCTTCTGTGACGAACTCTTCACCATTCCATCCCATTTTGCTATTTTTCAGAGCACAACCAACAGCCATCGCCTAGATGGTGAGGTGTCCACAGGACTTTGCAGATTTTCGATCAAGTGTCGATCCGATCCCACCATCACTCGTATAATCCCGAGAGACTCGACGTTCACTCATGACTGGAGCTGCGAACTTCATTGACGAAATTGGGAATATGGAGAAGATAGTTCAGAAAAACTGCGGTCAAGAGCTCAGGCTGATTTTCATTTCGGGATCGGGCTTGAGTATGACGCATGTAGCAAACGTGACTAAAGCAAACAAGGATTGTGTAGAGAAAACAATTCTTGCAAATCTTGGAGGTATCCACCCTGCCGTCCAACCGACGTTGCTAGGCGCGCTTGATTCTCTGTGGATTCGCCCAACAGATACGTCAAACGAAGTCAAAGGAAGCGAGATGCCGGTAACAGGCTGACTAAATTACTCTATGTGTAACTTGCCAAGGCAGCCTTTCGGGGCCTAGTCATCGGCCTCCTTCTCGGTCCTTCCTCATGGGATGGCATGCTACACTGCCAACGACCGCTAATAACGGTACAGTCCCTTAATCTGCAGAAAATGCGGGTTGGTTATTAGTCTCTCAAGCATAACTGTGCATGAGAGACGATTCCTCAGTCAAACTGCGCGTTGGCGCCATCGTCGCCATTGTGCTCTACCTGACATGGGTTTGGCAGGGCTCGAATCTCTGCATCAACCTCTCTGGGACGAGCGACCCTTCTGGACTAAAGCTCACCGACCTCTCCAACCTGAAGATAGACGGGTCAAGCGCCACCTCCGACCTCCTCAACACGACCTACTGGAACTCCGTCTATGTCGCATATGGGAACAGCTTACTCCAGATCTTACCAAATACCGTCATCGGCCTCATCAACAGCAGCAACGACTGGAGAACCTGGTCCTTCCGGAACATTCCCTCCCCTCCTCCTTGGCTCAGCTCCGGTCTCGCTCAGTACATGCAGGAGCAGTTCTTCTTCGTGCGAGACGAGGCTCTGGCAACCAACAACGCCACGCTCGCCGCGTTAACCATAAAGGGCCTTGCGACCTCGATTGCCGGCTTCAGCCTCGCGGTCCTCGATTTCGTCTCCTTCAACGGAATCACCGCTATCCGAACCTATCTCGAGACAGGAAGCCTTCTCGCCGCGTTCTGTGCTACCTCCCCGTCGCAGCTAGGACTCCTCTACAACCAGGCCTTCGCCTCAAACGTTCCGAGGGAGATGAGGGCCCAGTATCTCGGGAATGCGCTCGCCCTCACGACGGTCATGATCGTTCTCGCGGGTAAGGACGGTTTCGCGCCGAAGTTCCAGGACGCTCTCAATCGCGTGGGGCTCGCGGACGCGTGGGGCACAATCAAGCCGTACCTCTCCAGGATCGGCGGCGCAGTCTCAGCGAGGGCATCAATGCTCACCTTCGCCGTCCTTGAGAAGCTCGCCCAGAAATTTCCGCAGGATTCGACGTGGGCCACCGGCCTAGCAGCCGACCGAATCGAGTCGATGGTCGAGGTTCTTCGCGACAAGGGCCTCACGAACGATGCTATAGAGCACAAGATTCAGGGCCTTGTGCAGGCAGCAAACAACGCGGCCGACGACAGCGGCGTGGCCGACGCAGCGGACAGGGTCAGCTACGGTGACGGCGGTGCCCTGAAAGTGAAGATTGACAGGCAAAACAGAATCTATCTTTACACCGATAGGGGGACGATGAGCGTGGTCACCGCGAAGTTTCTCCAAGATGAGGTGCCAGGATTCGAGGTCCACACCGCAACCTCATTGAAAGTCACCTACCTAGAGAAAGGAATCACATTCTATCACTACTACACCGGAGGGGACAACTGGGTTCCGAAGGTGCCAGAGGAGCTTAGGAAGTCAGGCGATGTCGTGAGTATCAAGGTGAGCGTGCTTACTAGGGACGACTTCGTGAACAGCCTCCCGAAGTTGGGACTCTCAAACGACGCTGGAATCAGATTTCTACCTGACCGAGCCGAATTGAAGAGTTTCTCCGTCAATGGCGACACGCTCAGAATAGACGCTAGTCAGACGCCCGCGCTCGAAGGCGTTTCCGGCTTCGTTATCGAAGGACACGCGTCCGAGGCGCTCGGGTTCAATAAAGGGATCACCTACCTAGACTTTGAGGTCCAGGACGTATTCGGTCACCCGAGGGCAATGAGGCTGGACTACGATGGCCACGACCCAATGTACATGGGCGTCCTCTCGGGACCGGACTACTCGCCAGTCTTCCTCGTTTCGTCGGACGGAACGAAGCTCAGGTTCGTCTCCAACAGCGGTGGATCAGAAACAGAGGTAGCGACCATCTATCTGAAAGAGCCGTCAGGATTGTATGCGCTCACCGAGATGCGCGAGGGCGGACTGGACTTCACGGTCGATGGTGCCTATCGGGTCTACTCGATCGACGAAGTCAATCCCCTGAGGCAACTCGAGCATGACATGATTGACCATGGGAGTACTTACGATCTCGGAAGGATTGGGGCGGAGATAGCTTACACGGTCGCAGATAGAAAGCTCAATCTAAAGAACATCATTCTGGAGGAGCCCTCGAGAGGCGGGAAGGATCTTTACACGGCGGACCGCCAAGTCGTAATTCAGGCGAGAATGTTGGCCGACCCGAACGACTTAGCACCAGCGAAGCTGAAGAGCACCTTGGGTGGGCAGCTCAGCGATTTGATCGGCAAACTGAAAGAGGACTTCGACAACAACCACTCGGCACATATAGGCTATGCCATACTTTCGTATCTTGATCCTAGCACTAAGGTGGTTACGACAATAATTGTGGAGGTACTCAGACAGTGAATTACGCGCTCGTCAAGAAATACAATCCCGCCTATGACTTCTTTCTCTTCGACTACTTCAGGAGCAACGGAATAGAAGTGAGTCAAAAACCAACCCTCGAAGAGATGGAACGCATGGCACTTGCATTCCAAAATAAGGTCGAATCGGCTCTCGGTCAGAAGATTGCCGGAGATCTGAGCCTGTACATCCGGAACAACCTTCCCCCTCTCGAGAGGCTGTTCTGGGATTATGCCCGTTCTTGGAAGATGGAGCCCGATACCAGACCTACGGTGGATTCTCTGTTCGAGGGAATTTTCGGAGGCAAGATGCCTGATGTTGACAAACTGAAGGAGTTAGAGGCCCAACTCCCTCCACGAAGTGGCAAACTCCTCTACTCGAGGGACGAGGCGGCTCTCGACATTGTCAACTTCTACAAAAGATATTTGAGGGATCCTCTTCGAAAGGCTCTTGAAAATGGGGCTGCTGGTAGGGAGCTCACGAAGTATTTCTCCCGAGACGAGTCGGACCGTCTTCCTGACATTCGAGTCGTGGGGGAAAGAAAGTTTCTTGAAGGAACTCAGAAGGTAGGAAGAGAAGTTCTGAAATGGATAGGCGCTATAACTCCCGAGAAAGTGGCGCGTGACGTAGATCTAGTCTTGGAAGAGCACCGGAGCGACACACAACACATTCGGTTCTATGGCGACCAAAAGAAAACGAAGTCCTGCTATCACAAATCGAAGTACGTCGAACTCACGTACTTCCTCGACGTTGATACCAAAAATGAAAACCTGACCCTCAAGCCTTCCCGCGGCTTCCGCGTCTGGGTGAAGCACAAGTGGGAGCCTGACTATGCAGACGCGATATTCCCGGAATACACTCCTATGGGATCAAGTTCTTGACGCAGGTTCAGATGAATATCATTTTTGTCAAGCAATACAACCCTGCATACGACATCTTCCTTACCAGATACCTGAAAGAATGCGGAATCATTGTCGGTGCGGAGAAGACGTGGCAGAGAACGTTACCAATGACGGTGGCAAAAAGCCCACGATTTCAATCGCGGATGAACGCAGAACAGGGGTGCTTTTACGGGTGAAGCGTTTAATCCTCTGGATGGCATGAAGAAGTCGGCGTTCCGCTTCCGCCTGTATCCTAACCGAAAGCAGGAGCAGAGGATGCTCACGATGGTCGAGGCCGGGCGCCAGCTCTGGAACGACGCACTCGCCCATAGGAAGCAGCGCTGGGAAGAGAAGCGGCTCTCCACCTCGTACAGCCAGCAGTGCTGGATACTGACCGCCGAGAAGCGGATCAATTCATCGTTTCGAGAGCTCTACTCGCAGGCAGGGCAGGAGATACTCCACAGACTGGACAGGGCATCCGCAGCATTCTTCGAGCACTGGAAGAGATACCCGAGGTTCAAGAAGTTCTCACAGGATGGGTCATTCACCTATCCCCAGGCATACAACGGGTCTGTGAAGCCCGATGCGGTCCAGAAGAGGCTGTATCTCTCGAAGGTCGGGAACGTCAAGGCTGTCTTCCACAGAGGGATGCCAACTCACGAGAAGCTGAAGACCTGCACCGTAGTCAGGGAACCGAACGGTGAATGGTACGCGTCGCTTGTCTATGATGATGAGGACAACGGCAAAAACAACGCACCGCAACCGCAGACCAAGACCAGGCAGTTCTTCGTATCGCCCGTCGGAGTAGACCTCGGGCTGAAATCGCTGATAGCGACCACAGACGGGGCGAAGATCCCACATCCCCGGTTCCTCAGGAAGGCTGAGCGGCGGCTGAAGCGCCTCCAGCGGAACTTCTCCAGGACGCGGATAGGCTCGGAGAACAGGGGCAGGTCACGAAGGCTGCTGGCCGTCAGGTCGTCCAAGGTCGCCCGACAGCGCAGAGACTTCAACCACAAGCTGAGCACCGACCTCGTGAGGAAGCACGACCTGGTCGTCTTCGAGGACCTGAAGGTCAGGAACATGGTGAGGAACCACGCGTTGGCGAAATCAATCAACGATGCCGGTTGGGGCCAGCTTCGCAGATTCACGGAATATAAGGGCACGAGAGTGGGTAAGCTCGTTGTCAAGGTTCTCCCCGCATACTCGACGCAAGAGTGCTGCTTCTGTGGGGCGTTGAATCAGGTCCCTCTCGGCGTCCGCTCTTTTGACTGCCAAAGTTGCAAGAAGATGCTGGACCGCGACTTCGGCGCGGCCTGGATAGTGCTGAAGCGAGGACTCGCTCAGGTAGGGCAGGACATGCCCGAACTCAAGCCTGTGGAGACTAGGCCTCTACCGCCCCAGACAACTGGGGTCGCAAGTCTGGTCATTGAAGCAGGAACTATACGCGGCGAGAATAGATGCTCACCGCTGGAAGCCTACGAGTTCAATCGTGGGAGGATGTCACATGACCAAGCCACTGCAAAGCGACCTAGCAAGGGGAGCTGACAGCAAGGCTCTCGCGAGATACTTCAACAGCGAAGAACTCGATCGCGGCCTGAAGGTCAGTAGAGAGTCTGGCGCTGAAGGAATGTATGAAGAAGACAAGAAGACCGCCGCTGAGCTTCTGACATGGCTTACAAAGATCACGGTCGAATCAGTCCTCAAAGACCTTGACGCCATACTTGAAGCACACTTCGACGCGCCGGAACATATGCACGTCGGCAGGCTGATTCCTGGTAGCGACGTGAAAGTGAAGCTGTGCGAGCATTGGTCAGAGTATGTCTGGCTCGCCTGCCAGAGAGAGTTGGACGAGGCAGAGGTTTTCGCGACTTTGAGGCCGACTCGTGGCATGGGGTTAATCGAGCCCGGATTCCAGCAGGTGCAGTTTCCCGAATACTATGTGAAGAGGGCGGAGACAGCATATAAATGACTCCAACCCATGGAACCATGATGGCGGATTCGCCTCCCAACATCTCTACCCTTACACCCGAAGAACTACTTGGGCCCCTAAACGACGTCGAACAACGTTATGCTCCTAAGATGTTGCATGTTGCCGGGATTCAGACCTTCCCTTTACCGAAACCAAGGGTTGCAATCGTTGGTTCACGCAAGGCTTCTTCCAACGCTATCAAAACCACCTCCTCAATTGCCAAGACCCTAGTGAAGAATGGGGTCATCATTGTGAGCGGCTTAGCCGAAGGCATCGACACAGCGGCCCACGTGGCCGCCATCGGAAATCAAGGACGTACAATAGCGGTATTAGGGACTCCGTTGGACCGGACCTTCCCGGCCAAGAACCACACCCTCCAACAGGCAATCATGAGACACCATTGGGCAGTATCTCAATTCCCCTCAAGCCATCCGACCACGCCAAAAGACTTCGTCTTACGAAACCGGACCATGGCTCTAATTGCCAACGCATCAATCATCATTGAAGCGGGCGAAACGAGTGGCTCTCTCCATCAGGGCTGGGAGGCTTTGAGGCTTGGTAGGCCTCTGTTCATCTGGAAGACACTCATTGAGAATCCCAAGCTCTCGTGGCCGAGAAAAATGATTGACTATGGTGCCTTGGTCCTGAAGAAGCCGGACGATGTACTCAACAATCTCCCATCATCAGGCCAAGTCATCCTGGTCCCCAAGTCCTGACCATGCTACTGCCTCAACTCGAGTTCGGATCCCTCCTCTCGTATTGTCCTCGGGGAAATACGACATTAATCCGCAACTCGCGGGCGGTCATGCTTGCTTTGAAGGGTGATGGTTTCATTCAGGAGCCACCCATCCTCATTTCGAAGTGGGTCGCCCAGACCGTGAAGAGATATCTGGGCGTTCTGTCACTCTCGTCATTCTTCAGCGAGAACGCGGTTCTCGTGCCGACGCCCAAGAGTTCGTTGATGCAGGCAGGCACTTTGTGGGTCCCGAACCGTCTTGCTTCGGCTTTGGTTTCCGAGGGTTTGGGGGAGACCGTCTCTCTTTGCCTTGTTCGTACTATGCCCCTGTCCTAAGGCTGCCGCCAGCCTTTCTAAGGATAGGCCCACCTCTCTTCAGCAATATGAATCGATGACCGTCCAAGGGAAGTTGAGTGAACCGGAGGAGATCGTCGTCGTCGACGACATTGTGACGCGAGGGGCGACTCTATTGGGTGCGGCGAGCCGGCTCAAGGATAGCTTTCCGCAAGCGCGAATCGTGGGATTTGCTGCCATGCGGACGGTCAGCAACCCCGACGAGTTTGAAGGAGAATACTCACCATGTTCCGGGTCGATTGAGTCTCAGGATGGCGGGGGAACCCTGCGGAGGCCATGAGGCAAGGAGCTGACGTGGCACGCCGAAATCCACCGGGATCCCACTTCGGTTGTTTCTTCATTTGTTTTAGCTTAGGATCATTAGTACGGATGCGCAGATGCAAAATGACGGCATTTGCATGCCCGTGCCCCAGCCCTATGTCCGACTTGAGCTATGCAAGAAGTTCGGAATGCTTTGCGACTATCTTGCCATTCTTTACCAGACTTGGACTCTTCCAGGGCGAAGGCTTGGAGGCGCAATGACCCTTCATCTGTTATCCTGAAATTACTTCACCCCCTGGCAAGCACGATTGGAGCAAGGTGGGTATGGAGCAGAGGCAGAAGATACCTCGTCTACATGAAGCTCGACCCCGTGAAGGTGGCGTGGATAAT
>Ga0137380_10004695_pt1 | contig 12077 bp, 10 predicted proteins | sample SagtaG_17_FD_104809 | JGI IMG/M metagenome (GOLD analysis project Ga0137380, IMG submission 104809) | Vadose zone soil microbial communities from Sagehorn Ranch, Mendocino, California, USA - Sage2_L_100_16 metaG | ecosystem: Environmental > Terrestrial > Soil > Vadose zone | place: USA... | reverse complement strand
GTGTTCATCTTTCCGAGATCCACGCCGATGTTGACGAGGGTCTGCGCGATCTCGGGCGACAGGCCGGTGACGATGACGGTGGCGCCGAGGAGCCGCGCGGCCTCGACCGTCTGCACGAGGTGGTTGGCGACGGCCGAGTCGATGTACGGCACGCCCGTGATGTCGAGCACGACGACCTTGGCGCGGTTGGTTCGGATATTCCGGAGCAGCTGCTCGGTCAGCTGGCGCGCGCGCTGCGGGTCGATGACGCCGATGATCGGGAGGATGAGGAGGCGTTCGCGGACCTGGAGCACGGGGGTCGACAGCTCGCGTATGGCCTCCTGCTGCTCGCGGATGATGCGCTCGCGCTCCTGGACGAAGCCGACGGCCACGGTGTTGGCGATGCGGTTAGCGGCGGGCTCGTACGCGTCCAGGACCCGGTTCAGCTCGGTGAAGTCCTCGTGGTATTTCGCGAACAGCGAGCGCCCCAGCACGTCGCGGAGCAGGAGCACGATGCCGACGACCTCGTGCGTCTCGACGCCTCGGGGGATGATGCGTTCGGACAGGTTCCGCGCGTAGGCCTGGAGGGCCTCGTACGTTCCGGTCTCGAGGGCTTCGACGTAGTTGTCGTAGACCGAGGTCGCCTCCGCGAAGATCTCTTCCTTCGTCATCGCGGTCAGCAGCTTGGCCTCGGTGATGAGTCGCGCCCACTCTTCGCGTAACTGGGCGCGCTGCTGGCGCAGATGTGAGACCAGCTCGCGGAGCCGCGACGTCGTGGACTCCAGACGGGGCTCGACGGTGGCGGTGGCTGTCCGATCCCGGGTCGTCGCCATGGATACCTACCTCCTCGTCGAAGATCTCGGGGATTCTAGCGCAACCGGCCACCCTCCACATCAGGTGTTTACCCGATTCGGTAGGCGGAAAAGCCTTGGGGCGCCTACGGCGTTTGCGCCCCCGGTTCTCAGGTGTTTCACCGATTTCCGGAGACGCCCGGACGCGCCTACCGTGGACCACGGCGGGTCTCGCGGCCTTTCGGGGAAGGATTGCGGGCCGTTGGGAACGGGAGGGCTTGCCCGTGGCCCGTTTACTGCTGATCGTGTCGCGTGCGGAACCCGCACGCTACACGTATCTCAAGCACGTGTTCGGCAGTGAGGCCGTTGAGGTGATCGTCGATCGCCGGGCGGCAGCGCCCCGCTCGGACGGGGTGGAGGTGCCCGTCGACCGGCCCCACGCGGACCGCCGCCAGCACGACGACATCAAGAAGGACCTCGAGGCGTTCGGCTGGGCGCTGGTGAGGTGCTAGGCGCGGCTCAATACTTGACCTTCAGCATGATCGAGCCGTAGGCGTCGTCCTTGGTCTGTCCGACGAACTGCGGCGTGCGGAAGACGTATGTCAACGCGAGCTCGAACCGGTTCAGGACCAGCACGGCCCCATACTTCACCTCGGCGACGAACGGCCGCTTTTCGACGCTCGGACTCCGCCGGAACGTGTTGCCGTCGAGGAAGACCGTGTAGAGCACCGTCCAGCTCTCGGCGGCTCCGAAGACGTAGAACCCGTAGCGACCGGTTGACTGCCCCTCCGACCACCCGCCCTCGGTCGTGGCGAGCGACGAGATGGTGGAGATGCCGAAGTCGTAGGGTAGGTTCACGCCGAGCCGGAGCAGGGTGCCGACGCGGAACGAGGTCTCGACGTTGCCGAGGCTCAGCCCCGCCTGCGGGATCAGATCGACCCAGCGCGGCCCCTCGGACGACGGAGAGAAGAGCCACGAGCGCTGGTACTTCAGCGCGAGGCCCGGCTCGTCGTGCAGCTGGTGCCGCCAGCCCTGCGGGATGTCGAAGCCACGGAACTCGTGCACCCCGATCTGTGCGTCCTCGGCGAGCGAATGGGGCCCGATGATGCCGACGTCGATCTGGAAGCTCTCCAGCACGGGCCACTCCTCCAGCATCCCGCGACGCTGCAGGATCATGCCCGTGTAGAGCCAGCCCGCGTACGGGCGGTCGGTTTTCAGGATTTGCTTCGTTTTTAGATCCGCCGGCGTGAAGATGCTCTGTCCGAGCTCGTAGCCGTGCTTGTTCGGGCCGTGGCCGTCGCCCATCCCGATGCTCGGTATGTGCTTCGAGAGGCTTGCCAGCCAGCCGGGCAGCGTTTCGTCCGCGTAGAGCGAGGACACCTTGGTGCCCTGCGTGTAGTGCCGATCGGTCTTCACGAGGAGATCGTTCTCCTCGATGATCGTTCGTACCGGCCCCTGCAGGTCGAGCCATTGCGCGTCGGCGCCGGGCGGCCGGCCGGCAATGAGCGCAAGCACCAAAAGGAGGCTCCGCGTGCGCCACGTCACCGGTTTCCGGATTTAGGCGCGGCTGCCGGGCTTCACGGCCCGGCTCCCCGCGCGGCAGAGCGGGCACTCCTCCGGTTTCCAGGTCGCGGCGCTCACGGTGGCGAGCGCGACGCGCCGGACCGCGAACGCGGCGGATCCGCCACTGCGGTCGATCAGCGAGCCGACGCCCACGACGGCGCCCCCCGCCGCCTCGACGCACTGGACCACCTCGCGCGTGGATCCGCCCGTGGTGATCACATCCTCGACGACGAGGCACCGCTCGCCCGGCTCGAGCGTGAAGCCGCGCCGGAGCCGCATCGCGCCCTCCTCGCGCTCGCTGAAGAGCGCCCGGGCGCCGAGGGCGCGCGCCACCTCGTGGGCCACGAGGATGCCCCCGATCGCCGGCGCCAGCACCGTCCGCACCTGCTCGTCGCGGAACGAGGTGGCCAGGGCGGCGCCGAGGGCGGCCGCGTGCTCGGGGTGCTGAAGGACCAGGGCCGATTGTAGATAGATGTCGGAGTGGAGCCCCGACGTCAGGCGGAAGTGGCCGCGTAGCAGCGCCCAGGTCTTCTCGTAGAGGGCGAGCGTCTCCCGCTCGGTCAGTGCCGTCATGGCCCTCATGATATGTCACTTCTTCCGCGGCCGCCCGACCGCGGCCCAATTTGGCGCGGTCTGTGCCACATAGTTGTCGCGACGGAACCCGCCGACGGCCCATCCGTATGGAATCCCGACAGTGTCAGGCGGTGTTATGTGCGGTGCGGTGACAGAACCGACCCTCTCGCACGTGGCAAATGCGTTGCACAAGGGAGTGGTGGGAGGGGCCCATGGCCAAGGTGATGGTCGTCGACGACGCCTATTCGGACCTCGCGCTGATGGAGTCCATCCTCAAGGGCGCGGGCCACGAGGTCGTCTCGCTCATCGACGGCGATCACCTTGAGGACAGGCTCACGGCCGAGCGTCCCGACGTGCTCCTGCTGGACATCGTGATGCCGAAGCGCAACGGGTACGAGATCCTCCGCTCCCTCAAGCGCGACGAGCGCACGAAGACGACACCCGTCGTCCTGGTCAGCAGCAAGAACCAGGAGAGCGACCGGACGTGGGGCAAGCGCCAGGGCGCCGACGAGTATCTCGCCAAGCCGTTCACGTCCGCGGAGTTGCTCAGCGTGGTGGGCCGCTTTGCTCGATAGACCCGAGAGCCACTCGCCCATGGAGACGGTGCCTCTCGACGCGCTCGAGGGTGCGGGGCTCCGGCGCGCCTGCCTCTTCGGGCTCGGCGGCGAGCGCTTCGCCGTGGACGTGCGTCAGGCGCGCGAGATCGTCGTGCTCGAGTCGCTCACCCGCGTGCCGGGCGCCCCGGCGCTGCTGCTCGGGGTGACGAACCTGCGCGGCACCGTGCTGCCCGTGGCCGACGCCCGGCCGCTGCTCGCGCTGCCGGCGCGCCCGGTGACCGCCGGCACCCAGGCCGTGGTCCTCGCCGAGGGAGATTTACGAGCCGCGATCCCGATCGACCGCGTCCTCGGACTCGACTGGTTCGGCGAGCCGCACGACCTCGGCGACGCCGCGCGCCGCGCGCTCGGCCCCCTCGCCCTGGGCGTCCTGCCCCGGGGCGACGAGCGCTTCACGCTGTTGGATGCTCACGCCGTCCTCGACGCGCTCCGCTCGGGGTGGAGCAAGGGAGGATCGCCATGAAACGCCGTACCTTTATGACGTTCGTAACGGGCGCTGCGGCCTCCGTCGCCGTCACGCGCCGGGGCTGGGCCCAGAGCGGGCGCACCGCCACGCCGACGAAGTGGGTGCCGCCGGAGAGCGCGGCCGGGCCCGTGGGGCCGGGCGTCAGCGCGCGCGAGATCCGCGTCGGGATGAGCGCGTCGTTCAGGGGCACGGCGGGGGGGCTCGGGACCGAGCTCTACCGCGGCGCCCAGGCGTTCTACGAGGACCTGAACTCGAAGGGTGGCGTGTACGGCCGCGCCATCCGCGTGGCCACGCTCGACGACGGCTACGAGCCGATCCCGTGCGTCAAGAACACGATCCAGCTCGTGGACAAGGAGCAGGTCTTCTTTCTGTCCAACTACGTCGGGACGCCGACGCTCACGCGGGCGCTTCCGGTGATCAAGCGGTACGCCGATCAGAACGTCGTGCTCGTCGGCAACTTCACGGGCGCCCAGCCGCAGCGCGAGGCGCCGTACGTCGAGCACGTCTTCAACATCCGCGCCTCGTATCGCCAGGAAATGATGTCGCTGGTCGAGCGCTTCTGGAGCCTCGGCGCCCGCAACTTCGGCGTCTACTACCAGATGGACGCCTACGGCCGCAGCGGCACCGACGGTGTGGCGCGCGGGCTCGCGGCCAAGGGCGCCAAGATCGTCGCCGAGGCGACGTACGCGCGCGGGGCGAAGTTCGAGGACGACATGAGCCCCGCCGCGAACTCGCTCCGCAAGTCGGGGGTGGACGTCGTGCTGTGCACGGGCGCCTATCAGGGGTGCGGCGCCTTCGTGCGCACGGCGCGGGACCTCGGCTGGACGGTGCCGATCTCCAACGTCTCGTTCGTCGGCTCGGACGCGATGCTGAGCCTGCTCGTCAAGCACGGTAAGACCTCGGGGCGGGACTACACGCGCGCCCTGGTCAACTCGCAGGTCGTGCCGAGCTACGACGACCTGAGCCTGCCGGGCGTCGTCGAGTACCGGGCGCTGATGGATCGTCACAACCCGCAGGTGCCCGAGGCCGTCAAGGACTCGAAGTACGCGATTCAGCGGTTCAGCTTCATCAGCCTCGAGGGATACGTCAACGCCAAGGTGGTCGTCGAGGCGCTCCGGCGCGCGGGCGCACAGCCCACGCGCGCGGGCTTCCGCGCCGCGCTCGAATCGCTGCGCAATTTCGACTTGGGCATCGGCGCGCCGCTGACGTTCGGCCCGGAGCGCCATCAAGGACTGGACGGCGTCTACTTCACCCGGGTGGAGGGTGACCGTTGGGTACCGATCGCCGACTGGGCGTCGGCGGTCTCGGCGTAGGAGGAGGCCATGGGTAAGGGCAGGGCACCGTTCGGGCTGCTCGCGAAGATCATCCTGTTCCTGGCAGCGGTGCTGATCCCGCTCGGACTGGTGACGTGGACCATCTCGGTACGAACGCTCCGGGAGCGGATGACCGAAGAGTTCACGTCGAAGGGCACGGCGATCGCCAACAGCCTCGCCTCGTCGGGGGTGGATCTTGTTCTCACCCGCGACGCCTCGACCGTCCAGGCGCTCGTGGATCAGTTCGCCTCGATCTCGGGCGTCGCGTACGTGATGGTGTACGACCCGCAGAAGACGCTCATCGCCCACACCTTCGTGCCGCTCGTGCCGGCGGACATCATCGACAAGAACCTCGTGGCCGGCGACGCGGCGAAGCAGGTCCGCGACATCCAGTACGCCGATCCGGTCACCGGCGCGTCGCGCCACATCATCGACGTCGGTGTGCCGATGCTCGGCGGCCAGCTCGGCACCGTGCGGGTCGGCATGAACCGCGCGATCATCGAAGCCGCCGCGCGTCAGTCGGGCTGGTTCCTGCTCGCCGTCTTCGCCGCTGTCTCGGCGCTGGCGATCGGGGCGGGCGCCCTCTTCGCGCGACGGATCACCAAGCCCGTCGCCGAGATCGTCCGCATCGCCGAGCGCGTGGGGCGCGGCGATCTCTCGGAGACCGCGCCGGTACGGACCCGCGACGAGATCGGCCAGCTCGCCCGGACCTTCAACGAGACGGTCGTCCGCCTGCGGTCCCAGGTCCTGACCGAGACGGAGCGTGACGAGGAGCGCGCGCGGCGCGAGGACCTGCAGCGCAACATCACGCGCTTCCTCGATACGGTCATGGAGGTCTCCCAGGGCGACCTCACGCGGCGCGGCCAGGTGACGCCGGACGTGCTCGGCAACGTCGTGGACGCGATCAACGTGATGGTCGAGCAGATCGGCACGCTGCTCGGTGACGTGCGGCAGGCCGCGCAGCGCGTCGCGCAGAGCGCCGAGGAGATGATCGGGGCGACCTCGCAGATGACCGACGGCGCCCAGGCCCAGGCGCGCGAGACGGCGACGGCGAACGGAGCGATGGAAGGGATGGCCCGGTCCGTGCGCCAGGTCGCGACGAGTGCCGAGGCTTCGGCGCAGGCCGCGCGGCAGGCGCTCGAGGCGTCGGAGAAGGGCGACTCGGCGGTCCGCGACAGCCTCGCCGGCATGCAGCGCATCCGCGGCGAGGTCCAGGTCATCTCGAAGAAGATCAAGACGCTGGGCGACCGCTCGCTCGAGATCTCGGAGATCGTCGACACGATCGAGGAGATCGCCTCGCACACGAACCTCCTGGCGCTCAACGCGGCGATCGAGGCGGCGGGCGCGGGCGAGGCCGGTGCGCGGTTCGCCGTGGTCGCCGACGAGATCCGCAAGCTCGCGGAGCGCGCGGCGAAGGCGACGAAGGACATCGCGGGCCTGATCCGCTCGGTGCAGACCGAGACGCAGGAGGCCGTGGTCGCGATGGAGGAGGGTACCCGAGAGGTCGAGGCGGGTTATCGCGTGACGATCCGGGCCGAGGAGAGCCTCAAGGAGATCGCGACGATCTCCCGCACCTCGGCCGACCTCGCGCAGTCGATCTCGGGGGCAACGCAGCAACACGTCCGCGGCGCGGAGAGCGTGGCGGCCGCCATGCAGTCGATCGCGGGTGTCGCGACGCAGACGGAGAAGGCGGTTCTACAGACCCGCCGCACGGTCGACGACCTCGTCAAGCTGGCGGAGGAGCTGACGGACAGCCTCGCACGGTTCAAGCTCGCAGCCTGATCGGAGCGTCATGACGCAGCCGGGCGACCACGAATTCCTGCGCTCGATCTTTTTGATGGAGGCGTGGGACACGCTCGTCGCCATCGAGGAGGGCGTGGCACGCCTCGGCGCCGCGGAGGCGACGCCGGGCTCGTGCGACGCCCTCTTCGTGGTGACGCACCGCCTCAAGGGCGCCGCGGGGCTGCACGGCTTCCGGACGATCGCCGACCTCGCGGACCGGATGGAGCAGGCGCTGGCGCCCCTGCCGGGCGCGCGCCCGGGCGTCATCCGCGCCACCGCGATGCACCTCGAGGGCCTCGCGGCGGACCTCAAGCGTTCGCTGGAGAGGCTCGAGCGCACCGGCTCCGAGGCGGCCGACGCGCCCACCGTCGCGGCCGCGCCGCCCGGTGATCCGGTGCGCGCCGAGATGGAGGCGTTCTTCCGCGAGCAGGCCGACGTCGCCGCGTACTTCGCCCCCGAGGCGAGCGAGCACCTCGACGTGATCAGCGGGGCGCTCCTGGCGCTCGAGCGCGGTGGCGCGCGCGGCGAGGAGCTGGCGGGGCTCTTTCGCGCCGTCCACACCCTCAAGGGCTCCGCGTACGTCGTCGGCTGCGCGCGCATGGGCGACGTCGCGCACCGGCTCGAGGATCTCCTCGTGGCCTTCCGGGAGGCCGAGGTCGGGCTCACGCCCGCGGTGCTCGAGACGGCGCACGACGCCGTCGACGCCGTCAAGCTGATGCTCGACATCGCGCGCGACCCGGCGCGCGACCTCACCGCGCACGTCGCCGACGTCGTCGCGCGCATCGGCGCCCTGCTGGCGGCGCCCGTGCCCGAGCCCATGCCGGCCGACGCGGCGGCGCCGGTCCTCGCCGAGGCGCCGCCGCCGGAAGCGCTCCGGAGCCCCGCGCCGGCGCCGGTCGTCGCGCCGTCGCGCGTCGCGCCGCCGCACGTGGTACCGGCGGCGCGACCCGCCCCCTCCCGGCCGCTGCCGAGCCGGCAGACGATCCGCGTGAGTCTCGAGCGCATCGACGCGCTGATGGACCTGGTGGGCGAGCTGGTGGTCGCGCGGACCCGCCTCGAGCAGCGGCTCGTCGAGCTGGACCGCGTCTCGGGAACGCTCTCGTCGAGCCGCCTGCGGATGCGCGATACCTTCACCGACTTCGAGCGGCGTCATTCGGACGCCCAGGACGAGCCGGCGGACGTGGTCTCCGACGAGCCCGACGACGCCGCCACACGCGGGCTCGCGTCGGCGGCCGAGCTCTTCGCCGAGCTCGAGTTCGACCGGTACGACGACACGGACCTCCTCGCGCGGAGCGTCGGCGAGATCTCCTCCGACGTCTCCGAGGTCCACGCCGATCTCGCCGGCCTGGCGCGCGCCGTCCGGGACGACCTCGCCCAGCTGCACCGGATAACGACCGCGCTCCGGCGCTCGATCGGTCGCGCGCGGCTGGTGCCGATCGGTACGCTCTTCACCCGATTCGTGCGCGAGGGCCAGGAGACGGCTCGCGCCGCGGGCACCACCGTGCGCATCGAGACGTCGGGCGAGTCCGTCGAGCTCGACACGTCCGTGATCGAGCAGATCGTGGATCCGCTCGTGCACTTGGTCCGCAACGCCGTCGCCCACGGCATCGAGACCGCGGACGAGCGGCGGGCGCGGGGCAAGCCCCCGACGGGTCTCGTGACGCTCAGCGCGTGCCACCACGGTGGCGCGGTGTTCGTCGAGGTGCACGACGATGGCCGCGGGATAGACGCCGACCTGCTGCGCCGTCGCGCCGTCGTTCAGGGCTTCCTCCGCGAGGAGGGGGCCGCGGCGGTGGACGACCGCGAGGCGCTCGAGCTGATCTTCCAGCCCGGCTTCAGCACCGCGCCCACGGTGACGGCCGCGGCCGGGCGCGGGATCGGCATGGACGTCGTCCGCGCGAACGTCGGGCGGCTCGGCGGCGAGGTGGACGTGCAGACCGAGGTCGGCGCGGGCACGCGCTTCACGCTGAAGCTGCCGCTCACGCTGCTCGTTTCCGAGGGGCTGCTCGTTCGCGCCGGCGGCGAGACGCTGGCGCTCCCGCTCACGTCCGTCCAGCAGATCGTCACGGTCCCGGCCGCGGCGGTCCAGGGCGGGCCGGAGGGCGAGACCGTGGTGCTGGGGGACCGGTCGCTCGACGTCCTGCGTCTCGACGCGAGCCTCGGGCTTCCGCTGGGGCCCGGCGCCGCGCGGCGCCCGCTCGTCGTGCTCCGGGCCGCGGGCCGGCCGGTCGCGCTGGGCGTGGACGAGGTGCTGCAGCGCGAGGAGATCGTCATCAAGGGACTCGGACCGTTCCTCGAGGGCGTCGGCCCGTTCGGCGGCGCCACGATCGCCGCCGACGGCCGCGTGACCCTGCTGCTGGATCCGCTCCGGATCGCCCAGCGGGCCGCCGGACGCGTGGTGACGCAGGCCCCGGACGCCGTGGCGCCACGGCCCGTCGCGGGCGGCCGCCGCGTGCTTCTCGTGGACGACTCGATCAGCGTCCGCAAGTTCGTCGGCCGCATGCTCGTCAAGGCCGGCTTCGGAGTCACCACCGCCAACGACGGCGCGGAGGCGCTGCGACACCTGGCCGAGGGCCCGTTCGAGGTCGTCATCACGGATCTCGAGATGCCGCGGGTCAACGGCTACGAGCTGATCGAGGACCTCCGGCGCCGGCCGGCCATGCGCGCGGTCCCGGTCGTGGTCCTCACGACGCGCGCGGGCGACAAGCACGTCAGCCTCGCGCGGCGGCTCGGCGTGATGCACTACGTGACGAAGCCGGTGGACGAGCAGGCGTTCGTCCGGCTCATCGAGTCGCTCGTCACTCCGGCCCACGGCAGCGGGCTCGCGGAGGTGGCGCGATGAAGGTGCTGCTGGTCGATCCCGAGGGCCCGCGGGTGTCGACCCTGCGCGAGGCGCTGACCGCGGCGGGCGCCGAGGTCGCCGTCGCGCCCAGCGGCGCGTTCGCGCTCACCATGCTCGAGCGCAATCCCCAGGACGCGATCGTGAGCCGTGCGCGGATCGACGACATGGAAGGGCACGAGCTCTGCGCGATCATCCGGAGCGACCCCGAGGCGCGGGACGTCCGCTTCGTCCTCGTGGGCGGGGCGGAGGACACGAGCCCGGCGCAGACCGCCGCCGCGGGCATCGACCTCGTCGTCCCACCCTCCATGAACGAGGCGCTCGTGCTCCGGCTCATCGTGCAGCTCGTCAGCCGCGACCGCGAGCAGCCGCGCGCGCCGGTCCCGTCGGCCGAGAGCGCGTCGCTCGATCCGGGGGTGGTCGATCTGGAGCCCATGCCCGCCGAGCCGGCCGACGACGTCGCGCGCGCGGACACGGAGGCGATCGCCGAAGAATCGGAGCCGGCGCACGCCTTCGTGGACGAGCCGGCGGACGCCCCCGAGCCGGAGACGAGTCGGGATTCGACGGCGGAGGTCGAGGCGGCGCTCGCGCCGGCCGCACAGGCGCCGCCGCTGCCGTCGCGCCCCGAGCCTGTCCCGATTCCGTCCATCCCGCCCGTGTCACCCGTATCGGGGCCGCCGCCCGCCCGGCTCGGCGCGCCGCTGCCGTCGCGGACGTTCCAGGGATCGCTCGGCGTGATGGGGATCGAGGAGCTCACACAGGCGATCGCTGTCGGCGGCAAGACCGGGCGGCTCATTCTGGCCCTCGGCGAGGGCGGTGGGCTCGTCGCGTTCCAGTCGGGACGCGTCGTGCACGCGGAGTTCGGCGACGCGCTCGGCGAAGAGGCCTTCACGGCGCTGGTGGCGATCGCGGTGCAGGAGGGGTCCGGCAAGTTCTGCTTCATCCCGAGCGATGCGGCGGCGCTCGCCGCGATGCCGAAGACGATCACGAAGGGCGTCGACCAGCTGCTGCTGAGCGCGGCCGCGGAGCTCGACGCCAGGGCGCCGGCGGTGGCGCACACGTCGGTGGAGGAGAGATAGACCCATGGCCAAGGTGCTCGTCGTCGACGATAGCGTCAGCGTCCGCAAGGTCGTGGAGCGCGCCCTCGTCGGCCGCCAGATCGAAGTGGTGTCGGCGGCCTCGGGGACCGAGGCGATCGAGCGCATCGAACGGGAGGAGCCGGACGTCATCGTGTGCGACGTCGTGATGCCGGACAAGGACGGGTACGAGATCTGCGAATTCGTGAAGAGCCATCCGCGTCTCAGCCGGACGCCCGTGCTGCTCATCTCCGGCATCGTCAACGACGCCGTCCGCGCTCGGGCGGCCCAGGTCCGCTCGGACGATATCCTGGGCAAGCCGTTCTCGGCCGCCGATCTCGTCAAGAAGCTCGACGATCTGCTGCCGCTGCCCCCGCCCGCGGCAGCCCCGCAGGCCGCGCCGGCTCCGGGCGTCGGTGGGGGACTCCGCGCGATTCTCGACGCGTTCGTCGCGATCGATGGAGTGCAGTGGGCCGTGCTGGCCGACCGGGAGGGGTTCCTGCTCGAGACCACGGCCGAGGCGGGCGTGGACTCGGAGGCAGCCGGCGCGCTGGCCGCGTGTCTGGCGGAGTCGTCCGACGGGCTCGGACGCGAGCTCGGGCGGGGTCCGCTCAACGGCATGATCCTCGAGTTCGACAAAGGCCTCGTGGTCCTCGTCAGCGTCGGCACCGCCGCGATCCTGGCGGTCGGGTTCAGCGAGCCGTCGGCGCTCGGCAAGGTCCGCTACTATGCGAGGAAGGCCGTGCCCGAGCTGCTCAGGGCCGTATAGGGCATGCGCCGCCGGCGCGTCTCGGCCTCCAGACAGGCGTGGATCCGCCCCCTCGCGGTGGCGCTCACCGCGCTCGTCCTCGCGTCCGGACTCTTCGTCGCGGGTGTGGGCGCCGGAGGGCTTCACGAATGGCTCGCGCTCGCCGCGCCGCCGACCGCGTACCTGCTCGTGGGCGTCGGCATGTGGAGACGGATGCCGCTCGCCGCGCGCCTCAAGTGGGCGGCGCTGACGTACGCCGTGCACCTGGGGCTCGGTGTGGCGCTGGCCGCGGTCTTCGTGGCGATCCGACCCGTCGGGCTCGCGGACGCGCTG
>Ga0137380_10004691_pt1 | contig 12086 bp, 16 predicted proteins | sample SagtaG_17_FD_104809 | JGI IMG/M metagenome (GOLD analysis project Ga0137380, IMG submission 104809) | Vadose zone soil microbial communities from Sagehorn Ranch, Mendocino, California, USA - Sage2_L_100_16 metaG | ecosystem: Environmental > Terrestrial > Soil > Vadose zone | place: USA... | reverse complement strand
CTCCGGAACGGGTCCCCCGAATTCTAGGTGGTGAACTCGTTTGGCCGCCCTGTGCCGGCCTGTACCGGGGTGTTACACCGTAACTGCAGCCAACTGCAGCCAAAACTGCAGCCGACGCAGCCGAGCTGCAAGCAGCATCCTCGGGCAGGCCACTCCCTCAGCGCCAGGATCACCACGCGCGGGTTGTTCCAGTTGCGGCCAGTCAGGCGCAGCGCGTTAGTCAGCACAGCACCACGATCTAATGCCGTGCTGGTCGTCGTGAAAAACGGGGATGTCCAGGTCGGCGTCGAGCCGCCGTTCGCGCCGGTTGGAGGATAGGCCTTGCCGGTGAAACCGCAGAACGCCTAGGCCGGTCGCCAAGAAAGGCGATAAGTGACCGCTAAAAGCCCGGGCCGGGAGGCTTACTCTTGACGCGCACGACCAACGTGGACACGATCGCGGGATCGACTATCGAAAGGGCCCTGGTCATAGCCGGAGCCCTGGCAGCTCTGGTCTCCATCGCGTTCAAGTGGTCGGTCGCGGCTGACGTGTGCGGCGGTACCGACACGGCGGTCACGTTCGGACAGCTGCTCGGTTCGACCGCCTGGAGCTACGGCTTTGCGGCCGGCGTCGGGGTCGCCTTCGGCGCAGCCCTCGTGCCTGGGCGGATCAGCATGCCGCTGGAGTTCGCCGCCATCGTCCTCGCCGGCCTCTCGACGTTCTTTCTGTGGGGCGACTCGAGCGTTTCGTTCGAGGGCGCAGGCACTGGTGGTGCGGTCGGCATCTCATGCGCCATGTACCCTGCCCCTGGCTTGTGGCTCGCAGCCGCGAGTGTCTGCCTCCTTGCGGCCGGGTCGACCCTGCGCTTGGTTCGGGAGGGGCGGCCTCGATGAGCTTAAGTCCCGACGGCCGCTACTGGTGGGACGGCCGGACATGGGTCGCCGCATTCTCTCCGGACGGGAAGTGGCGTTGGACCGGCTCGGACTGGGCTCTCACATCGGGCAAGGCGCCGGGACCAAGTTGGGTGCGCGCGATCTTCGGGCTCGGTCCGCTCCTCGCCGCGGCGGTGACCGCGGCCGTCTACTGGCTTGCAACCTCTGACTCGGCCGTCACCCTGCTCCGTGCCGTCATGACCTGGGCAGGCCTGGCGCTGGTGCGCCTTGTCGACCCGCTGCTCGCTCCCTTATGGCGTCTGCTGGGCCGGGTGCCGGGCGTCTTCCGCTGGTTTGGGGCCCTCGGCGTGGCTTTGTGGTTCTCGATCAGCCAGTTCGGCCCTGAAGCGAGAGGTCAGGAGGTCGAGCATTTTCAGGCCGCGCTTTACTTCTCGGTCGCGATCGCGTACGTCCTCATCCGGCCCAGCCGTGGAGTGCGGCGATGACCGCGACCGTACGGCCGGCGGTCCTCGTGGTCGGTGCGGCGGCCGGCCTGTCTTCAGGGGCAGCGCTGGTCGCGACGATCACGCTTGGCTGGTCACTGGGACTTTCCACCGTCTTCATCGCCGTGCCCGCGCTGGTCTGCACGGCCGCCCTGTCGGCGACGGCACGCCCAGACGAGCAGCAGGTCTTCCTCAAGCGCGCCGTAGCCGGCACGATCGCCGGCGTGCTCGGCACCGCGGCCTATGACGGCATCCGCCTGCTGGTCGAGCATCTCGGAATCGCGATGGGCAAGAGCTTTCTAGCGATTCCGCTTTTCGGGGCAGGTCTCACGGGGCTGCCGCCGACCAGCCAGGTGGCCGTCGCCGCCGGATGGGCGTTCCACATTGCGAACGGCGTCGGCTTTGCGATCGCCTACACGCTTGTTGCCGCGGGCAGGCCCTGGTGGTTGGGCGTGGTCTTCGCACTCTTTCTCGAGGCGATGATGGTCAGCCTCTATCCCGGTTGGTTGCGCGTGCCGCTCACATCCGAGTTCCTGACGCTCAGCGTTACAGGCCACCTGGCGTACGGCTCCGTGCTCGGAGCGATCGCTCGGAGGACACCGTGAAGGCGCTGCGGCTGCTGCCCGCCGCAGGTCTGATGGTGGCGGCCGTCGCGCTTGCACTCGCCACGCCCGCGCACGCGGACGACTGCTCGCAGCAGCTTCAGTCGATTCAGGACCTGGGCAAGGCAGCGAGCGTCCAGGACTGCATGCGGACCGGGCAAACGTACGGTGTCGCGGTCGGCGTGGTCGTCGGCACTGCGGGAGTCGTTATCGCGGTGGTCGGCCTTCCAGGGCGCACGCCGGTGCCGCCACCTAGGCCCGCCGTCCCGCAGCAGCCTCCGGCCGCGCGTCGTGAGCCCGAGCCGCAGCCGCAACGGCACGCTGATCCTTGCTTCGACCAGCAGACGCGGTACACAGTCGCCCGGACGACGGCTCGTACGGCATTCAACACGCTGCAGACGCTCCGCACTGAACGGGCTTACCTCGACGGGCTGTGGGAGGACACTCGGCAGACCGGCTACCTCAACGCGGTCGTCGACGTGGCCATGATGGCCGGCTCGCTCTGGACGAAGCCGGCTGGAACGTTCGCCACGAAGCTTGCGGAGAGAACGTTGGCGCAAGGCGCGGTCAAGGGGATGACCAAGGAAATCCTCCTGCCGAAGATCGCCGAGACGCTCATGAAGGCTGTAGGCAAGGAGTTAGCCAAGGACCTGGTCCGGCATCTCGAGGATCAGAACATCGACTGGTCGGACCTTGTCGGAAAAGCAGGCGAGGCGCGGCTCTCGTCCGTAGCCAAGGACTTGATCAAGGATCAGCTGACGCAGCTCGAGTACGACCGTCAGCTGTCCGCGTTGACCGGCACCGGCGGGCTACCCGACAGAGACCTGATCTCGAAGTTCACTAGCCCGGTCGTCGAGACCGTAGACAAGCTGTTCAGCGTGGGCAAGCTGGGAGCCAGCGCGCTGAAGGCACACGAGAAGCTGGACGAAATCCGCAAAGCGATCTCGTCGGTGGACGACCACATCACACAGATGGATGAGATCTGGCGCAACGAGGTCGATGAGACCGACCTCGCGCAGGACTCGCTCAACCGATGCCGGGACCTTCACGGTCCGGCGCCGTCATGAACCTGCGCTGGTGCGGAGCCGGGGCCGCCGCCGATGCGGCGGCCCGACTTGGCATCGAGAACCCGCGCTACCGGGATGCGTCCGGAACGTGGTGGACAGTCGCCGGCGGACGCTGGGAGGCGTGGAGCGACGGTGCGTGGCACGCCGACCAGCCGCCGGAGCGCGTCGAAGGACCGGCGGATGAGCTGCCGGCGGCGGCGGAATCGCGCGCTCATCCGTCGAACAGCGTGACCGCCGAGCAAGCGGTGGCCGACGCAATCCCATCCCTGGTGCGCCGGATCGCCGACTCATATCACGACGGGCGCCTGACCTCGGATGCAGCGGAGACGCTCCTCAACCGCTTGTATGCGATCGAGACCGGCGGCAGCGTGTGGACGGTCGGTGTTCGCAGCTTCACGTGGTTCAGCTTCCGCGGCGGCCGGTGGGAGCGTACTGAGATGGCGCCGGATGCGGCTTTGCTTGTCGACGTCGCGCAGCTCACAGATGACGGCATGACCGCTGTGCGCGAGGCGCTTGCGGCATTCATCTCGGCGGACGACCTCTTGCCCGAACAGGTGACCGATCCCTGGCCGGAGTCGCCTGCTCCGCACACAGTCGCGTGGCGCGCAAGCCACCGCGTCCCGGTGTCTGGCATTCAAGCGTGGGAGACGCCCGATGCGAACGCGCGACCGTTTGGATCCCTGGCGGGCGGCCTGGAAGTGGTAGTGCTCGAGCGCTCGGGCCAGTGGGCGCGCGTCAGCACGCTAGGCGGTCAGGACGCTTGGGTCGACGGCCGGCTGCTTGTGGGAACCTAGAGGCAGGGCAGGAAGACCTCGACGGTCGACTGTTCGCTCATGGCCTGCCTCTCGTCTACGTTTGCGGAAGCTGTGAGGCACACATATTCGTCTGTACAAGAATCAAGCCGCCGCCACAGCCAGCACGCCTGAGTACTCGCGCAGAAGCCCTCCGAGGCGCGTCCGACACTGCACCGCCGTTGTCGTGGCGACCGGATCCGACCTGGCAATCGGTGTTCTCAGGTCGAGGCTCCGATGTGGTCGGGCTTGGTTGTAATGCTCGATCCACTCCCGCATCACCCGCTCCAGGTGTCGACGGCCGATGATCAGGATCCAGTCGAGGCGCTCTCGGCGCCTGGAACCAATCTGACGCTCCATATGAGCGTTCGCCCGCGGTGCCGCGATCGGGGTCTTGATCACCCTGATGCCCTCGGTTCGAAACACAACGTCGCTCGGTCCCGCGAACTTGGCGTCGTGGTCGTGAATCAGGAACCGAATCGGCGATCCGTCTAGCTGCCAGACCAGGTTCCGGCTCTGCCGAGTTATCCACGCCGCGTCAGGATTCGCCGTCACCGCGAACCAGACGACCCGCCTGGTCGCCAGCTCCATATATAAGAGGACGTAGAGCCGGTGCAGGAACACGGTATCCACGCTGAAGAAGTCGCTGACCACAATGGCCGAAGCCTGTGCCTTCAGAAGGGCTCGCCAGGTCGGCCCTCCTCGGTGCGGCGCCGGACCCAGCTGCTCCCGCCGAAGCAGGTTGCGGATCGCCGTCGCCGATACCCGGTGCCCGAGTTTCAGCAATTCACCGCGAATGCGCACGCATCCCCACTTCGAATTCTCGCGGCCATCCTCAAGATCAGCTCTCTGAGGCTCGGCTCCAGCCGCGGTCGACCGACGCCTCTCCGCCGGCCGAAAGCTGCCCACTTCCTGCGCACCAACTCCCGATGCCAACCCAACAGCGTCTCCGGCTCGACCAGTCCGCCCAATGCTGGACGCGAGACCAGGCGGTGGAAGGCAGCCACGATCAGGCGGTCGGCGGGCGTCAGCTGAGGCCGTTTGATCTGCCGGCGCAGGACTCGGAGCTCATGCCGCAGGAGGAGTAGCTCGGCCTCTGGACTACGGACTCGCACCCTGACGTCGGCTATGTCCAGAAGGAGGCGAAGGCACGAGTAGACCAACGCGAAGAGCATCGAGGTGGGGCAATCCTATCGAGCGCTGAACTTCAGACGCGTAGCCAGCCTCTGACGAATAAGTGTGTCCCATACGCTGAAGTGCGCAATAACCCGTCGCGGCAGCCCCGACGGTGCGAACCCGGCGCACCCCCGCATGTGGCCGGACTCATCGTGCGCAACTTCGACTCGCGCAAGAATCGGTACTTAGTCGCGGCACTGCGGCGCTGAGCATCGGATAGCGGGGCTTGCGAAAGTCAGCAGCGGCGTCCCTATTGCTCTGGGGCTATTCGCTCTTTGGGGACTCAGCAGATGTGGCTTTACACTGCATCGCGTGACCGAAATCTTGATTCCAGGGCTTGGCTACCGATCCGTGCCCAGGAGCTATGACAGTGGCCCTGCGGCCAATTTCAGCGAGGCCAAATCGTGACTGAGTTCACGGTGAACCCCACCCGTCTCGATCCCTACAAGAACTTCAAATTCCGGGTTAAGTGGGATGGCAGGTACGTCGCCGGGGTGAGCAAGATGAGCGCCCTGAGGCGGACCACCGAGGTCATCGAGCACCGCGAGGGGGGCGATCCGAGCACGAGTCGCAAGTCACCCGGACGCACCCAATACGAGGCGATCACTCTGGAACGTGGCGTGACCCACGACACTGCCTTTGAAGAATGGGCGAACAAGGTATGGAAATTGTTTGGAGGTCCTCCAGAAGTCGCGTTGGCAGATTTTCGAAAGGACATCCACATCGACTTCTTCAATGAGGCCGGCGAGAGGGTCCTTTCATACAAGGTATTTCGGTGTTGGGTTTCGGAGTATCAAGCTCTGTCCGATCTGGATGCCAACAGCGAGTCAGTTGCCATCGAGAGAATCAAATTGGAAAACGAGGGTTGGGAGCGAGATCTCGAGGTGACCGAACCGCCCGAACCCTCTTAGACAACCGGAGAAATGGTCTATCTCGGCGCCTGAGGGGCACACATATTCGTCGGTGGGTTGGCTACCCGGAGTGGCTCTAGGTAACCGCTAGCATCGCCTCCGGATTGCTGTTCGCGTTTGTCTACTCTGTGCTGCGCCTGCTGCTCGACCTCATAGATGTTCGTCTGCGAGTGCGTGACCCGGAGGCGGAGTTGCTGCTTCTATGCCATCAACTGCGCGTCCTCCGCCGTCAGGTCAAGCGGCCGCAGCTCGACATGGCGGACCGGGCGATTATGGCCGCGCTGAGCCGGCGAGTGAGCCGGACAGCTTGGGTCGGTATGCTGGTCCAGCCAGGGACGGTTCTGGGCTGGCACCGCGAACTGGTGCGCAGAAAGTGGGCGGCGTTCGGTCGCCGTCGGGGTTCCGGCCGACCGCGTCTCGATTCAGAGCTTCAGACGCTGATTCTGGAGATGGCCAAGGACAACCCGAAATGGGGCTGCGTCCGCATCCGCGGCGAGCTGGTCAAGCTCGGTTACGTGGTTTCCGCAACTGCGATCCGCAAGTTGCTGCGCCGGAACCGGATCGGTCCGGCGCCGCTGAGATCGCGACTGAGTTGGAAGACGTTCTTGAGAGCTCAGGCTTCGGCGATCGTGCTCACCGATTTCCTGACTGTTGACACCGTGCTCCTGAAGCGCCTCTACGTCCTCTTATATATGGAGCTGGCCACCAGGAGGGTGATCTGGTTCGCGGTCACCGAGCATCCGGACGCGTTGTGGGTGAGCCAGCAAGCGAGGAATCTCTGCTGGGAGCTCAGCGAGGTCGGAGTCGACGCGCGCTTCCTGATCCACGATCACGACGCCAAGTACGGCGGCGGCTCCGACCAGGTGCTCAAGGCGGGAGGTGTCGAGGTGATCAGGACGCCGATTGCAGCGCCCAAGGCCAACGCCCACATGGAGCGGCTGATCGGTACGACTCGGCGCGAATGCCTGGACTGGATCCTGATCCTTAACCGCCGCCATCTCGAGCGCGTTCTTGCCGAGTGGTTCGAACACTACAACCAGGCTCGTCCCCACCGAGCTCTTGGGTTGCGGACCCCGGTCGCGCGCTCGGATCCGGTGGAAGTGGGAGGACCGGTGATCTGCAGGGAGCGGTTGAGTGGGTTATTGCGCGAATACGCGCGGGAACCGCTGCCAGCTGCAGCCTGAATCCTCGTCCACCTCCAAATACGATGGGTGGCGTGGTTTTGCGCTGCACGGCCAACATGCTGTCGCTCCTGGGTGCGCGCCCACGAGACCTGGTGACAATCGAGCCCAGCGACCAAGATTGGTACGCCAACCTGCTCTGGCTCGCGGGGCGAAAATGCCTCCTACTTGCCCACGCCGGAACCCTTTTCTCGGTCTTCGTTCCGGACATTCGCAAGGCGGACCTGGTGCCGATCGGCCTATCCGTCGTGCGGTTCATTCAGACGGAGCTTGGGGCCGAGAGCCTTCCGTTGGACCGATTCGGCGTTCTCGACCCGCCCCACCTGGCTCTGGCGAAGACAGAAAGTCGCACCGTTTTGGGCTACATGAACGAGATGGCACGGTTCTGCGAATATGCGATCGACGACGCCGGCGGCTTAGCCCGATGCAACGCCCGAGAGTTGAACCGTGAGCTCAGGAGGGAATTGCACCTCTCCCGGCAGCCGCCCGGGTACTTAGTGCCAATCGAACTGGCCGGTGGCTCCGGCGGCCGACCACCTCTGAGGGTCGTCGATTGAGGGCACGCGAGTTTTTGTGTCCCTCAGGCCGAGCACCTCCATCACAACCCTCGGCGATACGCCCTGGGCGAGGAGGAGCGTTGCGCAGCTATGGCGCAGGTCATGAAAACGCCGCTTAGGGAGCCCGGCTTCTTGAGAAGCTTTTGGAAGTGGTGGGTCACGACGCTGCCGTTCAGCGGATAGCCGTTGCGGCGGCAAAAAACGAGGTCAGTGTCGTGCCAAGCCCGGCCGGCTTCGCGCCACTCGGCTTCCTGCCTGTCTCGATGGGCCCTCAGCGAGCCAGTGATCGCCGCCGGCACGGTTCTTGCCGCCCTACAACGCCTTCTTCTTTTGCGTACCAGCGGCTGGTCGGGGCCGCCGAATTTCCACACATCGCGACGTTCAGCTCAAGCATGATGCCACAAGCGGTACAGGCTTAAGGCAAATCCCTATTCGGAGACCTGTCTTCGCTTGCGCTTTAGTGGTTCGGAAATCACCCGTTTAGTTGCAACGTCTACACGATGGCGACTGTGCCGCTTGAACTCTGAGCCATCAACATGTAGGGCGCGAAGTGTATCGGCGGCGAGACCGCGCAAGCGCGCGGCCACTTCGAAAGCTCGTTTCTCGAGAGCTGAGTCCGATGGCAGTTCAGCTCCGTGTATAGCCACGCTGTAGTGCAGGTGCCTCACTTTGCCGGTTGCTGGCTCGTAGAGAACACACACTCGCTCTAAGACTTGAGCAGATTCTCTGCGTGTAGGCTTCCGTGGCGTCGCCATTGTCTAAAAATCTCCTCCCCAGTATTGCGGTGGGGGTGGCGGCGGAGTCTCAAGAGCAAACTTCGTGCCTGGGCCAAACCCGGTGATGGTCAACAGCGCCGTACACCAGTCATCCCCGAAGCCTTCATCCAAGTGCCAACCAGAGACCACTGCGAAAGTGACCTGTTTCATGTCGTTCAAGTAGACAGCCTGATCGAAATAGTCCACGCCGTTCGCCTGAAAAACCCAGGCCGAGGCGCCATCCGAATTGTTGAAATGGGTTAGTGCTACTTGAGCCACCGCCGGTACCCCTACCCCCCACCCTAGGTACACGTCGAGAGTTGCCGGCTCGTTATCGCTTGAATCGAGATCCCAGCTAGCCATCCAGGCTGGGGTGCCAGTCACCCACCCAAGTTTCCCCATGGCCTCGTACTCCACATTGGTGCGGACGTGCCTGCCGGTGCTACCGAACTCTAACACCGGGCCGGTCCGCGGCCAAGATGGTTCCCTTGGTCGCAGCCACCGTGTCGTCCCGACGCCACGCCAATAGGTGAGTAGAAGCGCCCAGCCTCCATCCGTGGTGCCGGGCACCCGGGCTCATCGCACCCAACACAGGGTGGACCTCACGAGAGACGGCCTCCAAGGAATCTCCGACTCGATGGCCATGATGCTGACCGTCAACCTCGTCGGGCTGCCGGCGGCCGTGGTCCCGGTCGGAGTCGGCGGAGGTCTGCCCCAGGCGGTCCAGATCATTGGCCGGCGGTTCCGCGAGGATCTCTGCCTGGACGCGGCCGCGGCGATCGAGCAGCGCTCTCCGCGCATCACGCCACTCGAATCGCCTCTGTAAGAGGAGGCGGCACGCCCTGCGGGGTGTTCAGGCCGTGGCGTGATCCGTGCATACCCTGGTAAGCGCTTTGCTTCGGCGGTTGCCATCCCTTCAACAGGCTCGGGTCGAGGCTGAACACCTCGACCTGGACCGGGTTGCATACCGGCTCGCGCCCGGCCTCGGGACCCCACAGCGGCACGGACAGGTCACCGCCCGGACACGTGGACGCGGCCATCAGCAGGCCGACCTCACAGAACAGCTCGAAGTGGTCCCCACGAACGGCCGGAGACGCCTTCATGAAGTACCTCTCGTCGTCCGGCATGAGGCCCGTGACCTGGAAGATGTTGATAACGTCGTGCACATCGAACTCAGTCAGGCCATAGGGCAGCACTGCTCGCGTCAGGTTGGAATGGCAGTGAAAGTCATACGCCGTCGCGGACAGAAGCTGATTGACGTAAGGGTCGCAGCGAGTACCGAAAAGGTCGTGACAGCCCGCGCCGTCCGCATCGCGCCCGTAGGACATCGAGTCTGCAACGATGGTTGTGAGCGGCCGCAAGAAGGGCAGGTTGGACCACAGCCGGTGCCCGGTCGTCACGTGAGCGCCGTAGAACTGACGCGTGCGCGAAGCCCAGAACCGCTCCCTCGGATCGTGGCGATTCCAAAGGTTCAGGTCGAGCACTTGCGGGCCTTCGACGATCGAGAACCGCACCACACTTCCCGCGGGCGCTGTCCATGCGCGACCACTCCGGACCGGGATCAGAACCGAGTGGACCAGCTTTCGGCTCTCGGTGCTCTTCGCGATCGGTCCGTAGAACACAGGGTCGGCGGCGAGCGGACTTCCGACGCCGGACACGTATGCAGGCTGTGGGCCCATGTGATTCATCTCCCGATGCTGTTCAAGCGTGACTTCGATCGAAGGTAATGTAGCCACAGTGACCGTACGCATCGCCTGCGCCCAGGTGAACCTTCCCGTCGGCGATGTCCATGGCTGCATCGAGAAAACCTGTCGCTCGATCGCTGCGGCGCTAGACCAGGACGTGGACCTGGTGGTGCTGCCCGAGCTGGCAAGCTGCGGCTACCCGCTGAGCTCTGCAGGCGAGGCGATGGAGTGCGCTGACCAGGGCTCTGCGTGCCTTGAGAGGTGGGCGCAAGCAGCAGGCGCCGCCGTCACCTTGGTCGCGGGTTTCTGTGAGCGCTCCGGGGACGACGTATACAACTCATGCGCCCTCATCGACCGGTCCGGAGTGCGGGCGATCTATCGGAAGCTGCATCTCTGGGACCGCGAGAAGCTGCTCTTCACGCCGGGAAGCGAACCACCACCGCTGATCGACACGAGCTTCGGTCGGCTGGCGATGCCCATCTGCTACGACCTCGAATTTCCGGAGCTGACCCGCAAGCTTGCGCTGCAGGGCGCCGACATACTCGCGCTGCCGACGGCGACACCATACAAGGCAAGACCGGCGGGCACTCACCCGATGGCCGTCACCCTGGCGATGGCGACGGCGCGGTTAAACGGAATCTTCATGGCGTGCGGCGATCACAGTGGCTCCGAGCGCGAAACTGCCTTTGATGGCGGTTCGGTCATCGTCTCCAACAATGGATGGCTGGCTGCGGGTCCAGTGGAGGACTATGGCGAGGGCCTAGTGGTTGCGGACTGCGATCTTGGAGAGGCGCGGACAAGAAGCGAGGCGAGCGCAATGACCTGTTCGCCGATCGGCGCCCCCAACTCTACGGAGATAGCTAACCGGGCTTAATCGCTCGCGCCTACTCGTCGCCTTCGACGCTGGGATATCCGCCGCTGGCGTCATGGCTCTCGTTGCCGGTCAGCGTGGGCCAGAAGACGCAGAGCAGAGTCATAGGACTTCTCGCGCGCAGGATGTGTCGGTCGTGCTGATCCAGTGTGTACATAGTGCCGGGATCAACCTGATGGATCTTTCCACTCGACTCCTCAACGACTTCGCCGTTGCCTGCGATGCAGTAGTTGGCCTCGAAATGATTCGCGTACTCGAGCTCGAGCCGGGTGCCAGCTTCAATCTCGGTGAGATGGAGCGAGAATTTCACGGCGTCGTCCCGACGTAAGAAACGACGGCTTCGCCATCCCTCTCCCCGAACATCTCGTTCAGTTCCTGCTAACTGGGCCAAGTTACGAAGGATCATTTGCAACGCCCCTAATCGGGTACCAGATTTCTATTCGCTCCTATGATGCGGCTCCGCGGGCGCCGGCTTGCGACTTGATGTCTCGCGCGGGCTGGGCTGATCCGTGGAAGACGCGACGGTTGCTCTAAACGCGTCGACCTAAGCCTTGGGTTAGGAGATGTTGCAGCTCCATTCGAGTTCGGGTCAGGAGACGAGCCTGGCGCGGCTCGACTCTTCCCAACTAGGTTGCCGCCGTGCGCGAGCTGGCGTATTCCGGATACCGGGCGCGGTAACCGCGTGCCCTGCCAATAGCCGCGAGGAGGGGAAAAGCCCGGTCTTGCACGAACAGCGGCGGGCTCGTGATGCGTATGAAATCGTCAACTGCGGTCAGCAGCACGGCTGCTTGCAGGACACGCATGTCGCCCGATGGCAGCAGCTTGCCGTCGCGGCTGAGTCCGAAGTACGTCTCGAAGAACAGCTCAGCCGACTCTAGCGCGGGGCGATGCTCGTAATAGATCCGCATCGCGCCACGCCCTGCATTCCATTGACTGTGGGGGACCCCGACCGGGCAGACGACGATCTCGCCCGGCTGGCCGATGCCAGTCCGATCCCCGATCCTGTACCCGTAACTGCCTTCGAGTACGACAAAGCGCTCTTCCTGGCTTGGGTGCAGGTGCGACCTCACTACGTACGGGCCAGCTTGCGTGGTCAGCTCCGCTTGGAAGAGTTCGCCATTAGACGACTCGGCCGT